>Ga0207095_10071_pt3 | contig 30261 bp, 23 predicted proteins | sample Alteio_BWMinHeat_88_FD_153529 | JGI IMG/M metagenome (GOLD analysis project Ga0207095, IMG submission 153529) | Enriched cells from forest soil in Barre Woods Harvard Forest LTER site, Petersham, Massachusetts, United States -... | ecosystem: Environmental > Terrestrial > Soil > Temperate forest >... | reverse complement strand
GCGCGAGCGGCTCAACGGTTTCAAGCGCGCGCTTCGGGAAGCCAAGATCCATATCGCCGCCGAATACCTCCAGGAAACCACTTTCGACAAGCATGGTGGCTACTCCAAGACGCACCTGCTCCTGCGCCTCATACCGCCCCCTACGGCGATCTTCGCGGGAAACGACATGATCGCGCTAGGCGCCCTTCGCGCCATCCGGGAAGCGGGGCTGCGCTGCCCGGAAGACGTTTCAGTCATCGGATTTGATAATCTTGACTTCGCGGAGTTGACGCATCCCGCGCTGTCTTCCGTCTCCCAGTCCGGGTATCAACTCGGGACGGCTGCCGCACAAATGCTGATTGAACGACTGCGCGGCGATCGATCACCAGCCAAGCATATCGTCCTGCCCACTACCCTGGTCCCTCGTAACTCGGTCACGGCTCCAGCTCGCGAACTGCAGCAAGGCGAAAATCGAGTTTCGCGGCGACGAGCTTAATCGTTAGCGGTGCGCGGTTGAAAAGGTCCGATAACATAGTCTTGCTTCGCAAATGTAAGCCTGGCTGGGCTGACATAAGTCTGGTTGCCAGGTATCGCCGATCCCGCGACGCTCGAAAATCAATCTTGACAGATTTGCTTGAAACGTTCTACATTTTTGCGCATCTTCCCCGGATGGGGAGGATGTCGACCTGAACAAGGCACTACAACCTGCAAGGGGCGGCGTTGTTTTGCCCATATTTTGAAACGTTTCATGAAATTTTTGGGAGCCAGACTTTCCGATCCATGAGGATTGATCTGAGCCTTGAGTTTTACTGATCCCCGGTAACATCCTCTCAGGCTTCAACTCGAGCCCTTTCTCTCCGTTGTAATTGGCCGCAAAAGAGGTTATCCCGATGATTCTCGACGACTTAACTCACTCCCGTTCTGGACAAATCAAAACAAAGATCACCGTTACCCGACACCGGTCCGTCGTGGTGCTACTGATTGTCCTCGGCGTGGGCAGTATGGCCGCCCAGGTTGGGCCCACACCGGCCGAACAGGCGGAGCAACTTCGCCAGGCCGGCCTCGCGCATGCGGCCAGCGGACAGATCGACCAGGCTATTGCAAGCTTTATGCGAGGTCTGGAGATTGCGCCTCAGGACACAAGGCTGCTCGATGCGGTAGGTGCGGCATACAGTCTCAAGGGTGACCTGGAGACGGCGCGGCAATACTTTGTCCAAAGCCTCAAACTGGCCCCGAACGCGGTGTCGACGAGGCAGAATCTTGGAATTGCATTGTTTGGCCTGGGACGATACGAAGAAGCTTCGAAGCAGTTTGTCGATCTCTACGAAATAGCCGGGAAGCCACGAGAGGTCGCGAGCCTTTTCCTCGGCCTGATCGCACAAAAACAGTCCCGGTGCAAACAAGCCGTTTCGCTGATTGAGGCTTCAGGCAGCCTTCTATATCAATACCCCGATGCGCTCTTGTCCTACGCGGAATGCGAGCACCAGCTAGGCAACGCAAAGCGCGCGAGAGAAGCGGTGACCGCCTTCGACAAGCTCCCGGGGAAGACCTCCACGCAGGTGCACCAGGCGGCGGAGTTGAAAGCGCGGTTGAGGATTAACTCGAAGGCGCAGGAAGAGCCAGGCAAAGCTCCAGCCAGTGACGCCAACGAGGCCGCTGCCATATTGATGCGGGTCCGCCGCCTCGAAGACGAAAATCTTCTCGATCAGGCTCAGAAAATCCTCGAAAGCGTGACCGCGTCCCACGCCACTTTCGACGTGCTGATTGAGCTTGCGAACGTCGCCAAGGAGCGAGGCGATCTAGCGACAGCAATGAAATCCCTGAAACGCGGGTCGCAGATCGAACCCGGACGGGAAGAAAGCTACCTGGAATTCAGTACCATCTGTGCCGACCATGGGAACGATCAACTCGCATTTGACTCCGCCGAAATCGGGCTCGATCACGTACCGAACTCATACCGGCTAACGGTGCAGAAAGGAGCCGTCCAGGAGAAGCTCGGGCACCTCAGCGATGCAGAGGAAACGCTCCGAAAAGCCATCGGCATGCAGCGGGATAACAGCGTTGCGATGCTAAGCCTGGCAGTGGTGCAAGCGCATAGCGGAAGGCCGGATGAAGCGGAGCAGACTCTGGTAACGGCAATCCGGCAATTTCCTGACAACTACTACATGTATTACTTCCAGGGAAAGCTGCTGATGCAGTTCGGAGCTGCCAAGCCCGGCGGCTCGGACATGAAAGACGCGGCCAAGCGATCGTTTGAAGAGTCGATACGGCTCAACCCCGACTACGCCGATTCCTATTATCAGCTTTCCGATCTGTATATTGCCGACTCACCGGAACTCGCCGAGCAGGCGCTCCAGAAGTGTTTGAAACTCGATCCCGATCACATTCCTGCCCAATACTCACTGGCTCGCCTTTACCTTCGCACGGGACGACAAAAGCAAGGGGAGGCGCTTCTCGTACACTTTAAAGTCCAGCAGCGCTCCGAAGAACTGCAAGAACAAAGACAACTTCGAATCGACGCCGCAGAAAATTGAGGATTTTGCAAAACAGGGAATTCAGGTCGCCAAGTCAGATGTACTCAGGAGGTAAAATGACGCGCCGCACCACGATCAAAGCAACGGCTTTTGCGATAGCTGCCTTCGTACTGGTTTGTCTCACGGGAGTGCCCCGCGGATTCGCTCAATTCAGCAGCGGATTCACGGGAATTGTTGTCGATCAGACTGGAGCAGTGGTGGTCGGTGCGAAGGTTACCGTAACCAACGAAGCCACTCAAGTAGCAAATGGCGCCGTCAGCAATGAAAGCGGCAATTTCAGAATTCCGTCGTTGCCTGGTGGTGTGTATACGATCGAGGTGAGCGCTCCGGGCTTCAAGTCTTGGAAGGATGGCGGAATCAAGCTTGAATCCAACGAAACCAAGACCCTTCACCCGTCACTCGCCTTGCCTACTCAATCTGTCTCCGTCGAAGTATCCGGCGCAGTTGCCTCGGTGGAGACGGACAAGAGCGATACGTCGCGGGAAATCGCCGAACAGACCATCGAAACCGCTCCCCTGATTGGCAGAAATGTCTATACGAGCATGATCCAGCTCGCTCCGGGCATCACTGGATCAGGCCTCCCCAGTGGCGGCGCTCTCGGATCCGGATCCGCCAACAACGACAGTTTCGAGCAGGAAGCCGGTTACCAGATCAATGCGGCTGGACAGCGCCAGGAAGACAATGAATACGACGTCGACGGATCGGGACTCAATAGCGCTTCTCGGGATGGGGTCGTCAACCTGTCGCCTGAATCGGACTTCATCAATGCAATCCGCGTCTCCGGTGCAACCTTTGACGCTGCAAAGGGGCGTTACAGCGGCGCCTGGGTTCAGGTTTTCACCAAACCCGGAACCAATAACTTCCATGGCACCGCGTCGGAATATTTCACCAATAACAACCTTACGGCGCGAACCGAATTCCAATATTGCGCGCCTGACGCCGTGGGTTGCGAAGCGATTCCCGCCTTTCGCAGGAATGAGTTTGGTGGAACCTTTGGCGGCCCCATCCTGAAAAACAAGCTCTTCTTCTTCGTCGGTGCTTTTGGTTTGCTCTCCTCCAACGCGTCAACCATCATCACCGATGTCGAAACCAAAGATTTTGTATCGTATGTTCAGCAGAATTTTCCCAACAGCCTCGCCAACACCTTCTTCTCGAAAGCGCCGCCCGGGGTCTATCCAACTTCAAACATTCTGACCGCTTCCCAGGTACAGAAGCAGAATCCGGGTTTCTATCCCAGTAACTCGTTCCCTTCCGATCTGCCCGTCGCGGGGCTGATCGATGTTCCCCTGAGTCTGACTCACAATGCCTATCAATGGCACATCCGGAATGACTACAACCCAAGTGACAAGGACCGTATCTTCTTCAGCTGGTTCAGGACTTACTCTGACCAATTGGGGGGAGACGCGCGTCCGATTTATCGGGTTGTCGTCCCCAACACAGGTGTTTATGCAAAGGTCGATTGGACACGAGCATTCTCGCCCCGGTTAATCAACGAAGCCGGAATGACGCTGGTCCGGGCCGTGGGATCAAACCCCGGCACCTCCAACAACAAAGACCTGCCCAACGTCAATGTTTCAGGCATATCCGGATTCAACCAATGGGGTTCCGCGGGTTGGGTCCATGAGAACTTCAATTGGCATGATGTACTGAGCTGGACGCATGGCAAGCACACCATAAGCACCGGAGTCGATATCGACCGTCACCATGACGATGACAAATTCACCTCGCCCCTGCTCAGGCCGACCTTCGGATTCGGGAACTTGATGGACTTCGCCCAGGACGGCGTGTTCGATCAAAGCGGTCCGGCTATGAAGACGGCCACCAGTTCGTTGGCCAGTGACCTGTACCAGATTCTTCGCTGGCTCTACGCCGGCGTGTACGTTCAGGACGATTGGAAGGTTACGCCTCGCCTTACGCTGAATGGCGGCCTCAGGTGGGACTACTTCGGACACTGGGGAACCTATTACAACTCGCGAACACCCTTTCCCCTCTTCACGCCCGGTTCCGGCGCTGACTTTGCCACCCAGATTGCTAATGGCGCCATGTCTCTTCGGGGTGGAAATAACGCATATGTAACGGACAACCGGCCTTGGGGCTTCGACCCGCGTTTCGGGTTCGGATGGGATGTGTTTGGAAACGGGAAGATGGCCGTTCGAGGAGGATACGGCTGGTACTTTAACAATGTGGCTGACGGTTCCTGGTCATTCCCATCGCGCGCCAATCCACCGACTTGGGCCAATCCATCATTCAATCTCACCAGCAGTTCGCATCCGTTCACCTATTCACTGGGAAGTACGGATGGTCTGACTTGGCCCATTCCGCCCGGAATCACTTTTGAAACCACTCCTTCCGGGGGAATCGCGGGGCTTCCCGTTCTGACCTCCGGGGTGCAGGCCCGCATGGATCAGCCGCATACTCAGGTTTGGATGTTGGCTATTCAAAAGGATCTTGGTCACAACCTTGTCATTGAGGGTGACTACAACGGATCCGATAGCCGCAACCTGTATCTCCAGACCGATGTCAATCGATTCCCCGGCGATCTGATCGAACACCAGGGCAATCAGACGCGCCTGCAGGGAGAATTCGGACCCATCATCTTTGGCCGAGGCATAGGAATCGCTGACGGCAACTACGGCTCCTTCATGGTCACCAAACGCATCAGCCACTCCTGGGAGGTTCGAGGAATTTATACCTTCGGGAAATCGACAGATGAGATGAGCAGCAACGACAACGGGACTGCGAACGGAGAAGCGATTTTCAACCCCCTGGACCCGATGTCGCAACATGGGCTGTCCGACTTCAATGTGGCGAAAAGGTTCACGCTTGATGGCCTCGTGACGGTCCCCGACGTCTTCAAGTCCGGATGGAGCAAGTGGCTCTTGGCCGGATGGAGGATGTCGGACATTGTCGTTCTTCAGAGCGGTCTGCCATTCACGGTATATACCAGCGCTGCCTTCAATCCAATTCTGGATCAAAATGGAAACGTCATCGGATTGAATCCCGGCAGCGGCGACTTTAATGCCGATGGCTATGGCTACGACGTGCCCAACAAGCCCGCTTCCGGCGTCGTCCATACCGGACAACGAAGTAACTTCCTGAAGGGGTTTGCGAAAGTCTCCGACTTCCCGACCCCGCCGCTGGGAAGCCAGGGTAATGGCGGAAGAAATACCTACAGCGGCCCCGGACTGGCCAGCGTCAATGCTCAGTTCACCAAGGTGGTGAGCTTTGACCGGTACGGAATTGAGTTCCGCGCTGATCTCTTTAACCTCTTCAACCGCGTGAACCTGGTTCCGCCCGACAGCGATCTTTCTAGCGGAACGTTCGGGTTCTCTACTGGTCAGAATCTTCCCCGATCGGCCCAATTTGGCCTTCACTTCAGCTTCTGACCCATTGGCCGCACCGGGTTGCGTGGTCGATGCAACACGGTGCCCCGAATTGAATGGCATGCTCGTTGGCGCAACTTATTGTTGTTTTTTGACTGGGGGGACATTGCCCGAAAAGAGGCCAATCGTCGTGGTGGGCAGCATCAACACTGATTTGGTTGCAACCGCCGACCGGATTCCAGCAGTCGGAGAGACAGTACTCGGAACGGGGTTTCAGGTTCATCCCGGTGGAAAGGGCGCCAATCAGGCAGTCGCGGTTGCGCGGCTTGGCTATCCCGCTCGGATGATCGGCCGATTGGGCAACGACGACTTCGGAGCGCAGCTAAGGGCCCACCTGCAGGCTGTCGGAGTTGACTGCTCGGGTATCGCCACATGCGAAGGATCCTCGGGAGTCGCCGTCATTCTGGTTTCACACCGCGGAGAAAACTCCATCGTGGTTGCCCCTGGCGCAAATGCAAGGTTCACGCCACAAGATGTGGAGGCAAGCCTACCGACGATTCGCCAGGCCGGCATGGTTCTGGCTCAGCTCGAGATTCCGATGGACACCGTTGAGTGTCTGGCTACCCTCTGCCAACGAGAGGGCGTTCCGATGATGCTGGATCCTGCCCCGGCGCAAGTACTGCCTGCTGAAATCCTTCGAAGACTCGCGTGGTTTACTCCCAATGAAACTGAGGCTGCTTTCTATGCAGGAAACACGGCAGGCGCGGAGAGCACCATTTCGGCGGACGAAACCGCTCGAAGCTTACTCACGAAGGGTTGCCGTAGCGTGTTGCTGAAACTGGGCCGTCGCGGCGCATATCTTGCCACGTCCGAAACGCCCGGACAACTAATACCCGCTTTCAAGGTCACCCCTGTCGACAGCACGGCCGCCGGGGACGCATTCAACGGTAGCTTTGCAACCGGTTTGATGCTCGGAAGATCTCCACTCGATAGCGCCATCTTTGCCGCGGCCGCAGCCGCTATCTCGGTAACCCGACCCGGTGCGCAACCTTCAATGCCGTCCGCGTCCGAAGTCGAAGGGTTTTTGGAAAGCCACGCAGTCCAAAGTGAGTCGCAGCTCGTCGATTGACCTCGCCCTTTTCGCCTTAAGGCTGACTCGTCCTTCATTAAAACTCTCGGAATGGGAGTTGCTACATCTTCAGGCTTGCCGTGTCTCTCGCAAGGGTCAGCTCAAACTCGGCTACTATTTCCTCGAAGAAGAGATCCACGCGCTGACGCCACTCTTTACCCACGTATCGACACTTCCAGAGCGCACTGGATGAGATTCTGTAATTCGCGAATGTTACCCGGCCGGTCATAGCGCATCATTCGCTCGAGGCCTCGGTCGAAACCTTTTCGACCCGTCCTTCTCCCCATGTTCTCTATCTTCCAATCAATTACCGGGCAGTGATCGGTAGATTAGCAAAATTACTATGCGCTGCTCGAGCCGCCGGCAGAAGTCCTGTAGTAAGATGAGTACTCCGCCGGCGGCGCATTTTACCCGATTGGAAAACCCGACTTAGGGCCAGGTAATTTCGCGAACAGGTCCTCCAGTCGCAGCAGGATCGGTTCCCGACTTGACGATGTGTGCGTCGGGACTTCCGTCATTTGCGTCGGGTAGAGCGAGGAAACCTGCCAGATCAATCTGAACGACGCCGTGGTATCCATTGCCGCCGTCAAGCACATATCCGTATGGCTTCTTGATCAGATTGTTATACACCACGCCGACCGAGTGGGGATCGGCTGCGGAGCCATAGGAAGCCAATTCAGGTGAGTTGTTCAGGGTGAAGTAGCGCCAGTCACTTAAGCCCTGCCAGGTTGCGGGCGACACGACAGAAGCGGGGTCCTGCAATTGACCAACCGCGATGTCATTCGAAAATCCGGCCATGAACAGGGCCAGGTGTGTAGAAGAATCGACCGCGGAGCCCGACAGAGTTGGCGAGGAACTGCCGATTTCCAATTCGGCTGAAGCCCCGGCAGGAATTCCCAGGGCATTCAACACCCCGGCTCCAGTGGAATCGGTTTCGGTGACCGCAGCCAAGTTGACGAATCCCGCGTAGGATCTGTCTTCACTTGTCAGAATCCCCACATGATAGGAACTGTCGACAGAGTTCCCATCGATGAGATCGGTGCTGAAGTCAGGAAAGAGCCCGGCGATCGTCGAACTGTCGGCATAATACGACTTCTGCTTCGTCAAGTCGACGTATTGCAGCCCATGATAGTTACCCCCGAGCAGAATGCCGTTGCGGATATCGCCGCCCATATTCTCGGCGATGATCTCATTTGTGTCTTCCACCGGATAAAGCGCCCCCAGGGTGTTGGTTGTGAGATCGAAGGCGTAGTAACCGTCTGCCGTATCGAGATAAACGAGGCTGCCGCCCGCGATACCGCCGGCGATGAAAGCCTGACCGCCGGAGAACGAGACCGTTGAAGTAGCCTTGATTGGGAGAGCGAGTGTGGAATCAATCGGATTATCGGTTGCGGGGTTGCCGCCGATGAGTGTATTCAAGTTGAGAAATGCCACGTTCTTACTGCCATAGGCGAAGCAAAGAACCTCAGGATGGCCGCCCAGCCCGGCATAGGTGATCACGCCGCCGACCTCAGCCCCACCGAACGCAGCGGTCGGAATCCCCGTCCACGCTTTCACGGTCGGACTGGCCGCACCCGGATCGCTGATGTCGATGACCACTACACCCTCAGAGCGGGCTGCGAGGATGAGATATTGCTTGCCTCCAACCGTGTAGGAACTCAATGCTCCAGAATTGCCGGCGAGAAGCCCGGCCGACGACGGAGTCGCAGGGGATGCATAGACCCCCGCGAAGATCCCCGATTCGAGCGACCCTAACTCCGCCGACGTAACGGAGATTCCCGCGAGATAGGTCGAACTGGTGGCGAAAGTACCAAGGCCCACGAGGAAATCTGAGGTTCCGGCAGTAAATGGGAGAGTTGCTTTCGTTCCGGTAGCAAAGGTGACTGCGGTTCCGTCGATCGACAGTCCATCGAAGAGGCCATCTTCAATGTCTGCGGAGAGCGCCGCGAAGATGTCGTCCGGCGAACCAGGCGTGGAGGTGAGCGCCTCTTCAATGAGGCCCCCCAACACCATTCCCGCCTTGAACCACTCTGGATTGGCAGTAACGTCGGCTGCGGCGAAACTCACAGGCAGCGTCTCGGGGACGTCCTTGCTGCTGAACCCATAAAAGGCGAGGATCAAAGCCGCAGCTTCAGAATGAGCCGTTGCGGGAGCCGGTACTGCCGCCGCGCGGTAACTCTTCTTTTTCGCCCCCACATGGGCGGCAACCGGTTTACCGCTCAACTTCCCGGCATACACCGAGCTGACCAAGTCTGAGATTGGCGAGATGACGAGGCCCGGGACATCCGCCGTGACGCCGTCGAGTACAAGGGAGAGAGAACTGGTGGCAGTGATCGCTGTCTTGCCGTCGACCGGACTCGTGTAGGTGCCACCGGTTGCCGTTAGACGCACAGCAGCGGCGGGCAGCGCATTCAGCGCCAGCGCAAAGGTTCCATCGGAATTCTGCGTAGTCGTGCCAAGGGGAGTCGCGGTATCGCTGCTGCCATCGGCGTTGATCGCATAGGCATTGATGGTCGCACCCGTTGTGCCAAGTCCACGGGACAGGGCACCCGACAGCACTGGTCCGGTAACAGCCAGAGCCACTGCAGCCGAGCTCCCTCCACCAGGTCCAGGGTTGGAGACGACCACCGCCGGCTTACCGATTGCGGCAACGTCCGCGCCGGTAAGCGGGATTGTCATCTGGGTCGAGCTGACCACGGTGGGAGTGACCGCGCTGCTGTTGAATGTGGCCGTGGTTCCACTCACGAATCCTGTACCCATGATCGTGAGCGTCGTAGCTGCCGAGTTGACCTCGATGCTGGCCGGACTAAGTGCCGTGACTACAGGTACGGGATTGTCCACTTCGAAATTGAGAGAACTGGAAGCGCCTCCCCCGGGCGATGGATTTGAGACGACTACGGGGAATGTTCCCGCGGCGCTCAAGTCAGTGGATGCCAGGCTGAGGGTCAGCTGGGTTCCGCTGACAAACGTCGCCGCGTGAGACTTACCGTTGTAAGTTACGGTGGAACTGCTAATGAAGTTAGTTCCGTTAATTGTGAGATTCTGTGGAGAGCTTGCGACGAGAAGCTTTGCCGGGCTTAAGCTCGATACGGTCGGGGAAGGGTTGGACGAGGTTGTCTTTTTTTGTGATCCGCCGCAACCGGTTACGAGCAGAATGGCCGCCGACAGAGTGGCAAACCAAAGGCGATCCGAGTTGAGAGAGCAAGGCATGGGTATCCTCCTGGCAAAGTGCAGTTTTCTGCACTCCGATACCAAGAGCGAAAAGGACATGGCAAAGGTGACACCATTTCGAACCATTTGCTTCGGAATTGATGCACAATGCCGTTATCTCGGATCCGATGAATGATGCAATGGAAGACTTAGGAACTTGTTGAAAAACGTCAGATGGTCTATCGGGCCCAAAATGAAATCGCTCCAGAACGCCCGTAGAACGATCAGAGCGACTTGGGTGATCGTTTACCTATACCGATTTATGCCGCATTCCGGGATCCATAGCTGTTTTTCAACAAGTTCTTAGGGGCCGGCGATGGCCCAGATCGACCAGTCTTGCTCGATTGGGGTTTCATTTCTTCGCTGTGGAGAAGAAGAGATATAGAGCTAACCCCGCGATTTGGTTAGGGTCATTCGGGTGCTTACCAGTGTTGTTCTCGTTTTCGTAGTAAGGGTTGAATTCAACGTGACGGCCCACGGGAAGAAGGCACCCGGCATAGAGGGCGGTCGTACTCCATTTGTGATACTGGCTCACGTAATACGGTTCCGCGGCGACGTAGGGTATGAAGTGATAGGAGCGGATAGAAAACGTCCGCTCAATCGTCAGCTTGTTTCTATAGCGCCAGGTAAAGACGCCGTTTTTCCAATTGAGATCGGCGCGGTTCCGGTCCGAGAGGTGAAATCCGGCCCCCATGGGATAGTTCAACGTCGCAACCGCCAGCATCCGATTTGTTGGCGCTGTATCCGGCGCGGTAACGTAGCGATATCCGGTTTCCAACACGAAGAATCTTGGCTTCGCGTCGTCCAGATCAAAAACTGTCACCTGTTTGATCTTGATCGAGGGCTTCAGGTAGAGCTGCAGGCTTGGGCCTAGCTCCGCCTGCAGCGGGTTACCTTCGTCCCTTTCAGCCTTCGCCTGGAAATATGTTCGAAACCTGGAATTTAGCGTTAGATGGGCATCAGCTTCCGGCCAGAATTCAGCCCGCTGTTGTGCGTTCACCGATGTTGCGCTTCCGGACCACAACACGAGTGAGAATGAGAGGATCTTGATCAATCGCCGGATCGATGTCTGCATGTCATCTTTCCCCAACTCTCGCTTTTCCGATTTATCACCTGGCTACATTCGATATAACTACTTTTTCTGTGGCGGCTCCGCGTCCATCTGTTTCAGCTTTTGCTCCAGCATCATTTTTTCCTGCTGTTTGGTTAGCTTAGGAAACAGGAACGCGATTTGTAACCGCATACCCCAAGGCGAAGCCCCCGGAGGATGGACAGCGTTTCCATAAAATTGCGCTGTGAGGTTCAAGGGCTGGAATCCGAGTTTCATGATCCTTCCCACCCCACCGCCGAAAGGAACAACCCATCGCCCGCCATTTTCGGCTTCCCAGTTAGCCGTCAGCGTTGGCTGCCAAGTGATGTAGTACCCGTGCTTCAAGTTGTAGTTGATGAAGTATTGAAACAGCATCTGGTTCACGTCTGGCCGGCTGGATTGTCCGGCAAATGAAAACACATTATTCACAAGAGCGCCGAGCGTCCATTTTCCCGGCTGAGCCAGCACCACGACGGAGGACCAATACTCCATTTACCCTGACCCAGGTACTTGTTGGTCGCGGTTGGCAAGACAACGGCCGCTCCTCCACCCCAGATGATCTTGCTCGGTTTCGATGGCGAAAGGAAGAACGATGGATTCAAGTCTCCGAATCCGTACGCGCCCTGATCGGTTGGCTGGCTTGTCGTGGGCTGGAAGATAATTGGAGTAATGATGCGGCTGATCAGATTCCAGTGCTTGTTCACAGCCATCGGAATAACGGGCTGGATGTTCAAAATATCCTGAATGCGGTCATCCGGGTCAACTCCGAAGTTGTTGTTGTTTTGCACCGGGACGCTGAGCAGGCTCGCGATCGGATTCTGAGCAGCCTTTCTCAGTGCTTCTGCATTCTCCGCTGCCGCGGGCGTTTGTTCCGTTGCAACCTGGGTACCCGTTGGAGTGACCGGCGTGTCTTGTGCAATCAGAGGCAGTGCCGAAACGAGAAACGCAATCAACATCACCAAAGCAGATGCTTCGCATCTGATCCACTTCATTGATTTCATACCCTCTTTTACCATCAACTTCGGCATTTTGCTACGTGAGCTCACCAACTCGAACTCACTCATTGAACGCAGTTCATTTGCCAATTCATTTACCTCACAACCTGTATGGTTGGTGGCCTTCAAGCATCATTGAAGGCGAATTGCCAAGGCTCTATCGATCACGAGCGATCTACTCGAACGAATCGAAAGATTCAGCCAGCGTTAGATGGGCTCTATCCTATCGTTGGCGCTTCACGTGGGCTACTGGTAGAAATAGCAGCCTTTCGCGAAAAGCGTTGAGTTTCGGCTTGATGTTTCAAACTTGCTAGCGGCGCATAAATATGGATAACGTAAGCTCATCCCTTATTCCTGGTGAGGGGCCAGACTGCGAGACGAATGTTAGGTGCTGCATTTCATCATTACTCTTGGTTAGACACGAGTACCTGAAGCTTCGAGCCCCGGTGAGGTAAGCTGCGGGCCCACCCTCGGTGGGTCAAGGAATGAAAATGGACCCTTTATTGCGATTCAAACATCAGGAGCCTGGCTGATATTGCTCGTCGTTCACCTGTTCCATCCAATCGACGGTCTTGCCATTCAGCTTTTCCTGAATTGCGATGTGGGTCATCCCCGTGGTCGGCGCGGCACCGTGCCAGTGCTTCTCTCCCGGTGCAAACCAGATCACGTCTCCTGGGCGGATCTCCTCGATCGGACCACCCCAGCGCCGCGCCCGTCCACATCCCGACGTAACGATCAGGGTTTGCCCGAGCGGATGCGTGTGCCATGCAGTACGAGCCCCGGGCTCGAAGGTGACGCTGGCGCCCACCACGCGGGCTGGGTCGGGTGCGTCAAACAGCATGTCGACGCGCACCGCACCTGTAAAGTAATCCGCCGGTCCCTTGCCCGAGGGGTGGGATCCGACTCGCTTGATCTCCATTGGCTTCTTCTCTCCTTCGATTGAAACTGTGTCGACGTACTTCTGGAGACAGCACAACTAAGAGTCGTGAGTTCCTTCTGCCGCGACTATTCTGCCTTGAGCGATGCCATGTCGATGGAGAAGCGGTACTTCACATCGGACTTGACCAGTCGCTCGTAGGCTTCGTTGACCTTCTGGATGGGGATGACTTCCACATCCGATGTAATGTTGTGCCTGCTGCAGAAGTCAAGCATCTCCTGGGTTTCGGCGATGCCCCCGATGAGCGCCCCTGAGAAGCTGCGGCGCTTGATGATGAGGCCGAACACGGAAACGGGCAGCGGCTTTTCTGGCGCACCAACCATGACGATGTTGCCGTCGCGGCGAAGAAGGTTGATGTATGCATTGATGTCGTGTTCGGCGGCGACAGCGTCGAGGATGAAGTCGAAACTCCCTGCGTGCCTGGCCATCTCGTCAGCGTTGCGGGAAATGACAACCTCGTCGGCGCCGAGGCGGAGGGCGTCGTCCTTTTTGGCGGGCGAAGTGGTAAAGACGACAACATGCGCTCCGAAGGCGTGCGCGAACTTGACGCCCATGTGGCCGAGGCCGCCGAGACCTACGACGCCAACCTTTTGGCCGCCGCCTACGCCCCAGTGACGCAGAGGCGAGTAGGTAGTGATTCCGGCGCATAGAAGAGGCGCGGTTCCGGCAAGATCGAGGTTCGATGGAACGCTGAGAACAAAGTGGTCTTTGACCACGATGCTGTCGGAGTAGCCGCCGTATGTGACGCCGCCGGTGTGCTTGTCAGGGAAGTTGTAAGTGAGAGTCATGTTCGGGCAAAACTGTTCAAAGCCAGCCTTGCACTCCGGGCAGGTGCCATCTGAATCCACCAGGCAGCCGACCGCCGCGAGATCGCCGGGCTTGAACTTGGTTACACCAGAACCGACCCTTGTGACCCGGCCGACGATTTCATGTCCGGGCACGCAGGGATAGGCGGTCGGCATGAGACCGCTCCACTCATTGCGGGCCTGGTGGAGATCGGAGTGGCAGATGCCACAGAAGAGGATGTCGATTTGGACGTCGTGCTCGGCCGGATCACGCCGCTGAATGGTGGTGGAGGCAAACGGCGATGTCGCGCTGGAAACGGAATAAGCTTTCGCTTTGTACATGGAATTACCTCAGCCTTCTCGGGTGACAAGATGCGCGATGGAAGTGCGGGCCAACCTGTGTTGCTCTAGGTGCAATACGAATGACGATAAGACGCTCAGCAGGGATTCACGATTAGGTCAAAGTCCCATTTGTCTTCTACTACAGATCTTCTCATCCACAGCGTAAAGAAACGCCCTACGCCGTCGATAGTCCAATCCTGCCTATTTTTTGCCTATTCCTGTCGATTCGCAGATTTTCGGTGCTATTTTTGCCGCATTCCGCGATGGGCTGCGCTTTATGGGTTCAGGAAAGTGTAAAAGGCGCTGTGCCCGCACGCGTAGCACGGTAGTCAGGGTGGCCCCCGATTTCCCGTTTCTCACCGTGGTGATCTGCAGCACCAGAAACACCTCTGGTTGCATGTGGCGAGAGAGAGCACACGCTCAACGAAGGCCTGGATGCGACAAGTGCCGCCTTTGAGGCCGGCTATGAGAGCACCAACGAGTTCAACCGGGAATATCGCCGGTTCTTCGGACAAACGCCGATGTGGGACATCAGGGAGCGACGTATTTCCCTGGTCGAAGTGGCACGTGATCTAGGTAGAAACAGAGTCATCCCTACTGCGGGCCGCTAGAAAGCAGAAGCATGTTCGACTGCGCGAAGCGGTCACTTCGCGGTTGAATCGGAGACGACACCGAGCGTGTCGAGATCGAGATTCAATTCCAGCACATTTACGCGCGGCTCGCCGAGGAAGCCAAGTTGCCGTCCTGTAATGTGTTTCTCGATGAGCGTGCGCACGCGGTCTTCGCTGAGGCCGCGCGCCCTGGCGACGCGAGGAGCCTGGTAAAGGGCGCCATCGGGCGTGATGTCGGGATCGAGTCCAGATCCCGATGTGGTCACGAGGTCGATAGGCACGGGCTTTCCAGGATTGGCGGCCGCCAGCTTATCGATATCTCCCTGGATACGCTGCACGAGTTTTGCATTCGATTGCGCCAGGTTCGACCCGCCAGACGAGGTGGGGTCATAGCCGTTTCCGGCCGCGGAAGGACGGGGATGGAAATAGCGGTCCGAGGTAAAACTCTGCGACAGCAGTTCAGACCCAATCACCTGGCCATCCTTCAGAATCAGGCTCCCATCCGCCTTGTGCGGAAACAACGCACCGGCCAGCAACGTGACCAGCAGCGGATAGCCGAGGCCAAACACGACAGTGGCAATGAGCGTATAGAGAATAGACGTTCTCCATAACGAATGGGTCTGCGACTTGGTTTGCGTAGCGTCCATTACAGGTACTGGGGCCGTGGATAGAGAATGCACAATTGTTCTCCTTAAATTATCCCAGGTGCATGGCGACCAACAACATGTCGATCGCCTTGATGCCGATGAAGGGCACAATCACGCCGCCAACCCCGTAAATGAGCAAGTTGCGGCGCAATAAAGCTTCCGCGGGCCGGGGCTCGTACTTCACGCCTTTCAGCGCCAGCGGAATGAGAGCGATGATGATGATGGCGTTGAAAATCACGGCGGAAAGAATGGCCGAATCGGAAGTGGCAAGGTGCATGATGTTCAACACCTTGAGGGCCGGGAAGGTCGCCATGAACATGGCCGGGATGATGGCGAAATACTTCGCCACGTCGTTAGCAATGGAAAACGTGGTCAGTGCGCCCCGCGTCATGAGCAGCTGTTTGCCGATCTCCACGATCTCAATCAGCTTGGTAGGATTGGAATCGAGATCCACCATGTTGCCGGCTTCCTTGGCAGCCTGGGTTCCCGAGTTCATCGCCACGCCCACATCCGCCTGCGCGAGCGCGGGCGCGTCATTGGTGCCGTCGCCGGTCATGGCCACCAGCTTGCCCTTGCCCTGTTCACGCTTGATGAGGTCCATCTTGTCCTTGGGCTTGGCCTCGGCCAGAAAGTCATCGACGCCCGCTTCGCGCGCAATCACGGCCGCTGTTAGAGGGTTGTCGCCGGTGATCATGATGGTGCGGATGCCCATGGCCCGCAGTCTTGCCAGGCGGTCCTTCAGTCCGCCCTTGACAATGTCTTTGAGATAAATCACCCCAAGAGCCGACGAATTCTCAGCCACCACCAGCGGTGTTCCGCCCTGGCGCGCAATGTCCTCCACGGTGTCGCGGACCTTCTTCGGCAAGGACGAGCCCTGCTCCTCAAGGAAGCGCGCAATGGCGTCGACAGATCCCTTGCGGATGCGCACACCGGGCAGGTTCACTCCGCTCATGCGGGTCTGCGCCGTAAAAGGAACGAAATCGGCATGAATGCCGGCGAGATCGCGTCCGCGAAGGTTGTAATTGGTCTTGGCAAGCACGACGATCGAACGCCCTTCCGGCGTCTCATCGGAGAGTGAGGCCAACTGGGCTGCATCGGCCAGTCGTTCAGCGGTGACGTCGGGCGCGGGGACGAATTCGGTAGCCTGGCGATTGCCCAGCGTGATCGTGCCGGTCTTGTCGAGTAGCAGCGTATTCACGTCGCCGGCTGCTTCTACGGCGCGCCCGCTCATGGCAAGTACGTTGTACTGGACTAGGCGATCCATGCCCGCGATGCCGATGGCCGACAAGAGGCCGCCGATCGTGGTCGGAATCAGGCATACAAGAAGCGATACGAGGACGAATACGGTCTGCGGCGCCTTGGAATACATCGCAAACGGCTGCAGGGTGACGACGGCCAACAAAAATACGATGGTCAAGCCAGAAAGCAGAATACTGAGCGCAATCTCGTTGGGCGTTTTCTGCCGCGTTGCGCCCTCAACCAGCGCAATCATGCGATCGAGAAAGGTCTCACCAGGATTGGAGGTGATACGAACCTTGATCCAGTCGGACAGGACCTTGGTGCCTCCAGTCACCGCTGAGCGGTCGCCGCCGGCCTCGCGGATCACGGGAGCCGATTCGCCCGTAATCGCAGACTCGTCTACCGATGCGACGCCTTCGATCACTTCGCCATCGCCGGCGATGTAGTGTCCGGCCTTGACGTAGATGACGTCCCCCGAGCGCAGGAGACCGCTGGCTACCTCTTCGAAAGCGCCCGATGCGGTGTAGCGCTGGGCGATAGTCTCGCCTTTCGCCTTGCGCAGAGTGTCGGCCTGGGCCTTGCCACGGCCCTCGGCCATAGCCTCGGCGAAATTGGCAAACAGCACCGTAAACCAGAGCCACAAAGTGATCTGCAGATTGAACCCGAACCCGGGGCGATGATGGATGGTGTTGTCGATCAGAAGCGCGGTGGTGAGCACGCTTCCCACCTCGACCACGAACATCACCGGGTTCTTGACCATCCAGCGCGGATTGAGCTTGCGCACCGAATCGATGGCCGCCTGTCCCACGATTTGCGAATTCCAAAGACTTGTCTTTTTTGCCATGACCGTCCGTCTCTTGGTGTTGCAGGCTGGCTGGAAGCCCGCCCTCTCAAAAAAACTCACGCTTTGGTTTAGTTAGAAGAGCTGACCGGCCTTCAGCAACAGGTGCTCGAGGATCGGTCCCAGGCTCAATGCCGGGAAGAAGGTAAGTGCGCCCAGAATCAGGACCACGCCTACCAGCAGCACTGTGAACAGCGGCGTATTCACAGGGAAGGTTCCCGGCGATGGCGGAACGCTCTTCTTCATGGCCAGGTTACCGGCCAGAGCAAGCACCGGAAGCATCATGAGGAAACGTCCGAAGAGCATGTCCCATCCCATCGCGATGTTCCACCACCAGTTGGGTCCCAGGCCGGCGAACGCGGAGCCGTTGTTGCCCGCGCCGGATGTGAAGGCGTACAGGACTTCGCTGAAGCCGTGCGGGCCGGGGTTGTTGGTGGTGCCAAGGCCGACATTGGGCAACAAGACGAAGACCGCGGTCAGGCTGAGGATGATGAGGGGAAAGATGAGCACGTAGAGCATGGCCATCTTCACGTCGTAAGCCTCGATCTTCTTGCCCAGGTATTCGGGAGTGCGCCCGACCATGAGACCGGCAATAAATACCGCCTGCACCACGAAGATCAACATGCCGTAGAGACCGGAGCCGACTCCGCCAAAGATGACTTCGCCGAGCATGATGTTGGTGAGGGGCACGAGGCCCCCGAGCGGGGTAAAGCTGTCGTGCATGCCGTTTACAGCGCCGCAACTGGCGTCGGTGGTGACGGTAGCGAAGAGCGCGCTTTCAGCGATGCCGTTGCGGACCTCTTTGCCCTCCATGTTGCCACCCGGTGCCGTGATGGTGCGGGTCTGCACCGCGCCGTGAATCAATGGATGAGGGTGCGCCTCGGCCCAATAAGCCGTGGTGAATCCGGCCGCGAAGAGGACGTACATGGCGGCGAAGACGGCCCAGCCGTGTCCCGGGGAGCCAGTCATGCGCCCCAGCATATAGGTCAGTCCGGCGGGAATAATAAAGATCGAAATGATCTGCAGGAAGTTTGAAAGCGGCGTCGGATTCTCAAAAGGGTGGGCGCTATTGGCGTTGAAGAAGCCGCCGCCGTTAGTGCCCAGCATTTTGATCGCTTCCTGCGAAGCGACCGGCCCCTGCGCAATTGTCTGGGTCTGACCCTCGAGCGTGTGCGCCACGGTGTAAGCATGCAGGTTTTGGGGAACGCCCTGCCCGACCAGCAGCAGCGCATAGATCACGCAGGCGGGCAGCAGGATATAGAGCAGGGTGCGCGTCGTATCCACCCAGAAATTGCCGATAGTCGCCGAAGTGGTGCGCTTGATGCCACGGATGATGGCCACTGCAACCACGATGCCCACCGCGGCGGAATAGAAGTTGTGCGTCGCCAGGCCGACCATCTCGGTGAGATAGCTCATGGTCGATTCGGGCGTGTAGAACTGCCAATTGGTATTGGTGGTGAAACTGGCGGCGGTGTTCCACGCCAGATCGGTGCCAACCGCGGGAAGGTGCTGAGGGTTCCATGGCAGCACGGCCTGTAGCCGCTCGATGGCGTACGTCACGACCATACTCACGGCGGAAAAGCCCAGCATGGCAAAGGCATATTCCTTCCAGTTCATTTCATGGTCGGCGTTTACGCCGGTCAACCTGTAAAGAAGGCGCTCGACCGGCCGGAAAACGGGATCGAGCCAGGTGCGCTGGCCCTCGAGAACGCGCGTCAGATACAGACCCACCGGGCGCGCGACGGCCAGCAGGATCAGGCTGAAAAGAGCAAACTGGAACCAGCCATTGGCTGACATGTCAGAATTTCTCCGGGTAAAGCATTGAAGCCGTCAAGTATCCCAGCAACAGAACAGACAGAATGAGTGCAACTGCCGTAATCAGATCCATGGCTTACCTCAACTTCTGGCATGCCTTCACGTAGAGAAAGGCAATACCGAAGAAAACCGCCGTGAAGAAGAGCATCGTTACATCTTGCATCGCGGAATCACGCTCCATTTGCAGAAGCCCGACTGCTTGGTTCGCCCGCCCAAAGGGTGGCATGACCGTCCTGACCTCTGCACTGAAGAAGAGTTTGGCTGCTAAACCGTTTGACTGCCAGAAGGAATGTATAAAGAAAAGATAAAGCAGTGTTATTCGGCGTTGCCGATCCAGCCCTCGGGGATGAACCTGTAGCCCACCCAGGGCTCGGTCTGAATGTACTGGCGGCCAGTCTCGTTCTCCAGCTTTTTGCGCAGTTGGCCCACGAACACGCGCAAATATTCCGGCTGGTGGGCGGACTGGCTGCCCCATACCGCCGTGAGCAGGGCGCGATGGGTCATCACCTTGCCGGAATTGCGGGCCAGGTGCAAAAGCAAATCGAATTCCTTGGGGGTAAGATGAATGGGCTTGCCTTGCACCTTGATGGTGTGGGCTTCCGCATCGACCACAAAATCGCCGGCCTCGATGGCCGCCGAGGTACGTTCCGGCGCCCGCCGCAGATGTGCCCGCACCCGGGCCATCAATTCCTGGATGCTGAACGGCTTGGTCACGTAGTCGTCGGCGCCGGCATCGAGCGCCTCGACTTTTGCTCGCTCATGGTCACGGACAGAAAGGACGAGCACAGGCGTGTGTCCCTGCGAGCGGATCGCGCGGCAAACGTCAACACCGCTCAGTCCAGGCATCATCAGGTCAGTGATCACCAGGTCGGGTCCCCATTCCTTGAAGACGAGCAAGCCCTCTTCAGGATCGTTCGCGGTGCGTACATCAAATGCCTGCGCGGATAGCGCAGCTCGCAAGGCCCGGGTGATTTGCGGCTCGTCGTCGATCACCAGAATTCTGCCCGGCATGGCCTTCCTTCTTTAGGAAAGATTACATTATCGCTCACGCCAACTATGATGCAGTAAGACAAACCATGAACCAGGCTGGGACAGGAACGATGAGTCGGCACATTGGCTGGTCCCGAGTCCTGGGATGGTTCACGGCCACTCTGGGTGTGGCCTCGGTTACATTCCTGCTCTCGCTGGTACGGGTCAACGAAACCGCAGCCGGACTTGTCTTCCTCACCATAGTGGTGTGGTTCGCGACGCGAGCCGGCATTCGCCGCGCCCTGTATGTCGCGTCGCTCTGCGCCCTTTGTTTCGATTACTTCTTTCTGCCGCCGGTGCACACGTTTCGATTGGCTGGTCCGCAGGAGTGGATCGAAATGTTGTCGTTTGCGGTGAGCTGTGCGATCGTGGGGCGGCTGGCGGAAAGGGCGCGCAGCCAGACCCGGAACGCTGAACAGCGCCGGGAAGATGTGGAGAGACTTTACACTCTCAGCCAGGAGATGATGCTTCAGGAAGACGCGGCACGCTTGATTCGCGACATGCCTCACCTCATCGAACGCGCCTTCGCGCTGGAAACCGTGATCCTTTATGTCCGCGATCAGGATCAGTTTTATGGGTCGATCAGCGAAATTCCTGGGCATGTGCAGGCCGGGTTGCGTGCCCTCACCCGTGGCCAGAGCCCCGCGCTTGCCAGTACGGAGGGTTTCGAGTCGTTTGCACTGATGCTGGGTCTGAATCCGATCGGAGCGCTGGCATGGAGGCCGGACAAGCTTTCTCGGGAGGCAGCCACGGCGGTCAGCGCCCAGGTGGCGATCGCGCTCACCCGCTCGTTGGCAATCGAGACCTACACGCGCATGGAGGCGGCGCGCGAGGGCGAGCGCCTGCGCACCGCGTTGATCGATTCATTAACCCATGAACTACGAACGCCTTTGACCTCGATCCGCGCCGCGGCCACCACTTTAGTTCAGTCCGAGGGCCTGGATGAGCCTGTCCGCCGCGACCTCGCGTCTCTGGTTGACGAAGAAAGCGCGCGCCTGGACAAGCTGATCGGCGAGGCCGTGGAAATGGCAGAGATCGATGCCAACGTGGTCCAGGTTCGACCCACACCGCAGCACACCCGCACGCTGCTCGACCACGTTGTCGAGGAATCACACCCGATCCTGGCCAGGCATCGCGTCGTGGTCACCGTCGAACCTCCGGACACCCCTGCGTGGTTCGATCCTCTTCTTCTGGGCCGCGTCTTCCGACACCTGCTGGAGAACTCGGCACGCTACGCACCGGCCGGAAGCACAATTTCTCTTCGCAGCCGGAGACAAGACGGCCGCCTTGAGTTCACCGTCGAGGATAACGGGCCAGGCATCGACTCCGCGGACCTCCCGTTAATCTTCCAGAAATTCTATCGGGGCGAGAAGGGTTCAACGCTTGGTAAAGGGACCGGCATGGGGCTTCCCATCGCTCGCGCCATTCTGGCTGCTCACGGCGGCCAAATTGAGGTGTCCAGTCAACCGGGCCAAGGCGCCAGCTTCCGCTTTTGGATTCCGCTGGTGGAAAAAGAACAGGCCACTTCTGATCCTGGTACACATGAAGAGGGGTAGCCACGTTTTGCGGATTAACTTGCTTGGTGGCCATGACCCTCGGTACACTCGTTTTGCCGTGACCTTCTCCAGTCGGTAGTTCAATCTCGAATCGTTTTCGCGTGGCTTAGTTCGAAGACTCCACAACCTGGAAAGCGGTCCAAGTGAAATCGCGAGTCCCCCTCCGTGATCTCGTGGCAGCGGTTGGAATCCTGCATTCCTGTGCCGGTTGGGCTGCGACTCCGTCGACCTCGACCTTCTCCAATGCATCCACGCCAGCGCGCGAAGTGAACGACCTCTCTCTTTTCGTGCTGACGATCTCCGCCGGGATTTTTGTCGGAGTCAGCGTGCTCTTGGTCTATGCGCTGTTTCGCTTCAGGGCGCGCCCAGGCGACACGACCGAGCCGCCCCAGGTCTTCGGCAGCGTGCAGATCGAACTGGCGTGGACCATCATTCCCGTCCTGATCATCGTCATGCTGTTCCTTGGAACCGCTCGGGTTCTGTTTTCGGTACAGGATGCGCGCAAGCCCGCTTCGGCGGTCGACGTCACCGTCGTGGGCCACCAGTTCTGGTGGGAGTTTCACTATCCGCAATTCAACGTCGTCACGGCGAATGAACTGCATGTCCCGGTGAGTAGCGGCGCTTCTTCGCGCCCCACCTTTATGAAGTTGACCTCCGCCGACGTGATCCATAGCTTCTGGGTGCCGCAATTGGCGGGCAAGACTGACCTGCTTCCGAACCGCGTCAACGAGATGTGGATCGATCCGCAGAGCACCGGGCTCTATGTCGGGCAATGCGCACAGTTTTGCGGCACGCAACACGCGAAGATGTTGTTGCGCGTGTATGTGGATTCCCCGGAAGGGTTCCAGCAGTGGATTGCCCAACAGCAAAAGACCCAAGCTGAAATCGCCGCAGACGCACAGGGCACGGCTTCCACACCGATTAACGCGCATGATGGCCAGATTGTTTTCGAACAACAGGCGTGCATCAACTGCCACACCGTTGCGGGCACGGTGGCGAACGGGCGGTTCGGACCTGACCTGACACACCTGATGAGCCGCGCAACCCTGGCGGCGGGCGCCACACCGAATACGCCTGAGAATCTGAGAGCCTGGATCGACGACCCGAATATCTTCAAACCGGGCTCACTGATGCCGGCCATGCATCTGACCGGCAGACAGAATGACCAGATCACCGCTTACCTTCTGACGTTGAAGTAGACCGGAGCCAAAGATGGGAACGGACACACCGGGGATTCCGATTGCGGGAGGGGTTGAGGCGGGTCTCGATCGTACGCGCCCCCACAGTACGAGAGGCACGTACCTCGAGATCGTTCACAGCTGGGTGGTGACGGTCGACCATAAAAAGCTCGGCATCCTCTACATATGTTATGCACTGATCTTCCTCCTGGTCGCGGGCATTGAGGCTTTGATGATCCGCATCCAGCTTTCCATTCCGCACAACACGTTCGTATCCGCGGCCTCCTTTAACCGGCTGTTCACCATGCACGGGACGACCATGGTGTTCCTGGTCGGCATGCCCATACTGTTCGGATTCGGCAATTATCTTGTGCCTCTGATGATCGGCGCGCGCGACATGGCCTTTCCGCGGCTCAACGCATTCAGCTTCTGGATCAGCGCGTTCGCGGGCATTCTCCTCTACTACAGCTTCATTGGGGGTGTCGGCCTGTCGGGCACAGGCTCGGCGCCCGACGTGGCCTGGTTTGCATATGCACCTTTGACGGAACGTGCTTTCTCCCCCGGCCACACCGTCGATTACTGGGCCGTCTCCCTTATTGCCAGTGGCATCGGCAGCATCGGTACAGCCATCAACGTTCTGGCAACCGTGTTTTGCATGCGGTGCAAAGGAATGACCCTGATGCGCATTCCGCTGTTGCCGTGGCTTTATGCGGTCGTTTCCTTTTTGGTGCTGGTCGCAGTCAGCCCTCTGACCGCCGCCCAGGCCATGCTGATGATCGACCGCTACCTCGGCGGGCACTTCTTCGATACCCAGGCGGGCGGGTCGGCCATGCTGTGGGCCCACTTTTTCTGGATTTTCGGACATCCGGAAGTGTACGTCCTGGTACTCCCGGCGTTCGCCTTCGCCAACGAAATCATCCCGGTGTTCTCGCGCAAAGCCATCTTCGGGTATTCGGCCATGGTCGCGGCGTCCGTGTGCATCGCATTCATCAGCCTTGGTGTGTGGGCACACCACATGTTCACCATCGGCATGACATCGTTCGGAAACGCGTTCTTCACGCTATCGACGATGCTTGTTTCGATCCCCACGGGCATCAAGACATTCAACTGGCTGGCGACCATCTGGGGCGGAAAGATCCGATTCGAGACGCCCATGTTGTTTTCAATTGCCTTCATTTTTCAATTTGTGATCGCAGGACTCACCGGCATCATGCTTTCGATCTCCGCATGGAACTGGCAGACCCACAACTCCTACTTCGTGGTGGCCCATTTCCATTACGTCCTGGTCGGCGCCATCGTGTTCATGATCTTTGCGGCACTCTACTACTGGTATCCCAAGATGACCGGCCGCATGCTCGATGAGCGCCTTGGCAAGTGGCATTTCTGGCTGATGGTGATCGGCTTTCACGTCACTTTCGACACCATGCATATTCCCGGCCTGCTGGGAATGCCGCGCCAGATCTACACGTACGAGCCCGATCGCGGATGGACAACGCTGAACATGATCGTTTCGGCGGGCGGGTTCATCCAGGCAATCGCCGTCCTGATTTTTGTGTACAACATGGTGCATTCCTATTTCCGCGGCGAGACGGCGGGAGCCGACCCGTGGGATGCCTGGACTCTGGAGTGGTCGATTCCGTCGCCGCCTCCGACCTACAACTTTGCCATTGATCCGGTGGTTTCGAGCCGACGCCCGCTGTGGGATTTGAAGCACCCTGAAGACCAGGACTCACCTTATGAGTGAAGTCAAGAGGGACTCGTGAGCACGATTCCGTTGCAACACGCCGAAAACGAGCCGTGGCAACTGCCATCGCGAGGAGTGGTCGCGATGGCCAGCCTCATCACGGCGGAATCGGCGATCTTCACCATCTTTGTGGTGGCGTATCTCTACTACCTCGGCCGCGATGTGACAGGGCCGACGCCACGCGACGTGCTGGAGATTCCGATCCTGGGCACGGTCTGCCTGCTCTCCAGCAGCTTCTTTATCGTGCTGGCCGAGCATGCCATCACCCACGCCAGGATGAGGGCCTTCACGCTCTGGTGGAGCGTCACCATTCTCCTGGGCGCGATCTTTCTTGCGGACACCGCAAATGAATGGTACAAGCTGATCGTGCACGATCACCTGACCATCAGCACCAATCTCTTCGGCACCACGTTCTACTCACTGGTGGGTTTGCACGCTTCCCATGTGATTATCGGTTTGCTCATGATGCTGGTGGTATTTGCATTCGCGTTGACGCGCAAGCTCGAGCCTGCGCACGCCGAACGCGTCAAAGTGCTGGCTCTGTACTGGCATTTTGTCGACGCCGTCTGGGTGGTTGTCTTTACCGTTGTGTACATCATAGGGCGCTGATGGAACCTCGAGAACCAAGCATTGCCGCAACCAGCCACGGTGAGACGCAGACGGGCGTGGTTCATCTCCCCGCGCCCACTGCATGGCCGTTCCTGCTCGCCCTGGGAATAGTGTTGGTGTTTGCGGCATTGGTGACCAACATGGCCCTTGGCGCGCTGGGGCTTTTGCTCTCGATCGTCGCTGCTGTCGGATGGTTCCGGGAGGTCCTGCCACACGAGGCACACGAGAGCGTGGAAGTCGAAGAAGAGTTCGTGACTCTTCTGACCCCGAGTGAAAAAGTGGCGCACATCGAGGTAGACGAGACCCATCGGGCGCAACTTCCACTGGAGACATTTCCTATTTCGAGCGGCATCAAGGGAGGCATCGCCGGCGGCATCGCCATGGTGATTCCGGCAGAGATCTATGGCATCATTCGGTTTCACAGCATCTGGTACGTGGTCAATTTGCTTGGCGGAGCGGGGGTGGGAGGCTGGGTGAACCCAACGGTCGAAGAGATGAAGCACTTCCGCCTGAGCGCCTTCATTACCGCCAACATCATTCAGGGTTCCGTGACGCTTCTGGTGGGACTGCTCTACGGCGCCATGCTGCCCATGTGGCCGAAGCGCCCCATGCTGCTGGGAGGCATCATCGCGCCCGTTCTCTGGACCGGGCTGCTACACAGCACGCTTGATATCGTCAATCCGTTCCTTGCGGCCCGCATCGACTGGTGGTCCTTCGCGGCATCGCAGGTGATCTTCGGGCTGGTGGCCGGCTACACAGTGGTCAAGCTGGGACGACTTGAAAGGCTTGCACAGGTTCCTCTCTCGGTACGGATGGGTGTGGAATCTCCGGGCCTGATTCCCGAGCATCATCACGGAGACGAGCCGAAGCCATGAGGGCACAACGCATCTTCGCGGCGGTGCTGGGGTTCGCAGTCTCTCCGCTGGCCATGCCCGTGCTGACCGGATGCAACATGCCAGGGCGCCCTCAGCCCGGTCCGGAAGTTCCACGCCCCGATGCGGTAACTTCGTTCGACACCTTGTATGGTGAGAACTGCGCCGGCTGCCACGGCAAAAATGGAGACAATGGCGCCGCAACGAACCTTGCCAATCCGGAATACCAGGGGCTGATTGACGATGTCTCCATGCGCGATGTGATTGCGAATGGAAAGCAGGGCTCGTTGATGCCTGGATTCAGCATCCGGCGTGGAGGACCGTTGACCGAAGGGCAGATCGACGCGATCGTTCAAGGCCTGCGGGCACGGTGGAAGAAGGAGAATCCGTTTGGAGGAGAGACGCCTCCGCCTTACAAGGCTTCCCATGCAGGTGATGCAAGCAGGGGCCTCGCGGTCTATGCCGCAGCCTGTGCACGCTGTCACGGAGAAACGGCGCAACACCCCGGGAGCGCTGGCTCGATCCTGGATGGATCCTTCCTGGCGCTCATCAATGAACAAACGGTGCGCACCACAATCATTGCGGGCCGCCCCGACATCGGCGAACCGGACTGGCGCAATCACATTCCGGGCCGCGCCATGACGGACGACGAGATTACGGATGTAAGCGCGTGGCTGATAGCGCAGAGGCCCACAACCCCGGGACAGCCTTATCCGAACGCGAAACCCTCATCGCAGCTCCGCGGAGAAGCGCAACCGCTGGCTAATAAGGCGACCGGGCCCACGAAGCCCAACCAGCCCTGACGAGTTTGACGAGAGCGCAGGAGAGAACGCATGGACGAAAAACTTTCGCCGGCCGGTCCCGAGGAGCAGGCGCGGCGCCTTGAAGAAGAGCGGGTCACACGCCGCACATTTCTGATGAATGTGGGCATCGCGCTGAACGCCGTCGTGGCGCTGGCGATTGCCACACCCGTGGTTGCCTACCTCTTCGGCCCTGTGCTGCGGCGCAAGGACTATCGCAATTGGGTTACGCTCGGGAACGCTGCCGACTTCCATCCCGGAGAAACCACCCTGGTGACGTTCCGCAATCCGTATCAAAACTCCTGGGATGGCGAAACGGCTAATGTTCCCGCCTATGTCCGCTGCTCAGAGGATGGCAGGTACACCGTCTTCGCGATCAACTGCGCTCACCTTGGGTGCCCGGTACGCTGGTTTTCCGAGTCGCAGTTGTTCATGTGTCCCTGTCACGGCGGTATTTACTATGCCGACGGCAGCCGAGCATCGGGGCCGCCCGAACGAGGACTCTTCACCTATGAAATGAAAGTGGAAGACGGCAAACTGATGATCAAGGCCGGGCAGTTGCCTACGTTGAGGAACCAGGCCAGTACGTCCCCCTGTCCGTCAACCCCCGCATCCACATCGCCCGCGATAGTTACGAGGATCGAATCATGCCCCAGTACCAAAGGCCCCAACAGCAGCGAGCCTGGTACAAGCGCGTCTACGATTGGCTAGAGCTGCGCTTGCAGCTCGAAGCTCCGATCAAGGATGCCGCGCTGCACCCGGTGCCGAAGAGCACGGCGAGCTGGTGGTATGTCTTCGGCAGCGCGAGCCTTGTGCTGCTTATTCTGCAGATCGTCACCGGCGTCCTGCTGGGGCTGGTGTATACGCCTTCGGCAGCAAACGCATGGAATTCTCTGGAGATCCTTAACCATGAATTGCCGCTCGGCTGGTTTCTCCGCGCCATGCACGGCTGGGGATCGAACTTCATGGTGGCCGTGGTGCTCATCCATATGGCCCAGGTTTTTCTCTTCGGCGCGTACAAGTTTCCCCGGGAGTTGACCTGGATTCTCGGTGTGTTCATGCTTTTGATGACGCTCGGCATGGCATTCACTGGTCAGGTTCTGCGTTTCGATCAGGACGCTTATTGGGGACTCGGCATCGGCGCATCGATCGTGGGCCGGATTCCGTGGATCGGGGGTCAGCTTGTGGACTTCATGCTGGGCGGGCCGATGATCAACGGCGCCACGCTCACGCGCTTTTTCGCCCTGCATGTTTTCATTATTCCCGGCACGCTGCTTGTCTTTACCGCGCTGCACGTGTGGATGGTGCTGAAGCTCGGCGTCAACGATTGGCCCATGCCTGGACGTATCGTGCGCCGGGAAACGTATCTTCGCGAATACCACGAACTGGCACATACCGACGGCATTCCCTTTGTGCCCGGAGCCGTCTGGAAGGACTTGGTCTTTTCTGCCGCGGTCCTTTTCGCAGTGGCGTTCTGTGCCGCACTGTTTGGACCCTACGGCCCCAAAGGCGTCCCCGATCCCGCAATCATCAGCACGGTGCCCAAGCCGGACTTCTTTTTCCTGTGGATCTACACCGTCCTTTCGTTCCTTCCGCCGGAACTGGAGACGCCCTTCATTCTCATTGTTCCGGTTGTGGCAGTCGCCATTCTCATTGCTCTGCCCTTGGTCGCCGGCGTGGGCGAGAAGAGTTGGTGGCGCCGCCCCGTAGCCGTCTTTTCTGTGATGTTCATTGCCGTATGCTGGGGCGTTCTCACCGATCTTGGAACCTACACGCCGTGGAGCCCGCAGATGAATGCCTGGAGTGCCGCTCCTGTTCCCGTTTCGTATCTGCGCAGCCGCACCCCGCTCGAACGGCAGGGCGCCAACGTGTTCCAGGAAAAGCAGTGCCGCAACTGCCACTCCATCGGCGGACTTGGAGGACAGCGCGGACCCAGGCTCGACGACGTTGCTACCCGCCTGACCGAAGACCAGATGATCCGCCAGGTACTGCTGGGAGGCGGCAACATGCCCGCGTATGGCAGCGCGCTGTCGCCCGCCGAGACCACGGCGTTGGTGCGCTTCCTTGTCACTTTGCGCCCCAGTTACCAGCCCCCGGCGAGCGATGCGTCGCGCCAGGTGGTAGGACAGGCCGGAGTTCCACCCCTTTCAGCCGTGGAGCGCGGCGGAGGCCAAACGCCTGTACGCTGAGTTATGTCGTGCGGCAAGCTGACGAATGCTGCTATGCCTCTTCATCATCGCTGTCGAATCAGCAGACAATCCTGACCTGGCGGGCCTGCTGCGGACGTGGTCCTTCCCATCGTTGCCATTCAGCGTTCTATCGCTAACGGTCCTCATTTATCTTCTTGGCTGGCGTGTCGCGCATTGCACCCGTCCGCGCGAACTGCCGCCGTGGCGCGCTGTCTCGTTCGTTGCCGGCATTGCCGCGCTCTGGATCGCGCTGGCCTCGCCGATCGACGCCCTTGATGACTTTCTGCTCACGGCACACATGATCCAGCACTTCATCCTGATGTCCGTGGCGCCGCCGTTGATTGTTCTGGGTGCGCCTACCGTTCCGCTATTGCGCGGCCTTCCCAGGCCTTTGCGTGCTCTTCTGCGGCCCATGTTCCGCGCACGGTGGTTCCATCGCCCGGGTACGTTTCTCGTGCATCCAATGGTCGCCTGGCTGGTGATGAATATTGCCTACCTGGGATGGCACGTGCCAGCCGCGTTCGAACTCACGTTCCGATCCGAAAGCATCCATCAACTGGAGCACGCGTGCTTCTTCTTCACCTCGGTTGGGTTCTGGTGGGTGGTGCTCGCTCCGTGGCCGGCGCGCCGCACTTGGCCTCTCTGGACGGTGATTCCCTATTTACTGAGCGCCGACGTTCTTAATACCGTACTTTCGGCCAGCCTTGTCTTTTCGGGACGCGTTCTCTATCCCTCGTATTTGCACGCGGAGCGCATCTCCTCGCTGACCCCTCTTCATGACCAGATCGCCGCCGGAGCAGAAATGTG
>Ga0207095_10074_pt1 | contig 30291 bp, 25 predicted proteins | sample Alteio_BWMinHeat_88_FD_153529 | JGI IMG/M metagenome (GOLD analysis project Ga0207095, IMG submission 153529) | Enriched cells from forest soil in Barre Woods Harvard Forest LTER site, Petersham, Massachusetts, United States -... | ecosystem: Environmental > Terrestrial > Soil > Temperate forest >... | reverse complement strand
GAATGCCTCGGTTCTTAGCTGTTGCCAATGACCAAAACACTCATCGAGCGTGATTTGCACACGCTTGAGTCGATAGGTATCGGCAAACGCCGTAGGGTACGAGATTGATACTTGGATCATGCTATTTGCCACGGCTATTGGAGGCCGTTTCAATGGCAAAGAGCAAGATGAAGCGAAAACGAGCACCAAAGTCCGTCCTTAAGGTCCCGATCTTGAGCAGTCGAAAAGTGCCGTTCTGAACAGCCTGACTTCGCCAAGTTCTCAGCAAACCTACGATCATGCAATCAGAGAATTCACCGAGTGGTACCGCTCGGAACCAACGCTAGCCTTCAACAAGACCGGAGTCACCCGGTATCGGATCTCACTCGAACAGCAGCATTATGCATCGACCACCATCAATCTGCGGCTCGCGGCAGTGCGAAGGCTGGCGTGCGAGGCAGCTGATTGCGGGCTTCTGAGCGAGGATCTGGCGGCTGGATTCGACGCGTGAAGGGTGCCAAACGACTTGTATGTGTCTGGATATCGAGACAGGGGGATCGTCCAGCCGATCGTGCCCCATACCAGGCACTCATCGTAGCCGCTCGGAATGTGCTTGTTCACGAAGGCGCGCACCGTCGCGACCGTCTTCGCACAATCGACGGGGAGTGAGGCGATGTATTGGGCGGGCGTCTTGACGTTCGATGGCGGTTTCATGGATTCGTCGTCATCCGAGCGAAGTGTATCACCGGACGATTGAATATCAGCCAGCGGCAAGGGCTGTGTTACCGCGCAAGCCCTGGCGGAATGGGGAGCGCCCGAGGGTGTGCAGAACATGTTAGGGTTGGGGCAAAGGAGCAGTTTGATTCCTACCATGCTCAAGCGAATTGGAGTGTATCTTCTGTTGGGCCTGACCTCTGGCGGTTGCCTGTTCGGCGGCGATTTTTCGATGAGGGTGACGGACAAGAACTATCTCGATACCCAGGGCTTCAGCGTGTTTCTCTACGACAGCACGTACCACCCGGTTTTCGTGGACCAGAAGAACACGGCGATGGAGATGATTCTCCACGGGCAGCGCATTGCGACGAACGGCGACATGCGGCTGATGCCGACGCCCGAGCAGTGGGATCTGGTGGCCACGCTCAAAGGGCGCGACGCCGATAAGGCGAACAACCGGCTCACTGCTAATCTGGCTTTCCCGAGCTTCGATTTGAGTTACACGCTGGAGGTGGCGGCGGAGACGGGCGGCGTGAGGGTGAGCATTAATCTCGACAAGCCGCTACCGGAGAAGCTGGCAGGGCGGGCGGGGTTCAACCTGGAGTTTCTGCCGTCGATTTACATGGGCAAGGCTTACCTGGTGGACGGAAGCAAAGCGGGGATCTTTCCGCGCACGCCCAACGATGCGATAGTGAAGGTGTTGCCGCTGGCGGATGAGCCCAAGAAGGCGTACTACCTGGAAGACTGGGAAAAGGCCAAGGGATACACGCAGCCGCTGCCGTTCGCCGAGGGCAAGAGCATGACCCTGGGGGTGGACGATGCGCTGGCGCGGATCAACGTGACGTCGGATACGGCGGATTTGATGCTGTTCGACGGACGGAATCGCGCGCAGAACGGATGGTTCGTGCTGCGGTCGCTGATTCCCGCGGGCAAGACTACGGGCGCGATTGTGTGGCACATCCGGCCGGATGTGATCAAGAACTGGACGCGGCCGCCGATGATTGCGCACAGCCAGGTTGGTTATGCGCCGGATTTCGCGAAGGTGGCGGTGCTGGAGCTCGACCCGAAGTACGCCGGGCCGAAGACGGCGAAGGTGCTGCGGCTGATGGAGGACGGGACATACAAGCCGGCGTTCGAGGGGGCGATTACAGCTGCGACGCCGTGGCTGCGGTATGTGTACTCAAACTTCGACTTCACGCCGGTGAAGGAACCGGGGCTTTACGTGATTGAGTACGCGGACCAGAGGACGGCGCCGTTCCCGATCGCAAAGGATGCTTACGCGAACATTTGGCAGGACAGCCTCGACCATCATCTTGCGGTGCAGATGGATCATGTTGCGGTTCGCGAGGGGTATCGCGTGTGGCACGCGGCGTCGCATCTGGATGACGGGCGGATGGCGCCGGTGGTTGGGGAGCAGTTCGATGGGTGGAATCAGGCGACGGCGACGGACGGGAAGTATAAGGGTGGGGACCATATTCCGGGGATGAATGTGGGCGGGTGGTATGACGCGGGCGATTTCGATCTGGAGGAGCCGGCGCAACTGAGCGTGATTCAGAGCCTGGCGCTGGCGTATCGCACATTCGATCTGAAGTACGACGAGCTTACGGTGGATGAGGCGGCGCGCGAGGTGGAGATGCATCGTCCGGACGGCGTGCCGGATACGGTGCAGCAAGTGAAGCACGGGGCGCTGCTGATCTTGGCCCAGTTCCACAATATTGGGCACGCGATCCGCGGAACGCATGAGCCGGATCTGCGGCAGTACACGCATCTGGGCGATGGCGCGTCGAAGACGGACGGACGGATTTATGATGCGACGCTGGGTTTGAACGAAGTGAAGGGAGACTACTCGGGGAAGCCGGACGATCGGTGGATCTTCACAACCAACAATCCATTTTTCCAGTGGAACGCGATTGCGGCGCTGGCTGCGGCCGCCGATGTGCTGAAGGGCTGGGACGACGCCCTGGCGAAGGATTGCCTGGAGACTGCGATCAAGGCATGGAACGAGGAGAAGGCTCATCCGACGGTGTTTCCTTCGGGCGGCGGCGCGGGCGGGCCGGCTCCGGGGAGTGCTCCCGCAGGCGGGGTGCTGGCTGCGTCTCAAGGAGTGGTGTCTGGGGCGGGCGGCGCAGGGGCTGCGCCGGGCGCTGGCGCGACGAGTGCACCGGCGGGGCCGGGCTGGGGCGCGTTTGGCGTGGGGACGGATTGGGGGGCGGCTCTGGAGTTGGCGATTGCGACGAATGGCGCGGAGCCGTACAAGTCGCGGCTGAAGGAGTTGTTCCCGCAGATGATCACGGCGCAGCAGATGGGCTTTCGCGGGTGGACGGCGGTTCGGGCGTTGCCTTATCTGGACCCGGGCGCGAAGGATCAACTGCGGGATGCGGTGAAGACGTACGTGGCAGGGCTGGACAAGCAGTTGGAAGCGACGCCGTTTGGCGTACCCCCGAGCCTGGGCACGTGGGGCGGATCGGGCGCTGTGGTGGACATGGCGATCCGGATGTATTTTCTGCATAAGACTTTTCCGAATCTCGTGGGTCCCGAGTATACGCTGCGCGCCGTGGATTACATACTCGGCACGCACCCGGTATCGAGCACTTCCTATGTGGCTGGGGTCGGTACCGTCTCGAAGACGAAGACTTACAGCAACAACCGCGCCGACAACGCGTATATTCCGGGCGCAGTGATCCCGGGGTACATCATCATCAAGCCGGATTTTCCGGAGTGCATCGACGACTTCGGATTCCTGTGGTTCGAGGATGAGGCGGTGGTGGCAGGGTCGGCAAGCTGGGTGGTGGCCGGCAATGCCGCGGACGCGATCACGAAGGAATCGAAGTAGGCTTTGTACTGGAATCGCCCAGCGGTCTAAGAGCAATTTCAAATTGATGCGGGAATTCGCAGGGCGCAAAATTCGAAGCGCTCGGCTTCGCCTGCACGGGTGAGTACCTGAACCCGATCGGGGCTTCGCCATGGCGCGGATTCGAGAATCGTTCGAAGCATCCCCAGATCGCAGAAGTTCAAGCCTGCGATAAAAATTAGGCTTTCAGGGTGCTTCCCTCGCGCCCATCTGCTCACTTCCACAAATTCACCTGAGCTCGCGAATTCCCGTGCGCGATGGTTGATAAACTCGATCGCCGGATAAGTCTCCGTCTGCTTCAGCTGTTCGAGAAGCGATGTCGTTACAATGACGGCCGTCACCGCGCTCATCAGGCACTCCTCACCGCGCCGCTCCCTCTGCAATCCCAAACTGCTTTCCAGTATCAAGTGCGCCGAGATTCCTCTCGGCCCTAAGCCAATTGTGGGGAGGGAGCAGGGGCGGCTTGCTTGCGTGGATAACTTCGGGGCAATGTTGCAGATCCTGTAGGCTCGCCTTAGAACGAGGTTACGCCAAACCATTCAAGAAGAATGATCAATCTTGATCACTCGCTACGTCATTGAGCACTGCACCGCTCACAGGGCAGACCAAAAAACGTGAAATCCTTACCCTGCCGCGATCAACTCGCCGGGAAGTTCCTTCCGTGCCGGGCGTTGTGCACGAAGTAGCGCTTTTGGTCAGTCGGCGAGGGCAAGAAGCGGCAAGGGTAGCGTAGCCACACCGGTAAAACCCAAACCGTATCTGTGATCCGTTCCTGGCCTGAGGCGCGGCCAATAGGACTGATTACCTGAAATTGGGTTCATACTATTGTCAGGCAAAATAGTGTAACGCATGCGAAAAACTTCCACCGACGTTATCAATCTCTCTTGCGAGGCGGCCGGCAACCAGCAATACGACAATCACCCAGTTGCGCAGGTCAATGATCATGTAATCCGAATTGCCACCATGACTGAGCCCTACCACTGGCATCGGCATCCTGATTTCTACATCATCCAGGAGACGGTGCCGCGACTCTATCGAGGCGGTGCCGTGCCCTGGAAATATGTGTTCTTCGGCTGGATGACCGGCATGTATGACCGATCCTGTTTTGGATGAGTAAACCATGATGGATGTGTGCATTGTCCTGTTAACTCGTCAGTTGAGAACGGAAGCCGACACTTGTCGGACCGGCCGACCGTCCACGACGAAGCGTCTCCAACCAGTGACCCTCGAAGAGCGACTGGTCATTCCAATTGGGGATTTCTAAGTATCGGGATTTGCCCCGGGTTTTCCGCCGAGAATCGAGCGATCTGGTCCTCGATCGGCTGGCGAGCCATCCGTTCGTCGGGTGCCCGCGAGAGAGCTTCCTTGTACGCCCGGAGCGCCTCTTCGCGGGAACCACGCTTCAATGCCAAATTCCCCAGCTCGATGTACACGAAAAAGGCACCGGGATCGGCCTGAACTGATTCAGCAAACAAGTGCTCAGCTGCAGCTAGGTCAGGCTTCTCGGCGTACTCTTTGTAGACACCCGAAGCGTAGAGCGTACGCGCAAGGCTTCCGGACAGATCAAAATTCCCTCGAAAGATGAATAAGTTTCCAAAGCGTGCGACCGGTGTTGAGGCTCGCAACGCATCGGCATTCCACCATAATCGTCTGCCGAGTCGCGTCGAAGGGGCAAAGACTGTTCCTTGGAATACGATAGAGTTCATTCGAGTCTCGTCGCGCGTCAGATCGCGGCCTAACCAGTCGATCTTCCGCGCTAACCGCTCCGTCCGCTGGATCTGGTACATCAGGAGTGGCACGTCGCCGGTTGCCTGAATTGTGTGGGTATAGTAGCCGGCAAGCTCTTTGCTGCGCTGCCCCAGGTCTGCCCCTTCATCGTCGAAGTACAGATACCCCCTGGCTGGGCCGCCAACGATTTCATTGAAGTACTCCCAGGGGCGCATGACCGGCAGAGCAGAGACGGACGCGAGGAGGAATGCCAACCCGACGATGAGTTTGGGCGTCCCTGTGGTAGAGGCGAGCGCAAAATCGGACGCTATTCCCGCCAACACAGCGATCAATGGAATCGCCGGCAGGGCATGGCGGACGCCCCCGTAGGTCGCGCCGGACCTCAGAACCAGGAGGAAGCAGACCAGGGAGGCAAGCAACACTGTCAGCGGCAGTCTCCAATCATTTGGAACTTTACCAGCTGCAAAAAGAATGCCGCCAAACAACGCGAGAAGCGTCAGACCAACCGGCAGTTTGACCGCCAACACACCCGGAAAGAAGTACCAGGGCGCCCTGGCGTAATAAACCTGCCCAAACGCCAATTGCGTAAAGGCGCGCCCTTCGAGGCCTGCGTGCACCGTATCGGCGAAACCCCATATGTAAGCACGTGGTAGTGCATGAGTCGTTTCCAAAGTTTTCAGCACGAAACGGTATGGAGGCGAGGTTACGTCGGCAATCTTCTGCGCGGTAGGACGGTTAAAGACCTCGTTGACGTCGCTGCTTTCCCTGTAGCGGAAGAAATATAGGCCCCACAAGATGACAACGGCCCCTGCAAGGACTCCCAACACGTTTACGACGCGGCGCGCCCGAGAGACCGCGGCATCGGACCGCGGCCCAACCAGCGCCATCGCGAATCCAACCAATCCCAGGAAAAGGAAGAATACAGGCGCTGAGTGTTTTGCGCCTAGAGCCAAACCCAGCGCAACCGAACAACAGATCAGATCTTCCTTCCTCCAATATCGGAATGCGAGAATGGCGAACATCACGGCGGTTGCGGCCAGCAGCGCGACCGGCAGGTCCGTCATGACCACCGGCAAATGCGCGGCCACCGTCGGATCAATCACGAGAAACAAGATCGTTCCCAGTGCGACAGCCCAGCCGAAAGTGCGGCGCAGTGCCAGCCCCAAGGCGAGAAGTAGAAACCCATTCAGGAACCACATGGCGACGCGCGAACGCCGCTGAATCGAATCAGGGTCGTTCTGCAGAAAAACCTGTTCCGCAGTGAAGTTCCGCTCGTCCACCTTGTCGTGAAACACGCGTAGAGGACTACTACGGAATCCAGTCGCTGCGAGAAAACTGCCAACCCATAGCTTGACAAGGGGAGGATGCTCCGGGTTCAGGCGAAAGTCTCTCTGCTGTACGTACGAGACTCCCGCTGCGATATGGTACGACTCATCGAGAGTGAAACTGTCCAAGCGAGTAACGAGCGCCGAGCGCAGGATGGCCCCACCGATGAGCAACAGCATCATGCAGAAGAACAGGCCGAACCTGGCTTTCGAAGGCTGGGTATCTTTCCCCGGCCGGCTCTCAACCTGCATGGATTCCGAAGCGGTGTCCATAAGCTATCCTCAGCACGATTGATCCAAAGGAATGCGAACGGTCGGAAGCGACAACAAATGATTTACTGCTTGGGGATTGGAACGAGCCGATGAATGCAGCCTGGAGGCACCCTATCAGGGTACCAGAACGCCTCACGCGAAACAGATCTCGTATTCTGTTGCCTCGAACCACGTCGAGGCTGAGACGGCTGGTATTTGATCGACTTGCAGGTTGCCAGCGCAAGGCGACTCCTGCTATGCGGACATGTGATCGCCGTGGATGGCTTTGTCTCGACTTTCACAACAAGCGCATTATCGCGGATCAAGAGCGAGACTCAAGTCATCCGTCATCCCCGGTCCCCAAGTGCGAGGGACCGGGGAGCACACCCACTTGAATAATCTGCCCCCCCCAGATCGTGGCCACCCGTCCGACTAATGGTTCCTAGTCCGGCTGACATCCGGTTGCTCCATTGGACACCATCATGTCAGCCGCTTCCAAAAAGCTTCACTTAGGTCTGCTCCAGCCAGGCGTCTGTGCGAGTCCGGTCTGCGACCACGGCCGCCGTCACCCTGTGTACATGGGCTAGTGCCGCGGCGGCTGCAAGAGGTCCTGCAGATAGCTTTGCCACAATTTGGCATTGGTATTGTCTCGCGCTTCACCATGGCCCTCTTTTCCCGTTCGGATAATCACGTACCGGCCATTCTTCACCCGCGGCATCTCGCGATCCAGCACCGCAAATTCAGGCGAATTGATCTGGTCGTCGTCGAAGACGATCAGGCAAACCCTGGCATTGATCTTTTCGAGATCGGGAGCGGGGTTGTAGTCACTCGAGGCTTCGTACTGATAGAGGGAGTCGTTGGTATCGATCCGCGTATACTCGTCCGTGACAATTTGGTCGTACCATTCATCCGCGCCGGCTTTCGATCGAAAGGGTCGCGATTGCACGAACGATACGTGTCATGGTTCCCCCATTGTTAACTGCGGTTACGACACGAATTCGATTCCAGTTTTCCAGCATAACGATGTGCCGAGCAAAATACTAGAGAACCGCTTGGCACCTGGCGATACACTGGCGGCTTACACAGATGGCATTAACCGAGTCACCGGATACAACGGGAGAGGAATTTTGGCAAGGAGCGGCTACTAGATGCGTTGCGACGATGCAGCTTCACTTTGGTCTACTTCAGGCAGTGATCGGTGCGAGTGCGGTCAAGAGACGACCGCCGTCATTCGAAAATCACGTAGCCTTCCGAATTGCAGAAGTAAATCACCTTGAACAAATTGAGCGGCAGCAGGCCGTCCACCCCCGGCGTGCGGTTCGGAAGGGCTATGCCATCGCCTCGCGAGATCCTCCGGCCTTCGATCGTCAGCGGTTTGCCCGACACCAATCCGATCTTTTGCGAGCCTGTCGCGGTGCGTAGTTCGCCCGCAAATCCATAGCCGCCCTCCGGCTCGACACCGAATAGGACTAACTGGCGCGCGCCCGAATCCAAAACCAGGTGGCCGAGGCTGGTGAAAACAACCGGCTCGGCGTTGATCATCTTGAACTCGGCGCGGGTGCCGTTCCAATCCTGCTTTCCGAACTCGAGGCGCTTCTGCCGCAAGTCGAGCGTGTAATCGAATCGAGAAAGAAACCTCTGACCGAGTACGCCTTGAATATCGGGCAGAAAATCGCGAATGGCCTCGAGGGGTAGAAACAGGAACTCCTGGCGTTCCGCCTTCGCCGAGTCGAGCAGCACCTCGATGCCGCTGCCTCCCGATACTGACGTAGCGCCGGTTGACGAGGTCAGCTTTGTCTGAAAGGTCGCCGTGAGCCCGATTGACCGCGCCACATTGGCGTCGATGAGGTTGACATTTGTCCCAGTGTCCACCAGAAACCGGTATGGCCCGTGACCATTCACGTACACGCCATCGACGATCGGACGGCCCCCGGAAACCTGCATCTTTACCTCAGCCGCAAGCGGACCCGCGGCTATAATCAGTGAGCAAATCAGGATCTGGATGTTGCGGTTCGTGTTTCGCATGGGAGCAGCCTGCGCCGAACTGCTCCTTCGGGTCTTGATGCCGGTCTGATGCTTTCCTGAAATTCTGCTGAGGAAATCATGAAGGATGTGAAGAACCGCTGTTACCGATTCGACAACGTTGAGATAGACGTGCAGAATCTGAGAGTTACGGTTGGTTCTGAAATCCGCTCGCTGGAGCCAAAATCCTTCCGCTTGCTGCTCTTTCTGGTAGAGAATGCATCCAGGGTTCTTCCCAAAGAAGAGATCATGGCCGCAGTCTGGCCCGACACCTCCGTTTCGGATAACTCGCTTGCGCGGGCCGTAACCCAAGTGCGGAAAGCGCTGGATGACGATCCCAAGGCTCCCAGGTACATCGAGACAGTTCCGACCGTGGGCTATCGGTTTGTCGGAGATTGCAAAGCGGAGCAGGACCCGGTTGTCGCGTCCGATGCCACGGACAGCGGCGCCGCGCAGGTTCTTGCACCTGTGTCAGCAGCGGCGCGGGACCGGATTAGCCCAGCCAAATGGGTCGCGATAGCCGGCGCCGCAGTGGTGGTTATCGGACTGGCCGCAGGTGGCTGGTCGTTCTACTCTCGCAAAGCGCAAGCGCTGACCGACAAGGACACTGTTGTTCTGGCTGATTTCGTTAACTCGACGGGCGATCCGGTTTTCGATGACACCTTGCGGCAAGGGCTCGCGGCACAGCTGGGCCAATCGCCGTTCCTGAACATACTTCCCGAACAGAAAGTACGCTCGACACTCACGGAAATGACCCGCTCGCCCGATGAAGCCCTTACTCCAAGCGTGGCCCAGGAAGCGTGTGTACGCTCGGGAAGCAAGGCGTACATTTCGGGTTCCATTGCCAATCTGGGAGGGCATTATGTAATCGGCCTCAACGTTATCAATTGCGCTACGGGAGATGCTCTGGCCAGGGAACAGATCGAGGCTGGGGACAAGCAGCAGGTATTGACCTCGCTCGACAAAGCAGCGGAAAAACTGCGCAACAAACTCGGTGAATCGCTCAATTCGATCCAGAAATTCGACGTGCCGTTGGCGCAGGCCACAACTTCTTCACTGGAAGCTCTGAAAGCCTATAGCCTGGCCTTGTCAAAGTACGCCAAGGGGGACGCTACTGGCGCAATACCCCTATTTCAGCAAGCCATTGATTTAGACCCAAAGTTCGCCATGGCTTACGCCAATCTTGGCCGCGCCCATCAGCTCCTGGGACAGGACAAGCTCATGGAGGAAGCGCTTCGCAAGGCTTTTGCGCTGCGCGAGCGCGCCAGTGAGCTTGAGAAACTCGATATCTCCGCCGTGTACTATCAGTTCGTTACCCACCAGACGGAAGAGACCATCCAAACCTGCGAACTCTGGCGGCAGACTTATCCGCGAGACTTCACTCCACACCGGGTGTTGGGATACGAAAATGCGGTTCTCGGAAACTATCAGAAGTCTGCAGAGGAATTCCGAATCGCCAAGGAACTGGACCCCGGCCAGGCACTTCCCTATGCCGGCCTCATGTCAGCGGACATGGCTTTGAGTCGCTTCTCAGACGCGCGCGCCGTATACGAAGAGGCGCAGACTCGCCAGTTGGATGCCGGCGAACTTGTGCGCATCCGTTATGAATTGGCCTTTCTTCAAGACGATAAGAAGACGATGGAGCAGACTCTCGAGTCCCTGCGGAGCCGGCCAGGCTTCGAGAGAATTGCCCTTGATGAACAATTCAGTACCGACGCCTATTTTGGCCGCCTTCGCAATGCCCGGGAGCTGTCCCGTCGAATGCGAGACCTGGCCGCTCGGGAAAGAGACAAGGATGAGCTCGCGGAGATTGAGGCGCGCCAGGCCATGCTGGAGGTACTGTTTGGCAATTCGACCGACGCTCGTCGTCACGCCGCTGCATCTCTAGGCTTCGGTGAAGAACAACCTGCGATGGCTCTGGCATTGCTGGGTGACACACTTCAGGCCAGAAAATTGGCGGACAAGGTTGCGAACCATGCCGCACCGGGAGGCGCCATCAATAGAGTGTGGCTACCAGAGCTTCAAGCGGCTATCGAACTTAAGGGTGGCAATCCAATGCGGGCTGTGGAACTGTTGGCGCCACTAAAGGCCTACGAGGGCGGCTGGGAGGATGACTACATGAGTGCGTATTTGCGGGGCGAATCGTATCTTGCCGCGCATCGTGGCCCGGAGGCTGCCGTCGAGTTCCAGAAGATTATCGACCATCCAGCTCTAGCGTTAAGCTATCCCATCGGAGCGTTGGCACGCGTAGGTGTCGCCCGTTCCTATGCGCTTGAGGGCGACACCACGAAGAGTGGCGCAGCGTATCGGGATTTTCTCGCGCTGTGGAAAGACGCCGACCCAGACATTCCCATCTTCGTCGCCGCCAAATCTGAATACGCCAAGTTGGAATAAACGGGTGCCGTGTCATGGCCGCGGGTTGACATTCTCTTCGCTCCGCATCATGGAAGGGATACCTGCAAGATTCCGGATGGCGGGTGGCGCCGGTCAATTTCAAACCACAAATGAGGGTGTCCGGTCCCTCGCTTTTGGGGCTCCCAGCAGCGTCGCGCATCACTTCTCTCGCCGAAGATCCCAGATGAAGTTTGTTTCCCAGGTCCTGCCACCGTCGGCCGAGAATGCCTGTTCCCAGTGGCAGGTGTCGGGGGAGCTTACTGTCCATACAAAGCTTGCGGACATGCCGACGGGAAATCGTTCGCCTATTGCCCTGAACGCCGCTCTCTCCAACTCTCTCATCAATCCATTCGCAGTTCGGTCGGCGGCCATTTTGGCTAAACGCTACGGATAGAGAAGGAGGAACAGATGTTCCGGGTGGATGTGAAAAGTCTGAAGGATTATCTGGAATTCGATCTCAACCGCAGGAGCGACCTGCAAAAACTGGATAAGCTCATAAGAAGCTCTGCACCTGGGCTCAAACGGTACTTTCACCAGGGGACGCCGGCCGGTGAGCCGGGGATGCGGTTCAAGATGATCGGATACGGGAAGCTTCACTATCAAGCCGCAAGATCGGGGAAACTCGTCGAATGGCCTCCGGTTGGAGTGGCACTTCAAAAAAATTACATAAGCGTCTATCTGTCGGTGACGAAGCATGGAGCGCCCTTGCTAAAGTCCTATTCCGGAAAGCTGGGTGAACTGAGAGTTGGCCACAACAACTTCAGCTTCAAGGCGTATGAAGATTTAGATGTTCGCCGGCTTGCCTCCTTGTTTGCGGAAGCCGAGCAGATCTTTCTCTCCGATCCCCGTTCTTGCAGTCTTGCCCATGGAGGCACGAAGCCGCTGAGGGCTCGTTGATGGATGGTTACTGTGCCCGGTTGCGCCTGATATGGCTGCGAACGAGAATCCGTGGTCACGCTTGCCGGTCTTCGTATGATCCAAGGCTGGAAACACGCCAGCCTTAGTCTTGATCACCTATCCACGATGTTCTTCCCCTTGACATTCGACCTGACCGGGATTATGCTCAGGTCGAATGTCGACTAGAGAAGCTGACAACCAACTTGGACTCCTGCAAGGCACGCTCGACCTCCTGATCCTGCAGACGGTTGCTCTGGGCCCGGTGCATGGTCACGCGATTGCTAAATCCATCGAATTCAGATCGCGAGAGGTGCTGCAGGTAGGGCACGGCTCTCTTTATCCGGCGCTGCAGCGGCTGATCAAGCAGGGGCTCATCGCCGGCGAGGATGGGGCATCGGAGAACAATCGTAAGGCCCGATTCTATCGGCTAACGGCAAAGGGCCGGAAAAAGCTCTTTGCCGAAACCTCGAAGTGGCAACGGCTTTCTGAAGCAGTCGGGCGCATTCTCACGCCGCTCGCGGAAGAGAATCAGTAGCGCAGCAGCGATAAAGGGGTTGCTGGTATGACCTGGTGGAAATACCGCGCTGAGCGATTGAACGACGAGATTCAGGCGCACATCGACTTCGAGGTACAGGAGAACGTCGAGGCCGGAATGTCGCCCGACGAAGCCCGTCACGCCGCGATGAGGAAGTTTGGAAACGTATTGCTGGCCAGAGAAAGGTCCCGCGACGTCTGGGAATGGCTATGGGCGGAACGGCTATGCCAGGACGTCCATTACGCACTGCGGGGTTTGGGAAGAAATCCCGGCTTTTCCGCCGTCGCCATCTTGTCCCTCGCACTCGGCATCGGCGCAACGACCTCCATGTTTTCGCTCATCTACGCCGTGTTGCTCCATCCTGTGCCCTATGCCGACTGGCAGCGTCTCACCTACCCTATTTATTTCAATGACGATCAACCCACATCGCCCGAGCGATGGTTCATTCTTACCTGGCCGCAGTATCAGCAACTCCTCAAGGCCGACTGCGTGGAGGATGCGCTCGCCGATGATGACGTCACTTCCGAAATCACCGGCCAGGACATTCCTGAGGAGGTTACCCTCACCTACATCACTGAAAATGTCAGTAGCTTCTTGCGCGTTCCGGCTCTGCTCGGCCGTAACATCCAGCCGTCGGACTCCGAAGCCGCCCACCAGCAGGCCCCCGTCGTACTTAGCTATGACTTCTGGACCCGCCATTACAACGGAGACAGGAATGTTCTCCGGCAGACTCTCGAACTCGACCACAAGCCCTACACCATTGTTGGCGTCATGCCCAAAGACTACACATGGGAACCCGACGTGTACGTTCCCATGTCTCTGCTGCCCACGCGCGACCGCAATTATGTTCTTCCTGTCATGAAACTCAAGCCTGGCGTTAGCCTGGGCCGTGCCGACGCCGAAATCGGCGCGCTGGTCCAACAGTTTGCGAAAGAAACTCCGCTTGACTTCCCCAGTCGCTTCCGCATGCATCTCGAGCACATCACCGACCGCATTGTCACAGCGATTGGGCACGCTCTTATCCTCCTGTTCGTCGCCGTCGTTATGCTGCTCATCATCGGATGCGCCAACTGCTCCATTCTTCTGCTGGCGCGCGGCATGAGCCGTCAAAGCGAACTCGCTGTCCGCTCCGCCCTCGGCGCCAGCCGTTACCGCATCATCCGCCAGTTGATCGTTGAAGCTCTGGTCCTCGCCGTCACCGGCTCGCTGATCGGGATCCTTGTTGCCTACTGGATGGCGAAGCTCATCTTCTCGCTCTTCCCCGACGTCTTCATGCACGAGTCCGTCATCCGCATCAATCTACCCATCCTCGCCTTTTCCGTCGTGCTGGCCGTCGTCAGTGGACTCCTCTTCGGACTTCTGCCGTCGCTTCGCATGTCCCGCCCTGACGTCTCAAAGGTCATGCAGGCAACCGGGCGCAAGGTGGCTGGACGAAGCGGCCAAGCCCGCTCGCTCAGCACGCTCATCGCCGCGCAAATCGCTCTCACCACCATCATTATGGGAGCCGCCGGAGTCGCCATAGGCGGCTTTATGCAGATGACGCACCGCAGCTTCGGCTATGACCCCGCACATGTCATGTCGGTGCCCATCCCCCTCCATAGGCACAGCTATTTCTCCCGTATGGAGCGTGCCGAATACTTTAAGACGCTTCAGCAGAAAATCGCCGCCGTCCCCGGAGTCACCGGGGTTGCTGTATCCGGCAACGCCATTCCTCCCCAGAGCGGCGCCAATCTCCCGTTCGAAATCCTCGGCATCCCTTCCGCGCAGCGTCAGTATCTCCGCACGAACTTCATCGGTCCCGACTATTTCTCCACGCTCCACATCCCGCTAATGCAAGGACGTCTCTGGGACGAAACGGAAAACAGCCGCGGTGCGGCGGTCGCCGTCATCAATCAAACCCTCGCCCGTCGATACTTCCCCAACGGCAATGCGATTGCACAGCAGATTCGCACGCCCACCCTCCGAGTCGACAATCCCGAGCAGATGGTCGGCGTTCCCGACACCGACGGCTGGCTCCAGGTCATCGGCGTCGTCGCTGACTCTCTCAACAATGGATTAGACAAGCCAGTCGAGCCCGCGCTCTACATACCTTATCCGCGCTTCATGTGGATGGGTACGCAGTTCCTCGTCCGCACGCAGGGTTTGCCGCTGGCCTCATTGCACGACGTTCAACACGCCATCCTGTCGGTGAATTCTGATCAGCAAACCGATTTCAATGTGCGCGACCTGAATCAAAGGATCGAGCAGCAGCCCGAGTTCAAGCAGCAGCGCCTCTTTTCCATCCTCTTCGGTCTCTTTTCCGGCCTCGCGTTGGCGCTGGCGCTTGTCGGACTCTACAGCGTTGTCTCCTACTCCGTCGCCCAACGCACCAACGAGTTTGGAATCCGCATGGCTCTTGGAGCGCAGCGCGGTCATGTACTCTGGATCGTCTGCCGCAACATCGGCATGACCGTTTCTACCGGCTTGCTCGCAGGAATTCTGATCTTCCTCACCCTCCAGAGGCTCCTCGCCCACTGGACCCAAAACAGCTACGCGAACCCGCTCATCCTCGCCGCTGCCGCCGTGCTCTTCATCCTCTGCGCAGCTTCGGCCTGCATCATTCCCGCCTTGCGCGCTGCCTCCATCGACCCCATGCAAGCCGTCCGCTACGAATAGTTGCGTTCCGCAACCGTAGTAGGAGGTTTTTTTCCGTATCGTTCGAGGCCATCACCGGCGAGCCCGGCAAGTTGGCTCCCCAGCTTTTCGCCGCCTCCCCCGGAACGAATGTCACTCATCGACCAGCTGCGAACAACGCGGCGATGAAGATCAGTTGCAAAATCAAACGCGGCAGCACTGGCAAGACAGGTCTCTGAAGGATTGTGAGGCCCTCCCGAGCAGCTTTCACGTTCGCCGGAAACAGGCAGCAGAGCAGGACGATCGCCGCTCCAGCCCCCCATCGAGCCAGAACCGGAATCTGCAACCCGATGGCGATCGCAATCTCCGCAATTCCGGTCACACTGACCCACACTCCGGCGTTTCCGATCGCTCGCGGAACCATGCGGATCAGGTCGGCGCGGCCCTTTCCCCAGTGAGCCGAGGCGGTCAGCAGGAACATGGCGCCCAGCGCGGCACGCAGTGAGGTGTGCCAATCGGCGAAGTACGGCACCAGGAGGCCGACGCTGCGGAATATCAGAAAAGCGATGATCAGGCAGAGTAGCGGGGCCATATCACATTATCGCTGGCTGACCATCATGCGTTTAGTGCCGCCGGCGAGTCTGCTGGCCAGTCATCGCTTGTCGTAGCGGTCTTCGTGGACGCCAGCCAGATCAAATACCAAGTCACTTGAGGCTTAGCGCAGATCGTTGTTCTCTGCTAAGGAGCATCTCTCCATCGAAGACGATCGAACCTTGGCCCTTCGGCAAGGGGTTCGTCAATAGCGGTGAAATATCCAACCCTGGCACGGCAGACCGAAGCGCTTCAAGGAGTAGTGCCGCGCTCCCAAAGTCAGAATGCATGGGTTTGAACTCATCGCCATAGACAATGACACGATAGTTCGGTACCGGATAGGTTCCGAGCTGCTTGATCACAACGCGAAGAGGAATTGGATCGTCAGCCATGGTTGGCACGTCTCTCCCGGCTTTGGTCTTTGGGAAGTATTGGCTAGATGCAGTGAAATGAGAGGATTACTCGATGCCCCGGACCGGGACGTCCACATCAGCGCTGCGGGAACCATACCGCCCGATCTTGAGCGCTGATGTGATTTGCGTCACACGTTTTGCCCTTGTATTCGTGCTCCGCCAACTAAATGCGAAAAATCGAATATTCTTATGTTACCATCGTAGACGCGATGCCCGACTCCCTCCGCCGCTTCAAGGCTGACGTATTCCAGGCTCTGGCCCACCCCACCCGAATCGCCATTATCGAACTGCTTGGGAATCGAGAACTCTCGGCCGGCGAGCTCATTGAGGAGCTCGGCATGGAACAGGCCAACGTCTCCCAGCACCTGGCTGTTCTTCGTTCGAAACAACTGGTCGTGAACCGGAAGGCCGGGAACCAAGTCTTCTATTCGGTTCGCGATCCTATCCTGCTTGAGGTTCTTGCCCTGATGCGCAGCTACTTTCAAAAACACCTGACAGAAGCGTTGGCCATCTTGGATGAGATTGGCGAATCTCAGATGGAGAACGGCAAGTGAGCAGGCCACGTCAATTCCCTCCAGAGTTACTGCTCGGTGGACTCCCATCCGTGCGTCCTGCGCGCGCTCGACGAGGAGATTCCGCGTGAACGCGCATCTCTGGGCCACCTTCCTCAACTCCGTTTTGAGTCACCCCCTTGCTTCCACGCTGCTCATCGTGGCTTGCTGGCCTCTGATCGCGCTTGCCTGTCTGCTGCGCCCCCACAGCATTCGCTACGTCGCGCGCTTTCTGTTCCTGGTTGGCGCCCTGGCCTGTCTCGGTATGTTTCTATTGGCTGGGACGTTCCTCATCTCCGGCCACTCACCCGAAGTGATGACTCTACCTCTGGGATTGCCTGACCTTCCGTTCCATCTGCGTCTCGACCCGCTTTCTGCTTTCTTCCTTATGATTCTTGGCTTGTCGGGTGCAGGAATTTCTACCTTTGCAGCAGGATATTTCCGTAGTGGAGAAGGCACAGCGCCTGGTCTGCTCGGCCTCCATTACCACGTGTTTCTGGCCAGCATGGCTGTGGTGATACTGGCTGACGATGCCTACCTCTTCATGGTGGCTTGGGAGACGATGGCCCTCTCCTCGTACTTTCTCGTCACGTCGCAGCACCGGATTCCGGAGATCCGCCGCGCGGGATTTCTCTACCTCTTAATGGCGCACCTCGGCGCGGTGTGCATCCTGCTCAGCTTTGGAGTCATGCAGGGCGGAAGCTGGCAATTCACGCTCGACGCCATGCGCACCGCTTCCCTGACACCTTTCTGGGCTACGGTTGCGTTCACCCTCGCGCTTCTCGGTTTCGGTGCCAAGGCGGGTCTGGTGCCCATGCATGTCTGGCTGCCGGAGGCCCATCCGGCTGCGCCCTCGCCGGTCTCAGCCATGATGAGCGGCCTGATGCTCAAGACAGCCATCTACGGCCTGCTGCGAATTACCTTCGATCTGCTCCACGTTCAGTTTTGGCAATGGGGAGTAGCGGTCCTTGCTCTAGGCCTTTTCTCGGCCCTGTTCGGGGCCATCTTTGCCGGCGTGCAGACCGACATGAAGCGCCTGCTGGCTTACTCTTCCATCGAAAACGTTGGACTGATCTTCACCGGTATTGGACTGTCCATTCTCTTCGCGGCAAGCAATATGCGCCTCTTTGCCGCGCTGGCCCTGGCTGCGGCCCTGATCCATGCCCTCAATCATTCGCTTTTCAAAAGCATGTTGTTTCTGGCCACCGGCAGCGTTTTGCATGCGACGCGGCAGCGCAGCCTGGGAAAACTCGGTGGCCTGATTCGTTCCATGCCGTGGGTTGCCGCCCTGGCTCTGATCGGCACTCTTGCCATCGCCGGCTTGCCGCCGCTCAATGGCTTTGTCTCCGAGTGGCTGCTGCTGCAGTCGTTTCTCTACACTCCGCAGTTGCCCCATAGTTTTATCAACATGCTGATTCCTCTCGGTGCGGCGGCGCTGGCTCTGACCGTAGCTCTGGCTGCTTATGTCATGGTCAAGTTCTATGGCGTAATCTTCCTCGGACAGCCGCGGGAGACGTCGTTGGCGCAGGCCCACGATGCGAATTGGCTGGAACGCATCGGCCTCGCATGGCTCGCCGCCGGTTGTATCGCAATCGGTGTGCATCCACAACTCGCGCTTCACGCCGCAGGGAAATCCACCGCCATGCTTCTGGGTCAGACCATTGCTCCGGACCCGTCCGTTTGGCGCATCGCTCCGATTGCGCCGGAACAGGCTTCATATAGCGGATGGGTCTTCCTTGCGGTCATCCTCTGCGTTGTCGCGGTGACGTTTCTAGCTGTGCGCCTGTTGGCCCATGGGCGCGCCCGCAGAACATCAGCCTGGGATTGCGGATATCCCTGGCAAACATCCCGCATGCAAGACACCGCCGAAGGATTCGGTCAGCCGATTCGTCACATGTTCGGCGCGTTCTTTCGGATGGAGCGCGACCTCCCGTCGCCAACTGATCTGACGCCACGGTACCGTGTCCACATTGAAGACCATTTTTGGCACGCAGTGTACAAGCCTGTCGCCGCAGGGGTGCAGCGATTGGCGGACGCAGTCAGCTTTCTCCAGGGTGGACGCCTCGCGATCTACCTGCTCTGTAGCTTCCTGACCCTGCTCGGCTTGCTGGTGTTCGTGCTATGAGGGGAATCGCGTTTGTCTGGCAATTCGGAGAGGTCCTTCTCGCCATCGCGTTGGCGCCACTCTTTTCCGGGTGGATTGCTCAATGCCGGGCCTGGATGCAGAACCGGACTGCACCCCCGTTGACCCAGCCATATCGCATGTTACGCAAGCTCTTCTACAAAGATGCGGCCCTGGCTGAAAATGCTTCGCGCCTGTTTCGCGCCGCCCCATACGTGGTGTTTGGAACCATGGTTCTGGCCGCCGCGATCATCCCATCGGTGGTGACGGACCTTCCCTTCGCCCGCGCCGCAGACGCCATTGCGCTGATCGGTCTCTTTGCCACCGCCAGAGTGTTTCAGGCTCTCGCCGCGATGGACATCGGAACTGCCTTCGGAACGCTGGGAGCCCGCCGCGAGATGATGATTGGATTCCTCGCTGAGCCGGCGATCCTGATGGTCTTTTTCAATGCCTTTTTTCTCTTTGGGACCACCGCCCTCACTGGCTTGGTCGACAATTACGCTACGCATCCATCGGTGATCGATCCCAGCGTCGTCTTTGCCGCGATCGCGTTCATCATGGTTCTCCTCGCAGAGAATGCACGCATCCCCATCGATAATCCCGCTACGCACCTTGAACTCACGATGATCCATGAAGCGATGGTGCTCGAATACTCCGCGCGTCACCTCGCGCTCATCGAATGGGCCTCCAGCCTCAAGCTCTTCAACTATGCCTGCATCGGGATTGCGCTTTTCATTCCCTGGGGTATCGCCATTCACGGAGCGAACGTCGCTGCGGTTCTGATTGCTCTCCTTGCGCTCATCGTAAAACTGGCACTGTGCGGAGCGGGGCTCGCGCTTATTGAATCTGTTTCTGCCAAGCTGCGAATCTTCCGTGCTCCCGAGTTCATGGCCATGGCCTTCCTGATCGCCGTGCTTGGGCTGCTCGTTCACCTTCTGTTGGGAGCGAACGCAAATGCTTAGATCCCATCTCGATGTCCAGTTGCTGAATCTGCTCGCTGCGGGCATGCTGCTGATCTCCTTCGCCATGCTGTCGACGCGGCGAACCCAGCAACTGATCACTTTGTTTGCCTGGCAGGGTACGATTCTGTTTCTCTCAACGTCTCTCGTCGCGCATGAAGCAGGACTGACCGAACTCTACTTTTCCGCCGCACTGACGCTGATTTTGAAGGTCATCACCCTGCCTCTGATTCTTCATACGCTGATCAAGCGCCTTGGAGCCCAATGGGATAACGAGCGCCTGGTCAACATTCCGATCACCATGCTTGTCGGTCTGGTGCTGGTCATCTTCGCCTTTGGCCTCGCACAGCCTATCAGTTTGCTGGCCACAACCATCACCCGGCACACCATCGGCATCGCGCTTGCCGTGATCCTCCTCTCCTTCCTGATGATGATCACGCGACGCAAAGCCGTCACGCAGGTCATCGGATTCCTGGCCATGGAAAATGGCCTGTTCCTCGCTGCAACCAGCGCCACCTATGGCATGCCCATGGTGATCGAGTTGGGTATTGCACTCGACCTTCTGGTAGCTGTCTTCATTCTCGGAATCTTCTTCTTTCAGATCCGCGAACAGTTCGACAGTCTCGACCTGCATCACCTTGAATCCCTGAAGGAGGAATAGCGTGGAACTCTGGCTGGTTCTGGGAATGCCGCTCGTGGGAACCTTCGTGCTTGCGCTGCTGGGCGCGCGCCGTTATGCGGCTGAAGTGAACATCGCCCTCAGTCTCGCCACCTTGCTCGCTGCCTCTCTCCTCGTCGTAAGGATCATTCGCAACGGACCGCTGTTGGTTGGGCATGAGCAGTTTTTTGTGGACTCGTTCAACGTCTTTCTGGTTGCGCTCACCGCCTTCGTTGGATTCACGACCGCCATCTTTTCCCGACCTTACATGCGGATCGAACAACATCACGGCCGGCTCAATGCCGCGCGCCTGCGCCTTTACCACAGCATGTACCAGCTCTTCATGGCGGCGATGCTTCTCGCGTTGCTCACCAACAATATGGGAATGGTCTGGGTTGCCATGGAGGCGGCAACGCTATCGACCGTGCTGCTGGTCTCGCTCTATCGAACCAAGGCAAGCCTCGAAGCGGCCTGGAAATACTTCATCCTGTGCGGCGTCGGAATCGCCCAGGCGTTATTTGGAACCATCCTTCTTTACTTTGCCGCGGAGCGCACGCTCGGCCGCCAGGGCATGACAGCATTGCTCTGGACGCACCTGAACGCAGCGAAGGCCGACCTGGAACCAAGGGTCATGGGCCTCGCATTCGTCTTCCTGCTCGTTGGATATGGGACCAAAGTCGGACTGGCCCCGCTCCACAACTGGCTCCCCGATGCACACGCCGAAGGCCCGACGCCGGTGTCGGCCGTGCTCTCCGGGTTGCTTCTGAATGTCGCGCTCTACGCCGTGATCCGCTGCAAAGTATTGGCCGTCGGTTCCATCGGTCCTTTGATGCCCGGCCGGATGCTGATGGCATTTGGACTGTTATCCGCGGTCCTGGCGGCATTCTTCCTCTGGAGACAGCGCGACATCAAGCGTCTCTTCGGCTACTCATCCATCGAACACATGGGCATCATCACGTTTGCATTCGGCCTGGGTGGGCCCGTCGCCAATTTCGCTGCGCTCCTGCACATGACCGTTCACTCCCTTACAAAGTCCTCCATCTTCTTCACTGCCGGTCACGCGTCTCAAACCGCGGGAACACAGCAAATGGATGGGATTCGCGGCCTGGTCGGAACCAGCCCCACCATTGGATGGGGCCTGATGCTCGGCTCCCTTGCAATCCTCGGTATGCCCCCCTTCGGCGTGTTCGCGAGCGAGTTCCTGATTCTCACGACCGCGATGCGGGAACATCCGTGGACCACGCCGCTTCTTCTCATCGCGCTCGGAGTCGCGTTTGCCGGGATTTTCATGAAGGTGCAGCCGATGGCATTTGGGGAGAGCGACGCTCCCAGGTTGCCGCACTCTCCCGCGTTAGTGCCGGTTTGGTTGCATCTGGCGATGGTCCTCGTATTGGGCCTCTATATTCCTCCCGCGCTGGCGGAGTGGTATCGCGCCGCTGCGCGGCTGATCGGGTGACTTGATGACTCCGGAGTTTAAAGAGGGAACGAAGACGGTGCCGTCCAACCTGCCATGCCGTCGCAAACGAGTGGGCGCAATCGAATGGCGGCAGATCGCGAAGTTGGTGCGTTCTGCCGGCGGACGCTTGTTGACCCTCTGGGGAACTGATGATCGTGATCGCGATGGCCGGCTTCGTGTGTATGCCACCTACCTCCAGGCCGACGGCATTGCCGTCGTCGAGCACGAGATGGAGGGCGGAACCAAGCCTGCCTATCCGAGCCTCCGGGAATTCTTCCCAAGCGCCTTGCGAATGGAACGCGCCATCTTCGATTTGCTTGGCATCAAGAGTATGGAACCGGATCATCGCGGCTGGCTACGTCACGGTGGATGGCCTAAGGATGCGTTCCCGCTTCGACGAGACTTCGACCGCAACAGTCAATTCGCCGTCGTATCCGAACCGTATGCATTTGTCCAGGTCGAAGGAGATGGGGTGCATGAGATTCCCGTCGGACCAGTGCACGCGGGCACAATCGAGCCGGGTCACTTTCGCTTTTCCGTAGTTGGAGAAAAGGTTCTGCGGCTTGAGGAGCGACTCGGGTACAAGCACAAAGGAATCGAAATACTATTTGAAACCTTGCCGCAGAAAGAAGGCCACACCCTGGCCGCCCGCATCTCCGGCGATTCCGCGGTCGCTTACGCATGGGCTTACTGCGTGGCTCTCGAAACCGTCACCAGCACCATCTGCCCTCCGCGAGCGGTCCAATTGCGCGCCCTCGCACTGGAGCATGAACGGTTGGCCAATCACCTCGGGGATCTGGGGGCACTTGGGAACGACGCGGGCTTTGCCTTTGGACTGACCCAGTTCTCCCGCATGAAGGAAGACCTGTTGCGCACCAACCTGGCCTGCTTCAATGCTCGTTATTTGATGGATTTCGTCGTCCCTGGCGGCGTGGCATCTGATCTTCCCGACGCCGCTTCTCGATTGCTTCTCGACCATTACTGCGCGCTCGAGTCCAGCGTTGTCAGCATGCGAAACATCTACGACAATCACGCCGGAGTCCAAGACCGCTTCCGAGAGACCGGGACCCTCTCTCCGCAAATGGCGTGGGATCTGGGCGCTGCCGGTCTGGCCGCTCGAGCTTCGGGCATCCCCCATGACCTGCGCGCGGACTTTCGCTGGCCGCCTTACGACAAGTTGAATGTGAAGGTGTCCACACAAACATCGGGGGATGTGGCCGCGCGTGTTGCAGTTCGATTCGATGAGGTCCTCGAATCGATCCGAATCTGCCGCGCGCTGGTCGCGGACCTCAGCGCAGGCGGTATTCGCAGCACCGTTCCGGACGCGGCGCTTGGTCTTCTCGGTATTGGCGTGATTGAAGCCTGGCGCGGTCCCGTGCTCATCGCGCTTGAAACCGGTCCGAACGGAAGCATCCGCCGATGCCATCCCCACGATCCATCCTGGCAGAACTGGCCACTGCTCGAGTACGCCATTCTCGGAAATCTTGTTCCCGATTTCCCACTAATCAACAAGTCCTTCAACCTGTCCTACAGCGGACACGACGTCTGAGGCTCTGATGATCAACACGCTCTCGCGCATGATACGCACGGGGATACTGACCGAAGACGCTCCGCGGACGTCTAAAGCGGATCTGCCAATAGGAGACCTGCAGCAAAACATCAGAAGTATTCTTGGACGCGCTCTGTGCATTCGCCACGTCGATGCCGGCTCCTGCAACGGATGCGAACTCGAGATACAAGCACTCAACAATCCCTACTACAACATCGAAGGGATAGGTATTAAGTTCGTAGCCAGTCCTCGGCACGCAGATCTACTTCTCGTGACCGGCCCGGTTTCGGTCAACATGGAAGAAGCACTCAAGAGGACTTTCGATGCCGTGCCCGATCCAAAACTCGTCGTGGCGGTGGGAGATTGCGGCGCCTGCGGGGGAATCTTCGGCAAAAGCTATGCCAGTAGAGGAGCCGTCGCGGATGTTATTCCGGTCGACCACACTGTGAAAGGTTGCCCTCCGGCTCCCGTCGCCATCCTTGAGGCGATTCTGCAAACCATTCAATCGACCAGCCTCTGATCGACATGCTCCACGGTTGGACTTGACTCTTTGCGGCGAATACCATCACAATGTAGTTCTAATGATGGGCGAATTCGAATACCTCTTGATTACCGCGGCTGCCAGTCTTGGCGAGAACGCCTACGGCGCCGCGATCCGCGAACAGATTGAAGCTACAACCGGACACAGATGCTCGATCGGCGCGCTCTATACAACCATCGAGCGCCTGGAAAAAAAAGGCCTGTTGACGACCTGGATGGGAGACGCCTCACCGCAGAGGGGTGGTCGAGCCAAACGCATGGTTCGTGTCACGGGAAAAGGCGCGCGGGAGGCAAAGGCCTTCTATGATGCGGTGACAAACGTGAGCCGCGGCGCATCCTGGGTAACCAATCGAACGCGGAGTGCCTCATGACCAACGCCGGCTGGTCTGTTGTCGAAGTTGCCGCACGATCGCTCCACCCGGAGGAGCGCGAAGTCGTGTTGGGAGACCTCAACGAGCGCGGCGAGAGAGCCTGGCAAGGTCTGCTCGATATCCTCGATCTGGTCATGCGCCGGCAGGTGATGCTTTGGAAGAGATGGCAGCCATGGCTCACAGCCTTTGGCGTGACAGTGCCTTGCAGTTTCCTGCTCATGGGAGTCTCCCTTTCGGTCTGCCAATCGTGGCTGTGGTTCATCGATGCGAGGACACTGCACTCCGCCGATCCCGCCCGGTCTCTCCCGATGCTGGTGTGCCACGCCGCCCTGCTGCTGGGTTGGTCCTGGACCGCGGGCTTTTTTGTTGGCTCGACCTCACCTCGAACGCTTTGGGTGAGCGCCCTTCTGTGTTGTTCCCCATGCATGTTTTGCCTGGCGCGGTTCCACATTCCGTCTCTTTCGAGGCTTTGTCTGCTGGTTTTTCTTGTGCCGGCGATCTGGGGCGTGCGGCGAGGACTTCGAATCTCGAGGCTCAGATTGAGTTGGGCGATTGCACTGGCCTCGGCAACGACGCTGCTGATCGTGGGGATGGGCAACGGTGGAGCCGGGCGCTGGTGGACTCCCTCTGCCTGGGTTCTAAACGGGATCCTGACCTGGCCAGCTTGGTATCTGGTCCTGGCCTCAACCAGACTGGGCAAGACAGCTTGCTGAGTCCCAACGGAGCTGGAGGTTCAACATCGTGAGGTTAATCCACACACATCGCGCATTCCCTTTTGCCATGGCGATCGCGGTCTTGTTGGCCGGCGGCGTCACCTCACCGGCCCAATCAGCCAAAGGCCAGGTGATCGAACGCGAAATCCGCTCGGACAACATCGCGCATAACAAGATCGGCACTGACCCAGTCCGCAAGATGATCGTCTATCTTCCCGCAGGCTACGACGGATCAGCGAAGCGCTATCCGGTGATCTACTTTCTTCCTACCTCTTTCGAAAGTTATCGAGTCCCGTTCGACAAGAGGAATGCCCAAGGCCTCTTCGATCGAGCGACCGTGGCGGGAGTCATCGACCAGTTCATTCTCGTCTGTGTCGACATGACCACTCCTCTTGGAAGTTCGTGGTATGTGAATTCTCCGGTGACCGGAAACTGGGAAGACTTCATGATCCAGGAACTGGTCCCTTACATCGACGCGAGCTTCAGAACCTTGCCCAACAGGAACTCCCGCGGCATTGCCGGAGAGTTTATGGGCGGATATGGCGCGATCCGTTTCGGCATGAAGTATCCCGGCGTGTTTGGTTCGGTGTACGCGTTGCATCCGGTGGGAACCGGGTCCGGGCTCAAGATCATGGACTCCTTGCCCGACTGGGACCTTTTGGCCAACGCCAAATCCCTCGACGACGTGAAGAAGGATGGCTTTTCGCAGATATTCACTGCCATCTTTCAGGCCCATCTGCCCAATGTCGACAAGCCTCCGCTCTTTATTGATCTCTCGGCGCGCAGAATTGACGGGCAGCTCGTGATCGATACCAAGCTCATGCAGCGCTTACGCAACAACTTTTTCCTGGAGTCGATGATCCCGCAGTATGCCGACAACCTGAAATCGTTGCGCGGGCTCAAGATTGATTGGTCGCGGAGCGATCTGAATCAGGATCATGTGTACTCCAATCAGGCCCTGACTCATAAACTGAATGAGTTTGGAATCGTTCACGAAGCGGAAGAGTATAACGGGGCATGGGGAGAGTCGAATTGGGGTGAGGATGGCCGCGTCTACACCGAAGTGCTGCCATTCTTCCGCAGGCATCTGGTCTTCGACGGCCAGATATGACCGCGAAGATCACCCTCGAACCGATCGCAGCTCCAATAGGCAAGACCGCTGCGACCGTGTTGCTCTTAGCCCTTGTCGCTCCCTGGGTTTTGGCTCAGAGGCCGCAGCAAGGGCGATGGGTGAGTGCCTGGAGCACGGCAACTCATACGCCGCTTCCATTTCCGGGGTTCCCGTCGGCGCCGGTCTTTGAGAACCAGACGATCAGGATGGTGGTTCGGCCTACCATCGGCGGGCAGCGTGTGCGCGTACGATGGTCGAATGACTACGGAGCTGCACCGCTTCAAATTGGCGCCGCTCATATTGCACTGACGGACCGTGGTTCGACCATCGTGGCCGGATCGGATCATGTGATCACTTTCGGGGGCAAGACGTCGGTCTCGATTCCGATTGGGGCGCCGGTCTTGAGTGACCCGGTCGACATGAATGTCTTGCCTTTCGGTGAACTTTCCTTAAGCATCTACCTCCCGCGCAGCACACGCGCGATAACCGCGCACTATTGGGCGCAACACTCGAGCTATGTCTCGGGCCCCGGAGACTGCACAGGCAAGCAGGAGATTCCGGATCCGTCGATAAAGACATCATGGTATTTCGTCTCTGATCTCGAGGTTTGGACTACAGGTCGGGCCGGCGCGGTTGTTACGCTTGGCGACTCGATCACCGAAGGATTCGGAGCCAGGCAGGGAGACTACGACGATTGGCCGGACCAATTGGCAAAGCGCCTCGCTGCGCATGGAGCCGCCCAGAGCATAGCCGTGTTGAACGAAGGCATTGGAGGAAACCGCATCCTGCATGACGGCGCTGGAATAAGCGCGCTCGCTCGGCTTGATCGCGATGTCTTAGCGCAGCCTGGAGTCATCAGTCTGATTCTCGAGGAAGGGCTCAATGACATCGGTTTGCCCCACCTGAAGCCAGAAGCCGCAAAGGATGACGCCTCGCCGCACCCTGGGCCGTTCGCGGCAGAGTCCGTCACCGCCGACGACCTGATAGCGGGGATGCGCCAGATCATCGACCGCGCACACGAGCATCACATTCGCGTCTTCGGCGCCACACTGACCCCCTATGAAGGCTCGGTTTACTTCAGCGAGGACGGGGAGACGGTGCGCCAGGCCGTGAATCTATGGATTCGAACCAGCGGAGCTTTCGATGGCGTCTTCGATTTCGACGCCGCCGTGCGCGATCGGAATCATCCGGCCCAATTCCGCGAAGGCTATCTCTCCGGCGATCATCTGCACCCGAACGCAATCGGGTACAAAGCCATTGCGGATGCCATTGACTTGACTGTATTGCAGTCATCGAGGAGCCAACAGGGGTTTTGACGAGGGCCGCGCCTTAACCTCTATCTGGGGCGGCCACCCCTGGTCTGGCTCAGGTCGGAATCCTTTCGGGCAAGCTAAAAAAGGTGAGCAAGCCCGGGTTTACAAATGCCGTCATCGAAGCGATCCTTTCGTCGCTCAACTTGAGGACGTGGAGCGCCATCGCGCGCATCTCGCCGCTGTCCCGGTCAAGTTGATAGGCACCGAACGCCGGCAGCCCGTTGGCTTCGGTTTGTAGAAGGCGGAATGCGCCCGGCCCGGCGGGAGCGAAGATCATCTGTTCGATCGCTGATCCAATTACGCCGGCGCCGCGGAGCCATTGGGGCAGAGGCGGCATTTCCAGCGTTGCGTCGTCGAGGAGCAGAGCCACCAGCGCATCCACGTCGGCCCTCTCCCAGGCATGCACGTAGCGCTTGAGCAGTGCGGATTGATCGCCGGTTGGCGTTAGTGCCTGCGGCTCTGCCTGCCGCGCGCTCAGAGTTGCCCGCGCGCGTTGCAGTGCGCTGTTGACCGCGGCCGTCGAAAGTTCCAGCAGGGCGCCGCACTCCGCCCCCTGAAATCCCAGGACGTCGTGCAAAAGGAGCACGGCCCGCTGCTTCGGCGGCAAGAGCTGGATGGCGCGCAGAAATGCGAGTGCTACACTTTGCCGCCGCTCGTAGAGAGCGCCGGGAGACCGCTCCGCGGATGAGTAGTATTCGGCCGGGCAAGGTTCGAGCCAGTGCGCATCGAACCGAGGCGGACCGATGGCATCGTCCGGGCCGGCTGCGGCTCCAAGGTCCATGGGCAGGATGCGCCGATCCTGCTTCGCGAGCAAATCGAAACAGACGTTCGATGTCACCTTGTAAAGCCACGTGCGAATATTCGATCGCTGCTCGAAGCCCGGCAGTCCCTTCCACACTCTCAGCAGCATCTCCTGCATCAGGTCGTCGGCGTCGTGAATCGAACCGGCCATCTGATAACAATACATGCGCAATTCACGCAGGTATGGAGCGATCAGGCGCTCGAACGCCTCCGCGTCGCCGCTCTGGGCGGCGCTCAATTCGCTTTCTTCGGCACCCATTTCCATTGAGCCTAGAGAACGAGGAAGGCCGCGTCAAGTTCATCGCATCTTCATATTGCCGACCGATGAGTTCGGCTGTCGCCATCGGTCTATACCTGCAGAGCTGTGCAAAGGGAGCTGGAACATGACTACGCCATTTGAATCTGCCGTCCTTCTCACCGTGCGAGGCGCTTATATCCCAGAGAGTCTCGAAGCTATGCGAGTTCTTCACAATTCAACCGCCGGATCGGCGCAGGGCATCGCGGCCGCCAGGTCGCTGGGCGATCTGAGCCATAACGTGTATTCTCCATCGCTTCGGAGCGAGAGGGCCGGAGCCAGGGAAGGCGAATTGTTGTTTATCGACTGGTGGGACAGCCCCAAGGGAATCATGGATTTCTTCTCCAACCCGCAGGTGCAGCAACAGGGCGCCAAGCTTTTCTCCGGCCGCGATGCCTCGCTTTGGATGCCCGCCCAGGGATCTTCCTCGTATCATCTGTACGCACCAAGAACCAGCCCCGAGCGCTATGTTGGCATTGTTCGAGGCACAGTCAAATCGCCTCAGGATGCCATCGCCGTGTTCGCCGAGGCCGACGTTAAGGCACAACGCGACGCGCGGCGACGCGGCCTCATCTCCCACGAGCTCTTCATCAAGCTCAGCCCGCCCGGCGAGTCGGCCCCAGCGGAGTTGCTCGGGCTCGACCTGTGGAGCGACTTTGCCGGAATGACCCAGCAATACTCAGACGCGACTCACATGGCGGGCTTGGCAGACGCCTTCACCGCGCGGCCGCAGACGAGCATTTGGGAGCAGCCGGCTGGCGTCTGGTCAGAGTGGTAATCGGACCCTTACCAATACTTCTCTCTGCCCGAAAATTCACAGAACGGAAATTTACAGCTGAACGATTGAGGATGCACACTTGGTGGCAGGTTGGCTGATCGCTGCCCGCGCGCGAAACGTAATGGCGGCCGCGTGCGGCTAAACACAATACCGTTCACTTAAGGATTTCCGTTTGAGGCATTCCATAAGAAATGGGTGCCCCACCCTCGCGGCGTCTTTGTTCTTGCCGCTAGGTGTGGGAGCGCTTTTCCGGTACGTTATCTCTGCGACAGTCCACTAGGCAGCCATTTGATTGGGTTTAACAATAGTCCGGCCTTTACCACGCGGCCGTGATCACCGCCAGCAACTCCGCGCCCGTGAGCGTCAGCGGATTGGCCTTCATGCTGCTCGCGCGTGCTGCCTCCTCGACCACGCCGGGCAAATCCGCTTCCGTAATCCCGCAGGCGCGCAGCGCAGGCACGTTGAGTTCGATGCAGGTCTCGCCAATCCAATCGATGCCTTCCTCTACCCCCGCGTCGTGCCGCCCGGTGAGCAGACGCGCGATGGTCGCGTACCGCTCCAATGCAGGATGCTGCGGCGCACGCGCCCGCAACGCGGCTACGTTAGCCGCCATGCCATGCGGCAACAGTGCTGCGCAGAGAGCGCCGTGCGGCGCCTTCCACCGGCCTCCGAGCGGGGCCGCAAAGCCGTGCACCACGCCCAGGCCGGCGTTCGCCAGCGCTAAGCCCCCGAACAGGCTTGCCAGCGCCATGTCGCGTCG
>Ga0207095_10073_pt1 | contig 30382 bp, 20 predicted proteins | sample Alteio_BWMinHeat_88_FD_153529 | JGI IMG/M metagenome (GOLD analysis project Ga0207095, IMG submission 153529) | Enriched cells from forest soil in Barre Woods Harvard Forest LTER site, Petersham, Massachusetts, United States -... | ecosystem: Environmental > Terrestrial > Soil > Temperate forest >... | reverse complement strand
GTTCCTAAGCTGGGGGATTGCCTCGTCGATCTGGTGCATTACGGCGGCGCAGCAACTTGGGGCGACGTTCGACGAGCCGTTCTACGTCAAAGAAGGGTTGGAGTTTTGGCGGACCGGCAGCCATTCGGAACTGCTGCGGCTGGGGACGATGCCGTTGCCGGTTGATGTTGAGACGCTGCCCATTGCCATCTTGGAACGGTGGCGCGGCGTGCCGTTCGATGCGGACGCCGATCTGGAGAGATTGTTGCCGTGGGCCAGGGCAGGGACGCTGGTCTTTTGGTGGGTACTGCTGATCTACGGTCGATTGGCGGGGCGAGCGCTGGCGGGTCCGTGGGGCGGGCGGTTGGCGGTGGCGTTTCTGGCTAGCGAGCCGTGCCTTTTGGCCAATGCCGGGCTGGCGACGACGGACGTGGCCGTGACCGGTTGTGTGCTCGCCTTGGTTTATCACTTCAGAATGGAGCGTGGGTCGGGCTGGTTTCGGCGGATTGGCCTGTGCGCCTTGTGGTTCGCGGCGGCGGGGCTGGCGAAAGCATCGGGCTTGGCCTTTGGCACGCTCTGCTTGGTGACGGTGGAGGTCGAGCGGCTCTGGCGCTCGGGTGCGTTCGCAGTGCCAGACGGAACAGGGCTCGGCGCGAGGATCGGTCGGGTGTTGGAGCAATTGCGGCCACTGCGCCGCGACGGGTTTCAGATCATATTCCTGGGCATGGTCCTCCTGTTCGTTTACTGCGGCAGTGATTGGCAACAGCAGGCGTCGTTCGTGGCCTGGGCGCATGGTTTGCCTGATGGCGATCTGAGCCGTTCGCTGGTTTGGCTGTCCGAACATCTATGCATTTTCCGCAACGCTGGCGATGCGCTGGCTCGGCAGACGAGCCACAATGTGCGCGGGCACGGCGTGTATCTTCTGGGTCATACGGATCCGCGCGCCGTCTGGTACTACTTTCCCGTGTTACTGACTATCAAGCTAAGCCTGCCGCTGCTGCTTCTACCGCTGGGGTTGGGGCTGATCAATCGTCGGAGTTTGGCGAACTGGGCCTGTTGGGCGGCGTTGGTCCTGTTGTTGTTCAGTCTGACGTGCCGGGTGCAGATTGGCATTCGCTTGATGCTGCCGTTGGTGGCATTCGCGATTGTGGGCCTGGCGGCGGCGGTGGTGGAAGCGTACCGCTCTCTAAATTCCGTGGGGCGGCGCGGACTGGCGACTGCGGTCGTGCTCGCCATCAGTTGGACTTCTTGGTGCGCGGTGGGCGTGTGGCCGGACGGCCTCTGCTATACGAACGAGCTCTGGGGCGGCACCCGGCAAGGTTATCTGTGCGCGAGCGAGGCCAATTACGACTGGGGCCAGGGGCTGAAGGAGTTGGAACAGTGGCGGAGAGAGAGAGACGTAGCGACGCTCGACGTGTGGTATTTCGGCACGGATCCGGAGTTGGCTCGGTTGCCGATGCGTTCGGTGCCGCTGCATACGATGCCGTTAGAGAGTTCGGACGAGGTCATCGAGCAGGTTCGCGGCCGGCGTCTGGCGGTGAGCACGACGCTGTTGTACGGTTTGATTCCCGCGACGCCTGGGTATCGGAATTCGCTGGAAGTGTTGCGCGCGTGTCAGCCGGTCGATCGCACGGCCACGTTCCTCATCTACGACTTCACACTGGGCCCGGACGGGCGGCCGATGTCGCTGCCGCGTTCGTTCGGGGAAAAGAGCACGGCAGCGCGCGATTAGAATCGTTCATCAAAACACAGCGGCGGCGCGGAAGAAGTTCCGCGCCGCCGAGCGTTTGGCTGCAACCCCGGGGGGAGGCCGCTTAACGGAAGCACTTGAAGTGGTGCTTCGGCTCGCAGCACGGGTTGCTGGCGCTTTCGCAGGGTTGAACGGGGACCTGCTTCTCAACCGTCTTGCAGACCATGCGGGTCTTGGTGACGGTTTCCGTGGTCGGCACGCACTTGCACACGGTGCGGGTCGCCTCGTAGGGGACGCACTTCTGCACCTTGACCATGACTTCCTTGGTCTCGGGGACGCACGTGTACTTGGTCACCTGGCAGGGCTCGGTCTTCTGCACCGGCTTCATGACCGTCACCTTGCAGGTGACAGGGGTCCGCACGCATTCGCGGACGGTCCGGGTGCAGGGGACATCGACGTACGTCGGGCACGGGACCCAGACCTTGACGCTCTTGGTCTTCGGGCACGCCGGCTGGCAGGAGGTTTCGCATTCGCAGGAGTGCCGTGAGCAGAGCTTGTGCAGCCGCTCGCCCATGCTCGGACCACAGGGCACCTCCTTGCACTCGTAGTGGCCCTTGTCAACGCACTTGTGCTTGACCTCGGTGACCTGCTTGCAGACGTAGCTCGTCTTGTAGGTCGTCCGTTCCTCTTCCGTGGGGACGCAGGTCGTGACCGTGCGCTGCTCGGTCTTGGTCTCGGCGACCATCTTGTTGACCGTGACGGTGCGTTTCTCTTCCACGCACTCGGTCTTGTACGCGGTGTACTTTTCCTCGGACTTCACGACCTTGTAGGTCGTGACGTTACATTGGTACTGTTCGGGTACCATGACCTTCTCGCAGATCGTGCGATACTGCGTGGGACAGGAATCGACTTTGGGGGCGTCCTTGGGAGCGCCCACGGGTTCGGGTTTTTTCTCATCCTCGGCCCGGATGGGGAGGGCTGCGGCGGCAACCACAACGGCCGCCAGCAGGGCGAAGCGAACGCGCTGCCAGACCATGCCTTCTTCTCCTGAATTTGCGGAATTCGCCGATCCCTGCCAGCACAAGGACCATCCAGTGGGCTGGATCGGACACATCGGGAAGACGTACTCTGGGTAATATGCTCAATACCGGAAGGCGGGTAAAGAAAGACTGGCTGGGGATTGTCGAAAAAGAAGGAAAAGCGGTCCGTCTGTAGCGAAAGAAGCGGAGACGGGGAAAAGAGCGAAGAGGGGAAGGCGGCAAAGGCCGAAGGAACTACGGACGCGGCACGTTCGAAAAAAACGAAAAGGCCCACCCGCATGGACGGGTGGGCCCCATTACAACCCTACTTTTCCAACCGTCTTACCGGTCCTGTGCGCCGGGCTTCTTGTCTTTGTCCTTGTCCTTCGAGGGATCCGGCTTGGACGGAGGCGGCGACGGCTTGGATGGAGGCGGAGGCGGTAGCGTTGGACGGGTGCCATTGGGCGGTGGATTCACACCCGTGCCGGTCCGGGGCGGAGGCTGCGTTCCCCCGGTGGGAACAATCGTTCCGCCAGGGTTTCCGGCGCCGGTGCGGGGCGGTTGTTTGGGGTCCGGATGTTCGGTTCCCTTAACCGGTGGGACCTTAGTGTCGGGATGTTCGGTGCCCTTGATTGGCGGGAGCTTAGTGTCGGGATGCTCGGCGCCCTTGATTGGCGGGAGCTTAGTGTCGGGATGCTCGGCGCCCTTGATTGGCGGGAGCTTGGTGTCGGGACGCTCGGTGCCCTTGACCGGAGGAGGCTTAGTGTCGGGATGGTCGGTTCCCTTGATTGGCGGGAGCTTGGTATCGGGATGTTCATTCCCCTTAGGTGCCGGATTGCCCGTCGTGGACGTGCGCGGAGCGACAGGCACTGTCTTGGCCACCGGCACCGTCTTGGTCACCGGCTTCGAAAGTCCGCCGGTGGGCGCGGGCTTTTCTTCTTGGGCGCGCTTTACGGCGACCTGTTGCACGGCTTGAGCCTGCTCCTTGGCTTGCACCCGCGTCGTCGAATCCAGCTTCACGGTCTTGACGCCCTTCGCGGAGGCCATTTGCTTGGCCGGCATAAGGAAACTGTTGTTGTTGACCGTGGTTTTTTTGTCGATGGTCGTACTGCTGTTGTTAACGGTCGTGGTGCTGTAGTTGTTCACCACCGAATTGTTGACAACGTACGTGTTGTAATTGACATTGGTGATGCTCGTGCTGGCCGGGCGCAATTCCGGTTCGCGCTCGCGCCGTGAAGAGAAGTCGATCTGGATGCTGATCCAGCGAGGCTCCTCGCGGTGGACGTACGTCGTCTCGTAGACCATCACCGAGTCATAATGCGTTTGGCTGTAGACGACGCAACTTGTGTAGCCACAGTCGCGGTAACGGACCTCGTAGTAGTCGCCGTAGTAGTAATGGCAGCAGCACGGCCGGACAAACATGGCGTCCACGACGACCGTCTCGGGTACCGCATAAGCGGGCGTGTAGACGTAGCTGACGCCGACGACCGCGGTGTCCACATAGACGGGCGCGTAGAGAACTCCGCGCCGACTGAGCGCCAGGTCCCAGTAACCGGGAATGTAGATGTAGCCGCTCGGGGACCAGCGGTAGTGGGCCGCGACCCAGACGTAGCCGGGCTGTATCTTGGACCAGAACCCGGCTTTCCAAACGTAGCGGCCCGGATCGTCGCGCCAGACATAATAGCCAGGGATGTAGAACGTGTTGGCGGCGGGTTGTGGTTCCGGCGCAACGTTGGGCGCATCGGGCGGCGCGGGAAGGTAGGTCATTTCCTGCGCCGGTGCGTCTTGCTTGGGCGCATCAGTCCAAAAACCGGGCACCCAGAGCCATTGGTCGCCGTCCGCGCGCCAATAGCCGGCCACCCACTGTTTTCCAGGGGGCGGCTGCCGCCAGACGCCGCTGACCCAGAGGAAGCGCTTGTTTTCTTCGTCATAGTGGAAATAGCCGCCGATCCAGAGAACGTCGCCGTCGGGCTTTTCGTCCGGCGGCATTTCCTCAATGGGCTGGGGGGGCTTTTTGGGTACGGGCTTGGTCGGCACAGGGTCGGTGGTCGGCGTCGCGAACGCCTCGTGGACCGGGCCGCGGGCAAGAACCTCGACACCCTTGGGGACCGGCGGCGGCTCGGTCGTCACCGTTGCCGTGACCGAAACGCTGTCCTCGCCCTTTACGCTGACGACCAGGCCGAAGCCGGCCGTCAGGAGCCCCGCCATCAGCCAGGCATTTATCGAGCGCAACGTCATGGAACCAGCCTCCTTCTCCCCGACCGCGCTGTTTACCCGTACTCGCGGGGGCGTTCGCGCATGAAAGCACGCCCACGCGGCGAGGTTTATAGACCGGGAAGCCGATCGCGCCCAGAGCAAAACCGCGCGACCGGATGGAACCTTTCGGAGAGGAAGGCTGTCCAGGCGATTGGTGTTGACAATCAGGGTGTTTGCGCTACGATTCACGCAGAAAACGGGGCGTAGCTCAGCTTGGCTAGAGCGCTTGGTTCGGGACCAAGAGGCCGGAGGTTCAAATCCTCTCGCCCCGACTTTTGTAACCACTACGCCGAACGCATCTTAAGCGTACCCGTCCTCGTGGGCGGCGCGGCACCTACCCTTAGTTTTGCGGAAGTCTTCCGCAGGAGGGTCGAATGCCGCGCCGGAAACGCGTCCCATCCTACCGGCTCCACAAACAGTCCGGACAAGCTATTGTCACCCTGACTGACGTCCTCGGCGGTCGTCGCGACGTACTCATGGGACCATTCGATACGCCTCAGAGCCGGGCCGAATACGCGCGCGTCATCACCGAGTGGGAGAGCTCCGGTCGGCGTCTCGTTGGCGCTGCGCGTCGCACAGGCCCCTCCTTGTCCATTGCCGAACTGCTCCTTGCCTACTGGCGGTTCGCCGAGGGCTTTTATGTCAAAGACGGCAAGCCGACGTCGGAGCAAGACGCGATTCGAAGCGCTCTCCGGTTTGTTCGCGTACTCTACGGGCAGACGGATGCCAAGGAGTTTGGCCCGCTATCCCTAAAGGCCGTTCGGCAAGCGATGATCACGCACCCAATTACGCGCAGGGTCAAGGTCGTCGATGACAAGGTCCGGGGCGTCCCAGTCCTTAGCGTAATAGTACGCAATGAAGGCCAAGGCGAGCACCGTCAGGCAGCCGATTGGATAGCGCATCGCGTTTCCGCCTCCCGAAGTCCAATGGACAGCTTGTTTTGGTAGACCGCGATTGTCCCTGGCGTCAGCGCCAGGAGCAAGTCGGTTAGATAGGAGCCGCTGGCACCCTCACCAAAGCTCAAAATCGAGGCCTTACCCTTGTCCTGCCCTCGTTGCGCGAAAACCTGCTCATCTGGGTGAAGACCGTCGGCGACGCCGCCGAGCTGGCTCGCGAGAAACTCGAACGGCCTCTAACGACTCGTCCGGACACCGTCCACCTGGCAGGCGAGCTACGGCAGCTCGAAGAAGAGTTTGGTGAACTCAACATCGGCAACCAGGAGAGAAACGCAGTCGGCCGAAGGCGGACGCCTCTGTGACAATCGCCGTCTGCGATGACGCAATGCGCGTCGTTCACACGCGATTGACACACGATGAGGAGTGCTTGATCGCCTTCGATTGGCATTCATTGCATTATCGATCCTTCTTTGGCATAGCCGTTGAAAACGCCCTTCCCCTCCAGGCCGTCGAGCGGCGTCGTCAACTCCAGCAGACAGGCCATCGTCCCGCCCGATGAGTAGCCGAGGGCGGCAAATCGCTCGCCATCAAGATTAAAGACGGCAGCATTGGCCCGCAGCCAACGCACGGCACATTTCACGTCATGCACTGCCGCGGGGAATCGTGACCCTAGACGGTACTGCACGCTCACCGCCGCGTAGCCTTCCTGGGCTAGCTTGATCATGAGCGGCAGGTTCGTCTTCCGGCTCCCCTTCACCCAGCCGCCGCGGCCCGCCGCGGTCTGAATGTCACTCATTGCCGGATTGCCGTTATCGCCGTTTAGTGACGGTGGCGAGTCATTGATTGACCGCGATTGGCATTCATTGCGTTATCGATCCTTGGGTGCGAGGACGGGTTCATGCTCGGATTCCAAGGCTGATCTCCCCTTGGCCGGATCGCGACGCGCCCTCATGCTAAGGACATGAACCGGATCACCACCCTCTTCTATTTCGTTCGGGCACTGGTCATGGGCCGCTTGTCCCTGACCGCCGAGAACCTGGCACTGCGTCAACAGCTCGCGGTGCACCATCGTTGCGCGCCGAGACCCAAACTCCGCCCTTGGGATCGGCGCTTTTGGGTTTGGTTGTCCCGTATATGGAACGGCTGGCAATCGGCGCTGGTGATCGTGAAGCCCGCCACGGTCGTCCGTTGGCATCGGCAGGGATTCCGTTACTACTGGCGCTGGAACTCGGGCGGCCGACCGGGCCGTCCCCTCATCGACCGCGAGGCCCGCGACCTCATTCGCCGCCTCAGCCGCGACAACCCGCTCTGGGGAGCGCCGCGGATTCAGGCCGAACTGCACCATCTCGGCCACGACCTGGCGAAGTCCACGGTCGCCAAATACATGGTCCACCGTCCGAAACCGCCCTCCCCCGGCTGGCGATCGTTTCTGAAGAACCACGCCCATTCGTTGGCGGCCGTCGACTTCTTCACGGTGCCGACCGTGACCTTTCAAGTGCTTTACGTTTTCCTCGTCCTCCGGCATGATCGGCGGCGCGTCGTCCACTTCAACGTGACTTCCAACCCCACGCCGGCATGGGTGACGGAGCAAGTTCGCGAAGCCTTCGGCGCCACCGAGGCGCCGCGCTACTTGATCCGCGACCGCGACGGCGTCTACGGCGAACGCTTCAAGAAATCTATCGCGAGCCTCGGGATTAAAGAAGTGGTGATTGCCCCGCGCTCACCGTGGCAGAATCCCTACGTGGAACGGCTGATCGGCACCGTCCGCCGCGAATGCCTTGACCATTTCATCGTCCTCAACGAAGCGCACCTGCCCCGCATCCTGGACGAGTTCTTCGATTGCTATCACCACGCGCGGACCCATCGCTCGCTGGACGCGAACTCACCCCAGCCGCGACCCATCGAACTGCCGGAACAAGGGAGAGTGATCGCAACACCCCAGGTCGGCGGCTTGCACCACCGCTACCGCCGCGTGGCGTGAGACCCGTCGACCGCTATGAGAATTCCCTCATCTCCGCGGAGACGGCTCGCGCCGACCGGGATAAGCACGCTTATTCAATCGGCAGCTTCGGCCCTGCGAGGCTATGCCAACGGCCAGGCGGCCCAAACCGGCGCGCTTCCGATCGGCGCTTCTGTCCATTCGATCACCGAATTGGGTTTTCGGCACCCACAGGAATCCCCTTTCCGCGGTTGGCGATGTTGAATTGCCTCTCACGGTGAAACCGTAATCAGCAAGGCGTCTCCGCAGTAAGTGGCCTTGATCGCGAAATTGATCGACACGTGCGCCAGGATCGGCACGAGTTGTTCCTTGACCGGCTTGGCGTCCGCGGCGGCTTTCAGTACGATCGCGCCCTTGATCTGGTCCCCGATAAGCAGGGTTTGGCTTGCCTTTTCATCGATGGTAACACCGGCCGGCATGCAGTCGCCGTAAACGCTGTTGAGGTGCTGGTAAATGGTGTCCAAGGTGACGTTCGCTTTGAATCCGGGGCTTCGCTCGATCGTCACCTCCACCTTCTGTGACTCGCCCGGCTTCAGCGTGATCGTGGTGGGACTGATCTTCACCGCGCGCAGGTCCATCGCTTCGCCAACGGAGACGGTGTGCATTTCCACCGGGAAACGGCCCCGGCCCCCTCCCGGGCTGTAGAACTCTTGGAGCGGGCGGGCCGTCGCGGTCAGCTCGACGCGTTTCCCGTCTTTCTCGACATGAATTCCCTTTCCCGTGACACGCACATTGGCCGCTCCAACCGGCGCATCCGCGCCGGCCTTGAGAATGATGCAGCCGTCTTTCCCGTTGGCGAGAATGCGGCCGCACGTGGCGGTTACGCCGGTAGGCAACCCGTCAATTGTCAGTTCCACCTCGCCTTCAAAACCCTCTTCCCGGTAAACACGGGCGAAGATCACGCTGGCAACCCCAGGGGCCAGCAGTGTCTTGTCGGTATCCGTATCGAGTTCGAAATGTGGGATGCTTCGCTCGGCTTTCAGGTAGTAGACATATCCGGGACCGCCCCGCCGGTGCACATCGCGGAGTTCCAGGAAGTAACGTCCATCCGCGGGGGCGCTCCAGCCGGCGATCTTGGAATCGGGAAAAACTCCGCCGGTTCCCTGTACCCGGCCCAGTCCATCCGAATAATCGTCGTTCTCGATCAACATTTCTCCCTTGGCATTGCGAATGCGGAGGATGGAATCCAGCTCGGATTGATGCCGCTGGGCAATCACCTCGAACGTGAACTTCTCGCCGGCCTTGGCCTCGAAGCCGTAGCAGTCAATTTCGCCTTCCTTTTCAACGCAACCGCTGATGCCGCATGGGACGGAAATCGACTGCGCCTTGTCGAGTGTGCCGTGCGCGCCGGATTCCTCGAGCACTTCGGGAAGGCGACTGGCAATAACCGGCGCCGCATTCGTGGTCAGTCCATTGCCGAACGGGAGCATAGCCCAAGTGAGTCCGTCGGGCGTTTCTTTGGGAAGCGTGATGGTGGCGGTGGGATCGGCCGGAAGATTGAAGCCGACCATCCGGACTTTCGTCGGCGCCCCCGGCGTTACGCGCGAGGGAAACACATTGGTGACGAACGGCTGATCATTGATCTCAATGGAGTAGACCCAGTAGGGATCTCCGCCGAAACGAACGTCTCGGATCTCCAAGAAGTATTCGCCCGCTTTGGCGAAGCGGAAGTGCAGAAGCGGATCGGCCGCGAAGAAGTTGTCGTTGGACGCGAGGACAGTTGCGGTGGAGTTCTTCAGAGTCAGGATGGGATCGGCGATAGTCTGCAAGTCGTGGATCCGCTCCTCCAGCCGATGGCAGCGCACATGAAACGTTAGTGCCGTATCGGCCTCCACCTTGAACTTATAGTAATCGACGTCCTCGGCCTTCTCGATGGTTCCGCACACCGTTGCCGGCAGAGAGATCGGCTGGGCGGTCCTCATCGAATCGTTGTCGCCCGCCGCCTCTCGAATTACGGGATCGCGGGCAATGACGAGCTGCCCCAGCGTGGAAGCTCCCTGGGGGGTAACGATCCTCACATCGCGCACGCCGAGCATGGCATCCGCCGCGACCTTGAAGCGAACCTTGAGCTTTTCAGTTACCGGCTTCTTGGCCGGCGGCTTATCGCCGTCTTTGGGCGGCGGCGGCGGATCGACCTCTCCCGTGACACCCGTTCCGGTGACAAGAACTTTGTACGCTCCGTGGAGACTGTACCGTGCCACAACCTCGCACTCGCTGGTCTGCCCCACGTGAACGGCCACGGGGTTGATCGCCATCACCATCGGATAATTGGTGTCGGCGAAACAGGGAGACGCCACCACGAAGCCGAGGATAAGCAATGCCAACCGCGAGAATCTCATCACCCAACCCCCTTAGCGGATGAATAGAAACTGCTTCGAATTAATCAATGACCAAAGCAAGTCCTCGAAGTAACTCTTGGCATCGGGCGCCTCGGCCAGACCGCTGCGGCAGTTGGCCTGCTCCGCGGGGGTCGGCGGGCGGGACAGCGTGGCCATATAGAGATCCTCGACAATCTCCGCAGCAGCCTTCTTGTCGGCCAGCAGTTTGGCGACCCGTCCCTTGGGGTTGGCGATCTTCTCCACAATCACATCGCTGTTGAGCGTGTGCAACGCCTGCGCCAGATTCACGTCGGAAACCCGCTCGCACTCGCAGACGGCTTCCCGTTTCGGTTTGCCGAATGTTTTGAGCAAGTAATTTGCATACTGTGCATCGGGCAGCTCGATGGCGCGCGTTCCCAGCGGGACTTTCTCGAATTTGGTGGGAACCCCCGTCACGGCGTCGATGGCGTCCAGCAGCGGCTCCGCGGGCAGGCGTTTTACAGTGTAGTGGCTGTAAAATCGGGTATCTGTGGCATTCATCTTGGTCGGCCGCGAAGTAAGTTGATAGAGCCGCGAATTCATGATGGTTCGGATCAGTTGCTTGACGTCGTAACCGTTCTTTACGAAGTCATCGGCCAACGCATTCATAAGCTCGACATTGCTCGGCGGGTTGGTGGCGCGCATGTCGTCGATTGATTCCACCAGTCCACGGCCGAGCAGGTAGCCGACATAACGGTTAACTACGTTGCGGGAAAACGCGCGGTTCTCCGTGGAGGTGAGCCAATCCGCCAGCACCTCACGCCGGTCCAGCTTGCCACGATTCGCCTCTTCCGAAACGGGAAGCCCTAGGATGCGTTCAATCTTGGGCAGCGGGCCGGTCTCGTCGCGCACTAGGATGACGCGCGGCCCTCCCAGCCTGCCATAATTCGCGCTGGCCTTCGAGCCCACCTGGCTGAAAATCGCGGCCAGCCCTTGAAAATCGTTCTGGCTGATCGTCTCAAACGGATGATGGTGGCAGCGCGCGCACTGCACGCGCAGTCCCAGGAACAATTGAGCCGTGGCTTCCCCGCGCGCCTCATTGTTCGGAAATACAACATAGAAATTGGACGGCCCATTGTCATAGGTCGTCCCGCGTGCCGTGAGCAGCTCGCGGGCGAACTTGTCGAACCGCTTGTTCTCCCGGAACGAGGTCGTCAACCAATTCGTCATCGCCCACATTCCCTGCTCTCCGAGCGTCGTGCTGCTGGACCGAAGCAAGTCGGACCACTTCAAGGCCCAGTAGGCCGCGTATTCATTGCCGTAAATGTCCTTGGCCGGGTCGCCGGTCAGGCCCAGAAGCTGGTCGATCAGTTTCTTACGCTTGTCAGAATCCTTGGAATCGAGGAAGGCTTTTGCCTGCTCCACTGTGGGGAGCGTGCCCAGCACGTCCAGATGGGTTCTCCGAAGGAACGTTGCATCGTCGCAGAGACCCGAGGGTGAAATCCCAATCTCTCGAAACTTCGCCGACGCGATCCGATCGATGAGATTGTTGTCGGCCCAGCCGTTGAGATCGACGGTGTCGGCATAGGGGACCACTACCTGGGCGATCTGCGCCTGACCCATGAACCGGACCATGGCGCCACCCTGTCCCCGGCCCACCGTCTTCACGAGCCCTTGGGGAGAAACTTCGAGGACCCCCTCCTCCGTGCTGTCGAACTTCGCCCAGGTGGTGACATCCCTGCTTCGGTCGTTGCTATAGGTTGCAACGACCTGAAGCTGCTGCGTTAGGCCCACGCCTCCCACGCGCTTGGCGGGCAGCACTTTCAATCCCGTGACCTGCGCCGTGGAACTCTCCATCCCCGGCGCGCCGCCAGCGAGCCACGCCGCGAGGATTTGATAATCGGCCGATCCGCGCTCGATTCGCAGGCCACCGCCATGAGGGACGGACGAGGTCGGCTTGAGCAAGAAGAGGCTTTGCTCCGGGCTTTGCCGGTTGAACCGCCTGCTCAATCCTTCGCGGACGATGTTGAAATGATCTTCCGTCGGTTTTGAACTGAAGACCGAAAGTTTGAAACCGCCCTTGCCGTATTGGCTCGCATGGCACGCCGCGGCGTTGCAGCCGGCCTTGCTCAGAATCGGCATCACCTGTTCGCCGAAAGCAATTGCCGGTTCCGCTGTGACGCCGGTTACTCTCACGGCTACTTTTTGGGATCGATCACCCCAGGTAACAGTGACCTCGGCTTCTCCGTTGCCCTGAGCCAGCAATTGACCCGACCGGTTCACGGTTACGATTTCGGGTTTCGAAGTAGCGTAGCTCGCCTTATCGGTGAGGTCATCGGACTTTTCCGTCACATTGGCGCCCGCGCACACCAACAACTGGACCCTGGAGAAACTCCCGTCCAGCGTTACCGTTTCGGGCATCACGCGGAAGCTGTTCTCCGCCCGCGCCGGGACGGCCACGGTCAGAAGGGCTACCCAGATCCCTAGAATCCGCGGAAGCCGCCAACAAGGGTTGCTAAAGGTTGGAGCAAACACCAACGTGGTCTCCAGGTAAATCGCAACGGCGGGAAGCCAGGCGGGAATAACGGCAATGGCGGGTGGACTGATTCTTGAGGATAGCCCGAAATGCCGTGCGCCGTCAAACGATTTCCGTAGTATCCTTCAACAACGGTAGGCCTTCCTGCAATTTCGCTTTACCCGCCGTGTTGAAGCAGGATACAATATCCTTCCTGCCATCGGCCTCTGTCCCACCCGCCGCCCGGAGCGTCTCTCATGCTCGATCTCTTCCCGCAATCCGCGCGAAATTGCCAAGCCGTGAGTCGACGCGACTTCCTGAAAGTCGGCTCGCTGGCCGGCTTGGGCCTTTCCTTGCCCCACCTATTCGCCCTGAAGGCCTTGGCGGCCAGTGAAAAACGCGCCGGCAAGGACATGAACTGCATTCTAATCTGGACCCTTGGCGGCACCAGCCACCATGACACGCTTGATCCCAAACCCGATGCGCCGGACAGCATTCGGGGGGAATTCAAGGTCATCGACACCGCCGTGCCCGGAGTGAAATTCGCCGAAGTGGCCCCCCGCCTCGCTCGTGAACTCAAGCGCTTCGCGGTCCTGCGCAGTTGGAACCCCCGCAACGGCTCTCATGGCACCGCCGACTACGAGGTCATGTCCGGCCATCGCTTCAACTCCAATCTCGTCTACCCTACTTACGGGTCGGTCATTAGCCACCAGCGCGGGTTCAAAACCAAGATGCCACCGTTCGTGCAACTCGGAAGTCACGTCGATCGCACCTTCGCCGGCGGCACGGCCGGCTACCTCGGGCTCGATCACAATCCCTTTGAGATTCTGTCCGACCCGAATGCCGACAAGTTCGCCGCCCGCGATATCACGCCCCCCGCCGGAATCGACACGGGCCGCATGAACCGGCGTCGCAAGATGCTGAGGGAGATCGACTCCCTGCAAAAATCGGGTGACCTGCAACCCGGCGCCTTCGGCGCCATGGATCGCCATTACCAGTCCGCCCTGAACTTGATCACCGCGCCGGAGACCAAGAAAGCGTTTGAGATCGGGTCGGAGGAGCCGCGCTTGCGCGATCGCTACGGCCGAACGCGCTTCGGTCAGAGTTGCTTGCTCGCGCGCCGACTCATTGAGGCGGGCGTGCGCTTCGTCACGGTGTCCGACGGCGGCTGGGACACGCACCAGGGAAACTTCGCGTCTCTAAAGAAGAACCTGATGCCGCCGATGGACCAGGCCCTTCCCGAATTGCTCATCGACCTGGAAGACCGCGGCCTTCTCGACACCACTCTGGTTGTCTGGCTCACCGACTTTGGCCGCACGCCGAAGGTGAATTCGGCAAGCGGCCGTGACCACTGGGCCTCGGCCGGGTTCGCCGTCATGGCCGGCGCCGGCATTCCCGGCGGCGCCGTTCTCGGCAAGACCGACGCGGAAGGCGGCGCGGCCACCCAGAACGAGTATTTCAGCGACGACATCGCCGCCACCATCTACACGAAGCTCGGCATACCGCTCGACTTGACGACCGAAACAAGCGACAGCCGCCCCATCCGCCTCAACGAGGGCAAACCCATCAAGGAATGGGTTTCCTGAGCGGTTGATTCACCTCTGTCGAGACTTGCCAACGCAATCGCCGATGCCCTTCTCGCGCGAAAGTATGACGGATTTCCAATACGTCGAGTTTCGCCGGCGTGACTGGTTTATCACATCCGGGAGATCGACATGGGCCGAGTCATTCTGCGAGCGTTTGCCGGCGTCGTCAGGGGCGGACTCGTGTGCGCGTTCGCGACCAAAGCGAAGAGCGGCCACGGCTTTGAGGTGCTGAAACGGGAGAAGGCAAAGCAAAAGTAAATACACACCCAGAAGGAATTGTGCTTCCGAGCCTGCGCGCAAGCACGGTTGCGTGCCGCGTTGCTCACCGAAACCGTCCAAGGTAGCATGGGCGCATGCCGACCGTACTCCGCCCGACATCACGTGAGGGCCACCGATGACTCCGCCAAGCAACCCCTTCACCCGCCGCCAACTGCTCCAGATCGGCGGCATCGGCGCGCTCGGCCTTGGACTGCCTGAGTTGCTGCGGGCCGGGACGAGGGATTCCGCTACGTCGCGGCCCGACAAGAAGTCGTGCATCTTCATCGTTCAATACGGCGGCGCGAGCCACATCGACAGCTTCGACCCTAAGCCCGACGCCCCGCAAGACATCTGCGGGCCCTACAAGCCAATTGCCACCAGCGTGCCCGGCATTCGCGTCGGCGAATTGTTGCCGCGCCTAGCGAAATTGGCCGCCCGCTTCTGCCTGGTCCGCTCGATGAGCCACGGCAACGGCGGGCACGACGGCGGCATGCACGTCTGCATGACCGGCCATTCGGCCCCGAAGGAGAGCACGCCGTATTACGGCTCGGTCCTGGCGAAACTGCATCCCGCGACGGCGAACGTGCCTTCCTACGTTTGGGTGCAGAACCTCGCCGGCGACGTGCAGCCGCGCTACCTCACCGGCGGCTTTCTTGGCTCGGCGTACAGCCCCCTCCGCATCGGCACCGACCTCGACACGCCCGCATCGCCCGGCTTCCGCTTCACCGCCTTCGAACCCGTCATGGATGTGACCAACGAACGCCTGGCCCGGCGCGAGCAGCTCCTCGCCTCCGTCGATCCTGACGGCGGCTCGATGCGCCGCTTCCAGGAAAAGGCCATCGATCTCGTCACCGGACCCGAGGCCCGGCGGGCGTTTGACCTCGACCGCGAGGCGCCAACGTTGCGCGACCGTTACGGGCGCTGGCCGCTGGGACAAAACCTGCTGCTGGCGCGGCGCTTGATCGAGGCGGGCGTCCGGCTGGTAAGCGTGACGGCGTGGACGGGCCTGCCGCCGGGCGAGAAGTTCCGCAATGTGCAAACGTGGGACATGCACGGCGAAGGTGCGAGCCTGGGGAGCATCTTCGGCACCGGCCACTTCGGCCTCGGTTGGGCGCTGCCGCGGCTGGACGAGGCGGTGTCAGCCCTGCTGGAAGACCTGGAGATCCGCGGCCTGCTGGAAACCACGCTCGTGGTGGTCGTCGGTGAATTTGGCCGCAGCCCGAAGGTGAGCGGCGCCGGCCGCGACCACTGGCCGTCGTGCTACTCCGCCCTCCTCGCCGGTGCGGGCATCCGCGGCGGCATGGTCTACGGTGCCTCGGACAGAACGGGCGCTTACGTCGCAGACAAGCCGGTATCGCCGGAAAACTTCGGGGCGACGCTGTTCCACGCGCTGGGCGTGCCGCCGCATACGCGGCTGGCGAAGGACGGGTTCACGGAGCCCGTGAGCGCGGGACAGCCGATCGAGGCACTATTCCCTTAATCCGTTGAAGCCGTTCTTCGGGGGGTAAGGCACTTACAAGACGAGGGTGGGACTATCCGCAAGGCTCTCAAAGCAAACGATTTCCTCCTTGAGTTGGTTAATGGCCGAGAGGCCGAATCCCTTGCGTATGCGCGAAGGGACAATAATCCCGCCTTGCCTCGACGACTCTAGCGGCTCCTGCCCATAAGGTTGGCCAATACTTCTCGGTGACCCGGCTTCCATGTGGACGCAAGGGTTCCCCCATATTCCGCACCCCCTGCTACGAGTCTAGCGCTTTGGCCCTTGCTGGACTTTTGCGAGGCGTGCACTGATCGCGCCATCGGTCGCGTCGTCATTCTAAGTAGGAAACCAAAAAGAATCAGCCTGTTTTTCCCAGAACATCATCGTGGTTGAACATGAATCCCATACGGTCGCATCGGGCGTAGCAGATCTGCCGTCCAAGGGCGCGCGCCGCGCGGAGCGATTCTGCTTCGAGTCTCTGGGTCACCTCTTGGCTATGTCGGTCAAAGTCTTTATAGAGCACCCCGTTGGTCCACAGGTAGTTCTGCAAACCCATCGGGCGGCACAGCGAGCGCAAGGTTCCGCGGAACATCACGCGATCCAAACCACTGAGGACTCCCAGGACAACGTGGGCAAACCGGCGTACAAAGGTGTTCATGGCGTCCCCCGACCGATAAGGTGATCGTGCGAAAACCACACCTTATTTGTAGGCGGGACGCCTTTGAATTCTTGGGTTTGGTTGCGGCTATGCTGCTATAGGGCTGAGAGGGTGATCAATAATCGAACACCCACGCGCCTGCCGAATCACGGTTCCCCGATCCGACCCGTTTATGTCGCGATAACCCCATGGCGGCTGATTCCACGGCGCCGAGGCCATCGCCCTTTCGCGATCGAGGAAAACTAATTGGACAATTGAGTTCACGTCTGTATGATACCCGTTACCTCGCCGATCTATCGCCGGCCGAATAGGGCTAACGATGGCTCCCCCTTCTCGCGAGGTTTGAAGGCAGGATGGCCCGTCTGAGGGAATCTCCTCAACATCGGGAATGAATTCGAGACAAGCTGATCGCTCGACAGCGCGGGAGTGAACCACTCCAACGCTTTCGGGCATGGACCGGTCAGCCGGCCGGCGCTGAGCATGCGCCGGGCCAGGCGGCGGCGGCGTGTAGCCTTCCGTCCGCGGTTCGTGTTTGAGTGTTTCGCAGCGAAAAGGACAACGCATCATGATGTACCGAATGGCGCCGCTCTCCCTCGTGGCCTTGGCCCTGGCTCTGTTCGTCGGCACGTCCGCGCTGGCCGACGATACCAAGGCAGCCGATGCAGGCAAGACGCACGACGGCACGGTGATCAGTGTGACCGCCGAGAAGTTGGTGATGAAAGACATTGCCAAGAATGGCGTGGAGGCCAAGGAAACGACTTATCGTCTGGCCGACAATGCCGTAGTGACCTGCGACGGCAAGAAGTGCAAGCTTGCTGACCTGAAGGCCGACCAGAAAATCCGCGTGACCAACCAGAAGGGCGACAACGAAATGATCGTCAAGGTCGAGGCCTTGAACAAGAACGAGAAGTTCGAGAAGCGTGACGACAAGGACAACGACAAAAAGTAAGGCAAGAGCAAAAGCTAAGGAAGCACGAGCAGGAAGCAAGTGCGAACACCGGGCGAGGGCCCAGAACCTCGCCCGGTTTTAGCACGCGTGCAAGCGGCGTCACGATCGATCAGGAAGTTTGCGTCGGACCCTAGACGGGCCTATTGCACTGCAACGTTACGAACTTCGTTTTTGAAGGAGTTATCATCATGGCAGACCAAGTGCTTGGCAATCAGGAGAAGATCCTCGCCAACCAGACGAAGATCCTCGCCAACCAGGGAAAGCTTGAGGCCAACCAGGCCAAGCTGGACAAGGTCCTCCAGAACCAGGAGAGAATCCTTTCCAACCAGGAGAAGATCCTCGTCAAGAAGTAGAGCGCCCGTCGGTGGAAGGCAAAAGCGGGCGCAGCTTTATTGCAGCGCTTGATAATCTGAACACGACCTGCGTCCGCTTTTCTTCTCCGGCATGGAACGAGAAGGCACTTGTTATTCCCCGAGGGACCTATACGTTACTAATTAGAGTTGTGAAGTGGTTAAATCCGAGGGGATCTTCCTCCACAAAGAGATGAACCAGCGCATGCGCGGCGGCGATCACGACGAATTCGCATGTGGCGCGTAAACGAACGTTGAAACAGCGCAAGGTGAGTGAAGGATCATGTCCGCAGCGCGGTTCGCGGGGAGCAAGTAGCCGTCGCCGCAGCCTGGCAATCGATCAGATCATGGAAGAAGTGAACGACACCGCCCCCACGGCCATTGCCGGACGGGATAGGCGGGCACCCACCGATACCTTTCTCGTCCACCGTTCTAACCGGGAACTTCTCCTCATGGCCCGAACCACGCAAAACCGATCCGACCCAGCTCAAACCCCGATGGCCACCTACCTGCGCGACATCAACGAAACGCCGTTGCTCAGCGCCGACGAGGAAAAGCAGCTGGGCTACCGCATCCAGGAAGGCGATAGCGAGGCCCGCGACTGCATGGCCCGCGCCAACCTCCGTCTTGTCGTCAACATCGCGCGCGCTTACCTGGGCAGGGGACTAGCGCTCCAGGATCTTGTCGAGGAAGGCAATCTCGGCTTGTTGCGGGCCGTTGAGGGATTCGATCCCACCATGAACACCCGCTTCAGCACTTACGCAAGCTACTGGATCAAGCAATCGATCAAGCGCGGCCTGCTCAACACAGCGAAGACCGTGCGCATCCCGGCGTACATGGTCGAACTGTTGTCGAAGTGGCGTTGTGCCACGACGAAACTGCAAGAGGGCCTCGACCGCCCGCCGACCCAAGAAGAAGTCGCCGCCAGCCTCAGTTTGTCGCGGCGCAAGTTCAACCTCATCAAGCAATGCATCGAGGTCTACAGCTCAGCGCCGCAGACCGAACAAGCCGATACCGGCTGGTCGCTCGACGAAATGCTAGGCGATCACCGCAACAAGGCTTCCGAGCTCGACCTGTTCGACGCCGATGACCGCCGCCGAGTCCTTGACGAACTCGCCAAGATCGACCCGCGCCAAGGCGCCGTTCTGCGCATGCGCTTCGGCCTGAACTACGACCACCCCATGACGCTGAAGGAAATCGGCGAGCACCTCGGCCTGACGCGCGAGCGCGTGCGTCAAATTGAAAAAGAGGCGCTGACGAAGATGAGCGTGAGCATGCAGCCGTAGTGAAACATTTGCCGGACGTGAATCGACGAACGGAAAAGATACGAAGAAGCGAACGCTAAGCAGGCACCTGCATGAGGCTAGTGGGAACACCGGGCGGGGGCCCAAAGCCTCGCCCGGTTTTTCTTGCGCGCCGGGATCAGTGCGTTTCTCAGCCTATTGTGGATTCGGTGTGTCGCTGAGACCCGGCTGGGCCGCGGAAGCATGTTTGCCTCTTTTTGTCTCCGCGGAGAGATGGACGAGCGCAGCGCCATGCCTTCAAGGCGCATCGTCCCAATCCGCCCCCAACACCTCGCCTCCCGCGATCGTAATGGCGGCCTTCAGGGTTTTCGGAGAGAGTTTCTTCAGGTTTAGAGTCCGAACCGAGCCATCGCATAGAACCGCGAGTGGTTTGGCGCCATAGGCTTTGCCGAAGTCGGGAAGGTCTTTCTTTTCATCGAACGGCAAGTCGGCGGGTTTCGTCCACGGTACGGCCATGCTCGACTCGACAGCCATGATGGTGTTGGAGGTGCCGTCCGGTATGGAGGCGGGGAAACGGAGCTTGGCGCCTGGTTGGAACAGCGCGCCTGTCCCGGCGAATCCTTGGTAGACCGTGTAGCCCTTTTTCTTAACGACCACCCGGGGCGACGAAAAAACATCGGGCATCTTTTCGACGAGTTCGCGATTGTTCTTGCTGTCCCAAGGCTCATCCAACTTGAACTTCTTGTACAAGCCTTCTTGCTCCACATAAGGCAAAATCTGCACCCTCCAGCTCAGGAGGACCTTGCCGTCCTTGTCCGTTATGTCTCGTGGCAGCAGTCCCTTGTTCGTATCGGCATAGCTAATCGTCGCAAGCGCAATATTTTTCAGGTTGTCTTGGCTGTTCTTCAGATGCTTGGCAGCCTCCTCTTCCGTCGCTTTCACAGGTTCGGCGGCTACTTCTCCATCGAGTGTCGCCTTCTCGTCCGGCGCCGGCGCGGACCAAGCGAGAGCGGCAAAGACGCACGGAACTGCCAACGTCCAAAAATGGCGTAACCAAGAGAAGTACTTTGGTCGGAACATTGGAACCTCCTGAGTGGACCTCATTCAATGGAAACGGCACTGGCTCGGGCCGGATGCTTGATGTCGTAAGGCGATTGGAGCTCGATCATTGTCAATCTAGGCACGTCGCAACGCAAGGCGAAAGGTGGCCACTGTGGGCAGACGACCGCGAATTCAGCCGAGGCAAAAAATCTTATCTAGGCGGTTGCATTCATGGTTGTTGAGACTTAGAATACTCCGACTCGCGGATGGCTCGCCCGGCACATCCGTCTACTCCCGTCCTCAAGGGCGGCCGCCAGCGGCCACCGGCTCCCATTGACTGTGGGCCGGCCTCGGCGCTCGCGGCCGGATCTCCAGCACACCACCCTTTACCCAAAGCAGACAGACGCACTACCCAAGCTGAATGCGGGGCGCCCAAGGATTTCGCCCTGTGAATTGGTGTCGCTTGCTGCCCGACTCGGGACCGGTGTTGTCCGGTCCATGCGTTGGGACGAAAGCGACGGAGCAATGATCAGGAAAGAACTCATGCAAAGGAGGGTTTGCAACATGGCTCGCTTCTTCGGATCACAGTGGACGCGTTTGGGAATCGCGGCGCGGAATCGCGGGGCAAAGAATCGGTGGTCGGCCCGGCCGGCCGTCGAAGCACTGGAGGACCGCACCCTGCCGTCCATCACCATTGACGCGGCGGGGCTGGTGTCGGTCATCGGCACGCCGCAAGACGACAAGTTTGTCATCCGCGTCGACCCGACCATGGCGACGCAGCTTCAGTTCAGCGACGACGGCGGCACGAGCTTCACGTCCTTCGCCGCCACCACCGTCACCGGCGTTGACGTTCAGGGCCTCGGCGGTCACGACGTGCTGACCATCGACAACAGCTCTGGGCTGGTCGGCGGCACCAACCTGCCGATCGCCTTCGAGGGCGGCAAAGGCTTCGATGAGTTGGTCCTGAGCGGCGACCCTAAAGGGGCCCCCGTGAAGGAGACCTACACGGTCGGCACGACCTTCGGCGCCGGCACCCTCACCGTCGACGACGGCACGACCTCGGCGACTATCAAGTTCACCGACGTGGAATCGGTGGTCGATACCCTGACGGCCGACCAGCTGACCATCAACGCCAACGACAACCCCAACTTCATTCGCATCAGCGACGGCCCGACGCTCGACGGCGTGCAAACGACCCGCGTGCGCATCTTCAACCGCATGACCGAAAACGGCGACGACTCGAACGACGAAGACAACCAAGGCGATGACAACGGCCAGGGCGACGACAAGAAAGGCGACAAAAGCCACGGCGACGACAACAATCAAGGCGACGACAACAACCAGGGCGACGAGGATGGATCGGGCGACGACCGGCACGGCGTACGCACGCGGTCCTTCACGCCCATCACTTTCGCCAACAAGACGAACGTCACCATCAATTCCCTGGGCGGGGACGACGTCTTCGTGTTGAACAACCCCCACCCCGCCGCGGGGCTCAGCCAGTTAACGCTGGACGGCGGCGACGGCCAGGACACCGTCATTGAACGCAACGTGCCGCAAGGCGTCACCCTCACACTTACGAACATCGAGAAAACCGTCACCGACTCCGACGACGCCATGATCGACGAGATGTTCGAAGACCAGCTCGGCCGCGAGGCGGGCGGCAGCGAGCTTCAGGCATGGAAAGCCAACCTGCACAATGGGCTCGGCGTGGCCGGCGTGGCGACGGGCATCGAGGACTCCGTGGAAGCCCGCACGCTTTTCGTCAAGCGCCTGTATGTTCAGTACCTTGGCCGCAGCGCCCAGAACGGCGAGGAACAGGGCTGGGTGAACACCCTGGTGCACGGCGGTTCCGAGGAAAACGTCATCGCCGGCATCGCCGGCTCGACCGAGTTCCAGCAGCGGGCCCAAACCCTTGTCACCAGCGGTTCGAGGAGCGAGCGCACCGTCCAGGCGTTTTACAGCGTGATGCTGGGCCGCACGGCCGATTCCGCCGAGGCCGCCGGCTGGGTGAACGCCCTCAAGGTCGAAGGAGGCGGCGCCGTCGCGATGGGATTCCTGCACAGTGCCGAGTTCCGCGCGTCGGCGGTCGATACGACCTACCAATCCTTATTGGGCCGCAACGCGGACCAGGCGGGCTTGCTTGGCTGGGTCGGTTCCAACCTCGACCTGCACGCGATTCGCCGCGGCATCGAGGCCAGCCCGGAGTTCGCCCAGGACGAATGACGTTCCTGCCGGATAGTGCCGGCCATCCTTGGCCTCCTGTTGGAATGGGTTGTCGAGATCCCCATTCTGGCAGGAGGCCGATTTTCGTACTGGATCAATTACAGACACGGATCGATCACCAATGGGCACCATCGACGCCCATTGGGCTTGGCGGGCGGCGTTGTTGGGGCGGGAACCACCGTGTTGGTCGTTGCAAACACACCCCCCACGCACGGTCGAGTTCAGACCATGTAGAGCGCCAAGGAGTTATGGCGACGAAAATGGGTCGTTGCACGGAGGCGTGCAACGACTTTGGGGCGCGGGGAGGCAGGGAGCAGGCGGCGGGTTGGGAACGGGGAGTGAGAGTCGCTCAATGACGCTCAAACGGGGCGATTGGCTGGCAAAGATCACGTTTGGCTGCAATCGACCGGAGGCCACCTGGCAAAGGCGCCGCCTCAGCAGCGGCCGACATTCATCTTGCCGTCATGGGTGAACAGGAAAATCGGCCGCGCGTTCTCCCAGGCGAGCTTCTCCGCCTCGAGGACGCTCGTGCCCAAACCGATCTTCGTCGAACCGGCGTTCGTCGGCAGTCGGCTGGGACCGGCAATCTTTCGTTGGCTCGTTAACGGCAACCCCCTAAAATAGGTCCATGACCACCAAGCCGACTGTCCGCCGGAAAAACCCCAAGACTGGCGTTTATTACCCGAACCTCGTGCCGATGGCAGCCATTCGCCGATACGCCCGGGAGATTACCAAACGTTTTCGTCCCGAACGGATCATTCTGTTCGGCTCCTACGCGTCCGGCTCGCCCACTGCAGACAGCGACGTCGACCTACTGGTGGTGATGCAGACCCGCAACCAGGTCGAGCAGGCCGTGCGCATCGACGAGGCCATCGAGGACCGGGGCTTCGCCCTCGACCTGATTGTCCGCACGCCCAAGACACTTCAGACCCGCCTCCGCGGGGGTGACTGCTTCCTGCAAGACGTCCTGGCGCGGGGCAAAGTGCTTTATGAAAAGGCTCACCAGGTAGTAGGTGTGCAAGGCCGAACACGACGTGCTCGTGGCGCGGCATCTGACCAAATTGAAGCCCTTGCTAACCGATGAAATCTGTTTCCACTGCCAACAGGCCATCGAAAAACCGCTGAAAGGCATGCTGGCCGAGCACGGCCTGCCGATTCAAAAGACCCACGATCTTACCATCTTGCTTGCCCAGCTGCTTCCCACGGACCCTACCTTACGATCACTTCGCCGTGGCCTAAAGCGCGTTACCCGGTACGCCGTGGAGTACCGTTACCCCGGTATCAATGCAACCGCCCGCCAGGCGCAGGCCGCATATCGCAAGGCGCTCCTCGTGCGAATGGAGATGCACTAGCGGCTCGGTCTGCCTGCGAAGCCTTTCAAGTAGTGGAAGCCCGCACGATCCTCCTCTCCATCGACCCCCGCGCCGCAGCGTGGCCGCTGGGTTGAGGTACTCCCAAGCCCCGCCAGAACTATGACAGTCGACGCGCTTGCCCGGGGCTTCGGAGTACCTCAGCCCCGGCCACCCTGCCTTGTACGCGGTTTTGCAGCTCCATGCTGCCTTTTATACCGCCTATCGAGGCATCCCCCTCAATCCTCGTCTATAGCCAACTTGCGTCCACCTGATTCGGCGAGGTACCGGAGTCTACGGCCTGCCCTGCCTCCCAACGCTTGTCGAATCCTACTTCATGTCGTCCACCTTTTTCAGCAACTCTGCCACGTAGAACCAGAAGTTCTCCCAGTTGGCCCGTTCAGCGTCGGGCAGCTTCTCCAAGGCGGCCTTGTCGCGCACGCCGGCAAGGTCGGGGTCGGCCTGCCAGTGCCGGAGCATCTTCACCGTGGCCGCCCGATTGTCGGCCTTACCTTGGTTGACCAACTTGGTCCAAGCGTCCAGGTCGGCCCGTAACCAGGCGAGGGCCTGGTTACGCAGGCGGACGAGGTCCTTGTCATCGAGTTTGGCGGCGTCCTCGCCCTGGCCGCAGCCGGCCAGGGCGGCGGCGCAGGCGGCGTCGTAGCGGTGTTCGTTCCGCAGATCATTGGCCAATTCCGGCTTCGCCTCGAGGGCCTCGGCGTAGAACCGGGCCGAGGAGGCGTGGAGCTTCTTGTAATCCTGACACAGCTGGGCAAGGGCGATCCGTTCGGCGTCATCGGCCGGCTTGTCCTTGCCCTCCAGGATGGCCGAGAGTTTGCGCTCCAGTTCCACCAGGCGCTCGGCATCGCGCACCCACTGGGCGGAGGGGTAGCGCCACCCCGGCTTTTTCAAGCCGAGTTTGTGGCCCTCGCGCAAGGCTTCCAGAGCTTCGGTGAACTTCCCTTGGCGGCGGAGCGCGTGGCCCAGGTTGCAGTGGGCCTCGGCGTGGTCCGGTTGGAGTTTGATGGCCTTCTGGAACTCCTGAACGGCCCCGTCCAGGTCCTTCTTGTCGCGCAGGACGTTGCCGACGTTGTAGTGGGGCAGCCAGTCTTTGGGGTCGAGTTCGATGGCGGCGCGGTACTCCTGGATGGCCCCGTCCAAGTCCTTCTTGTCGTGCAGGGCCATGGCGAGTCCGCTGTGGGGCTTGGCGTTCTTGGTGTCGAGGTCGATGGCCGTGCGGAACTCCCGGATGGCCCCGTCCAGGTCCTTCTTGTCCCGCAGGGCGGTGCCGAGGCCGCTGTGGGGCAGTGCGTCTTTGGGGTCGAGTTCGATGGCGGCGCGGAACTCCTGGATGGCCCCGTCCAGGTCCTTCTTGTCATAAAGGGCGGTGCCGAGGCCGTAGTGGGGCAGCGCGAGTTTGGCGTCGAGTTCGATGGCGGCGCGGTACTCCTGGATGGCCCCGTCCAGGTCCTTCTTGTCCCGCAGGACGTTGCCGAGGCCATAGTGGGGTATCGCAAGTGTGGGGTCGAGTCCAATGGCGGCGCGGTACTCATGAATGGCCCCATCCAGATCCTTCTTGTCGAGCAGGACGTTGCCGAGGCCGCTGTGGGGCCCGGCCAGCTTGGGGTCGAGTTTCATGGCGGCGCGGTACTCCTGGATGGCCCCGTCCAGGTCCTTCTTGTCCCGCAGGACGTTGCCGAGGCCGTTGTGGGGCGGCGCGTGTTTGGCGTCGAGTTCGATGGCGGCGCGGTACTCCTGGATGGCCCCGTCCAGGTCCTTCTTGTCCCGCAGGGCGTTGCCGAGGCCGTTGTGGGGCCGCACGTCTTTGGGGTCGAGTTCGATGGCGGCGCGGTACTCCTGGATGGCCCCGTCCAGGTCCTTCTTGTCCTGCAGGGCGTTGCCGAGACCGTTGTGGGGCGGCGCGGATTTGGCGTCGAGTTTGATGGCGGCGCGGTACTCTCGGATGGCCCCGTCCAGGTCCTTCTTGTCCCGCAGGGCGGCGCCGAGGTCGTAGTGGGGCAGCCAGTCTTTGGGGTCGAGTTTGATGGCGGCGCGGTACTCCTGGATGGCCCCGTCCAGATCCTTCTTGTCCGCCAGGGCGCTGCCGAGACCGTTGTGGGGCGGCGCGGATTTGCGGTCGAGTTCGATGGCGGCGCGGTACTCCTGGATGGCCCCGTCCAGGTCCTTCTTGTCCCGTAGGGCATTGCCGAGGTTGTTGTGGGGCAGCGCGAATCTGGGGTCGAGTTCGATGGCGGCGCGGTACTCCTGGATGGCCCCGTCCAGGTCCTTCTTGTCCGCCAGAGCGATCCCGAGATTGTTGTGGACCAGCGCGTTGTTGGGGTCGAGTTCGATGGCGGCGCGGTACACCTGGATAGCCCCGTCCAGGTCCTTCTTGTCCGCCAGGGCGTCGCCGAGGTTGTTGCGAACGGCTGTGGACTCCGGTCGGATGGCCAGCGCCGCCCGGTAGTAACCCACCGCATCCTCCGGCTTCTTCACATCGTAGAGCGCGTTGCCTAGCTGAAAATTCAGCCAGAAGTTGTTCGGATAACGCCGTTGCGCCGCGTCCAGAAGGGATACCGCGCCCCGTTTGTTCCCGGTCAGCTCGTCCCCCCTCAGCGCCGCTCCCAGGGCCACCAGCAACGGCGGGGACAACTCCGCCACCTTCGCTTGCGCTTCGACCGCCAGGGCTTGCAGGGCGGCCGGGTCCTTCCACACCTTAGGGTTGCGGAAGCGGTCCCGCCAGTCGTCCGGATCGGCCGCGCAGGCAACCCGCAGCAGCCATGCCGACTGTTCCGGATTCTTAGTCGCAAAGGCCCTCACAACGGCCCAGTCGTCCAGGGCCGCTACCAGTTGCGCCTGGATCGCCGACGCCCGGACGCGCGCCGCCACCGCTTGAACGTCCTCCCCTTCCTCGCCCAGGTCCGCTTCCAGAAACGCGGCGGCATAGGCCCCGTCAGCGGAGCGATAGTCCAACTTGCGCTCGACGATGGTCACCTGGTGCTGGCGGATTTCGTCCAGCCGCTTCGCCAGTTGCAGGTCGGCGTGCGCCTGCGTCACCCGCCGGCGCAGGTCGGCCGGGCCCGTGGCGCCCAGCCTGCGCTCCGCCTGTTCCAGGACCTCTTGCGCCTCTGCCCACCGCGCCGAATCCCGCAGCCCGGCCGACGTGTTCAGCGCGGACTCCGTTCCCTCACGCTGCTCCGTGAAGTAGCGCAGTAGCCACAGACCGCCGCCGCCCCCAAGGACCACCAGAGCCAGCACCGCCACCGCGAAGCCGATCGTGCGTCGCCGCGCCCGGCGCTCCGCCGCCGCGGTGGCCTTGGCCTCCACGGCCCGCGCTTCCGCGGCTGCGTGTTCCAGCTCCGTCGTCCGCAGCCGCTCGCGCACGCGCGCCTGGTAGGTTGCCATGCGCTCGGCGACGACGTTGGCGTCGCGCAGCCGCTCATTCCGATCCGGGGCCAGGCATGCCTTGCACAGTCCCACCAGTTCCGCGTCGGCCCCACAAGCGTCCAGCCGATCGTAGGCCGGCTGAAGCTCGCCCGCTTGTTGAACCCCCAGGCCAGTCGTACTCTTGTACGGCGCCTGGCCGGTCAAGATGACGCTTAGAATTCCGCCCAGAAGAAAGACATCGCTGCGTTCGTCGTGCTGCTCGACTTCACCCAACGCCAACTCGGGCGGCATGAAGGCCAAGGTTCCAATTACTCGTCCGGCCTCGGTCAAATGGCCGGTGGTCGCCATACGAGTCGTCGCAATAATACTCTGTTCGTTGGGGGCCTGTGTAGCAGAGTCAGGCTGTCGGCGCGCCGGGCCCAATACCTTGGCCAAGCCCCAATCCATCACTTGGACCTCGCCGAACGCCCCCACCATGACATTGCTCGGCTTGAGATCGCGATGGATCACCCCGCGGGCGTGGGCGTTGGCCAGCGTTTGGCAGATCTGCTCGAAGATCGCCAGGAATCGCGGCAGGTCATGATCTGGTCGGGAACGGTCTTGAACCAGCTTCTCCAGCGTTTCTCCTTTGACGAGCTTCATGGCGAAAAACGGCCGACCATCATCGAGTCGGCCGATCTCGTGAACCGGCACGACGCCTGGGTGCTGCAACTGGCCGAGGATTTGCGCCTCCTCCAGGAAGCGAGCTTCCAAGTCGGCCCGGCCTTGGTGCTCTTTTTTCAAAACCTTGACGGCCAGCGCCCGGTTGAAGTCGGGATCGAGAACCCGGTAGACCTCGCCCATCCCGCCTTCGCCGATCTCGCTTTCCACGCGATAGCGCCCGGCCATCAGAGGGACGGTATTGTCGGAGCCCACTGTGAACTCCGCCGAAGAAAGATAGGCCCGGTAGTCGTCCTCGCTGACGGATTCGCCTTTGCGCTTGCGGTATTCCATGTCGAGCGGGATCAATTCGGCCAGCAAGGCCGCGCGGGCCGGCACGGGCGATTCCTGCAAGTAGTCCTTGATCTCGGGACGCCCGCCGCCCTTCCACGCGGCTTCGAAGAGGTCACAAACCTCGTCGATTTGCGAGGCGAAATCCCACGTCTGCGTGCCGCCCGTCTCTTGCCATGTTTCGCTCATGACCCACCCTCCCTCGACCAGCGATTCCGAATGAGGTTCAACTTCCGCTCCACGCTCCGCTCCACGCAGTCCAGCTTTCGGGCAATCTCCGCGTTGGAGTAGCCGTCCATTTTCCACAACGCCACCGACCGCAACTCGGGGCTGCTCAGGGATTGCAGCAGCCGTTCCATTTCTTCCGTGACTTGGGCCGCGAACTCAGGCGTCGGCTCGTTGCCCACGATCTGCGCCAGGCCGCCTTCGCCTTCGGAGTCGTCCAGGTCCGCGTCGGCCCAGACCTGCACCACGCTATCCGGCCGCCTTCTCTTGCGCCGTTCGTGATTGATCTGGTCGATTGCCTTGCGGGCGGTGATGTGGACGAGCAGCCGCCAGAGATCGTCGCGGTCGTTGAGTTGCGGAAACCGGCCGTTTGCGATCCCCTCGAAGAAACTGTTCAAGGCCCTGAGCGCCACGTCTTCCTCGTCGGCCGCCCGGCGCGGGGTGTTTCCCAGGCGTTGCCGGGCCAGCGCGACCAAACGCCGGAAGTACGCCTCCCACAACTTCTGGGCGGCAACGGCTTCCCCGTTCTTGATGGCGCCAAGCCAATGAGTGACGGACCCTTCCGTTGACATAAGCGCCTGCCGCTCCCGGGGTCGAGCAAAGGAATCGGACGGCCGCGAGTCGTGATCTTCTATTGGGTTAATCCACAATACCGCTCCCAACCCGACAGCGGTTACGGAAAAATCCGGGATTGTGAAGATCGACAAATCTTGCACCCTTCGCGCACTAACGCCACTTGTGCCCTAGTTCTGAGCTTGTGAACGAGAGAAAACCTCACCCACTCGCCGTGAATCTCCGGTGCAGTTCAAACAAGAGCTCGTCATCGCCTTCGTCCGCCGCACGGATGGTTTGCAAATACTCGCCTCAAACCGGACGTTCCCGGCCGATCACCTGTTCCGGCCATGCCGTGATGGGGCGCCGATTTCGCTTGAGCCAGATGTTCGCGAGCATCCGCGACCAGCGGCCGTTGCCGTTCATGAAGGCGTGGATTTGGACGGCGAGGTGATGGAGGCGCCGGCTGCCACGCACCCGGAGTGCGTTTTCGCACGCCGGGAAACGGCTTCGAAGAGACCCTGCGGAAATTCCTCATTCAATGTGCAACACGCCCGCCTGGAATAGAAGGCGGCGGTGTTCGACCCGTTCGGGGAGATTTATGTTGAGCACGTCGATCGTGGTCCGGCCAATGGGGGTGCCGACCAATCAAATCAGGCCCGTCCCACGCAAAGTGCTCCTTCCAGTCATCGCGGCGAGGATTGAACAAGCGCGTGAGCGCGCCGGTCACGGGGTCGATGCCGGCAATGTTGGGCCCTTTGTAGGCATTGTTGTTTTAGCAGGAAAGGGCGAGGTTTGCGGCGGAGGTCGGACCGTGGTGTTTGGCGGCGATGACGTGGTCGAGTTGGAAGGGCAGGATATCCAATCGCTGGGGCAGCCGGCAGTACTCGCAGGTGTCTCCCGCGCGCTTCCAGACCAGCTGCCGGAGGGCGTCGTCCATGGGATCAGGCGCGTGGGTGAAGGACCAGGCGCGCCTTGGCCTGCATCAGATTGAGGAAATTTCCCACGCGCAGGTACTTGTCCATCTCCTGTCGCTCCGTATCGCTGAGTGTTCCTTGGCGGTTCTTCTCCGCCAATTCATTCATACGGCTGAGCGCCGGCGAATCGAAACGCAGATCAAGGACGGCACGCGCTGACTCCGGCGACATGCCGGAATGGTCGGACATGACGACCTGCTCCAGGATGTGCGCTTCGGTGAGTGTGGAGTTCGTCATGATTATAGGATAACCGAACACGATGTTGCCTTCTACCGGAAATCCCGTGTGCAGTTGGGCGGCAGGGTGGCCGGGGCTCAGTCCTCGAATCCCGGCCGAAAGAGTGATGGACGCATAATTGGTATCCGGCGTCGGCGACGAAACCCCACCCGCCCGCCGTGAATCTCCGGTGCAGTTCAAATAAAAGCTCGTAATCGCCTTCGTCCGCCGCACGGATGGCTT
>Ga0207095_10037_pt1 | contig 30457 bp, 27 predicted proteins | sample Alteio_BWMinHeat_88_FD_153529 | JGI IMG/M metagenome (GOLD analysis project Ga0207095, IMG submission 153529) | Enriched cells from forest soil in Barre Woods Harvard Forest LTER site, Petersham, Massachusetts, United States -... | ecosystem: Environmental > Terrestrial > Soil > Temperate forest >... | reverse complement strand
GATCTGCACGTGCTCATGCGCACGCGTGGCGGCCCAGATCTCTGCGGCGGAGATGGGGGAAAAGATCATTGCCACGTCGGTTTCAGCCAGGGCACGCCAGCGGGACAGAATGTTCTCGTCTTGCCCGCGCAGGACCTCGATCAAAATGTCGGAATCGATGAACACGGCCATAACTCGAGGAACCTTTCGGAGCGGTTATCTTCGCGCAGCTTGCGCAGGAAGACTTCTGTCTCGGCAAGGCCTTCGCGCTCGGCCCAGATTCCGATCGAGGCTTCCATGTCCGATCGGCGCTGCCGTGGGTCGTCCCGGACGTGATCGCGCACCGCCCGGCTCTCGAGGTCCAGCACCGCAAGATCCGCAAGAGTGAGATCCGGGAGCGCAAGTTCCCCATGGCGCTCGCATTCCAGGAGCGGCGGCACAAGGTCCAAGCTGGCCCGATTCATGCCCAATACCATACATCGGAAACGGCATGAACCGCAGTGACTACTCGAGAAATTCGCGGACGAAGGAATCCTGGCTGTGCACCAGGTCATGGAGCGATCCGTCGAAGATCAACCGACCCTCATTCAGCATCAGGAAGGTCGTATTGGGATCGGTCTCATGTTCGGCGAGGGGGACCATTCCATCGTGGGCGGTGTCGAACCGGTGACTGCACATGGTGAACGCGTCCTGCAACCGATGAGTGACCAGCACCGAGGGAGTTCTGTAGACGTCGCGCTGCTTTACGATCAGTTCGATAATGTTGGTCGAGGTGACGGGGTCGAGTCCGCCGGTGGGGGAATCGTAAAGCAGCAATTCCGGACGGCGGATGAGGGCCCGCGCAATGGCCACGCGGCGGCGCATGCCACCGGAAAGCGCATCGGGAAAGAGATCGAAGGTTTCCTCCAGCCCCACGAAGCGAAGCGCCTCGCGCACCCGCTGATCGATCTCGGTATCGGGCACGCGTTCCTGGATCAGCTGGTAGGCGACATTGTCCCTCACCGTGAGAGAGTCGAACAGCGCCCCCTCCTGGAAGACCATACCCGTGCGGGTGCGCAGCGGAAACAGTTTTGTCTCCGGCAGGTTGGCGATGTTTTCTCCGAAAAGCTCGATGCTTCCCGCGTCGGGGCAATCGAGCCCGTTGGACAGTTTGAGCAGTACGCTCTTCCCGACGCCGGCGGGTCCAAGCAGGATGCGGGTCTCGTGGGGGCCGACCGAAAAGGAAATGTCTTCGAGCACGGGCGGCCCATCGAAAGAGATGCTGACATTGCGAAAGACGAGCACGGGGCCCGATTCCAAAGGGCGAGACGGAGCGAGCGACGCGGATGTAGAGATCACACTCATCGGTTCAGCAGGGCGATCATCACCTGGCTTACGAGGAGGTCAACAAAGATGATGAGTACCGAGGCGGAAACCACGGCTTGAATGGTTGAGCGTCCAACTCCCTGCGTGCCTCCTGAGGTTCGAAGACCGTAGAAGCAGCCAATGGTGGCGATGATAAAGCCGGAAAAGAGAGGCTTGATCAGCCCCTGCATGACGTCCCGGGCGTGCAAAGATTCATAAGCCTGAGAGAAGTACTGGGTGCCGTTCTGGCCATTCATGAAGATGGTGACTCCGGCTCCGCCCAGGATGCCGAAGAAGTCGGAGATGATGGTGAGGAAGAACAGCATGGTCACGGTGGCCACCAGTCGCGGGGTGACCAGCTTGCGCATGGGATCTACGCCCAGGGCGCGCATGGCATCGATCTGCTCGGTTACGACCATGGAGCCGAGTTCGCTGGCCATCGAGGAGGCGTTGCGGCCGGAAACCATGATCCCGGTGAGCACCGGACCCAGCTCGCGGATCATGCTCAGGCTGACGAAACGGCCGGTCACGGCGGTTGCTCCAAACGCGGCCAGCGTCGCAGCCGACTGCACGGCCAACACTGCCCCAGTAAAGAATCCTGCCAGCAGGACAATCGCGATGGACCCGACCCCGATGATTTCGGCCTGCAGGAGGAAATCGACCCAGTAAATGGGTGGGCTGAACAGATTGATGACCGCGCGGTGGGCGAACAGGGAGTATTCCTGAACGGTCAGCAGGGTTTGTTTGGCGGTTCTATCGATCGTCTCAAACGCCATCGGATGCTGACCTAATCGCAATTCCAGAGCTACGGTCCTTCGGTGCCAATGCACTCAAGTTGCCGCGACCGTCAGGGAGCAGCGACCCGGCACGAACCGAAATTGTCATGATGACTCAGGAATTGTCGTAATCCTCTCGCATCAGTGCGGTGCTTCCTCTCTCGACAGGATAGCGCATGGGCTCATGGCGTATTCTCATGGAGTGGGTACCAGGCGCCGAAATCGAGCCGACTGAGGGAAAAATTACCCCGTGGCAAGAGAGGAATTTCACAGTCAAGGGCGCCTCGCACGTCCAGTGCCCACGTTTTGAGCATCTTACTATCTGGCCTTCTGCGTGCTGTGGGATGAGTACGTCGGAGTGTGTCCAATCCCGGGAACGGAGAAGAGATGCGTTCTTTTCGCATACGGCTGATGCTGACGCTGATCGCTGGGATCACGGTTGTCTCCCTGGCATCCACCTACTTCGAAGTACTGGCGCACAAGCATCTGCTTCGGGTGGAGTTGGCGCGGAGGACTGTTTGGATCGCCGACACCCTTCAGCCAGGGGTGGAGCAGGCGCTGGCCGCCGGCAAGACGCCGGACATCGCTTTGCAGGCGGCGCTGTTGCGCAAGCAAGGGGAGGCTTTGGGCCTAGCGGTATTTGACGCCCAGGGCGGCCTGATCGCCGCCGACGGACCTTCGGAAATTCTCAAGGCGCTTCCTCCTGGTCCCGTGAAACAGGCGATCAGGAAGGGTGAAAACTCGGGCGCATTTGGGCACACCGCTGACGTCCAATTTCTGGACCAAGCTATTCCTCTCCATGTGAACGGACAGCCGGCCGGTGCCCTTGTGGTGCTGGAGGATGCCCGCTCGATCGGCTCCGAGGCTGCCTCGGTCTGGCTGCAGAGCTTCTGGCGGATTCTGGCCCTCGTAATCCTGATCGTGGGCGTGACATTCCTGATGGTGCGCTGGTTCCTGATGCGTCCCATCACCCGCTTAGCCGAGCGTCTTCGCCGCTTGCGCATGGGCCACGATGACGACGAGGGGGGAGTGAACCCGGCGGACTTGAGCCTCTTCTCGCCGTTGGCCCGCGAAGTCGCGACGATTACAGAGAGCCTGATTGAAGCGCGCGCCGCGGCCGCAACCGAAGCCCGGCTGCGGGAGGCGGGTGAGAATCTGTGGACCGCCGAGCGGCTGGCGGTCCATGTGCGCGAAAAGCTGGGCTCAAGCCGCATTTTCGTGGTTTCGAATCGCGAACCCTATGTCCATCTGAAAAAAGGCCGGGAGACGGTTTGCGTCACCCCGCCCAGCGGGCTGGTGACGGCCATCGAACCAATGCTGCTGGCCTGTGACGGGGTGTGGGTCGCGCACGGCAGCGGCAGCGAGGACGCCTCCATGGTGGACGAGTTTGATCGCCTCAAGGTGCCGCCCCAGGACCCGCGCTATACCCTGCGCCGGGTTTGGCTCACTCCCGAGGAGGAGAAGAGCTACTACGACGGGTTCGCCAACGAAGGACTTTGGCCGCTGTGCCATATTGCCCACACGCGGCCGATCTTTCGCGCCTCCGATTGGGAAGCCTACCAGCTGGTCAACCGGAAATTTGCCGATGCACTTTTGCACGAGATGGAAGGCAATGCCAATCCGATTGTTTTCGTGCAGGATTACCACTTCGCCTTGCTGCCCCGGATGGTGAAGGCGGCGCGTCCCGATGCCCGGGTGGCGATCTTCTGGCACATCCCCTGGCCCAACCCCGAAGCCTTCGGGATCTGTCCCTGGCAGGGAGAGTTGCTCGAAGGTCTGCTGGGGGCAGACCTGATCGGATTTCACATTCCGCTCCATTGCAACAATTTTCTCGACACAGTGGACCGGGTGCTCGAATCGCGAACCGATCGCGAGCACATGTCCGTGCGCCGCCATGGTCACAGCACCACGGTTCGCCCCTACCCAGTGAGTGTGGCCATCGACAGCGTGGCTTCGGACCGTCCTGTGTGGGGAGTCAACCGCAACGATATGCTGAAGGAATTCGGGGTGCGCGCCCAGAGCCTGATCCTGGGTGTCGATCGCCTTGATTACACCAAAGGAATTGTCGAACGTCTCGTGGCCTTCGAACGGCTGCTGGAGGAACGCAGTTGGCACATTGGGCAGGTCACCATGGTGCAGATTGCCGCGCCGAGCCGAACCCGCATCCCAAGCTATATAGATCTCAGCCGCAAGGTTCAAGAGATCGCCGAACGGATCAACACCCGCTACCAGGCGCCCAACTGGCGTCCCGTGGTCCTCATCGAACGCCAGTGCAGCCATGAAGAAGTTACGCAGTGGTATCGCGCCGCCGACGTTTGCCTGGTAACGTCTCTGCATGACGGCATGAACCTTGTGGCCAAGGAATATCTTGCCGCACGGGTCGACGAAGAAGGCGTGCTGATTTTAAGTAAATTCACGGGAGCAGCTGTCGAACTGCGGGACGCCCTCATTGTGAATCCGTACGACACCGATGGCGTGGCGGAGGCCATCAACCGGGCCCTGGAGATGGGTTACGGAGAACGTCGCATGCGAATGCAGCGGATGCGGAGGCAGGTAATGGAGCACAACGTCTATCGTTGGGCTGCCAGCGTGCTCGGTGATCTGCGCGAATTGCGCCTCGAAAACGCTGAGATGACAAACGTGGTCCGCGCGGAACCGGTTCTCGTTCCGAGGGCGGAGGAGGCCCACCGAAAACGGGCATGAAGGCGAGAAGAATGTGACCGACGAGACGATCAAGAAGCTCGACGAGTTCTATAGCACTTTTTCCGATGGACATACGCCGCTTCTATTGCTGGATTATGACGGCACCTTGGCGCCGTTTCGCGTGGATCGGTTCAAGGCTCGGCCCTGGACGGGCGTTCGCGAAGCCCTGGGCCGCATCCAGCGCCAGGGCCGCACACGGATGGTGGTGATTACTGGCCGCCCGGCGAAGGAAATCGGTCCTTTGCTGCGCGGCAATCCCCCGGTTGTGGATTCGCCGGTAGAGGTGTGGGGCCTGCACGGCGCCGAACGGGTGCATGCCGACGGGCGGCGGGAACTGGAAGAAGCTCCTCCTGAAACTCAGCGCCGCCTCAACGAACTGCGGGAACATCTGCGCCACAACAACCTCGGTGGACAATTCGAGGACAAGCCCAACGCCGCGGTGATGCACTGGCGCGGGGCCTCCCCGCGGACTGCGAAGTTCATCGAGGTGCGGACGCGCGAACTCTTCGAGCCATTGTCACGCCTTGAAGGCCTGACTCTGCTTCAATTCGAAGGGGGGCTGGAACTCCGCGTGGGGCGGGATAAAGGCGGAGCCGTCAGCACTCTGGTCGCGGAAGCCCTACCAGGCACCCCGGTAGCCTTCCTGGGCGACGACCTGACCGATGAAGCCGGATTTCGTGCCGTCAACCAGGCGCACGGGCCGCACCTGAGTGTGCTCATGCGCCCCGAACCCCGCGAGACGGCAGCCGACTTATGGATGCGGCCGCCATCCGAACTGCGCGCGTTCCTGAAGAAGTGGTACCGCGCGCTGGAGTAAGGGTCCGGTTCCCCGGACCCTGGGCGGATCAATCCATGTGTCAGAAAAAATCGCGTGGCATTGACACAACAATCGCAGAGAGCGATCGCCGCTCGCGTAAATCAAGCGGGACTGTGCATCCAGTCCCAAAACCTGGAATGGGCGCCCGCTTTTCGAAATGCGTTTTAGCTACTCTCGGCCCCGTTTGCGGATCTCGATATTCAGTCGCTTGATCTTCTGGTTCAGGGTCGAGAGCGGAATGCGGAACTGCTCAGCGGCCTCGGTCTGGTTCCAGTTGCAGCGCTCCAGCTTTTCGATAATGATGCGGCGCTCGATGTCTTCGAGAATGTCGAAGAGCGAAGCGTTGGGGTTGTGCTCGAGCAGCGCGTCCTGGAAGCTGCGCCCGGTGATGTGCCCGGGCAACAGATCGGAACCGATGATGGGACCCGACGAAAGCACGACACCGCGCTCAATCGAGTTCTCGAGCTCGCGCACATTGCCCGGCCAATCGTAGTCCACCAGGGCTCGAAGGGCGTCGGCCGATAGTTTGCGCAGAGGCATTCCGTTCTCGTTGGCGTAGAACTCGAGAAAGTGCAGGGCGAGCAGGGGAATGTCTTCGCGGCGGGCGCGCAACGGGGGCAGATCGACGGTGATAACGTTGAGCCGGTAGAAGAGATCTTCGCGGAAGCGGCCGTCCCGCACCGCTTGGCGCAAGTCCACATTGGTAGCAGCGATGATGCGCACATCGACCTGGATTTCCTGAATTCCGCCGAGATGCATGAAGCGGCGATCCTGGAGCACGCGCAGGATCTTGGCTTGCGTATCCACGCCCATGGTGGCGATTTCGTCCAGGAAAAGCGTGCCGCCGTTGGCGACTTCGAATAGCCCTTTCTTTGAGGCAACCGCCGAGGTGAAAGCGCCCTTGACATGCCCAAACAGGGTGGATTCGAGCAACTCCGAGGGCATGGCGCCAGTATTGACAGGCACAAACGGCTTGTCCTTGCGCGGCGAGTTGGCATGGATCGCCTTGGCGATGAGTTCTTTGCCGGTGCCGCTCTCGCCCTGAATCAGGACCGTCGACCGGCTGGGGGCGACTTGGCCGACCAGGTCAAACACGCGCAACATCGTTTCACTCTTGCCGACAATGTTGGAAAAGTTGTAGCGCTGTTTGAGGGTGCGCTTCAGCTGCAGGTTTTCTTCTTCAGCACGGTGGCGAGCAATGGCCGAGCGGATGTCGGCCATGAGCTTTTCGTTATCCCAGGGCTTCTGGACGAAGTTCTCGGCGCCGGCACGAACCGCTTCAACCACATTGTCCACAGTTCCGTACGCCGTGATCATGATGACCGGCAGTTCGGGCTGGCGTTCCTTGATCTGGGGCAGCAGGTCAAGTCCACTCTGTCCCGGCAGCGCCAGGTCGAGCAGTACCAGGTCGAAATTCTCCAGCTCGAGGATGCGCAGTCCCTGCTCGCCGTCCGCGGCCATCCGCACCGAGTAGCCTTCGAGCGTCAGCAGCACCTCCAGAGACTCGCGAATGCCCGCTTCGTCGTCGATGACGAGTATCCCGGCATTGGAAGAGTTGGTTGAAGCGGCGGGCGCAGACAAATTCAAAGGGGAGTCGACCTCAGGCATGGACGGAATTCCTCAGCAACGGAAACTCAAGATGGAAGGTTGTGCCGGCGCCAATTGCGCTCTCGACGCGGATCTTCCCAGCGTGCTCCTGGATGATGCCGTATGACACGGAGAGGCCGAGTCCCGTGCCGCGCCTGTCTCCCGGTTTGGGAGTCGTCTTGGTGGTGAAAAAGGGATCGTAGATGCGCTTCAGATGCTCCGGCGCGATCCCCGAACCCGAGTCGCTGACCAGCGCCTCGACATGGCCGTTGACCAGCGTGGCCACGCGCAGGCGGCCGCCACCGGGCATAGCTTCCTTGGCGTTCAGAAGCAGGTTGAGAAACACCTGCTGCAGTTTTCCGGAATTGCCCTGGATGGGCGGCAGGTCCGCCGCCAGGTCGAGTTCGACATCGATCTGCGCGGTCTTGAACTGGTGTTCGAGCAGCGAGAGCGTGTCGCGAATGACCTGGTTGAGATGGGTCTCCCGGAATTCCGTGGTGGAGGTGCGGGAGAAGTTCAAAAGGCCGTTGGCGATTTCGGCGGCCCGGAAGCTCTGCTGGGTGATCTTTTCGAGAACCGGTCCGATACGTCCGTCGCCGCGCAACTGCTTTGAGAGCATCTGCGCGTAACTGGAGATGACCGCCAGGGGCGTATTGATTTCGTGGGCTACACCGGCTGCCAGCAGGCCGATCGAACTCAGCTTGTCGGTCTGGGCGAGCTGGGCTTCAAGGGTCACTCGCTCCGTGATGTCGTCGACCAGGATGATGCGCCCGACGGATACAAAATCGCGTGAGAGCAGGGGGGCGACGGCGATGTTGACCGTACGCTGCTCCCCGGCTCGCGTGGTGAGGCGGAACTTGTAGAGATTATGGACGCCGGACTCGTTGCGAAACTTGTCGAGGGCGTCGCAAACGTCCGCGGGAAACACGGTGCGCAGAGTTTGCCCCAGGGCTTCACCGCGGCTGAAGGCGTACATGGCCTCCATCTGCGCGTTCCAGCTCTCGATGCGGTCGTCGAGATCGATCGCCAGGATGCCGACGTTAATCGATTCAACGATGTTCTCGTTGAATTCCTTCAACCGTTCAAATTCGCTGATCTTCTTTTCCAGGCGCGCATAGAGGCTGGCGTTTTGCAGCGCGATCCCGATGTAGCTGGCCAGGGACTCGAGCAGTTCCACATCCTCGCTGGAGAGGAAGTCGCCACCCTCGGTTCGTCCCAGGCCGATGACGGCGATGGTGCGGGTCGCCGAACCGTCCTGAACCCGGCAGGGAAGGTAATAGTTCAGGTCGAGCATCGCGGCTGTGCGGCGATCTGCCTCGGGCAGATGCAAAGCCTGCTGCGCGTTCTCGAGGAAGATATGTGTGTGGGGATTGCCGCCATCGAAATCGAGGAACCCCAGGGCAAATTCCCCGTGCCGGGGAGCCGGCGCCGAGCCTGATCCCAGCCGCCCAATCGCATCTCGAGCTTCAAGCGGCAATCCGTGGGCCGCGGCAAGGCGGAGCCGGCCCGGCTCATCAGCAAGAAACACGGCCACGCGCGAGACCAGAAGGGTGCGCGGCAGCCGTTCGACGATCGACTCGAGCAGCGCCTGGATATCGGTCTCTGAACTCAGGCCGCGGCCGAAGTCGACCAGAGCCTTGCGGTAATCGTAACGATGGCGGTCGAAAACTCGATCTACCCAGTTCTGAATCCGCCGCTTCAGAGGATCAAAGGCGATGGCGGCAACCAGAATCGAAAGCCCCAGGCCCCACTCGCGAACCGCTACCGGAAGTCGCGTATGCACGACCTCCGCTGTCAGGGCGATCACGCCGAAATAGGCTCCCAACAGCAGCCCGGTGGCCAGCGTGTAGGCAACGCCCCGCTTGAAGATCAGGTCGGTATCCATCAGCCGGTAGCGAACGATGGCCCAACTGAAAGTCAGGGGCAGGAAGATGATGGAGAACCCCGCCACGCGGGTAAAGGTTTCAGGCAGCCGTATGTCGAAGAGAAACGGCACCGCATAAAAGAGCGTAAACGGGACCACCGCGAGCAGCGCTCCCCGCGTGAGCCACTTCAACTGCTGGCGAAGCAGGGGAGTGCCGGCGCGGTTGTAGCTGCGCAGGAAAAGAAGGGCGGCCAGGACATAAAAGACCGCTTCGTAAGCCGTGCCCGTCTGGTCCATCTTGTGCTTGAGCAGCCCGGTGGCCTGCCACTTGAACATGGCCCAGACCCACAGGCCCAGCAACCCAGCCCCGGGCGCATAAATGAGCGGAAGCACCCAGCCGCGGTGCGCCCGCTTGAGCCGCTCCTCAGGAAAACTCAGCGCAAAGTGCAAAAACAGCGCCGGCTGTAGCGAGTCGGCCACAACATTGGTCCAGAAGACGGTCCAATCCAGGAAGTCCAACTGGCTGGTGTACTTGAGGGCATATAAGGCAAACGAAACTAGGCAGAACAGGTAGAAATGCGTCGCTCGCGGCGCCGTCCAGCGCCGGAAGAGAACGTAAATCCCAATGGCCAGGTAGACCAGCCCGATGACACGCAATCCCAGGGCCAGGCTGCGATCCACCGGCACGGGGATGACCTTGACCGGCGCGTCGAGCGCGAAGCCGTCGCGGGTGATGGTGTAAAAGGCCTGGCCGTAGCTGGTGGTCCGGTACAACTCCCGTTCGAGGTCGGATACATGGCGCACCGGGTGGTTGTTCACCTCGGTGAGCAGATCGTGAGCCTGAATGCCGGCTTGGTGTCCCGGTCCCCCGGGCAGAACCCTTAAAGCAAGCAGCCCCTCGACGCCGGGGGCCTCGCTCCACCACACCTGGTCGTCGGGTTGTTCGAAACGGATCTCCTGACGATAGTTCAAAACAGCCAGCAGCACGATTCCGACTGTGGCCAAAGCCAGCAGAATCGCCTGTAAGCGGTTTGAAAGATTCGTCTCCATTTCCGGGGGCTATCCTTAGCCAAGAATAAACTGCACGTCAGTTGCCATGTCGAATAGTCGGTTGACCCGGCCAAACGTTTCTCGGTAATTAACTGAAATTGCATGAGATACAGAATTCCGAGCGGCTGCAGGGTCCATCGCCGTCAGGACAGGAACGGGAAATAATGCAGGAAAGCATAGGTGTCCTACGTCAAAAGGGAAGGTCCTATGCAATTTAAGAACCCTCCGTAACCCATCGTAGGCGTGAGAATTATCGTTGTCCATATGTGGCACGCGGACCGTGTTTCCGCAGGTAGTGGTGCTCCGCAACGTGGGCCGGAAGCTCGCGGTCACCGGATGCCAGAAGCACGGTTCGAAATGCAAGGCGGGCAATATATTCAAGTACATCGGCATGCTCCACTGCGTCCAACGCTGATTTGCCCCAGGCGAAGGGCGCATGACCGGCGACCAGCACCCCCGGAACCGCCACCGGATCGAGGTTTTCGCGACGGAAACGGGCTACGATCACCGCGCCGGTATTGCGAACATAAGCATCTTCAACCTGGCTCGGCGTCAGCGGCTCCGTGACCGGAACCGGTCCATGGAAGTAATCGGCGTGGGTGGTCCCGAGACACGGGATCGGGCGGCCGGCTTGGGCCCAGGAGGTGGCAAACTCCGAGTGCGTATGAACGACGCCTCCGATCTGGGGAAACTCGCGGTAAAGCAGGGTGTGGGTGTCAAGATCGCTGGACGGCCGAAGCGAGCCCTCGACGATTTTTCCGTTGAGGTTGGTAATCACCAGGTCACGGGGAGTCAGGGCGCCGTAGTCGACTCCGCTGGGCTTGATGACGATCAGCGGTTCCGGGCCGGAGCGGTCGATGCCGCTGGCGTTGCCGAAGGTGTGAGGCGCGAGCCCGCGTCGAGCGATTTCGCGGTTGGCGTGCAAGACTTCTTCGCGGAGTGCGGCAAGCAACATGGGTGGATCCTCGTCCAGGGAGGAAAGCGTTTACCCGAACAGTCTACCGTGCTCCGTTCAGGGCAAGCACCTTTTCCCTCTTGCCGCGCGCGGCTTCCAAGGCAAAGCATATTCAACGCCTATGTAAACTTGCTATGGAAGCGGGCGTCTACCTGTGTGATGGCAGCCGGCACCGCATTGGAACCGATGACGATGGCCACGGCAGAGGAGTTGGCGGCTGAGGAGTTTGCGCGCGTAGTCGCTACTCATCGCCAGCAGATTTTCCGCTTTCTGCTTGCCTCCACGCGCGATATGGACCTGGCCGAGACGCTGACCCAGGACTGCTTTCTGAAAGCGCACCGGCACTGGTCCGGTTTCCGCGGCGAATCCAGTGCGATTACCTGGCTGATGCGGATCGCCATCAACCTCCAGAAGGACCACTGGCGCAACCGGCGGGTCCAGTTCTGGCGCCATACGCGGTCCAATGCGGTGGACTCCGAAGAGGCCAGCGAATGGCTTCCCAGCGGAGAAAGTTCGCCGGAACAGCAGTTGTTGGCCCGCGAACAGGTGAAACGGGTGTGGCGGGCGGTGGACGGGCTGAGTGAACGGCAGAGAACCGTGTTTCTGTTGCGCTACGTGGAAGAGATGGATATTGCGGAAATCGGACGGGCCACGGGCCTGAGCGAGGGTACTGTGAAGGCGCACCTTTCGCGCGCGCTGGGCAGAGTGCGGGGCGAACTGGGGGGGAGAAAATGAGATTCGAACACAAACCTGGGAACAATGCGCGGGAGAGCGAAGAACGGACTGCGCGCGAGTCTGCGCAGTCCGTGGACGATCTGGCGCTGGACCGCGTCCTGACCGATTTCCGCTCCAGTGTCCACGCCTGGAGTGAAGCCGCACATAACCGCCCACGGCCGATTGCGGCTGCCTCAAGACGGGCGGTGTGGCGGAAGGCGGCAGCCTGGTCCCTGGGGTCCATGCTGGTGATCGGGGCGTCCGGGGGGAGCGTCGTCGAATACCGGCATCGGCAAGAGGCAGCCAGGATTGCCGCCGCCCGCGAAGCACAGCAGCAGCGCGCGCTTGCCGAGGAGCGTGAGCGCGACGCGGAAAAAGAACTGGCCAAAGTGGACAGCGATGTGGCGCGCGAGGTCCCCAATGCCATGGAGCCGCTGGCGCAATTGATGACCGAGGACGAGAGCCAGTAAGACTACCACCCGAATCAGCGCAGTCCTGGATTGGCCCACCGTTCTCGGACGAGGCGGGAGTCTTGCGCGAAGAAACGAAGCATGAACCGGCGTTATGATTTGAGTTTTCTACCGACAGCGAGGAGAACGACGATGAAGCTACCTTTGGTGATGAGTCTGAGCCTTGGCGCAATCCTGACGGCGGGTCTGGCGGCCAGGGCGCAGGATATGGGCCCCGGAGCGGGTCTCGGGCAGGAAGGCGGCCCAGGCTTCGGCATGCACCGGCCGCCCATGGAGCGAGCCTTGGGGCTGCGCAGCCCGCAGGGCCGCTGGTGGAATGATCCGGCAATGGTGGAAAAACTCAAGCTTTCGGATGATCAGCGGAAAGCCATGGACGCCATTCTGCTCAATCATCGCGAACAGCTTGTCGACATGCGTGCGGCCGTGGAAAAGGCGGAATTGGAGATGGAGCCGCTGATGCAGGACGATGTGCCAAACGAGGCCAGAGTCCTGGCGCAAATCGACAAGATAGCTCAGGCACGCGCCGAACTCGAGAAAGCCAATGCGCGGTTCCTTTTGGCAATTCGCGCCAAGTTATCGCCGGATCAATGGAAACAATTGCAGACGGCGCGTGCCGAGCGCATGCAGCGTCGCGGTTGGGGAAGGGACGGCCAGCCTGGCGGCGCCAGGCCCCAGGGCCCTCCGCCGCCTCCCGGTCCCGGCGCCGGACCGCAAGGGATGCTGAACCAGGAACCTCCGGCGGACGAACCGGCGTTCGAGTAATCCGAGAAGTCGTTTCTTTTTTAGGAGTTATCAAGAGCCTTAGCCAAACAGGCGACCAGCGGGCAAATTTCTGCATCATAGGTTGTTAGGCAGAGAGCAAAATACGGTTGAAATCAATACCGATGGCGGCGAGAGGGATCCTCTTGCCGCCGATTTTTTGTGGGCGACTTTCATCCGACCGGTGCGCCCCGAGCGTGTGTGCCGTCGCGTACAACTCAAAACCTGACGAATAAGTGCACCAAATACAGACAGCGCATGAACCGTTTCGAGGCAGCGACTGGACAGCTTCAGGACATAGTTGTGCTGAATTCCTTCACAGTGTCCGAAAAAGAATCTTTGCCTGATCACTAAAGTTATTTTCCGCCCCTCCGATGAAGTGGGTGGATGCAGTAGAACCCAGGCATAACGATGCTGAAGGGTTCTGGCGGAAGACGGATTCCGGCCCGCGGGTTCAATCCCGCACCGGGGTTGCAGTCTGATGCCGCCGGATCCGGTCCGCAACCGGGGCATCCCAAGAAGGAGTGAAGTCCCATGGCCCTCGGTGTTTTGAACAACCTGTCAGCGATCTATGCGGAGAACAACCTGAACAACACCAACAACAGCCTGCAGACGGTTCTGCAGCAGTTGTCCTCAGGTTCGCGCATCAACTCCGGCGCCGACGATGCCGCCGGCCTTTCCCTGGTCAACGGTTTGCAGGCCAACTCCAAGGCCTTGACCCAGTCGGCCACCAACGCGACCGAAGGGGTAGGCTTGCTCCAGGTGGCGGACGGCGCTCTCTCGCAGGTGACCAACCTGCTCAACCGGGCCGTGACGCTGGCCACCGAAGCCTCAAACGGCACTCTCAACGCCTCGCAAGGGGCCGCGGCGGATCAGGAGTACAAGTCGATCCTTGCCGAAATCAGCAACATTGGATCGACCACGACATACAACCAGAATCAGGTTTTCACCGGTGCGGCGGCGGGAATTACGATTTACACCGGCGACTCCTCGGCAGCGGGGGCATCACTGGACGTGTTGTACTTTGCCAATCTGTCCTCGGCAAGTGTGGGCGATGCGGGCGGCGCAATCACGTATACGCCTGCCGCCGGCGCGGTGCCTGCCACCATCAGCTACGGACCGGTCGCGTCGGCGACCAATCAGATCAATCTGTCCGCCACCGATCTGACGACTACGGGAAATGCGCAGGGCGCGCTCACGGATCTTAACCTGGCGATCACCGATGTGGCAGCGCAAGACGGTTACATCGGCGCACAGATCAACACCCTGAATTCGATCAGCCAGGTAATGAGCACGCAGCAGGACAACATCGTATCGGCACAGAACGCCATCCAGGCCACGGACTATGCCTCAGCAACTTCGAATATGTCGAAGTACGAGATTCTCAGCCAGACGGGCATCGCGGCACTCGCCCAGGCCAACAGCGTGGAGCAGGAAGTGACTAAGCTGCTGCAATGAACACGGTGAACGGTGTCAGTGACCGGAGAGTTTTTGAATCAAAGCAGCACTGCACGACTTTCAAGAAAACCCAGGGACAAGGCGGCGGCGAATGGGAAACCTTCGCCGCCATTTTCTGCTGCACGAAGGGTCTCCCGCCGCTTCCCGCACGTCTCACTGTGATATACATGGGTCCGCGGATTGGCGGGTTCAACCTTCGCGGGAGGTAGAGTCGATTGTCGTGGCCGACGTGTGTGCGAGCCCTCTCCGCATCTCTTGCGCTCTCGCTGGCGTTCAGCGATGCTGCGCTTTGCGGCCAATCCGGCGGGACTCAATCCAATCAAACGCCGAAATTGATTCCCCGTACGCACGAAGAGAGAGAAGCCCGGTTCCAGGCCGAGCATCGCATTGTCCTGAATGTAGAAGTCACGGACGGCGCGGGCAGTCCGATCGCCGGACTCAAGGCTGGGGATTTTACCTTGATACAGGATCGGCAACTGCGATCGATCGCATCCTTTCGACCTGTGAATGGCGAATCGGTTCCGGTTCCACCCCGGGTGATGCTGCTCCTGGACGCCGCGAACAATTCTTCGCGGGACATCGTCAATGATCGCAAGGGCATTGAAAGCTTTCTGCGTCAAAGCCCCGAGCCTCTTGCCTACCCCACCTCGATCGCAGTCTTGTCCGATGGCGAGATAAGATCCGCGCCGCCTACCCGCAATCGCGGCGCGCTCCTCGACCAACTCACGGATCTCTCTTCCAGGCTCCATCCCGTGGCCTGCGTCAACGACGTGAGTCCGAACGAGACGATGCGAGCAGTGTGGATGCCAGGCACCGTATCCGGAGTTGATTCCACCAAAGAACTGAACTGCCTGAACCAGCGATTCATCACCTCCATCAGCGCTCTCACCCGCTTTGCCAAACTGCAGATCGATATTCCCGGCAGAGTCATCCTCATCTGGATGGGTTCCGGTTGGCCGCTGCTCAACAACAAGCAGTTTCGTCCTGATGACGAGAGCGTCAAGGCCGGCTTTTTCGCAAATCTTGTGCAAGTTTCGTCGGCGCTGAGAGAAGCCCAGATAACACTCGATGTGCTTCTTCCATCCAGCCTGTTTCGCACTCCGGAATCGCGCAGCGAACACGACGATGCCTTCTTCAATGGCGTACCCAACCAGGACGAAGTAACCGCGGCAAGCCTGGGGCTGCAGGCCCTGGCCCACCAGAGCGGCGGCCAGATCCTCATTGGTGCCAAAAACATTCCGAGCGGGATCTCCGCCTGCATGGCCGATGCGAAATCGTATTACGAATTGACTTTCGATTCCCCTACGGCGGCTCAATTCGGGGAATATCATTCGCTCCAGGTGAAGGTCGAAAAGCCAGGCCTGACTGTGCGCACCAATACGGTCTACTACGCCGAGCAATGAACACGCGGATCGGCCGGCATGTCGGGGTATTCCTCACGAGGTGCGGCTTTGAGACAGAAGGACACGCCACCCAACCACTGAGATTCCGTGCTAAACGTGCTGCACCGCCTGGGCCAGATGACTCAGGCTCGATTTGGCGTCCCCGTAGAGCATCGCCGTGCAGGATTTGAAGAACAGTGGGTTTTCGAGCCCGGAAAAGCCGCGGCCCTGGCCGCGCTTGAGCACGATGACGCTCTTGGCGCGGTCGACTTCAAGGATCGGCATGCCGGCGATGATCGACGTGGGGTTGTCGCGCGCGTCGGGATTGACAACGTCGTTGGCGCCGATCACAACGGCTACGTCGGTGGACGGAAACTCGGGGTTGATCTGATCCATCTCGTAAAGCGAAGAGTAGGGGACGTTGGCTTCTGCCAGCAACACGTTCATGTGTCCCGGCATGCGGCCGGCGACCGGATGAATGGCGTACTTCACCGTGACCCCCCGGCCTTCGAGAAGTTCGGCGAGTTCGCGGACCGCGTGCTGCGCCTGCGCTGTGGCCAGTCCGTATCCGGGAACAAAGATGACGCGGTTGGCGAACGCCAGTTGCATGGCCGCATCGTCGAGGCTGATTTCGCGCATCACGCCGTCGACATTGGCCGTGGCTTCCGCAATCACTGCCCCGAATCCGCCGAACAGCACGTTCGTGATGGACCGGTTCATGGCCTTGCACATCAGCACGGAGAGAATAAACCCGGAGAAGCCATCGAGCGTGCCGGCGATGATCAGCACGTTGTTGCCGAGAACGAAGCCTGTGGCCGCGGCGGCCAGCCCGGCGTAGGAGTTCAACAGCGACATCACCACCGGCATGTCGGCCGACCCGATGGGTATCACGAGCATAATGCCGAAGAGAAAAGCGATGCCCAGCATGGTGTAGAACACCGCGCTGGCTTCAGGATGGATCCAGAAGTAGAAGAAGCAGCCCACCATCGCGAGTGCAATGGTGAGGTTGACGATGTTCTGGCCCCGGAACTGGACCGGCTTGCCCTGGATGATGCCCTGGAGCTTTCCTGCGGCGATGAGCGATCCGGTTGTGGTCAGAGCGCCAAGAATGATTTCAAAGCCCAGGGCGCCGCGCTTGACCGGACCCAGTTCGTTGATGTTGACCATGAACTCGCCGATGCCAACCAGAGCGGCAGCCAACGCGCCAAAGGCGTGGGAGAGCGCTGTCCGCTGCGGCATGGCGGTCATGGGAACCGTCACGGCCATCCACGCGCCAATGGCGGAGCCGATGGCGAGGCCGGCGATGAGCCACACCCAGGTGACGATGTGGGCCCCGATGAGTGTGCCCACGATGGCCGCGAACATGCCGCCTTCGGCGAGAAACATGCCGCGCCGCGCTGTGTCCGGATGCGACATCATCTTGAGCGCCAGGATGAAGAGGATGGACGCGACCAGGTAGGTCGCTTCCATGAAGTAGCTGGTGAGTGTGAAAGAGGCCGGGTTCACTTGGTCGCCTCCTTCGGCTTCGTCTCGCGCTTGCGAAACATCTTCAGCATGCGATCGGTAATTCCAAATCCGCCGACCACATTGATGGTCGCCGTGGTGACAGCCACGAATCCGAGTATGTGCGCAGGCAGCGGATAGCCCTTCGCCCCGGCCAGCACCAGCGAGCCGATGAGCGAGATGCCCGAGATAGCGTTGGTGGCCGACATCAGCGGCGTGTGCAACAGCGGTGGGACGCGGCTGATGACCTGGTAGCCGAGGAAGGCCGCCAGTGCAAATACGTAGACAGAAGCGATCAGTATAGCGGGATTCATCATAGCTAGCTCGAATGAAGCGGTGCTTGCGGTGTTAGCGGACCTTTTGAAACTGGGTGCCCCAGGTCTCGATCTTGAGACCTGGGATGGGAAGCCGGATAACCGACAGAATGCCATAGCTCAAGACGCATTTTCCCGCGTTCACGGAGTGGATACCGTTTCCAACAGCTTGGCCACGCGCGCATTCACGGGTTTCCCTTCGTGAGCTACGCAGGCGCCGGCCAAAACTTCATCGCTCAGGTCAACAGTGAGCGCGCCCTTCTTCGCGATCAGTCCGATGAAGTTGAGAACGTTGCGCGCGTAGAGATGGCTCGCGTCGACGGGAACCTCCGCGGGCAGGTTGAGCGGCGCCAGCAGCGTTACGCCCCCGAGTTGCTGCGTGACTCCGGGCCGGGTCAGCTCGCAATTGCCGCCGGCGGGAGCGGCGAGGTCGACCAGCACTGAGCCGGGGCGCATCGCTTCTACCGCGGCGCGGCGAATCAGCCGCGGCGCTGGACGCCCCGGCACCTGGGCAGTCGTAATGACCACGTCGGAATGCGCCGCGGTGCGGGTGATCAGGTCACGGCCGCGATCGAGCGCTTCCTCGGTCAGCTCGGCCGCGTAGCCTCCCCCTCCTTCGGTATTGATGCCGCCGAGATCCACGTCGAGAAACTTCGCCCCCAGCGAACGCACCTGCTCGCCGGCAGCCGCGCGCACGTCATAGGCTTCCACGACCGCGCCCAGGCGGCGGGCCGTCGCGATGGCCTGCAGTCCCGCCACCCCTGCGCCGATCACAAAGACCCGCGCCGGCGGAATGGTGCCAGCGGCGGTCATCAGCATGGGAAAGAGGCGGGGCAGGCGATCGGCGGCGGAAACGACAGCCTTGTAGCCGGCCACTGTCGCCATCGATGACAGCGCGTCCATCGACTGCGCGCGGCTGATGCGCGGCACCAGTTCCATGCTGAACAGCGTGACCCGCCGTTCAATCGCGGTAAGCAGCGCGCGGGGGGCATCGAGTGGGCGAAGAAAGCCGATGACGACGGCGCCGGGCTTGAGTTGTGCCTGATCTGCTGCATCCGGCGCAGTCACGACGGGAATCAGATCGGCGCCGGCGAGAATCGAAAATCGATCAGCGGTCACGGTTGCGCCGGCTTCGGTGTAGGCCTGGTCGGTTGCGCCTGCCGAAACTCCCGCTCCCGCTTCCACAGTCACCGCGATTCCCTGTGCTATCAGCGATTTCAAGCTCTCCGGTAAGAGGGCAACGCGGGTTTCGCCGGGAGCGGACTCCTTCAGAATGCCTAAAAACAAATCTCCTCCGCTACAAGTGGGAAGTGAGGAATGTATGGACGAACGAATATCACCCGAAGGTCGAGCGAGTCCATGAATTTTCGTTCAGATTATTGACCATGAAACCATGCGTACCGTGTGATGTTGGTCACCCGCGACATTCATCCATCGTGATTCGACTGAATGTTATACTTCAGCACCGCGTATCGGAGAGGTGTGATATGGCACGGCGATCCTTCCTCCGCCAATTGCTCGTGTTGCCATTCGTCGGGGTGGCATCTTCCCTGGGTCAGGGCACGACCCACAAGCCGCTGAACATCATGATGAAAAGCGCCTGGGGATCTGACGATCCCATCAAGGCAGCCTTTCCTTTCCTGCATGGTCTTGCGCTGAGTGAAGCCGGACATACGGTGCAGATCTTTCTCCTCGGAGAGGCGGTTTCGCTGATGCGAAAGTCGGTTGCCGCTGCGGTCGTGCCGGTGGGTTGGCCTCCGCTCGAGCAGACCCTGACCAAGGTCGCAGAACGCCATGTGCAAATCTATGCATGCGGCGCCTGCAGCCGGGCCCGCTCGGTCGCGCAGACCGATCTGGATCAATGGGGCGCAAAGTTTGGCAACCCCACGATCTTTGTCTCGCTGGTTGAGTGGGCCGATCGAGTAATTACCGAGTAGGGCACATTTCATTTGTGCATTGGATGCCGTGAGGGCGAAATGGTAGTTTCGCCCGCGTGATATTTCCGTCATTTGGGCAGCGGCATCGTTCCCGTGACCGTAAATCCCGCCTCCGATTTTGCTTCCGTTTCCTGCGGTTGCGCGCCGCCGACGGTCACAGTGTATTTGCCGGCGAGTATCGACCTGTTGCCCTTGTCATCCACGCTCGAGAGCGAGCGCGCGGCGATCGTGATGGTGACTTCCTTGCTCGCGCCCGGATCCAGCGTTACCCGCTCGAAGCCCACAAGCGGGTGAATTGGCCCGCCCTCCTGCGGGGTCTTCAGGTAGACTTCGACCACCTCGTCGCCAACGACCTTGCCTGCGTTGGTGACCGTCACCGTTGCCGTGATGGGATCTCCAGCCTTCACGGTCTCAGCCGAAACCTTGACCGGCCCGTATGTGAATTTCGAATAGCTAAGTCCGTAGCCGAATCCCCATAGGGGCTTCCCGGTGAAATAGCGATAGGTGCGTCCCTTGATTGCGTAGTCGGTGAAAGCCGGGAGGCCGTCGAGCGAGGCATAGAACGTAACCGGCAATCGGCCTGCGGGGTTATTCAAACCGGCGAGGGTGCGCGCGATCGCCGTCCCGCCCTCGACCCCCGGGTACCAGGCCTCGAGCACCGCCGCCGCGTGTTCCTTGGCCCAGTTCAGGGCTACGGCGCTCCCGCTCTGCAGAACAACGATGAGCGGCTTGCCGGTCGCAGCTACGGCTTCGAGCAGCTTCTGCTGGGGCTCGGGCAGATCCAGGCTGGTGCGGTCGCCGCCTTCGAAACCGGGAATCTTGATCCGCATTTCTTCGCCTTCAAGCTGTGGCGAGAGTCCCACGAAGGCCACCACCACGTCGGCTTCTTTGGCTCGTGCGACGGCTTCGTCGAGTTGGGCCTGCGCAGGCGCCTGCCACTTGAGAGTGAGTCCGCCGCCGGCACGATCGCCGGAATGGGAGTACTGGAGCTGGAATTCGTGCGGCTTTGTGTCGGAGAAGTCCACCGCGATCTCCGGCGGCTTGGGGAATTGCATGATCGGCGGGGCCGTGGGCGAGGCGCCCGGGGCAGCCTTGAAGTTGCCCATCGCCGACAGGTCCATCCCCGCGCGAAGGTCGCCTTCCGATTCCACCTTGCCGTCGAGGATAAAGCGATAGCTTTCCGCGGGCGAATACGGAAAGCTGTCCCCGGACTCGAGCGAAAACACATAATGGCCCGGCGCGGGAACTGAAAGCGTGCCGGTCCAGCGCACCGAGTAATCGAAAGTATCGATTTGGGGCACGGGCTTGGCGTTTTCCCAGTCTGTCTGCACTGCGGGCTCGGTCTCGATGGCCACCGGCCGCCCGGTCCAGTCGGGGGTGGCGAAGAATTCGGTTTTGAGCCCCTTGTTCAGATTGAACGCGGTTCGAGGAACCGGCACGCCCACGCCTTCGGCCAGGGTCGAGCCCTGCGCATAAAGAATCGGAGAGGTGCGGAACTGGTTCCGGATGCCATCCAGCGGCGTGACCGGATGCAGCGGAGTGCCGACGTAGTTGCCCAGGATAGAAGTGAGCTGATCTGCCGTGGGGCCGATGACCGCGATGTGGCCGGGATCGCTCTTCAGCGGCAAAGCACCATTATTCCTCAACAGGACGATGCTTTCTTCGGCGGCCTTGCGCGAGATCAGGCGGTGCGGGTTGGATGCAACCGATTGGAAAGGGATCCGGTCCAGCGACGAGCCAGGGGCATCGAAGAGACCGAGCTGGAAACGCGCCGTGTAGAGGCGTTCGGCTGCCTGGGTGACAAGGTCTTCGGAGACCAGCCCCTGGTGGACCGCATCGGCCAGGGTGTTGAACCCGGGCGTCCAGATGCTGCACGAGAGATCCGTTCCGGCCTGCACCGCAAGTGCAGCCGAATGCGTGATGTCCAGGGTCTTCTTGTGGCCCTGGTTCACATCCACGATCGCGCCGCAATCGGAGACGACAAAGCCCTTGAAGCCCCAGGCGTCGCGCAGATGGTCTTTCAAGAGCATCTTGTTGGTGCAGGCCGGCCACTCGTCGATGGAGTTGTAGGCGCACATCACCGACTGCACGTGGCCTTCGGTTACCGTGGCCCGGAACGCGGGAAGATAGGTTTCTTCCAGGTCGCGGTCGCTGGGGTCCACGTTGAATCCGTGACGCAACTGCTCGGGCCCGCTGTGCACCGCAAAGTGCTTGCTGGTCGCAACCGCGCGAAGATGATCCAGGTCCTTGCCCTGCACGCCGGTTACAAAGGCGATCCCCAGACGGCCGGCAAGAAACGGATCTTCTCCGTAGGTCTCCTGGCCCCGCCCCCAGCGCGGATCGCGAAAAATGTTGATATTGGGCGACCAGAATGTTAGGCCATAAAAGATGCGGTGATTGTTTTCCGCTGCGCCTGGTTGTACTTGGCGCGGGCCTCGTCGGAGATGACCTCGCCCATACTCTGCACCATCGATGGATCCCACGTCGCAGCCATCCCGATGGCCTGGGGGAACACCGTGGCGTAGCCGGCGCGCGCGACGCCGTGCAGGGATTCATTCCAGGTCTGGTAGTCCGGAATGCCAAGCCGCGGAATCGACGTGGCCCAGTCTTCCAACTGGTTTGCCTTCTCTTCCAGGGTCATGCGTCCCACCAGGTCGTGGGCGCGTTCGCGGGGCGAGAGTTGGGTATCCAGGTAGGCGGGCTGCTGAGCGGTTGCAATCACTGCAGAGATGCAAAGAACCAGCGCAGAGAAAAAAACAGCGCGGGGAAGCGGCATCGAATCGTTCCTCCAGAACTGCAGATCGGGGGCGCGCAGCAACGCCGGCCAGTCTCTCACTTCGGTCGAGATGCGCAGCCCACGCGGGCGCCAGTCTGATCCCCCGAAACCAAAAGGGCGGCAATCAAACTCTACAGGGCGCGGCCCCGCGATGGCTAGCTTTATCGGTTTACTTAGGCCGATTCCGACGGCAGAAAGGGCCCTCAACTTTCGGAGTCGTCCTGTGCGGACAGCTCCATCTGTTTCAGCACGGCGAGCTGTTGTTCGAACTCGGGCCGGCCGTGGAGAGATTCCAGCCGAGGATCGGCGAGCGACTGGAAGAGCCACGGGCAATGCAAATCGGCCGCGGCCTGCAGTTCAGCGGCCGCGGTCTCCATCTCACCCAGCGCCACGTAGGCCGCGGGCGTGAAAGACCGAAGCACAAAACGTTCGCGGGTCAGCCACTGGAGCCGCTCCAGCAGGCCATACGCTTCCTCGCGTTGGCCGCCGCAGGCCAGGACATATGCCTGCACCGCGAATGCCAGATCGAGATAGGGCCTCCGGACGAGTTCCTCGGTGAGCCTTGCTGCGCGCTCCGCCTGGCCATCGAAGGCGAGAATGATCGCTCCGTACAGGTGGCTGCTCTCGTCGTCCGGGAAGAGGGTCAGACTCTTCTCGATCTGAGTGATGCTCTGCGTGGAGCGGCCGGCAAGATGATAGGCCCACGCGAGTGTGGCATGTAGCGAGGGAGCATAGGGGTCGACAAGCAGGGCAGACTGTATCCATTCCAGGGCTTCGTCGAATCGGTGACGGCTCAGGGCCAGCATCACGCGCAGCCGGGTGGTCCAGGGGTCGTGGGGAAGGTGCGCTGAGGTCGAAAACATTTCGAGAGCCCGATGAAGATCGTGGTCCATGTGAAAGCTGATCCAGCCCAGTGCGGGCAGCAGCGCAGGCGCCTTACCCGCGACATCGGAAATTGTGTCGGCGATGTGCCGGATCTCGGACGTGGCTCCATCGGGAGACATGAAGCCATAAAACTCCTGGGTGATGCAAGCGTGGGCCAGATCGACCTTGGCGGCCATCAGAGAAGGATCGATTTCCGTGGCCCGCACGAGATGCTGCATGCCGTCCTGCATACGGTGCCGTTCATGGGTTTGCCACTCGTAATGACCGCGAAGAAAGATGTCGTAAGCATCCCGGCGATCCGAGCCATTCGACCCGTTCATTGCAATCGCGAGTTCGCCCCCCAGCCGAAAGACCAGCCGCTGTACGAGTTCCGACTCGAGCCCGAGGATCTGGCGACGGGCAACCAGGATGTCCTCCACCCAGATCTGGGTTCCGTCCTCGACGCGGATCATCTCCGTCCGCAGGCGATAATGGGTTGGCATCGCGAATAGACACCCAGCCAGAACCAGGTCCGCTCTTAAAGTCACTCCCACCTCGACGGCGGTCATGCCGCGGCCGGCAAGGGTGAAGACAGAATCGCGTGCCAGCAAGCTCACCCAGGAAGGAGCGAGGGCAGTGAGACGGTTGGTGACTTCTTCGGCGATCGACGGACCCAGGTGCTCCGGAACGTCGCGCCCCGACCCGAACGGCAGGATCGCCAGGCGGAACAGGCGGCGGGCTTGCGCCCCACTGCGTTGAACAGGCCCCGCGAGCCGGTAACCGCGCTTGTAGATGGTCTGGATGCATTGGTCGGGTTCGAGCCGGGCCCGCAGCGACGACATGCATCGAGGAACGCTATCGGACGTGACATGCACGTCGCCCCACAAGCTACGCTTCAGCTGCGCAGAACTGACAATCTGCCCGGCATGCGCGAGAAGCAGTCGAAGCGCCGCCAGTTCCTTGGGAGGCAGATGAATCTCCGCGTCTCCGCGAAAGAAGGTGCCGTCGTGGTCGAGTCTGAAATTGCCGAAGGAAAACTCCGTTTCCTTTGCGTCGGATCGCGTTTCTGAGGAGAGCTTCATCCCGGTCACACTCTCGAAGGCCTCGTCTTCGCGCTGATGCGACGTCATGGATCTTTGGTGACGAACGCTTCAGCATGAACAGTGGCCCACCATGATGACCTCGGAGGAAGAGATATGCGATCCCGCCCTCTGTTATGCGCAGAGGGAGCCCAAATGATTATCGACTGTAGATTATCTACCCGACGCGTTTATCACACAATTAGAACGTGCGATTAGTTACCAGAGAATAATGTGTGAGTTACCGAAGGATTCACATGTGAGTTAGATCACTTTTTTCGACATCAATACTTCGACTTGATCGCGTAGGTGAAACCCATCGTGAATTGGAAGGAGTTGCGCCTGGTCGGAGGCTCAGAAGCAGGTGGGTTATTCAAGTAGCTATCAAGAGTCCCTACACTGAAGCTCAGGTTCTTATATGTGGGAAACGCGAGAGTATTAGTCTCGTTGACTGAATAGGCGCGTGGATTGTTGTAGGCGGGAATATAGGCAACGCCCTGCGTATAAGTCAGAAGTTTCATGTGAAGCAAGTAATCCAGGGAGAATGTCGATCCGATCAAATTCTCATTGGTCGCTGATGTCCCACCAATAAAGGACTGTCTTTCGTACTGTACAGTTGCCTTCAGATCTGCAATCTGCTTTTCGGTTTTAAGGAACGTCCACCCGATCCCGCCGCCGTAGATTTGCTGCAGTTGCAGATTCTGCGCAAAGTTGTGATCATATGCAATCTGCACCAGCCCGAAGAACCGCGGAGCGAAGTACTCATCCCGTTCAGCGTCGGCATGAAAGATCGCAGACTTGGTGAAGGTTGCCGGAACCAGGACGTCCCCCGAAAAATACGCCGGCTGCGTGATCTTTCCGTACGATCCAGTGAAATCGGCCGAGGTGCGGTTGCGCGGGTTCAACCAATCCACCGTGGGAACAACCCGCACCAGTCCTACCCCGCCAGAAAAGGTGTACTGGTTCTGGGTGGCCGAGACCAGCGTGGCTCCTGCAGTTGCCGCCCCATTCCACCCCGCCGCCAGGCTCGGATGATGATTGATCTCCTTGTCCAGAGTCGGCCCGTCCACGATGTATTCCGCGTTCTTGGCCGGGATCGGCGGTAGAGACGGCCCTGATTCCGGGTGCACGGTAACTGCCTGATCGGAGAAATCTACTTTGCCGATCGGGATTTGCTGAGCACGCTTCTTGCCGCGCTGTTTGACCGAACTATCGAGCACGGCGAAATTTCCCGCGGTGTGTATTTCTTTGACGTTTTCCCACGCCACGGAGACATCCCCCAGCGGATCGCTGTGGAAGTTGACTTTTCCCCCCACGGCGCTGACAAGTTTTCCGTGGAGCGTGTCGCCGTTCTTGAGAACCAGCACATCCGGGTCCGGTGCCGGCTTGGTTTGCGCAACGCATGTCAGGACCACAGACAGTACAACCACAAACAGAATATGAATGCGTGGAGACAGAAAACGGAAGGGAGCCTGCTCTGCAAATTTGAACATGGGGGAAACTACCTCTCGTCACGGATATATGGGCTGAAGCGTTCGAATCAATCTGTTTGTACTGCTGTGATCCTGCGTACGATGCAGATCGGGACGCAATTGGTTGCAGCGAACTGTGACGCGCCAGGCCACGTGTCTTCGCCTGGCTGGCTCATACCGATTGCCCTAATTGTATCGGAACAAAACTGGAACCGGTTCAGAACAGAACCTGCGGTTGATTTCCAGAATTCTTCCAGATTGCGGATGCGCGGCCATATCAGGCTCGTAGCAGGAGTCGAATCATGGCAAAGACACTTACATATGCCCAATGGTCTCTTGAACCATACTGCATTGGCATGAAGCTTCGCGCTCTGCGTACCCAGAAAAAGCTGACGCTTTCCCGCCTCGCAACGGAGACCGGTCTGTCGACCGCGCTGCTCTCGAAACTCGAGACGGACCGTATGATTCCCACGCTACCCACACTGGCAACCATCTGCCGTGTCTATGGAGTGGGCATGAGCCACTTCTTTTGCGAGCCGGAGAAGCATACGATCTCGATCACCCGCAAGGCCCACTTGCAGGTTTCCGGACGAGGTGGGGAATCGGTAGGTTCGATTCCCCTGCACGCGCCGAAAAGTTCCTCGGGGTTGATGGCTGAGATGGTGGAGATACCCGCAAACGGCGCCGACGCGCTCTCTGATGCCTATCACCGCGAGACCAGCGGCCTGGTCTACGTGATCGAGGGGAGCCTGCACCTGGATGCGGGTGGCCTGCATGAGGAGCTGGAAGCCGGGGATTGCATCTTCATCGAAAGCACCATGCCCCTGTTGTGGAGCGCGGGCGCCAAACAGCGATGCCGGATCCTCGCCGTTCGCCCCGTGAGGAATGGGAGGTAGACAGGTGCGGCCCGGAAGCGATCGTATCGAATAGCGCGCCCGCACATTGCCGGTTGCGGCCGCAGTCTGTACGATGGGTTGGGTTATCGCTGTCTCAAAACCCATTGGTGCTTTCCGAGCCTTCGTAGACCGCGGCCTCGAGGCGGAATAATCGAAGCAACGAGACGCACCATTCAGCTTTGAAGTACGTTGCAGATCGAGGAACCCTACACGATGCGACCGAACCTGAACCTGATGAAAGCGACCCTGACGGGTGCGCTCGGCGGACTCCTTTTCGGATTCGATACCGTAGTGATTGCCGGTGCCATCGATGCCCTCGAAAAGCTCTATAGTCTGAGTCCCCAGGAAAAGGGATTCACTGTCGCCATCGGCCTGGTTGGCACGGTGATCGGCGCCCTCGCCGCGGGCCAGATCGGGCAGAGGCTGGGGAGCCGGGAAACCCTGCGCATCACGGCCATTCTGTATGTCGTTTCCGCCCTCGGCTGCGGGCTGGCCTGGAACTGGCCGACGTTCCTCGTGTTTCGTTTGATCGGCGGGCTGGGCATCGGTGCTTCTTCCGTGCTGGGTCCCGTCTACATCGCCGAACTCGCCCCGGCCAAGTGGCGCGGACGCCTCGTCGCCACCTTCCAGTTCAACGTGGTGTTCGGCATCATGCTGGCCTACATCTCCAATTACCTCATCCGCACGCTGCACCTGGGTGCGACCGAGTGGCGCTGGCAGGTGGGCATTGCCGCGGCTCCCGCGATCCTCTTTCTGATCATGTTGTTCGGCATCCCGCGCAGTCCGCGGTGGTCGGCCTCGAAGGACCGCATTGACGAAGCCCTCGCCGTGCTGAAGATGATGGGCGATCCTGATCCCGAAGCTGAACTGGCCGATATTCGCGCTGCGCTACAGCAGGAGCACGCCACAGCCCACGAGCGCGTATTCCAGTGGAAGTATCGGTACCCGTTGTTCCTCGCCATCTCCATCGGCGCATTTAACCAATTAGCCGGCATCAACGCCATTCTCTATTACATCAACGACATCTTCGGAGCGGCCGGGTTCAGCCAGATCTCGGCCGACCAGCAGGCCATCGCCATTGGAGCCACCAACCTGGTCTTCTGTATGATCGGCATGTCGCTGATCGACAAGATTGGCCGCAAGACGCTGCTGCTGATCGGAGCGGCCGGAACGGCTGCCTGCCTGGGCGGAGTGGCCTGGCTCTTCAACACCAATCCTCACTCCCCGGCGCTTCTCGGACTGCTCGTCACCTACATTGCGTTTTTCTCCGTCTCTCAGGGCGCAGTCATTTGGGTCTATATCGGCGAGGTGTTCCCTACATCCGTGCGGTCCAAAGGGCAGGGCGTGGGCAGCGCCAGCCACTGGTTCATGAACACAGTCATTCAGTTCGTGTTCCCCGTGGTGGTTCACTCTATGAGTCAGGCCACGCCGTTCGTTTTCTTCTCTGCTATGACACTCGTGCAGTTCCTGGTAGTGATGTTCACCTACCCCGAGACCAAGGGACAGACTCTCGAAGCATTGCAGCGCAAACTGGTTGCGGCCGATTGACCAACCAGATCGCATCGCTGTGGAACGGATCATACCTCTAGGTCCCGGGCTTCTGATGACAGACGCACAGCCGGCTTTCCGCCGTTTCGCGTCAGCCGGCGTTCAATTTGATGCCGCACCTGCGGCCAGCCGCCGCGCCGGGACCGAAGCGCTTATAGGGAAGTCGACGTTCGTGCGCACCGCTGAGTGCTTCGCCCTATCAAAACACCGGCCTTTGCCGGCCCGCAGACTCATCCTTTTGCGCACTTCGCGTTTTCACAATCGTCGAGATCTTTGGTGAGCTTCTTTACCTTTTCCCATAAGCGGTCGAGTGTCTCGTCGCCTGCTTTTCTCTCCTGCGCTTTCGACAACTCGTCAATCGCTTTGTTGAGTTTTTGGGCGGCTGCTCGACATGCTGGACACGCCGGGGTCCGGTGGGTTGGTGTGCCCGTCGGCGGACACTTCACCTCTACTCGCACGGTAATCGTTGTAACGCTTTTGTTGGAATCCACAACCTGGTAGGTAATGGTAGCTGTCCCCGCGATTCCCTGGGCATCAATTGCGATTGCCCCATCCGTCCCCATTCCCACGCGCCCTTCGTGACCGGTGGCCACGCTCGGATCGGAACTGGAAATCGAACCGTGGACAAGGTCCACGTCACGCACGCCTGGCGGCCGGAAGGTGTGGTCCTTTTCGTGACATCGAAGTGTGACTGCCATGACAAACCTCCAAAGGATTCTCGGGGTCTTTTAAAAAAAATCGTCACCTACTATAGCGGATTGCAAGCCCGAAATAGGTCATGGCGCGTTTGCTGGCATTAACGCCCACGCACGATTGCCGCTGTTGACTGGGCGTAAGTACAGTCCGACGACACTGGACATGCATGGCATAACGGCGCTTTGTCGTTGCACAGAGTTTTTCCATGCACGCGAAGCAAAAGGTGAGCCTGCTTCAGGCTTTCGGCCTGGCTGGGAAGTTCGGGCTTGAGCGCTTCCTGCACCGAGCGATACGTTGCCTGGTAGCTTTTCTGCTCGTGGCCCCAACCCAGCCGGCACAAAACGCGAAGGCCATTCGATTCAGGTGCCAGCGTGCCGGAAATGCCGCAGAGGAGCAGGATCTTTTCGGCCCCGGGGTCGCCAATGGTAGGAAATTGCTTGAGAGCCTTTTTGGCTTCGGCGTAGGGTTGGTCGAGGATCGAATCCAGGCTCCCGTTGTACTGATCGAGAGTGATGCGCGCAATCTCCCGCCATCGGAATACGCGCATCTCGGGACGCATGCCTCCGCGCAGGGCGATCGGTAGCAGAACCCGGTCGGGTGCGGCATAGATTGCAGCCGCATTCAGCCCTACCTTGTCTCGCAACGCCTGGAATACCTCCAGCCGCCGCGCATCGGGAAGAAGGTAGCACGCGTTCTCCCACAGGACGAGCTCAAATGGTCCATAGGCCGGAGGGGCTGCGGGCGGACCATAGTAAAGCCTGAGCCGCTCGATGATTTCGCTGAACGGGCGCATGAGAATACGAGATGAGCCTGCCGTCCACGGAACGGACTTATCTCGCGGAGCTTGATGATCGCACTCTTCGCACGCGGTTCACCACAAGAAAAACGGTGCAAGGATCAAAACCGCGCTGGGTCATTCCTGGATTGGAAAGTTCACCCGCCGCATACCGTCATAATCAGGATGGAACCATGGTCGCTTCCCCCAAAACCCGTCTCGATCTTCTCCTGGTCGAGCGCAATCTTGTGCCCAGCCGGGAGCGCGCCCGCGCTCTCATCCTCGCAGGACGCGTTCTGGTCAACGAACAGAAGCTCGACAAACCGGGGAACTCGGTTCCCGGCGATGCGGTGGTTCGGCTTCTCGGCGACGACCAGCCGTTCGTGAGCCGCGGTGGCATCAAGCTCGCCGCCGCCCTCGATCACTGGCACATCGATGTCAAGGACCGTGCGTGCCTCGACATCGGAGCCTCTACAGGTGGATTTACTGACTGCCTGCTCCAGCGCGGAGCCGCGCACGTTACCGCTGTCGATACCGGCTTTGGCCAGGTCGCGATGAAATTGCGCAACGATCCACGCGTGCGCCTGGTTGAACGCACCAACGCCCGCTTTCTTGTGCCCGGAGCGCTTGCTGGCTCCGCGGATCCCGAACTCACTTTGCTGGTGATGGATGTTTCTTTCATCTCTGCCACACTCCTGATCGAGCCGGTCCTCGACGCCGCGCCCGGGCTGCGCGAAGC
>Ga0207095_10043_pt1 | contig 31129 bp, 31 predicted proteins | sample Alteio_BWMinHeat_88_FD_153529 | JGI IMG/M metagenome (GOLD analysis project Ga0207095, IMG submission 153529) | Enriched cells from forest soil in Barre Woods Harvard Forest LTER site, Petersham, Massachusetts, United States -... | ecosystem: Environmental > Terrestrial > Soil > Temperate forest >... | reverse complement strand
GTGCTCGCAATGCTTGATCCCATCGCGGCGGCTGATGTGCCGATTGATGGAGACGAGACCGGTGCGCTTGGCACTGTTGCACTTGAATTGCTCATGCTTGACATGACCGGCGTGCTCGCAATGCTTGATCCCATCGCGGCGGCTGATGTGCCGATTGATGGAGACGAGACCGGTGCGCTTGGCACTGTTGCACTTGAATTGCTCATGCTTGACATGACCGGCGTGTTCGCAATGCTTGAGGCAATTGATGGGGTCGCGGCATTAAGGTTTGACGATGCTGTCGGATTTCCGACATTGGCATTCAGAGGGTTCGATCCCCCTAAAATCAGAGGCTGATTTATTGCACTTGATGATGCCGGATTCACACTCGCCGAGGAGTTGAAGTTCAAAGACGCGGCATTATTCCCGATTGTTGCCCCTTGTTGAGAGATATTGGGCACAGATCCAGGAGAATTCGAGTTCATTGAAGGAGTAACCACTGGATATGAATTTAGGACAGGCGCCGAATTCACGGCTGGTTGAGAACTTACGATTGGCGTAGAAATCGGATTCCCGGTCACGGGTGGTTGTTGGGAGAAAGTGGGACCAGTCGATCCGGTGTTAAAAGGAAACGAATGCATTCCGGGCAAGACCGAATTCGGAGTCCCCGTATTCCCCGCGAGGGGCGTTTGTGGCCCGTAATTCACACCTGTCGTAGGCGGGGTATACGCACCCAAAACCGGCCCCAGGTTGGGCAAACCCGCTGGATTCTGTGTCCCCACCGGCGGATTGACTATAGTCGCAGTGGTTGGAATCACATCAAAATTAATCCCATTCGGATGAAATCCATGCGACACCGGATGGCTGGAGACAGGTTGATTGTTGGTCCCATTGTTGTTGGTCGGGGGATTGTTTGAGTTTGTCGTGTTGTTGCTTGTTCCTGGGTTAGCCGTACTTGGATCATTTGTATTCGCGCTATTCGTGGTCTGGGGATTGGTCGGAGTTGAAGTAAGCGCCGCCATGAGTAATTGTGTCATTCCTGTGGCAGGCCTGTTGAGGGTAGGACCCATCGAGATTGGACTCATCGAGACATTGTCACCAGAATTGGAACTGGTTAAAGGAACACTCGGCCCGCCAATGTTCGGTCCAGCAATTACCGGATTCGTGTTAACGGAACTGGTCTCAGCTGTGGTGATGGGTTGAACGATCGGTTTACCTGGCATTGATAGATTTCCCCTTGTGTCTCCCTCGATCTTATTTGTTACCCTTATTACCAATTTAACACAATTTCATTAGTGTTTTATGTATAGTTTGTAAACAAATTGTTAACAATACCAACAACTTTTTGTCTAACACAAAAGGAGGGACCTCTTGGAAAATGGAACGAAGATTCCGGAAGTTACGAGAAAAAGCTAGCTCGAGGAACGAAACCAGCTGAGGAGACCGCTGCCGACAAAGGCAAAACCTCCGATGACAGCCAGAATCTCACCGAGTCGACCCCCAGAAACAAGGAGGGTCAGAATGCCAAGACTCAAGAGAACAAATCCACCAAAGGTCGCCACTTGAAACCCCGAAGGACTCCCACCCGCAGACCCTTGTCCCTCATTCCTCCCAGGACTCCACAGGGGAGGGGCTATGGTAGGATTTTTCTGCGGCAGGGGATTCATGGCACTTCCTTTCGACAAATCGGGCGCGTTGGAAAGCGGATTCCCAAAAGCTCCCTGGACCGGATTTAATAAAGCATTATCTTTGATGATTGCAGATTTGTTGGCATCGGTAGACGGTGACGAGGCTTTCGCTATTGCATCCTCGATCGGAGCTGCTCCTCCCGACGATGCGAATAAGCCCAGAATTTTCTGTGAACTCTGGTCTAGATTCGTCACGAGTAGTGACTGTGGGTTTGTCTGATCCGTGGGCCTCTCTTTGGCAAGCGCAGGTGGGAGTGATCGGCTTTCTCCTCCACGCGCGTGCGGCGACAAATTTGACGTGTCGCGCGGCTGCTGGGGAAGTTGCTCTTTCTCTTCAACAGGGCTTTGTTTAACGTGGGCCGTGTTCGATAGTCCAAGGGGAGTAACCGCTTTCTTCAGATCAACGGGGGTCTTCGCCGAATCATCCAAGTGGGCCAAAGAAGCTTCAAATTTTTCTTCGAGAGGCAACGAAGAAAGAAGACTACTTCTCAGGATCTCTGAAGCCAGGTCAGACATCTTCGCTTGGTTGAGCTTCTGACCAAGCGGCAACCCACCCAAAGGGCTCCCCCCTTTTACTGGCTGGATCGGTTTGTCTGCGTTTTCTTTAGGGTTCATACACCATTAGTTTACCATGAATTCCATAAAATGTCATTCGAAATGCACATCAAGGAGGAATCTTTTTTAGATCATCCAAAGTGAAATTGCCTATGATCAACGCCAGTCATCTCACGAAAGAATTTGGTCCCATCAAAGCAGTTTCGGATCTGACGTTTTCCGTGAACAAGGGAGAAATTCTTGGCTTTCTCGGACCAAACGGGGCTGGGAAAACCACGACCATGCGAATTCTCGCCGGAATTTTCCCCCCAACACGAGGCTCGGTCATGATCGCAGGATTCGATGTTCTTGAAAACAGCATGGAAATTCGAAAACGAATCGGCTACCTTCCCGAGCAATTCCCGATCTACCCTGAGCTCACCGTGACTGAATACCTTGCCATGGTGGCTTCCATTTGGGACTTTGATCGCAAAAAACGGGACGAGCAAGTGAAAGATGTGCTTGAAAAATGTGGTCTCCGAAGTGAACAAAATTCGCTTCTCCGTCGTCTTTCACGCGGATACCGCCAACGCGTGGGGTTGGCTCAAGCCTTGGTGCATGATCCAGAGGTCTTAATCTTGGATGAACCAACCGTAGGCTTAGATCCAAAGCAAATTCGAGAAATTCGTGAACTGATTAAGAGTTTCCAAGGTCAAAAAACCGTTATCTTAAGCACCCACATTCTCCCTGAAGTGAGCATGACCTGTCAAAGAGTTCTCATCATCAATCAGGGGAAAGTGGTAGCCGAAGGGACCCCGGAAAGTCTCACCCGTCAAATCGAAAGCGGAGCTCATGTGCAAATTCAAGCGCAGGGCCCTCCGGAAGACATTGTCCGGACGCTCAGTGCTGTTCCAGGAGTTTTAGAAATCAAAATGGTCAAAAGTTCCGATGGCAGAGAGGGGACATTTCTCATACAGACTAAGGAAAGTGTTGATGTTCGCCCACAAATAGCCCAAGCCATCGTGGAAAACCATTGGGGGCTTCTCACGATGCAGTTGCAATATTTGTCTTTGGAAGATATCTTTGTAAAACTCGTCACGAAAGAGGAATCTGAATAAAATGAAAATCTTTCCCCTACTCAATAAAGAACTCAAAATTGCTTTCAGTAGTGCCACCGCTTATGTGACCTTTACTGTTTTTCTTCTTATTGTCGGATATCTGTTTGTAGGCCAATCGCTCATGCTGGCCAAAGAATCGTTTGCTTACGGAGCCACGGGCACGTCTGTTATGGACGCCATTTTTCGTGTTCTTTTTCACGATGCCGCGGTTATATTACTTTTCTTGACCCCAGCCATGACGATGCGGCTTCTTGCCGAAGAAAAGCGTGCGGGAACGCTTGAACTTCTCTTGACCTATCCACTCAACGATCTGGAAATTATCTTAGCCAAGTTTTGTTCAGCATTTGCTTCCGTGGTTATTTTTCTTCTTCCAACGATCCTTTATTCGATTTTTATTCAGCGCTTTGCCCCGATTGAATGGAGTGTTCTGGCCACTCAATACCTCGGAATCCTTCTCCTTTGCGGTTCGTACATTGCGGTTGGGCTTTGGGCTTCTCATTTGACTGACAACCAAATTGTAGCGGCCACGTTAACCATTGGAATTTTGCTCGGCCTTTGGCTCATCGCATGGATAGGGCAAAGTTCCCCATTAGCCTCGTGGTCCGTAGTCCTTGGACAACTTTCCATCTTGAATCACTTTGACAGTTTTTCAAAAGGGGTTCTCAACACTTCCGATATCACATTTTATCTCTTGCTCATTCTTTTTTTTCTTTATGTTACGCTTAAAGGACTTGAATCAAGAAGTTGGTGGGGGCGAAGCGAATGAACCTTCATCGCAGCTCCAGAGAAGGGGCTGGAATGGTTGCCAATCTTCTTTTTCTTCTTGGTATCTTGGTTCTTCTTCAATACCTTTCGTACCGTCATCCGCATGAGTGGGACTTAACTAAGAATAAGCGTTTTTCCCTGGCAGAGCTTTCTCTCAAAGAACTTTCTAGTTTAAGAGCCAATTTGGAACTTTGGGCCTTTGTTGAGAGTAGCGATTCGGAAACACGCGACTTGCTCCATCAATACGAGATTGCTTCACCACGACTGAAAGTTCATTACGTTGATCCGAGATCAGAGCCAGAAAAAGCCCGCGAATTCGGGGTGAACTCTCCTCCACCCGTTATCGTCATACGCTATGGGAAACAAGAAGAACAAGTGACCGAACCGAACGAGGAACGGATCACGAATGCACTCAATCGTCTAACGAAAGGATCGGCACGAACAATCTATTTCTTACAAGGGCACGACGAACTTGATTTTAGCTCACCTGGAGATTTTGGTTATTCGCTTCTTCGTTCTGAATTGCTGAAAGAAAACTTCATCGTGAAATCATTCTCCCCGTTTAAAGGGGAAGATATTCCGATGGACACTTCTGCTCTCATTGTACTCAACCCCCGACATGGTTTTCTTCCCAAAGAAAAAACTACTTTCCAGAAATACCTGAGCCACGGTGGCCGAGTTCTTTTCCTTGCTGGGATGGACACTTCGAAAGAATGGATTGATTTTCTAAAGTCTTATGGGATTCAAATTGAGGACGACTTAGTGGTTGATCCCGCTATTCGTGTTTATGGAGCAGGATTTGGAATCTTAGCAACGGTGACCATGCTACCGCACCCAATCACCGCCCCGTTTTCAGGGTTAAAGCCCTCGCCTATTCTTTTTCCGTTAGCGCGTGGAATCACCCTAGAGAAACTTCTCCCAAAGGGAATGACGGTAACCCCTCTGGTCACCACCAGTCCCTTTGGAGAGGCCATTCCGATCAAGGTTGAAGAGCACAAGATTACCCCTCTTTCGAAAACCCCGATTAGGAAAGGGGCCATTCCCATTGCGTGCGTCACTGCGCAAAACTCTGACAAGGAAAAAGGTGGGCGCCTTGTTGTGTTTGGGTCGAGCTTGTTTGCTGACAACCAATGGTTTAACAATCAAGCCACTTCAAACAAAGATTTGGTCCTTAATGCCATTTCTTGGTTAGCCGAAAGCGAATCCACAATTGCCATTCATCCGAAATCGACAGAAACTCCAGCTTTTTTGCTTGATCAAGTCAGCATCATTCGTCTTCTACTCCTTTCACTGATTGCCATCCCTGGTTTGGGAATTGTTCTTGGGATTGCCACCTGGCTTCGAAGACGCCACCTATGAAGAAGAGTACCCTTGCTTTTGTTTTCGTCTTTGCTTTACTTCTCATTTATGTTTTACAAGTCGAAAAAAAACAAACCCCCCACGGGATGTCTTCTTTATCCCAAGGACAACCGCTTTTCGATTTCAAGCCTGAAGAGGCAAAACGCCTCGAGATCACAAGGGGAAAACAAATCATGGAATTCGATCAAAACAATAAAAACCAATGGGAAATCATCAAGCCTTTCCATGCCGTGGCAGATGCCCAGCTCTGCAACAACTTCATTGAGAGTCTCTCGGAATTAACTAGCTTACACTCAATCAATCGAACAGAACCGTTAAGCGCTTATGGGCTTGATCCGGGTTCCCTTCACATCCATCTTGAACTCAAATCGGGTCTTCCGATCGATCTTCAAGTGGGCGCAATGGATCCCACGCGAGAGGGTCTCTATGCTTATCTGCCGCGAAAAGGGGAACTGGTTCTTCTCTCACTCACCTTTGGGGCTGAGCTTAATAGGCCAATCGATGCCTGGCGAGATCACTCCATAAACAAACAAAACCACTAAAAATCTAAAAGTTGCCGGAGGCAACTTTCCTCCTTTACTCATAAAGAAGTTGGGTCTCATAAATGCATCCCTCGAGTGTCCTGTCGCTAACGAATCTATACATCCGTCTTGACCTTTCGCGAATGGATGAATGATTGTATAGAAACTTGCGTGATAAGACACTAGGAGACGTTTATAAGACCCAACTAGACTTTCTCCAGGACTCCTTCGCGAGCAAGCGCTTCGCGAATGACGGTTTGGGAAATCTCACGAATCGGTTGGTTGACTTCGACAGAGATCCCGGCCAAAATACCGGCAATCTTTCCAAAGTGATAAAGCGAGGCAAGTTTTTCGATCGATTTCTTGTTCCGCAGAATCGGATCTCCTGCAAAAAGAACGCGCTCATACGTTTTTGGAATCACCGGCGTGTATGGCGTTACCTCTTCCGTGTTCATGATTCTTCTTTCCGTAATCACGCTAAGCGGTCGACGCAAGAGGTACGCATGTTTACATCCGGGCGTTAAGGCACGCAATTGGTCGAGCGTTTCCTTCAGCTTTTCATACAACAAAGTTTCCCAATGATTGCCCAAAGGAAAATCCATTAAAACAGCATCTTGCATCGAGGGAAGGGCATGAAGATTGTTCGGGCCCCCTTTCTCCAAAACTTCCCCTTGAATCCCGCCAATCAAAACATTGATTTCAGGTTCACAAGGGACGACTTGGGTTGGAATCCCGATGAGATCAGCCAAACGAGCATTGGTGGTCGTATCGATCACAACCGCACATTCAAGACGCTCCGGACCTTTTGAACTTTCAAGGACTACCCCTTGAATCGTTGTCCCCTGACGGATGACATCCAGTAAATGCGCATTCATGCGCACCGAGACTTGATTTTCTTTCAAAAGCGAAAAAGCAGCTTGTCGCGAGATTTCCGGATCCAAGAGAGACGTGGAGAGGCGCGGAGAATATCGGGTTCCGCCCAACCCATGAACCAATTCAAAAAAGCGTTCCATCTTGGCCCCTCGAAGAGGTCCTGACCAAGCTAACTGTTGAAACGCCACAATTTCCTTGGCTAGAAAGGATCCCTCTTCCGCAAGCAACACTTGAGCGCCCGCTTTTCGTGCCGCATAGGCTGCCGCAAGCCCTGCCATCCCTCCCCCCAAAATCAAAACCTCGATCTTTTCCTTCGAGATACCACGCTGAATCTCTGGCTGACGTCGAACCTCCCTCCCTCCTGTCCCCCAAGTGCGTGGAGACCCAAGCAGACCTTTGACCTTCGCGAGAAGTTGAAGGGGTTCGAATGGTTTTGTGATGTAATCGACAATGCGAAGCTCGCGTGCAAGACGCCTCTCTTCTTCCTTGAATGGAAGCGCGGAGAGGATGATGATCGGGATTTCGCGCGTTTCCGGTTTTTCGCGTAGGGCACGGCAAATTTCCCACCCGCTCATTTCCGGCATGACGATGTCTAAGATGATTAAACTTGGCTGCTCTGTTCTTACCGCTTCAAGAACCTTATCCCCGGCAGAACAAACGGAAACAGGAAAACCCTCGGTCTTTAATACGATCCGTAACAGATATAAAACATGGGGCTCATCATCGACAACCAGGATCTTTCCAGACAAGCTGTCCCCTCCACAATTGTTTCCCTTCTAGAAGGTTTTGGGAACCAGGGGTTCCTCCTGCCTGTTTACGTCCGTAATTAATGCAAGCGAGCGAAAATCCCCGACTGTCAGGTTGGGGATGGATAGCGAACAGTCGGTGATTGAGCGAGCACCGCAAGAGCGCCTCATCTCAGGCGTCGCCGAAGGGGGTGGCTTCCGCGTAAGTTCCCTGGGTGTGAAACCACGGGTAGCCAGAACTGAAGAGAGGCGCTCTAATCGCCGATCTTCAGGATCGCCCAAAAGGCCTCTTGAGGGATCTCCACCTTCCCGAGGTGCTTCATCCGTTTTTTTCCTTCTTTCTGTTTTTCGAGAAGTTTTCGTTTTCTTGTAATGTCTCCCCCGTAACATTTCGCGAGAACATTCTTACGCATAGCCTTCACATTTTCCCGAGCAATAACCTTGCTCCCAATCGCGGCTTGAATGGGGACTTCAAACATTTGTCGTGGAATCACTTCCCGCAATTTTGACACCAACGAGCGTCCGAGATAAACCGATTTGTCTCGATGCACGATATAGCTTAGAGCATCCACGACCTCTTCGTTGATCAAAATTTCAAGCTTAATCAGATCCGACTCTTGATAACCGAGAAATTCATAATCCATCGAGGCATAACCACGACTTCGACTCTTTAATTGATCGTAGAAATCGGTGATGATTTCACTTAAAGGAAGTTCGTACTGAAGCGATACTTTTCCAGGTGAAAGGTACTCCAGGTGTTTGTAAATGCCACGCTTGGCTTGACACAGCTCCATGAGGGGCCCAACGTATTCTTCTGGAGTAAAAAGAAAGGTTTTCACGTACGGCTCTTCCACTTTGTCCATTTGATGCTTTGGCCACTGTGCTGGATTATCAATAATCGTAAGTCCGCCACCCAGTGTGTAAACTCGGTACACCACATTGGGTGCGGTTGAAAGAAGGGTCAGGTTGTATTCTCGTTCAAGCCGTTCTTGGACTATTTCCATATGAAGAAGGCCGAGAAATCCACAACGGAAACCAAAGCCAAGGGCTTGTGATGTTTCGGGCTCATACACCAAGGCGGCATCATTCAACTTTAGTTTTTCAAGAGCGTCCTTAAGCGCTAAGTAATCGGTGTTTTCAATCGGATAGAATCCACAATACACCATGGGTGTGATTTTGCGATAACCAGGAAGCGCTTGCGTGGCACCATTTTCTTTCCCCGTGATGGTGTCGCCAACCTCTGTGTCTCGTATCTCCTTCATGTTGGCCATCACGTAACCAACTTCGCCTGCTTCGAGACGGTCAACCGGTTTCATTTGAGGGGTAAACACACCCACCTCTTCAACTGTGAACACCTTGTCGCTTGACATCATCTTGATTCTCATCGAAGGCTCTATTTTTCCATCCATCACGCGAATAAATGCCACCACACCACGATAAGCGTTGTACTGCGAATCGAACACAAGGGCACGAAGGGGTGCGTCACGATCCCCTTTTGGAGGAGGAACATATTTGACCAAGGCCTCAAGAACCGCTTCGATGCCGACGCCAAGCTTCGCGCTCACTTTCATCACTTCACGATCTTCAAGGAGAAGATGTTCCTTCAATTCTTTTTCAACGCGTTCCGGTTCAGCGGAGGGGAGATCAATTTTGTTGATCAACGGAATAATGGAAAGATTGTTTTCAACCGCAAGCCAGAAGTTTGCCAGTGTTTGTGCCTCAACCCCTTGGGACCCGTCAACCACAAGAAGTGCTCCTTCACAGGCCGCCAAGCTCCGAGAAACCTCATAACTAAAATCGACATGACCCGGAGTATCAATGAGGTGCAAGGTGTAGACCTCTCCATCTTTGGCCTTATATTCCAGCCTCACCGGATGGGCTTTAATCGTAATGCCCCGTTCTCGCTCTAAGGGATGGCTATCGAGGACTTGCTCTTGCATGTCACGCTTTTGTATCGCTCCGGTGTATTCCAAAAGGCGATCTGCAAGCGTACTCTTCCCATGGTCGATGTGCGCAATGATGGAGAAATTACGGATCAATGATTGTTTAGAAGTCATCTTGTTTTGTCACGCCAAGGCGATGTGGATTACAATCGCGTTCCGGCTTGACAGGACGATGTTCGTGAATGTTTCACAAACCCCTTGAAAAGGAGCTCTCTTACAAATCAATAGACGAACGTTCGAGAACGTCATCCTCTTCAACGGCTTCTGCTTTCGGTTTGACCGGAAAAGTAATGACCGGATGAGTTAAAGGAATGGCTTCAAGATTCCGCATTAACCAAGCAGATTGCCATAAGCTCCCATTCCCGTTTTGTTGGTGCAATGGAGTTTCTCGACGAATCTTTCTTCCAAAAATCCCCTGAGTCTCCCATCGGTAAGCTGACTCTGAAAAACGACGCAGTCCTTGAATTTTTACGGCTGGATTTTCGACAATGGCCATTTGACTAAAGCGGTCCAAAATTTCAGAAAGTGTAGAAATGAGCTTCGACCGTTCGGTACCCGCAATCGAAAAATCTAAATTTCTCTGAAGACCCACATTGATGGCCGCCATATAGGGACCGGGAGGAAGGATACAACCTGCAATTTCAGGTAAAACATTCTTCATATCGTCATAAATCTGAGATAATCCTTCCAGGAAATCGAGGCCAAATGGATTGGTCACGATGGCGACACTCTCTGGCCCTAATACTCTAACACCTTCATTGACAATGCTTGCTCCAACAAGAGTGCACTCCTCTCCCACCAACCTCTCCGCATTTCTAAGTTCGATTTTTTGCGGTCTACTCTGGGGATCGGCTGCTAAAAGTTCTTGGTATGTGGCCCGCTTCTGTTCAGCTTGTTCCACGGCTTGTTTTCCGGAAGAAAACGCTGTTTCCCAGCAATGCCACAGGGATTTGACCAAATTGTTGTAATCCTGTTGCAAATTCACTCGAAGATCGTATGTTTGGTTAAGTGACACAGCGTCGATTGTATTCTGAAGAGTCATCTCTCCTCCCCTTAGAAAGGCGTTAAAAAACTCACCTGTCATTGAGTTTGGAACATAGCTCGTCACCATGTCCAAAAGATTGCCTGATTTTCCTGATGGCCACTTAATGATCATAAAAGCTCCTTATGGTTTCCTGTTTGAATGGTTGAAGCATAAAACTCTCTTTTGAACGGCACTGGACTAGTTTCCTTTCAGAATGCAGGAGGCGATTGATAACAGAATGTGAAGAATTAGAATCATGAGCAAAGACGCATTCCAAAGAAACGCTATTTTTCTGGCTGCAAGTCTGCGCGCACTCGCGATCGGCTTTATCAGCGTTTATCTTGGCATCTATCTTGCTCAACAAGGGATCGATCCTTTCGGAACTGGCCTTGTCATCGCGATTGGACTGATCGGAAACACGGGAGCCACGCTCTTTGTTAGCTTTTTCGGCACGCGATTTGGCCGGCGTACACTTCTTCTTACCCTTTCCTTGTTGATGGCACTGGGTGGTATTCTTCTCCTCTTCGGATCCGGCCTTCACGCGCTCCTTCTTGCATCGTTTATCGGCATGGTCAATGGCATGGGAAGAGATCGGAGTAGCCTTCGAGTACTTGACCAATCCATCTTGCCTGATCTCGTGCCACCCGAAAAACGGACCTTTGTTTTTGCACTTTATAATGTAAGCGTTGATCTAGCAACCGCCTTTGGGGCGGCTCTGACTGCCCTACCCGAACTTGCCGCGCACGCGCTCCATCTAAGCCCACAAGCCTCCGCTTTCGGGCTTTATGCTTTTCTTTTCCTCGCCAGCGAATTGGCTTATCTTTGGACCCCTTCGTCTCATACAATCCCCAAAGTCTCGGAACCCTCCACTCAGCTCTCAAGCGTCTCGCGAAAGAAAGTCTGGCACCTTGCGCTTCTTTTCATGGTGGATAGCCTTGGAGGTGGCTTTCTCACGAGTTCACTTATTGCTTATTGGTTTCTCGTCCGCTTTCATCCATCAACGGGCACCATTGCCATTCTTTTCTTTGTTGCACGGGTTTTAAATTCTGTATCAAATTTTGTCGCGGTCTGGATCGCGCGAAAGATTGGGCTCATTCGCACCATGGTGTTTACCCATCTTCCGTCCAGCCTATTTCTTATTGGAGTTGCGTTTGCCCCTACACTCTCGATCGCGATCATTCTTTTTCTCATTCGTGAGAGCATGGTCCAAATGGATGTTCCAACGCGCGAGTCTTACACGATGGCAATCGTTACGCCAGAAGAGCGCCCTTTTGCCGCAGGCTTAACAAGTACAACAAGAAATCTCGGCTGGGCCATTACCCCAATCCTTGGAGGGGCCGGGATGGCCGCTATTTCTCCCGCGTTTGCTCTGGTAGCTGGGAGCATTCTAAAAATACTTTATGACATCATCTTGTATGCGCAATTCCGCCATCTCAAGCCCCCCGAAGAGGGGCACACCTAATCATTGCTCCTTATGAAGCCTTTCCAGGTGATCCAACATCTGAAGCGCCATTTCGTTTTGCCTTTCAAGATGATGCAGGATCGTTTCGATTTCTTCTTCCGCAACCACGTTAACCTCGTAGTCTGCTTGGGCCCTTGCTTCCGCATGCCTTGCCTGAAGATTCTGTCCCACCATAATCAAAGGCATGAGAAAAATCTGGACCATGTTGGAAAGAAACAACCAAAGAACAAAGGCAGGATAAGGATCAAACCGAAATTGCTTGGGTCCCAAAGTATTCCAGGCTAACCATAGTATGGTCCAGACAAATATGATCAGAAAAAATCCCATGGATCCTACGCGAGCGGTGATCCAAACTGCAAGCCGTTCTAGAGCAGACAGATTTTCCTTGTGTTGGATATTCGCGTTCCGAGGAGGTTTACGGAGATTCTTTAACTCCGAAAGGGTCAACGGCTTTGAATGGTTTTCAGGCATGATTCAGAAAAGCTGTTCTTTGATCCATTCCCAATGTCCTTTCATAAAGGACTGTTTCGCGGGATTAAAGAATACCCAAGCCCATGGCGGTTGGTAGCGCAAAGCCTTCTCCTATCTCCACCCCTTCCCAAACAACGTCGAGGGCCGAAAAAACCGAAGCAAGAGAATCGTATCTTGTGGGTGCTTTGATTCTTTTGGGAATCGTTTCTCTTATTCGAATTCTGTTGATTCGAAATCTCCCCCTAACCGGGGATGAAGCCTATTATTGGCAATGGTCAAAACACCTTGCCCTCGGCTACCACGATCATCCCCCTTTGGTGGGTTGGCTTATACGAGCAGGATCGCTCTTTGGTCAAGGAGCCTTCTGGGTTCGATTCCCGAGCCTTGTTTTGGCATTCTTGGGAAGTTTGTTTTTCTTTTTATTTGTAAGGGAGATCACTCAAAGTGGAAAAAGCGCGTTTCAGGCCCTCTCCCTTTTAATCGCAATTCCCATCTTTTCGGTCTGTGCTTTAGCGATTTTCCCAGACGCCCCCCTTGTTTTCAGTTGGTCTTTTTTTCTATGGGCTTCGTGGAAATGGCTTTCGGACGAGAAATATTGGCCTTGGATGGGGGCTGCGCTTGGCTTAGCGGCTTTAAGCAAGCTCATGGGTCTTTTCCTCTTTCCTTCCTTACTTATGTTCTTGGTTTCATCAAACCGCGAACGGATGCTCTTAAGGCGAGCGTCGCTTTGGAAGAGTTTAGGACTTGGCCTCTTGCTTGCTTCTCCTTTCTTGTACTGGAATGCGCAACATCATTTTGAGACTTTCACTTACCAAGCCCACCAACGACTCACGCATTCAATATCCCCTGCCCCATTTTTTTTCTTTAATTATGTGAGCTTGCAGTTTGCTTCCCTTTCTCCAATCGTGTTTGTCCTTTTCTTGGGAACTCTTTACATGCTTATCCAAAAATCACTCAAAGGAGATATTCGAAGTCGCTTTCTCCTGTGGATGGCGCTACCCATTCATCTCTCGTTTTTGCTGATTTCCTTTCTAACTCGGGTTGGGTTGCACTGGGCTCTTCCCGGCTATCTCTCCATTCTTGCCGCATCTCCGCTTTGGATCGAGACCCTTAATGAAAAACGAAAATCACTGGGGACCACTTTTTTTTATGCAGCCCTCTCCAGCTCATTGGTCTTGACCCTGTTTTTTCTTAGTTTGCTTGCGTGGCCTCAAAAACTTGTACCATGGATTGCTTCCCTTGGCTTACACCACCAAGGCGTGAATCAAGGAAAGACTATTGACAGCCAAACCATCACCGAGATTCTTGGTTATCAAGAGCTTGGAGATCGGGTCGACAAGGAGCTCTCCGGGCTCACCGATTCCACCAAAAAGCAAACGTTTGTTTTCTCAGATTCCTACAGCCTTTCGAGCATCATGAGCTTCTATGCTCACCATGATGCAAAAACACTTTTGTTTACCTCAACCGGCGGCGAATACGATCGTTGGAATCATTTTGAAGACTACCAGGGAAATGACGCCCTGTATGTCGACACCCAGCCTATTGGTTCACGCCCTGATATCAATCAAATTCTCCACCAAGCCTTTCTAAAAGTAGTCCCACTCGAGCCCCTTCGCGTCGATCGGGGCAGACTTGAAACACGCACTTTTTACTTTGCACACTGTGTCACTCTGGTCAATCCAAGAGCACTTCGTCCAAACTGGCCTTGGTAAAGCAAATCCGAAACGGTGTCTTGGTAGGGCTTTTCGCAAGCCTTTGCCTCTTGACTCTTGTCTTTCTCGATCACGCTTGGACTGATTCTGCTATCCGCAATCTCCATCAAGGGGAAACACCGTATTTCGATCGGATGAATCGACTCCTGTACGATCTTTTCTTTGCTTGGCGCGGTTCGAGCCAGTCAATGATGCTAAGGCAAAACAGTTACGAAAAAGACCATCCAGAAAAAACCATTCTCATTTTCTACATCGACAAACTCACCTTGATCTATGCAAAAAGGCATTACCATGAAGATTTCCCGTGGCCCCGTTTGCGATATGTTCGCCTTTTAGAAGATTTAAGACAGGCTGGGGCCAGAGCCATAGCCTTGGATATTCTTTTTCCAAACGAACGAAAAGGAGACAATCTGCTCCTCAAGGCCTTGCAGGAAAGCCACGCCGTACTTGCATCTCGCTACGTTTACGGTGAAAACACGCTCCAAAATTACGAGCCTCCTGTGTTTTACAAGGAACCGGGTGTTCGATATGGCTTCGTCGACATGAAGCCTGACCTTGACCGTATCGTTCGGCAAACCATTTTCAACCTGGCTACCCCTTATTCTCGCAACCCATGGTCTCTTGATGCCACGCTCCTTCACTACGGTATGGGAAAGCCAATCGCACTTGACGGGGATTCGATTTCCTTTGAAAACACCACTTTCCCCGTGACTCGAGGAACACTGAATGCAAGAAAGCCAAGCGCCCCCCTGGGGGCCTTTAGTTCCGATGATGTCCTCCCGGTCAATCCCATTTTTTTGGACATCAACTACACAAGCCCCAACCGCTTCATCAATTTTCCTTTGTATTCCCTTTGGGACAACAATCGAATCGAACGACTTCGGGAAGTGAAAGACAAGATTGTTCTCATCGGATCAAAAGCGAGCGAGGGAATTGAAATTTTCGGAGGAGATGTGTTTGCAACTCCGATTGGAGAAATGAATGGGGTGGAAATTCATGCGCACGCACTTGAAACACTGCTCATGCATCAGCCGATAATCGATTTTCCGAAAAATCGACTCCTCTTTGTTTTTCTTATTCTTTCTTTGGGCGTTTTCTTTGGAGCGGTCATTCCCCTCATCAAGAGTGGGCCTCAGCTCGCCTTGGGAACCATGAGCATTGCAGGGGAACTTCTCTTGGCTTATGCCTTATTCTTCTATCACTCAATCCGTCTCCCCTTAGCTCCTGTACTGGCCGCATCGGTTTTTGATTTTAGTTTTGTTTCCTTTTACTTCTACGCCTTGGCCCGAAGAGAAGTCACCCAGGTCCGGCGACTTTTCGAAGGCTATCTCTCCCCGAACGTGGTGACAACCCTTTTGGAAGAACAAAACCTAAAAAAAATCAAAAAGCAGTTGGCGGGAGACAAGGAAACAGTCACCATCTTGTACACCGACATTCGGGGTTTCACCACCCTTTCTGAAAGTCTCCCTCCTGAAGAAGTGGTGAAACTCTTAAACGAGTATCTTCCTCCGATGTCTTCCATTGTTTATCGGTTCGGAGGCTATCTTGATAAGTTTATTGGAGATGCAATCCTCGCGGTGTTTAGTGCTCCCTTTCCTCAAGCCGATGACCCTTGGCGCGCTGTTCAAGCTGCGCATGCCATGCAAAAAGAAATGACAAAACTTAGCGAAATTTGGGAGAAACAAAATCGTCTTTCGTTTCAAGTTGGGATCGGAATCAATACAGGCGAAGTCGTTCTCGGCAATGTCGGATCCCAATACAAGAAAGACTACACGGTGATTGGAGACACCGTGAATGTAGCCGCTCGACTTTGTGGTCTAGCCAAGGGAGGAGAGATTTTGCTGTCTGAGGCCACCTATGAGCAAGTCAAAGATCATGTGGAAGTAAAGCCACTGGGTCCACTTTCTGTTAAAGGACGAAACGTTCCGGTGCTTACTTTTCTTCTTCTTGGAGTTCGAGAAATGTGATCTTTATCACTTTAGCCCAAGATGTTGTGACATGGATCACAATCTTCATGCCGAAATCCTCCTTTTGAACGATATTAAAATCCTTTCTTATGTTCCTCGGCTATGCTATACTAAAGAAGGTTGCAAACAGATGATCGAAGGGGGATAACACGGATGAGAAAAAGGGTTGTCATGCTCACCATTGTCGTTGCTATTTTTTGTGGTTCGCTTTTGGCATCACCAAACAAGGAACTACTAAGACTCAATGGGATGGTCGACGTACGCCACGCCGCAGACGCATCGTGGCAAAGCGTTTTCTCTGAAATGGCGGTTGACGATGGCGATTGGGTACAAACCCATGAAGCTTCCTTGGCTCGTATTAATTTTCACGATGGAAAGCAAACTGCAACCATCTATGAACGGACCACCGTTCATGTGGAAGACGTCACACCGGACAAAATCTCGCTCCGACAGTTTATTGGCCGACTCCAAGTTACGATTAAGCACTTCTTTGGGAAACCCGTTCCAGTTGAAGTGACAACCCCTTCAGCCGTTATGGCGGTAAAAGGTTCTGACGCCGATTGCGTTGTCTTGCCTGATGGCACCACGTATGTGGCTTTCGGATCAGGCTATGGTACGCTAACAGCGAATGGAAAAACGGTGACACTCACGGCAGGACAATCAGCCGTGGTTCACCCTGGATCAACTCCAGGACTTGTCGGAGGAATGCTGAGCCCTGCCTCTTCTCCTACTCTAGCCTCCTCACAAAATACGAGCAAGTCGTCCAAAGCTTCTACCGGAAACGCGAATAACAACACGGTCTCAAATTCAACTTCCAATCCGGGGACATTTACGGATGCTTCAGGACAAGCTTATACCCCCTCAACGAATCCGGTGGTACAAGTGAATGGGCTTTCCACCGATGTCGGTGCACCGGTTGAAAGTTCGAATCTTGTTTCAGACAATCTTTCCTATGTGGGTGGCACTGATTCCTCGTGGGGCGTTCAGAGCACAGGAAGCACTGCAATCAATGAGAATTTTAGTCAAGAAAGTTTTGATAATCAAACCAATGCCAGCGGATCTAGCTCCACTCGACAAATTACTCTTCCCGCTTTTCTCCAAACGACATTTCAATTTATCGAATTTGCGGGACCTACACCCAGCAGCTTTTCATTTGGAGGAGGAGGGTTCTCTAATGGAACGTTGAGCTTTTCCCCATTTATTAACAACCCACAGTCAAGCGATCTCATCGTCGGATTAATCGGCGGGAGTGGTGGTGCTCAGGGAAACTTTTTTGGAAACTTTACCTCTACGTCCACCGCGAACATGACTTTTATTGCTACCGGTTCAGCTCAAGGGGCAACTCTTGATGGCGCCGTCTTTCCCTCGACCCCCCTTGTCTTTGGAAATGCTTCGTTTATCTTGAACGTTAACGCAAATCTCTCCAATGCATTCCAAAATGTGCCGATGACCGGTGTCACTTGGAACGCAGGCTACATCAACCTTGGAGGTGGAGGAAATGTCATTACTTCCACAAGCATGGTGTCGTTTACCCTCACCTCGGCTCACGCTTCACCTGGAAGCAATGTTTACGGAATCATTCCAGTAACGACTTTCTCAGGTTCAGGTTACTCAGGAAGTATCACAGGATTGTTCCTGAATGGCAATGGGGGCATTCAGTTCGTTGGTGTGAATAACTCCAACGCGTTCCCAGTGGCCTTCTCACAATCAGCCTCAGTCTATGGTCCCTCTTCAACGATCCATGGAAACGTGAATGTTAATCCAACGACCATAACGGTTCAGCTTCCGTAACCCCGCGGTTTTTCGCCTCCTGCGACCGCGGGACAAGCATCTTGGCGTCCCCGAAGGGGATGAATTCGTCACTGCTCGGACATCCTGTCCTCCCAGCATCTTCGGTTTCCGTTATAACATCGTGTTACGGAAACCTTCGTCCTGAATTCAAAAGTTATACAACAAACGTCCGAGGATGTACCCCGCTTGGGAGTTCCCAAAGAAGGGACCTTGGCTTGAGAGTGGATAGAGACTGCCGAAAGGGGGAGAGGCTTCCTTGGTGTTGTAAAGCCGGTACTCGAGCGCAAAAGCGGCTTGTTCTGTCAAATTGTGTGATATTCCGGCAAACCAAGAAACTTGGTTCATGCTGTAGCCAGGAAATCCATTTTGTGTCCCCACCAGTCGAGTGTCTGAGATCCCTGTTTGCGCGGTTACAGTTCGGGTTAAAGAATAATTGAAATTGACCGACCCCACCGTGTAGGTTTCATCCCAATTGTTTTGAAATCCAGGAGCATTCACGTTATTTAAAGTGGTTGAATCTTGTCCTCGCAACAGTCGCACCAACGCAAGCGAAACGTCTCCTTTAAGTCGCTTCGTGACTTGACTCGAAAACATGGCGCCAAGCTGGCGAATGGTTCCTCGATTGGTCGACAAGAACGGAAGTGGTAACGTAAGGGCTGCATTTGGGCTCGTGCTAAAAACAGGCTCCACATAAACGGGGTAGCCATTTCCTAGAATGGCAGTTGCTACCTTCTGAGTCAAGCTACTTCCATAAAGTAAAAGGACCCCTGGCTGGCCAAAATTCCACTGAACGTTTCCTTTGATTCCTTGGCGATTTTGTGGATAGTTCGCACTGTCATGCAAGAAATAGAAATTGGGGAGATTATTCCAAATCGCGAAATTGCGGATGATGGCACCTCCGGGATAGCCAAGAACATAAGGGTCGTAAGTTGGATCCACGGAAATGTATTCAACACTGTACGCACCACGCTCGAGCAACGACCCTTCCGCTTGAACTCGGAAGAGATGACCGGTTTGAGCACCTGTGGCGATCAAGCTTCCCGTCGTGTCAGGGGAATAGCGACTCACGGCATACTCAGCTGTCCCTCGGAACGTAGGAGAAAACCGATGCACAACTTTTCCTCCCCACGAATATTGAGCTTGGGGACCTGTAGACGTCACCGTCGTACCCAAGGTGCTTTGCAAACGAAAAGGATTGGTGAGTGGCGTCACCACGGGGGCTGGAGCCGCAAGGCTTTGCACGTCATCATCCACCCGCAGAAAATCGATGCTAATCACTGTTTTCCCTAAATCGAATTTGGTCTCATCAGCTAAGGCTTTCGTGATGTATGGGGACTGATTTGGGATTCGCGCTTTGATCATCTCATACGAAATCCATGGAAAATGAAGTTCAGTCAGGTTTCCACGAACCGCCTCTCCAAAAAGGGGAATATTATCGGGACCATAGATCGTAGGATTTGGTTGCTCCTTCAGGACAGAGCCATCGACTGAACGAAGAAAATAGGTTCCATAAATGGCTTCCATGTCCGAAGGGTCGTAACGAGCCCAAACACGCTCCAAATCGGCTTGTGGAAGACCGCCGGCAAGCCCAGTCCACCAATTGTTTAGATAGGGAGGAGTTACACCCCAATAAGTGCGTGGATCACCCGCGGCATTAAATCCAGCGCCACTGAAAGCTGAAACACGTCCTCCCCCTTTCCAGTCATCTGAAAGTGGGGCGGTCACATCGAGGTCGAATCGACTCGATAAAAAGAAATTATCGCCAAAAGCACCGGTGGTGGCACTGCCACCCACCGGCCTTCCATTGGCGAAGTCAAACGCTTGTACAAAATTGCTTCCTTTGCGAGCCACCCACATCTCGGCACCAACGTTGTCGCTGTGAACAAAAAACTTGACTCGGCTTGCTTCGTCCACCCTGGCCCAAAGGTTCGATAGGACTTGCTCAACCTGATTCATACGAACACCGTATCCGTCAAGCTCGTCTCGATATTCTTTGGCAAGCGATTTCAATACCTCAAGTTCTTGCTTGTTCTTCACTTGATCGGGGTGAGCGTCAAGATACAGGAGAATCTGAACTACCGCCTGTGCCATCTCATATCGGGTGGCGGGCTTTTCTCCACGGAATTGCCCATCAGCACCTTTCAGTATTCCTTCTTGCAAGAGCGTGAGGACGGCTTCAGTAGCCCAATGGTTGGGTGGGAGATCTGAAAAAGGTGAAGCAAACGCTGAACGAAAGAAAATAAAGAACAGAAAAAAGGCGCCAGCAACGCTTCGGGTCAAATTATAGCGAAATTTGCGAGTCAAACCATCGGTAACGATGATCATGGAAAGTTTACCCCCTGGCTGCTCAGAAACCGAACGGTTTGCGAGCAAATGAACTTAAGTGCCTTCTGATTTGCCTTTAATCGTTGAGAAGTCACGCTACCGCGAAACCGCGAGCAAATCTTTTAATCGATCGATAATTTCGTCTGCTACTTGCGTTGAACTCACTGAAAGTGATTCCTCTGAAGTACTCTTCACATCATAGGTCGCCATTTTTCCTTCCACAAGGACATCCCCCACCGCTTTCTCGACCGCTTCTGCCAGCTTTTCCTCTCCGAGATGACGAAGCAACAACGCACCGGATAAAATGGCGGCCATCGGGTTTACTTTGTTTTGCCCAGCATACTTTGGGGCACTTCCATGGACGGGTTCAAACACCGCAGCCCTTTCTCCCAAGTTGGCCGAGGGAGCAAGCCCAAGCCCACCCACAAGACCTGCACACAGATCTGATACGATATCACCATAAAGGTTTGGAAGAACCAACACATCATAAGCCTCAGGTTTTTGAACAAGCTGCATGCACATATTATCGACAATGCGATCCTCAAATTGAATGTCGGGGAATTCATTGGCAATCGTCCGGACCGCCTTTAAGAAAAGCCCATCCGTTGCTTTCATGATGTTGGCTTTGTGAACAGCGGTAACGCGCTTCCTCCGATGGCGAATGGCGTATTCAAAAGCAAAGCGAGCAATTCGGGTCGAACCTTCCCAACTGATAATCTTAAAGGAGCAAGCGGCATCATCCGAGAGATCAATCGCTTCCTCTTTCATGAACTGACGCAGTTTTTCCATCGATTTAGACCCTTGTTCAAATTCGATCCCGGCATAAAGGTCTTCAGTGTTTTCTCGAATGATCACGAGGTCCACATCGGGGAAAGGGGTCTTCACGCCATGAAAGGCTTTTGCAGGGCGAAGGTTGACATAGAGGTCGAGCGCTTTCCTGATCGCCACATTCACACTTCGAAAGCCTGTGCCAATCGGTGTAGTGATTGGGCCTTTTAGCGCCACTTTGTTTCGCTTGATGCTTTCAAGAACATCGCCAGGAATCGGAGTCCCTTTTGACTCAAGAACTTTCTCGCCAGCTTCTTTGACTTCCCACTCGATAGAAACCCGCGTGGCTTCAATGACCCGGCGTGCGCAATCAATAACTTCCGGTCCTACTCCATCTCCAGGAATGAGGGTTACTCTATGCATGCACGCTAGTAAACAGCGATGGAAAATGGGCCAGCCAGTTCGTCCAAGCCAGGGCCATGCACGCCAAACGTGGCCCAGTTTTTTCCACCCATGTCATCCATGCGGACAATGCGGTCGTTTCCGAAATCCGCGACGTAAATTCGTCCCTCCCGGTCAAGAGCGATTCCCGTTGGGGTCCAAAATTCGCCGATCCCTTTCCCCTGACGTCCATAGCTTGTCCAACCGTTTCCATACATGTCGTTCATGTGAATAATTCGATTGTTATCCGAATCCACGAGATAAATACCCCCCTTGGCATCCAATGCGATTCCACGAGGAGAAAAAAATTGACCTTTGTCGCGACCCTTGGTTCCTAGAGAAACGAAATTCTTCCCGTTCATATCATCAATCTTAATGATCCGATTATTCCAAAAGTCACTGATAAAAATCTTTGGTTCAGCAGGAACAAATCGCGCAGCCCCTACTTTCATACCTACGATAAAGATCGCCACTCCAATGACGACTGGCCCGATAAAACGAAAAAGATTTTTCCCCAAGAATAACACCTCCGCTAAAAAATGTCGGTGAAGCTTTCACGGAGGCGCCCCTAATTTCCTGGGTGCCCCGCGGATAATTTCATGTTCGAGTACCGCTTTCGTTTCAACGTGCCCCTCGTGGCCAATGATCGTGTGATCAACATTAGCCTCTCTACCAACACGAACTTTGTTCCACAGCACGCTCCTTTCTATTTTAGCCCCTTCTTCCACGTTGCACCCCTCTCCCAGCACGGTGTAAGGACCAACCACCGCATTTTGCCCAATTTCACACTCAGATCCAATCAACACGGGCGAGATGAGCTTCGCTCCAGAAGCAACAGTCACACGTTCTCCAATCCAGTTTTTCCCCTTTCTGCTTTCTTTAATCTCAAGAGAGATCTTCCCATCCAGGTAATCATGGTGCGCTGCGAGATAATCCGCGGGAGTACCCATGTCAAGCCAATAGCTTTCAAAAACCTTTCCAGACAAATGGTGGGTCTCTGCCATTTGGGGAAATACCTCTCGTTCGATAGAGACTTTCGTACTCCGAGGAATAAGCGATAAGACCGCTGGCTCCATCACGTAGATCCCTGCATTGATCCAGCACGAAGGAGCCTCTTCTTTTTTGGGTTTTTCTACAAAGCGATGGATATCGCCGTCAGGCAAGAGATCAACAACGCCATAGCGCGTCGGATCGGAAACAGTAGCCAAAGCCAAGGTGGCCTTTGCTTTCTTCTCACGATGAAACGCAATCAGGGTGTGAAGATCAAAATCAGTAACAATATCTCCATTGAAGACCAAAAAGGTTTCGTGAAGAAAATCCGCCACATTCCCGACTGCACCTCCAGTTCCCAGCGGAGACTCTTCGATCACGTACGTCAACTTGACTGCCGATTCAATGTTGGTTTTGCAAAACGCCTTAATTTGTTCAGAGAGGTAACACGCCGTAAGGATGATCTCATCCACCCCAAACCTTCTTAAATACTTCATCAATTGTTCTAAGTAAGGAAGGTTGGCAACAGGGACCAAGGGTTTCGGTACATCGTAAGTCAATGGACGCAAACGAGTTCCCTCCCCTCCAACCAAAAGAACGGCCTTCATGATCGACGAACCTCTTCGAGGGCAACGCAAGCCGCGTAGATCCTGGATGCCCCTTCCCCGATCAAAGTTTTTGCACACTCGCTCAAAGTAGCTCCAGTCGTCATGACATCATCTAGCAACAACAACGATTTTCCATTGACACCTGCACAATCTTTTACGCCAAAAGCTCCTTGCACATTCTCTTTTCTTTGCTTTTGTCCAAGCCCAATTTGATGGCGAAGGGGTTTCTTCACAAACAAGCGATCAACACACGGCTTCCCGACTCGTGTCGCCAAATTCTCTGCGATGACCTTTGCATGATTATACCCACGTTCTCGTCTGCGATTTGAAGCCATAGGGACTGGAACAACTTCGCTTACCTCCCACCCCACTTGAAGAACGCGTACTGCAACAAGTTCCCCTAGCAGCTTAGCCAAAACCCGCTTTTGTCTGAACTTCAGATCAAGAATAGCCTCACGTAAGGGAGTGGTGTGAGAAGCGACACCTAATCCGTGATGAATGCCTGGAAGCTGGAAGAACAGCGCGGTTTCTGGAATTTTTTTTTACACGACCAACAAAGTCCTTCTGAGCTCACGGTCTGACATCCAGAACATCGGACAGGGAAAAACAACTGAAGAAGTTGTTCCATGCTCCAGGGTTCTCTTCGAACAGAACGATTCCCTTGACCGGGAAGTGCAAGGATGTTTCGTTGGGGTGTGGAAAGTCCTTCACGGATATTGTGAGTAAGGGGGGTTCTTTATGAAGAGACTTATCGGAACCGTTTTATTACTTAGTCTTCTGGTTGGGTTTTCATCGATGCCAGCTTTGGCTAATTCTTTTTCGGGCATGGTCATTGATGCCACCATTTACAGTTTCATTGTAAAAAACAACGATGATGTGAGGATTTTCCAAATTCGCCCAGAAACAAAAGGGGAACGAGATCTTCACCCGCAAGACTCGGTCCGAATCACCTATCGCAACGAAAACGGCACGCTGGTGGCGGACCAAATCACGGTCACGAAGCGATTCAAGCCGTAGCCCACGTGTCATCCTCACGAAAGTGAGGATGCCTAAAGGAGTGCTTCCAAGCTATTGCAATGGATATCCACCGTATCGTGAACCTGTTCGGCATATCCACCCCCGAGGGTAACAGCCACCGGGATTTTTCTCTTTCGACACTCGGCATACACGAGCCGATCGCGTTTCTGTAGTCCCTCTTTCGTGATCGAAAGTTGTCCTAATCGATCATCCATATACGGATCCGCTCCCGCTTGGTAAAGAACGAGGTCGGGATTAAAAGAGTCCAGAATCTTCGGAACAGCCAGAGCGAGATGTTGTAAGTATTCCTCATCCCCAGTGAAATCGGGTAACCCGATATCCCAACTTGATTCTTCCTTGGGCGGATAGTTATCTTCTTGATGAATGGAAAAAGTGTAAACGGTTGGATCTTGAAAGAAAATTTTCGCAGTCCCATTCCCTTGATGGAGATCGCAATCAATCACCGCGGCTTTCTTGATTTTTTTCTCCTGTTGCAGGACACGAATGGCAATGGCTAAATCATTGAGATAACAAAATCCTTCAGCCCGATCGGCACTGGCGTGATGGAAGCCCCCTCCAATGTTCGCAGCGGATCCCTCCTTTAACGCCTCACGAGCCGCCAAAATCGTCCCACCCGCAGCCAAACAAAAGGCGTCAACAATCACCTTGTTTAGCGGCAACTCCGAGTACTGAGTCATTGGAGTCAATTCTAGGGCAAGCAACGCATCGACATAAGGAGCAGAATGAGCAAGCAGCAGCATTTCACGGGTGGCTGATTCCGGGGCGAGAAGATGGAAGGAATTAACGCTTCCTTTTTTTTTCAATACCTGAAAAGCCATAGAATATTTCTCTGCTGGAAAGACATGCCCAAGGCCAAGATCCATAAAATAATCTTCGGAATAAACCAATCCCGGTTTCTTCACAAAAGCACGAGCTAGTATCCTGTCCAAGTCGGATCTATACATCCGTCTTGACCTTTCGCGAATGGATTTCCGTCCGTGGAGGACCCATTTCCAACGGCGGGAACCGGTATATATCGCGTATGCGACCGGTCGACGTTGGAAATGGGGGTACCACGGACAGAAGGGTACCATGAGCGAAAGTTATGAACGATTGTATAGAAACTTGCGTGACAGGACACTAGCGAGGGACTTCCACGGCTTCGAGGACACTTCGGATGACATCATCGGGTTTTAGCCCCTCAATTTCAGACTCCGGACGAAGGATGATGCGATGCCGCAATACAGGAAAGGCCATTTCCTTGATGTCATCAGGAATCACATAATCTCTGCCACGAAGTGCGGCCAACGTTTTAGCGCAAAGCAAAAGATTGATCGCCCCTCGGGGGCTCGCACCAACCAAGAGATGCACATTCTTTCGACTGGCCGACACCAGTTCGACTAAATAATGAAAGAGCACATCTTTCATGATCACTTTCTGAATTTCTTCTCGGACCTTGGTGAGTACCAGCGCATCAGCCACACCGATTAACCCCAAATTCTCGAGATGATGCGGATCGAAACCGGCATGATACCGCCGTAAAACCTCTTCCTCTTCGTTTGCTTGAGGATATCCCATGACGATCTTAAGCATAAAACGATCCAGCTGAGCTTCGGGCAGAGGAAAGGTTCCTTCATACTCCAAAGGATTCTGCGTGGCAAAAACCATGAAAGGGACGGGGAGCAACATCTTTTCCCCTTCAATCGTGACTTGCCTTTCTTCCATCGCCTCCAGCAAAGCGGATTGCGTTTTTGGAGGGGTGCGGTTGACTTCATCAGCCAAAACAAAATTAGCAAAGATAGGGCCTTTTTTTAAATGGAATTCCGTGGTTCTGGCATCAAAAACATGGGTTCCCAAGATGTCGGAAGGCATGAGATCCGGGGTGAACTGAACCCGCTTAAAATCGCTCGCCATAAGGACAGCCAAAGTCTTAACCAAGAGTGTTTTGGCGATTCCGGGGACCCCCTCTAAGAGGACATGCCCTCCGGAAAAAAGAGCCACCAAAATTTGCTCCAAAGCCCCTTCTTGCCCAACAATCACTCTTTTAAATTGCTCTTTGATGCTTTGGGCCGTTTGGCTTGTCGTGGGTGAGGTTCTCACCTGATCCAACCGTTATTTCCCTCCGAATCGTTTCAAGTTCTTGAGCCATTGTAAAGAATTCTTCTTCTGAAATACCCTGCTTGATTTTGTCCTCGTAATTATCGCGAAGCTGTCGAAACTCCTCTTCCGAGCCCCCGCGACTTACTTGCCATTGAAAGCTTTCCATGAGAAATCGAAGTGCCAAGGAACACGCTCCAGCGCGTTGCCAAAGATTGGCTTTAGCACGGATAAACTCAAGACTCGATCGCCGAAGAGGAGACGGAATAGAGCGAATGGGCCCAAACCGTTTTGAAAGCCAATAAAGAAACAAAAGGCAAACGATCGTGAGTTGTGTAAGTGCCATCTTCATGTTTGGCCTTAAAAACCAAGCAAAGCTTCTGTACTCTTCCATTCCGTGATGGTATTCATCAAAAGCTATCTTTTGGAAACCTTCCTGATCGAGCAACCGCACCAGGAAAGCAGCATTATCTTCCTTTTCTAAAGTGTGATTCGTCAAAACATCGGACACCGTAAGAAAGTAGACTTTACCCGATCCCACTTGCTTCCTCAGCATAACAATGCCAGCATGATCACGCAGCAAAATGCGATTCTCCGATGAAAGAGACCCTTCGATTCTTCCCTTTCCATCGAACGCTACTGAAAGATCGTCCACCCCTATCTTTGTTGCCGGTGGACCCGAATCTGCGATTTCTAAATGAAGCAAGGTTCCAAACAGGTCTTGTCTATTTGTTCCCCATAGAACCGAACCCCCTTCTTTAACCCATTCAAGCAAGTTTTGGGCTTCTTCTCGACTTACCGAATACTCAGGAGAGAGAACCACAAGCAAAGTGTCATGCGGTGGTAAGCGATCATAGTAATGAGAAAAACGACTAACAGAAAACCCTAATCGGTCCAGCAAAAGATAAAGCGCTTTTACTCCAGAGACATCGGTGTTATACGTTGAAACCACGTCATTTCTTTCAGGCTGAGCGGCGTGAAAAAAGAGGATGAAGAACAACAGAATCAAGAACCCCACCACAAGCTTTGGCTTCATCTGATCTTGCAAGCCTCGTAGTCTTCGACGTACTGATAAAACTCTTTCGCGCTAAAGTGGCGTAGACCAAAGCACTTCACTTCATAAAGCTCATTAAGTCCCTCGAAATGCGACAAAACTGCTGGATCTTGCGCTTCCTTCAATTCTCTTTCATACTCGCGATGGGTTTTCGAATCTTGGAAACGGATGAGGCCACGTCGATCCAATAAAAGGAGCGAAGCTTGAAAAAGAAGTTCCGCCGCTTTTCGAAATTCTCCCTTGGCTCCCAATTCAATCGCTTCGCGTTCCAAGTTCTCGGGATAGCGACTTCGATAGTCTTCTCTTTCACTTTGCTTTTCTTCTTTGACGAGACCAGCAGTTCTTGGTTTCTTTTGACGGTAAAATGAGTAGAGCAAAACGAGAATACTGATGCATGCCAAACTCAAAAACAGAACCAGGATGGCCCGATCTGAGATGTTTAATCCAACTTGAGGAAACGAATGAGGATGACGGTGAGAAAGCCACTGCTTTATCTTGTTTAGGATTGATTGAAACCACGGCGAATGCTTAAATTTTTGCCAAAGTTCAAGAAGTGGCGATGGAGACTGCTTCGCGAATTCGTGGGTGGACAGAATGTCTCGAAGCGCTTCCTTTACTTGATTTGCTTCATGGGTCATGGTGCAGATAGAGCTTCGAAGAGGGACAGCCAACTCCTTTCTTGCAGGAGTTCATGCGTTCAAATCTGAAAAAAAAGTCGATGGATGACGTTCGCTATGGACATTTCAACGAATTGGTTGAGTCTGGGTTTGCATACCTCAAGGGAAAGATGAGCATAGGACTGTTCGAAGAAACGGTTAATCGCATTTTTTCTTACGTTCGCGACGGGGAAGGACAATTCAAGGCAATCGAACTCCCAGAGGATCTGCGAAAACAACTTCAGGGAGATCTCAAAAAAGCCGAAGAAGGCTTTACTTTGTTTGAAGAAGGCATTGCCAAGATCCGAAAATTCATGGATGAAAAAAACAAAGAAATCCTTTGGCAAGGGCTGTGTCTAACCAAGCTTGGGTGTGACCTCTTGAATGAAGTAATGCAAAACCAAGAAAAGCGCTTGGAGAATGAGGGCTAATTTCGCTTGAAGAGCAATAAGGGAAGACTCTTTCTCACCTCTTTGGCCTTTGTCGTTGGGTTCTCCTTAGCTTTCACGCTCCTTGGAGCAAGCGCAACAACTCTTGGAAGATTTCTCATCCAAAACAAAGTTGTGTTTGCCAAAATTGCAGGGATTATCGTTTTCGTTTTGGGGATCCACATGATGGGACTACTTAAGCTCACGCTTCTCTATCGCGAAAAACGAATTCAAGTGAAACGAAAGCCACCCGGAATGTTAGGCGCACTGCTTATGGGGCTTGCGTTTGCTCTTGGTTGGACACCCTGCATTGGACCTTTTCTTGGAGCAGCGTTGACGCTTGCCGCTGAAAAAGAAACGGTGACTCAAGGGATGATTCTTCTTTTGATGTTTTCACTCGGCTTGGGGATTCCATTTTTGTTGACTTCGTTGGCTATCGATCTCTTTTTTCGCCTTTTTCATCGGATAAAGCACTACTTCCATGCCATTGAGGTGATTGGAGGAGCGCTCCTCATGGCCATCGGCATTCTTCTTTTCACCGGTGGATTTAGCCGCCTTGCAGCCCTTGCTGCAGGATTGCCTGAAATCGGATTGGGACCAAACGGGGAAAGCCTGACTCTCCTTTCCGCCTTCCTTGCCGGACTTCTCGCCTTTCTTTCTCCTTGCGTTTTGCCACTCATTCCCGGCTACATCTCTTATGTGTCGGGTGTTAGCGTCCACGACTCGAACGATTCGCACTAACCGATCCCAGACTAGTTCCACTACCATTCCCAATTGAAGGCCGGTGTTATCCGGTGGATTTCGTTTCGGAGGGTCTTCATTTCACCCGGCGGGGACCCACAACATAATCGCGTATGCGGTGGGCGACGGGTGAAATGAGGACACCGAAACGAAGGGTACCGCCGGATGACACCGGCCAGATAAAAGAAGCACAAGGAAAAAGGCCCCCTTTCACTAACTCGAGAGCATGCCGTTTGCTCCTTTTTCGCCTGGTACGATTCTTTCTCGCCGTTATGAGATCCTGAGCCTCATTCGAAAAGGAGGCATGGGGATTACTTACCGTGGCCTTGATCGGGAAACTGGAGCCACAGTCGCCATCAAGGAACTGCTGGATGAGTTTGAAAATCCAGTCGAGCGAGAATCTGGAATCACCAATTTTCTTGCCGAAATGAGCGTTCTTCGAGGTTTGCATCATCCTCAAATTCCAAAACTCATTGACCACTTCGTCGAAAAAAGTGGATTCTTTATCATTCTTGAATTCATCGAAGGGAAGGATTGTTCCGAGAAACTTGATCAAACGGGGGCATATGGACTTCCCGAAGACGAGGTCATCCATCTCGGAATCCATGTTTGCCGAGTTCTTTCCTACTTGCATTCACGTCATCCAAAACCGGTTGTTCATCGAGACATCAAACCTTCCAACATTATGGAAAGAAATCAGGATCATCGCATCATGCTGGTCGACTTTGGCATTGCTTGGGCGGCTAAACCAAGAGAAGGCATGATGATTGGATCCTTTGGTTACTCACCCCCAGAACAACACCAGAACCAATGGGAACCACGTTCTGACATCTACGCTTTAGGTGCAACACTTCACGAACTCTCCACCGGACAAAAGCCAAATCCTGAAGCTTTCGCTTTTCTGTCTCCATCTGAATACCATGCGGAACTTTCACTTCAATTTTCAGAAACCATCCTAAAGGGAGTAAACTACTATCCCAAAGACCGCTATTCCGACGCGTTAAGCTTTGAAAACGCTCTCAACAAACTTCTGCCAAAGCCCCTTCCGCCACTTGTCATCGATCCGTTCGACGAGGCCCGGTATCAACTCGAGAAAAGCTTAATCATCCCTTTTCTCCGCAAAACCAAGAAGCACTACGTTAATGAGTGTCAAACTCCAGTGCTTCCCGAAGAATTTGATTACTTCGTCTTCACCCTCGGGACATCGGTGTCGCATTCGCTAATCATTCAATCGGTTCCCGAACACCAATCACTCCGCTTTTTGTATCGTCATGGCCTGCTGTCTCCCACTTTGCTTGGAGAAGTCAACCTCCTTTTGCCCGAATCCTTCGAAAAAACCGAAGCCATTTTGGATCGTTTCGTGAATGATTATGTCACCTCACGCGGTTTTTAGTGTGTGAAGGATATTGTAGTGGTTACACGAAAAAGGAGGCGGGGAGGCGATAAATGGCAGAACTGGACAAGCTCACAGGGTTCATGACGCAAAAATATTTTCTTGAGCGACTTGAACACGAAGTTCTACGAGTCAAGCGATACAAAAACAGCCTCTCCATCATTATTGCCGAAGTCAATTACGATTTCTTCGAAAAAAACTACGATGTAAAACGCCACCTTTCCTATGCTGTCCTAAAACAAGTGGGGGCCATTTTCCGCGGCGTTCGGGGAGTCGACTTGATCACCCGTTATGAAGGAGACGCCGTGGTAATCCTGCTTCCTGAAACCAACGAATCGGGAGCGAAGCTTGTCGCTGAACGTCTTCGACGCAACGTCGAAAGCCAACTTTTGAAAGGGGACGAGAAGATGCCATCGTTTCGAGTAGCCATCAGCGTTGGCGTGGCTGCCTTTAGTAAGCACGCTCGAACAGCTCACGATCTCGTGGTCGCAGCCCAAAAAGGTCTGCAGATTGCCTTGGCCAAAGGTGGCAATCGAATTGAATCCTGCCCTGTGGTTCTTGAAGAAGCCTCCCCCTAACAAATGTTCCTCAATTATTTTCTTGCATTTCTTATCCCTTTTGCACTCACTTACTTTTTAACTCCCTGCGTCAAAACATT
>Ga0207095_10070_pt1 | contig 31142 bp, 30 predicted proteins | sample Alteio_BWMinHeat_88_FD_153529 | JGI IMG/M metagenome (GOLD analysis project Ga0207095, IMG submission 153529) | Enriched cells from forest soil in Barre Woods Harvard Forest LTER site, Petersham, Massachusetts, United States -... | ecosystem: Environmental > Terrestrial > Soil > Temperate forest >... | reverse complement strand
TTCATCAGCAAGAAACTCGCGGTCTATTTTTCTGGGGACGAACCTTCGACACGGCTAATTGACAGTATGGCAGCGACGTTTCTTCATTCGGATGGTGATATTGCTGCCACACTTAAAACTTTATTTATATCGCCAGAATTTACTGAATCGCTTGGCCATAAATTCAAGGATCCGATTCATTACGTAATTTCCGCCGTGCGTTTGTCTTATGACGATAAGCCGATACTTAATGCCGCTCCCATTATCAACTGGCTTCAACGCATGGGCGAGCCTCTATACGGCCGCCAGACACCCGATGGATACCCAATGACCGAATCTGCATGGGCAAGTCCGGGCCAAATGGCGACACGCTTTGAAATCGCCAAGGCGATCGGCTCTGGCGCTGCTGGCCTGTTTAAAACTGATGGTCCACAGCCTCAGGAACGCGCGGCTTTTCCTCAACTGGCAAATGCGCTCTATTACCAAGCCATCCAATCGACTTTAAGTCCTGCAACGCGGCAAGCTCTTGACCAGGCAACTTCGCCGCAGGAATGGAATACATTCTTGTTGGCTTCCCCCGAGTTGATGAATCGCTGACCGTATCTTAAAGGAACCGATTATGCATCGTCGCGATCTATTGAAACTTCTTGGCGCCCTCCCTTTGGCCTCAATCTCGGGACAGCTATATGCTGCGCCTAGCTCGTCTGCACGCTTGCTAGTGGTATTTTTGCGAGGTGGGTATGATGCTGCGAATTTACTCGTGCCAATATCAAGTCAGTTTTATTATGATGCGCGCCCCAATATTGCTATTGCGCGGCCGTCAACTGATCTGAATTCAGCAATTCAACTAACCCCCGACTGGGGGCTACATCCAGTATTGCGCGAAAGCGTGTACCCATTTTATTCGAGTGGAGAGATTGCATTCATTCCTTTCGCGGGAACTGATGACACCTCGCGCAGCCATTTTGAGACGCAAGATAGTATCGAACTGGGGCAGCCGCTTGGCGCAGGCAGAAACTTTCAGTCGGGATTCCTGAACCGGCTAGTAACGGTACTGAATGGAGCCAATCCGATTTCATTCACCGATCAGTTGCCGCTCATATTTCAGGGAGCCGCGCAGGTACCGAACACTGCATTGCGTACTGTCGGCAAACTTGGGATCGATTCCCGGCAAAGCAACATCATTACGGCCATGTATAAAGGCACGCCCCTGGCGCAACAAGTCAATGAAGGATTCGATGTAAGAAATGATGTAGCCCGAGAAATGGCAAGTGAGATGGAATCTGCAAATCGCAATGCCGTGAGCGCAAAAGGATTCGAAGGCGAGGCAAAACGCATTGCGAAACTGATGAAAGATAAATACAGTATCGGCTTTGTTGATATCGGCGGTTGGGATACGCATGTTGGCGAAGGCGGCGCAACAGGTTACCTTGCAGGTCGCCTTGATGAACTCGGGCGCGGGCTGTCAAGCTTTGCGCAGGAAATGGGAACGCAGTGGGACAATTCCGTGGTGGTGGTGGTAAGCGAATTCGGACGCACCTTCCGCGAAAACGGCAATCGCGGAACGGATCATGGACATGGCACCGTATTCTGGGTGTTAGGTGGGAAAGTTCAGGGCGGCAGAATTCTCGGAAATCAGACTCGTATCGAACAGGCATCCCTATTCCAAAACCGGGATTATCCGGTACTCAACGAATATCGCTCTATCCTGGGTGGACTATTCGCTCACATGTATGGATTAAATTCATCGCAACTGGATCGCATTTTTGCGGGAGTGCGGGCGAAAGATATTGGCATAATCTGACCTTGTATCCTTCGCAGAATAATTCTGCTACCTCGATTATGTCGATGTCTGAAGCTGATTGATATATAGAAGACTTCTGGGTCAAATTATAATTCCGATTGACAACCGGCTTGTGATGCCAAAACCAATTCCTGCCTATGATTCTTGACCACAATATCGCTCGGCGCTTTATCGATACCTACAGGCGACTCCTTTTAGTTATAGATGCTGATTTATACGGAATAAATTCGACCGTCCCATTGCTCGAGAAATTACAACGAGCGCGCAAGAAACTGGTTATGGAACCATCATTGATGAAACGCTATCTTGCGCGTGCCAGCCAAGACGATGAATACGGCAAAAGCATGCTTACCGCTATCGAAACGCTCAAGCTCGAATCCTGGGTTTATCTGCGAGATACTCGCTCTTACTCAATCTTCATACTCGCTGACGGGTCGGCCGCATTTGGCGTTCTCGGTTTAACCGACCGGATTCGGGACGTCGTAGGAGGCTCCGGCGTTTTTTTTGAGGCAGGTGTCATTGAAATCAATGGTCACTATGTCTGCGATGGTCTCATTGCCGGAGTAGTATTACTCGGCAAAGGATATATGCAAAGCTACACTAAGACATTGACGTCATTGCGTCAGCAAGGGCATTTTCATAAGCAGGTCGCGCAATCGGTGCCGTCGGTGCACACTGACCAATTGCAGTAGTTCGAGGAACGACCTATCTGATATAGTTTTCGTGATTTCGCGGCAAAATCTTTCAACCGATTTCTAATCAAGTCTGTGTTATTCGACCATGAACCGACTCCGCATCTTAATTGCTTTGGTATGCGTACTATATTTTACTGCATCACTTGCCCAATCAGTTGTGCCGGCGACGGTGCCTAACACCAAGGGGCAGATAACCGCCGACATACCTCAGTCACCGGCGGGGACAGTCAGTCTAGTCGGCGGTGACGCACGTATCGTTCAGACGGGAAAGCAACCCCGACGCGCTGTGGTGGGAGACGCCGTATACGAAGGCGATACCTTGGTCACCGGAAAAGACAGCGAAGTTCACCTGACCATGCTGGACTCGGGGTTTCTTGTGTTACGACCAAATACGCGACTCAAGATCGTTAGCTACAAAGCGGACGGAGGCGATGACGACAAAGCTTTATTCAGACTTTTTATTGGTGGGCTACGCTCAATTACAGGATGGATAGGTAAATACAATCGAAAGTCCTACCGAGTGCAAACACCCACCGCAACCATCGGCATTCGCGGGACAGACCATGAGACCCGATACATCCCGGTAGGCTCATCAGAAGGAGAGCCCGGCACCTATGACAAAGTGTTCGCCGGCGGCACGACGATACAAACAGGTGCTGGTCAGGCAGATGTCCTTCCTGACCATGCCGGGTATGTCTCGGATCAGGCGGGACAGCACCCACTGCTTCTGGGGCGCATACCAGGGTTCTTTCATCCCGGCCCCAATGAGGATTTAATTAACAAGAAGCACGTCGAAATCCAGCAAATCATCGAGCAGCGCCGCGACGAACGCCGCAAAGTCATTGAACAAAAGCGTGCCGCACTTGACGCGGCACGGGCGGAAATAAAAGTGCAATATGAAAAGAACAAGGCGGCGGCGGACGAATGGAAGACGGCGGCTGAAGAGCAACACCAAGGCACTGAAAAACAATTCGCAGCTTTGCGCGAGAGAGAAAAGGCTCTGCAGGAAAAGCAAAAGGCAATTCAGGAAATGCGCAAAGCGATACAGGAAAAGGTCGCAGGCGATCTGAGGAAGAATGGCCCTTTGCGCGAACAACTCATGGCCGTGCGCGAAGTCGGTAATGCGGTTCGTAACGAATACAAGGAAATTCAAGATGCCCGGAAGGTCCTTTACGAGAAAAACATGGCGGCGACGGAGGCAGGCAAAGCTGCCGCAGCAGAGCAACGCCGGGACAATGAAGGACAGCTCTCTGCGTTGAATGAGAAAGGAAAAGCTCTGCAGGAAAAGTTAAAAGCCCTTCAGGAAATGCGCCAAACGATACAAGAAAAGAGTACAGGCGTTCCAACGATGAATGTAAATCTGAGCGAACAACGTAAAGCCATCGGTGAAGCCGCAGAAGCAGTTGGCAATGGCCAGAAGGAAATTCAAGGTGCCCAGAATGCCTTTTTCGAAAGCAACATGGCGGCGACAGAAGCAAGGATGACCGCAGCAGCAGAACAACGTCGGAAAAATGAACAACAGCTCACTGCATTGAGCGAAAAAGAAGAGGCGTTGCAGGAAAAGCAAAAAGCCAATGAAGAAACGCTCGAGGCGATACAGGGAAACAGTTCAGGCGATACAGAGAAAAATAAAAACCTGCGGGAAATGCTAAAGACGGTGCATGAGGCCACTGAAGCGGTTCGCAAAGAACGCAAGGAAATTCGCGATTCCCGGAAGACCATTCATGAGAAAACCATGGCATCCATTGAGGAACGCCAGCGGGCTGCGATGGAACAACTAAAGGTTATTCGGGTAAAGCATCAGGATATGCAGGACAAGAGCGTTGACCTCCAGCAGGAGCGTGAGAGCATGCAGGAAGAGATCAAGACGCTTTATGAGCAGGAGCAGAAACGATACCGCGAAGAACTGAAGGCAGATCGACAGCGTGCCATTCCGGATACACATGGTGAAACCAGTCAAGATCCGTAGAGTGCACTTGGTATCCCTGTTGGGGACGACCTGGATCCAACCATTGGCAGCTCATACCATCACATGCATTCCTGAATATTCATGATGCTGAAACTTTTCCCCTGGATGTGGAGCGTGTGGCGGTAAATCGGTAAGTCCGCACCATCAAAACTTCTGCGCGGAAAATGCGCTATGGCGTAATGATAGATGAGATCAAAATCACGTAGTGCTTCGAAAAGCACGCTATTCTTAATCAGAGACTTCAGCAAATCCTCGCAATATTATTGCGCCGCAAGCGCCAGCTTGAGCGGCACCGGCTTGCCCACATCGGAGCTAACGTTTTCGGGCGCTGCCGCACGTACCCTGGCTGGGTCGATGCCAGTTTCCTTCAAAGCGTTGAGAATGGCGCTCGCACGCTGCATGCCCAGCTGGCTCAAGGCATCGCCGGCTAACGGCTGACCCTGCTCCAGGCGCTCCTGAAGCTTGTGGTAGAAGGCGTTAGTATCGGCCACCTGCGGTTCGCCCTGGATCAGCTTTCCTACGCGCTGCCACATCGGTAATTTCTCTCGAGCCGCTTCGCTCTTGATGCCTGGAGAGGCCGGTTCCCCGGCAGATGTTACATCGGACTCTGCCGCCTGTTTTTGCTTGTCGAGTTCCGCGGCGCCGAAGCGCTCGGTATATAGACTTCGCAGGGCGCTACGTACTGCACGATCGTGTCGGTCCAGAAGTCCTGGGTCCTCTTCGCTCTTGAGCTCGATACCTGCACGCTTGGCAATTTCAATTCGCACCGCGCGAGCCTTGAGTGCAGCACCGTCGACCACTTCGCTGTATTGTCCTGGCACCGACAGTTTCAGTTGTGCCCGCTTGGACAGCATCTGCGCCACCTGTTGCAGCTTTTCGCGTTCCGGCGGTAACAACCTGTCGCTACCCGGATCGAAATCGATAGTCTCGAGTTTCTCGCCGCTAATGCCGAACAGGTTGCCGAGCGCGCGAAATGGCGCACTTACAATCTTGGTCAGTACGTTATCGATGGCCTTCCAGATTACCTCACCGTAGCTAAACTGCGGATCGTTCATATTGCCGGAAACCGGCAGACCTAGGTCGATTCGGCCATTGCTGTCCTTGAGTATGGCGATCGCCAATTCCAGCGGTAGCTGGATTGCCTCAGGACTCTCGACCCGCTCGCCCAGTAACAGATTGTCGATGACGATCTGGCTGGCACCTTCAATTTGGCTATCGCGCACTTTGTATTGGAGATCAAGCGAGAGTTTACCGTCGGCGATCTTATAACCGGCAAACCTCATTGCGTATGGCGAGACCGACACCATGTCGACATTCTTGAAAATGACGTTGACGTTGGTGTTGTCGCGCGGCGCGAAAGGGTTGAGCTTGCCACGGATACGAGCAAATCCGAATTCGTCGACCCGGCCATCGAGCTCGATCTGACTGCGTGCATCGCGATCCGACGACAGATCCGTGACTACCCCATTCAGTTCATAGATTTTCGCGCTGAATTGTGGCCTGAGACTGAGGTCAGCAAAATCGAGCTTGGCATTCTGGAAGTGCAGTCGCCCGATATGCACCGGAAATGGATTTTTCTCCGAGCGCGCCGAGACCGCCGGCGTTTCGTCCGTGGCGCTGGCGGCGGCGCGATGCACCAGGAGCCGCGCGGCATTGAAACTGCGGTCGTTTTCAAAAATCAGTTTGGCATCGGGCTCGACTACGTTAAGTATGGGAATTTCCAATAGGCTTGGGACGAGGCTCGCGGTGAGCTTGTCGGTGCTTACGCTTTTCCATGCAGCGAACAGTTCGCCACTTTCTTCGTCGAGTGCGAGATCGGCGATGTTGGATCCTCCGACATAGCGCAGGCCAGCGGTCTTCGTGCCACCCGCTTTGGCAGTAAGCCGTCCCTGTGCGGAGAGGCTGCCGCCGGCGATTTTCAGCTTTACGTACTTACTCAATAAGGGTTGCAATGGCGCTAGCGCTAGTTGCTTCAACAGTACATTGGCCTCCAGTGCACCAACGGACGGCACCATCACGCCTTGCGCCGACAACTGACCACCCTCACGCAAGTTCATCCCGGTATTGAACTTGACCGACTGTGTGAGATCGCTGCTGGCACCCACGAGTTTTACGGCAAGGTCCTGTACATGGATCTTGATGCCAGTACCATTGTCCTCGACTTCAGCGCCGATTTTGCTCAATTCCACGCTTTTGGTCACAGCAATCCAAGAAGCGCCGGCGGATCGTGCCGGTGCCGCAGCCTGTTGCCCAGAAGCGCTGAACTTGGGTAACCAATCCAGGATAGTGAGCTTCCCACGGCTGTCGCGCGTGAGCTGCAATTGTCCTCCCTCCGCATAGAGCCGACCGAGGCTGACATGCCGAGCTGCCAGATCGAGCGTGCCTTCCGTGAGGCCCAAATGTGCGAGCTTGATCGGCGTCTGCGAGCCACTCATGAGCGCCAGATCGGTGAGCGCAAATGCGGTGTCAGTTACCGTCAGTCTGAAGTCCGAGCCGGCCTGCTCGGCCGTCAGTTGTAGGTGCACTTGCACTTTGTCCGCACTCAGTTTAAATGGTGGGCTGACAGTTTCATCGACCGCGCTGATTGCCACCTGATCGAAGGCCACCTGCTTGACCCTCAAATTCCAGTTGTTGATGACGGTCGCATTTGCCGAACTCGCCGCAGGCCCAGCAGCCTTTACCATGAGGTTTGCCAGATCGAGTTCACCCTTGGCATTGCGCCTGATCGTAAGTTTGCCACCGTCGGCGCGCATCTCACCCACTGTCGCCTCGCGGCGCGCAAGGTCGGCGTTGATATCGTTTACGTCGAGGTGCGTCAGTGTGGCGAAGGAATCACTAGTGCCCTGGCGCGCAAGCGCCAAGTCGCGTAGCGCTAGTTTGGCACCGTTGAGGCTGGCACTGAACTTGCCGTCGTTATATGAAAAGCGGTAGGGCAACGAGGCAGTGAGCTGCCCGGCGGCCATGGTTGCATGGGTGTATGACTTGAGATACACCGCCAGTTCCGGCAAAGAAAAGTTTTCCAGGGTCAGCTCGCCACTTCCGCGAATCGGATGCACCGACGCTTCGCCCTTCCAGCGAAGTTTGCCACCGCGTCCAGAGTCGGCGCTGAAGGTGTAAGTGCCGTCTTGGTCAGTCAAGGTGCTGAAATTGATGAGCGCAAAATCAATCGGGGAAAAACTGTTGGCGTAGCCAGCGCGACGGTCATGCACCTCCACCTTGCCGTGTTCCAGCGCGAAGCGCTCGATTGCCATGCGTGGCAAGCTGGTGTTGGTGGAAGCGTCATGCGGTCGACGCTCGATCGTAGCCAGCAGTTCAGCGAGATTAAATTTTCCATCTGGTGCGATTGCCAAGCTCGCGCTGGGAGCAGTGATGCGGATTTCTGCAAAACTCCAAGCGCGCCGGACGAGGGATCTCCATTGCAGTTCTACGGCAAGCTTGCCGACTGCGAATAGTGGGGCGCCATCTGCCTCGGAAAGGCGTAGATCCTGTGCCTCCAGGCGTAAGGTATAGGGATTGAAACGGACGTCGCCGATCGTCGCCTGGCGCGCTAGTTCAGTTTGCCCATACTGGGGAACTTGATTCTTGATCGCCAACGGCACGAGCCAAAACCCTGCGAGTGTATAGGCGGCAAACAAAACTGCAGCTCCCGCCACCCACCAATTCCACTGAATATTCGCCAACTGTAATCGCTGTTTTCTCATTAATGGCCTTCGAAGAAATTCACTAATTTATCGCGACAATTTATCCAGTGTACGGCTCCTCACGACGCGGCTAAGAATGAAACGCCGTTGAGATAATTTTTCTCGAATTTTGAATTGCCAGATTGCGGATCAATACTCAATCATAAGCCCTGAGATGGCAACTCCCTAACCAAGCATCGGACGAAGTGGTAGCGCACCGAGTTGAGTGAGCGCCAAAGGACTGCGAATAAACCATGTAACGTCTTATTCATCATTTTGCAATCATCCGGTCACATAGAAAATTTAGGATTGCGCGTCATAAATATGTTTCCGCATTTCCATCAATTTTCTCTGTGAAAGAATAACTATATGTATCGTAATGCCCCTCTCCGCACCCTTGGGCAGTCGCTACCGACTGGCCTCGTGCTTTCAGTATTAACTTGCGCTGTTAGTGCTGCTTTCGCCGCTGAACCCACCGATCTCGGAACGGTAGGTGCATTCGACAGTAAGACGAATGCCACCGCAGCCATTCCAGAAGCGGCCAAAGCAGCTACATCGCAAGGTTCACTGGAAGCGCGTTCTGCGGAATCCGTGGTCAGCGACAATTACGTGCGCAACTTCACGTCACCCGTATCCGATTACAGCCAAGTATTCCAGATAACGCCAGGCGCATTCAGCTACAGTCCGAATGGGGTGGGCCAAGGGAACGCCGGTACCACCGTTCGCGGTTTGACCGACAGCCAGTATCTTATTACTTTCGACGGCATTCCATTTAACGACACCAATGGCGTGAGCCATCATTCCTATGTATTTTTTCCCGCACAAGTAGTGGGCGGCGCAGTAATCGACCGAAGCCCCGGTTCGGCGGCGACTATTGGACAGGCCACTTTTGGTGGTTCGCTTAACCTCCTCTCGCGTGATCTCGATTCGCAACAACGCACCAGTGTGACCGGTTCGTTCGGCACCTGGAACACCAAACTGATTGCGGCCGAGCACGAAACTGGCCAATTCGGGCCGGACGGCGCGTCAAATCTATTGGTTAATGCACAGGAAATGAAGTCAGATGGCTATCAGACCTACAATAATCAAGATCGTAAGGCTTTCTCGGCAAAATACCAATACGCTATGTCTGCGAACACCGTCCTGACTGCTTTTACTTCCTACATGGAAGTAAAGAATAATCAGCTCGATGCAGGAGCGCCGACACGTGGGCAGATCGCCCAGTTTGGCGACAATTATTTAAACAGTAACGATCCGACGCAATCAAACTATTTTGGTTACAACTTGTATGATGTGATGACCAGCTTCCAGTATGTGGGCATTACTTCAAATCTGGGCGGTGGCTGGACCGTAGACGACAAACTATACAACTACGGTTATCACAATCAACAAAATATCGGTGGGCCGGTACCGGTCAACGTTCCGGCTACTGGCACTACTCCCGCCATACTTGCCACAGCACAAATCCCGAAAAATGACACTGGAATTGATAAGCTTAATTCATACCACACCACTGGGAATCTATTTCGAATTAGCAAGGAGTCCGAGATGGGTATCTTGCGTACAGGCCTGTGGCTTGAGTATGCAAATAGCTATCGCCATCAGTTGAATTCAAATGAATTGGCAGGCTGGGCGGATCAAGTGACGCCAAGATTCAGCGAAACTTTTCAGACCTATACCGTGCAACCCTATCTTGAATATGAATTCAAGATAGGCAACGACTTAAAGATCACACCGGGACTCAAGTTAGCTGACTACAAACAAGACTATGACCATTTGCAAGATCTGAAGAAAGTTGGTCTGCTGGGCGGAACGTTGAACAAAGTAACGGGGGTCGTCACCGGCGGTCTACCGGATGTCACGAACAGTGTGCACTATACGGATGTTTTACCTTCCCTGGACGCGCACTATATGCTGCGCCCTAACTGGTCCGCTTACGCACAATATGCTGCGGGTGATTTAATCCCACCTACTGGCGCATTCGATGTGCCGTTCGCAAAAGTATTGACGCCACCGAAAGCGCAAAAGTCGAATACTTTCCAGGTTGGTACCGTGTGGAAATCGGATCGTTATACGCTCGATGTAAATGCGTATAACGTCAAACTAGACAACAGTTATACCTGCAACGTTGATCCGCTCGACCCGACTACCCAAGTCTGTGCAGCCAGCGGCACTGAAACCACTCGGGGAGTCGAAGCTGAAAGTACTATTCTGCTTGGCAGCGGAATCAGTTTGTATGTCAATGGAACTTTGGGCAGCACCAAATATAGTAACGGGGCTTGGGTCGCTGGCGCACCAGCCAATACTGAAACACTGGGCTTGATCTATGCTGACGGCGGCTGGAATTCGGCAGTGTATACAAAACGTGTCGGCAAACTCTATAACGATGGCGCCACGGTTAGTTCATATACGATCAATCCGGTTGTATTGACTAATTTATTTGTCAACTACACCTTCAAGGATACGGGGAAATTTGCGAAGCAAGCAAAGGTCCAGCTTGCATTCAATAATCTATTTAACAGGCACAGTATTACTGGCATCACCGGTAACGGATCGGATTCGAATCCGCTATCGACTGACAACGTGACGCTATTACCGGCACGTAGCGCATCGCTGACGCTTACTGTTGATTTCTGATTAGTCGGGGGAGCCTAGCTCCCCCATCCCTTTCCTTGGCATGAATATTTCCCATTTGCTCAATTTGGCTAACGATTCCGGCGGCACCTTATACCTGATGGTGTTGCTGCTGTTGGTTGCCTTGATTGTTATTATTGAACGAACGCGTTACCTGTCCTTCATGCAGCAGGGTGGGATGAAATTGATTGCAATGCTAAAGAATGGAGCCGAGATGGAAGAGTTGGTTTCATTGCCGCGACAATTAGCCCAACTTCCGCACGCGCACCTATTCGAAATTTTGAAAAGCGAACCAGCGAATGTCGGCCACGCCAGCCTTGACGGACATCTGCAAGAAGCAATCATGCACGAGGTGCCCACCCTGGACCGTTCTCTCTGGATGCTGGACACAGTGATTACTTTAGCGCCGCTATTAGGGCTTTTCGGCACGATCATTGGCATGTTCAATGCATTCCGCGTCTTGGGTGACGCACAAAACGCAGCATCGCAAATTACCGGAGGGATCGCGGAGGCATTGATCGCCACGGCGTCAGGCCTCTTGATTGCGATGATAGGATTACTGTTTTTTAATGTTCTGCATACGCGCGTTCGTATCGTTGTTCACCAGCTTGAGACTATCAAAATTATGCTGTTGAACCGGCGCGGCCGGACTGTCCTGCCAACCACGAATGGCCGCGCTGCCGCAGAGTCGATACGTGCGTCTTCCATGAAAGTGTGACTTGCCCTATCTGGAAACGCGTCAGGCAGGTATTGAGATAAATACGACGATCGACATCATGCTGGTGTTTTTCGCAATGATCACGCTACGAATGATTCCTGCTACCGGCCATGTGACCAAATTTTCTAGCGCTTCAACTTTGGTGACCATCCCGACGCCCAAGTTCTTAGGCGAAATCAGTGGTGATGGCGCATTGCTGGTCGAAAATCACGTCATGAGCACAACAGGATTGATAAACCTACTTCGTGAGCGTGATTAAGGCAGCGAAAGCCAGTGGCGCTACAGAATTCGGATTGGCAACGAACCAACGCGCGCCGAATAATACCTCCAACCGATTGAGGTCATCAATGGCGATGTATACGCAAAAGTTTGAAACCTTAATGCACAGGAGCATATGACTACCGTAATGATCGTTGAAGATGAACCTTCCCTAGTTGCATTGCTGGATTTCACGTTACGGGGGGCCGGTTGGAACACCCTGATTGCAATGAATGCGGCAGAAGCATGGAGCTTGTTAAAAAGCGGTCCGGCTCCCGACCTAGTGTTATTGGACTGGATGCTGCCGGATCAGAATGGATTGATGCTTCTTTCCCGTATCCGCAGCGATCGCCAGTATCATCCTCTACCGGTGATCATGGTGACTGCAAAAGGCATGGAAGAAGACAAAATTGCCGGACTCGACCATGGGGCAGACGATTACGTTACCAAACCATTTTCGCCTCGTGAATTGACCGCTCGCATCAGTGCATTACTCCGACGCAGGACGCCCGAGGATGCCGCATTGAGTTTCGGCCCAATAATATTGGATGCACATAATTGCACGGTCTCAGTTGATGGTCAGCGAATCGATATTGGATATGCTGAATATAAACTCCTGCGGTATTTTATGACCTACCCAGAGCGTGTTTTTTCGAGAGAACAGTTGCTTGATAACGTTTGGGGGAGCCATATCGTTCTTGAGAAACGAACTGTCGACGTTCATATTCTGCGTCTTCGACAAGCAATGATGAGTGCCAACCCCTTTATTAAAACCCTGCGCGGGATGGGATATATGTTAACTGAGAGATGAAAAATAGCATGAACGGTGTCGGAAAAATATTCGGCTGCGCAGCGTAGTTCAACACGCCACCTTCGTACTTGGCTACGAGAACAACAGTGATGCGCGGGGCAAGGTGCCGGGCTATACCGTGATCAATCTCGATACGAAATACGCCATCTGCAAAGAGTGAGATATTTTCGGACGCGTCAACAATTTGTTCAACCGGCATATTCAAACTTTGGCGTACTCGGGCAAAACGTGTTCACCGGTCCGAATCGCAGTTTCGATGGCAACAACACGGTCTGTGAGCAGTTCCGGGGATATGGTGCGCCGCGGGCGATTTGGATTGGCATGCGCTATGCGTGGTTGTAACGGGAGCCATGAACCTATCCCAATCGATACTCTGAATTAAATGTATACGTTTTCTTTTATTTCCTCGATCCTATGAATTTGGTAAAGCCTGAGGCCTTAAAGGTCAGCGAGGTTTTTATTATTTCTGTAAAAATCGGTAATGTGCGTGTTCACTCGTAACGGAAGTTTAAAACGTGTCTCAAACAAGTAAAACCGTACAGAACGACATGTTGAACAAATTACGTAAGGCGCATTGGCCGGTGACCGTCTATCTTTGCAATGGCATCAAACTAGCTAGCGTCGTGATCGCTTCATTTGATATGTATACAGTAGCGATTCGTACGGCCGGCGAAACTCGCCTTGTTTCTAAATCCAGTATTGCGACTATTCTGCCTGATCCTAATCCGGGAAAAACGAAATATCACGGTTCATCGGGCGCACGCAAAGATGTATCTATTCCAGCGACTCCATGCAACAGGACGGTTAATGCCGCCAACCGGCGAGCAAGAAAATTCGTGTGGGGTGATAAAATATAGAGTGCGCGCTTACCACACACTGACAAGTAAAACTGTCCCCATATGAATCAATTTGTAATGTATTTTGTAAAAAGCATTCACTTACTTGTGAATGCCATGCACCATCCATTCGGATCGATGGGCCCCGCGACTATGCGACATGTGCCTTCTGCATTGGGTGCCTGAGATGAGGGTAAAAACTCAACGCATTTCCAGCATTTTTTTCCATCATGCGGATGATTCTGATAGTGAACGTCTGACTTTGATGCCGCGTTCGCGAATGCGGGACGGGGTGTCGTGACGATCGGAATCGCGACGAGAGATGCCAACATAGCCGTGGTTTGCTTCAGCATTTTGCGGCGACATACTAAATGCTTATCCATCATGCACCTCCATATTAAATTTGAGGGAAAAGTGGGAATAGCATGCCATCGAAATGTTTCTCCAGAATCAAATTCCTCGTCCTGATGACAATCAGCAATTCAGAATTCGGGGCATGATCAAATCCATCTGTATATTCCGAATTTTTGACGAATGGTTTAATCGATGCCGGGATTTTGAAACGAAATCACGATAGTAATTTTTAATGCGGCCTCTTGTTGCGTTTTCGTTTACTTTCCCACTGATCAACAAATTTAAAACACCATCGTCATTCTCTTTCCCAGTACACAGTACAACGCCGAACTATTTCTTGTGCAATAGCCACCCTCGCATAAGATCAATCGCGACGAACTGGCAATATTGATTGCCGTCGGTGTTTGAATTTACCAGTGCGGGCTGAGAGAATTTCAGTCCGGTGCCGACGCGGAGGATTTATTCAAGGCGGTGCAGCAACAGGCTGCGAAGCAGAAGTAATAGAAATCCATTTCATGCCTCCTACAATCCAGTAGACATGTCAAGATCCGCACGCACTCTGTGCGATCTGATCGGATTTCAATAGCCTTTGCGCGTCATGCACTTTCCAAAGGGCCGTCGCAATCAACGCAGCAATTGATCCTATCCAAGATATGAATGCCGCTTCTGCTTGCCACAGGCCAGTTACAGCCTCATTCTCTTGATTATGCCGTTGTTGCCGGTAGCGTTCTGCGTAATCGCTGATCAACATGCGAATATCATCCATATAACGCTTCCCTTGCCCTGACTTGACGATTTGCAGTGCCTCGAAGTCGCTCCCTTCTTTCTGCAATTCGATCGTCGCACCCATTTCAACTTCCTTCAGGCGCATTAGGGACGCCAGTTTCCGTGGCATCTCAATATCGGACGGACTATTCATACGCACGAGATCGTCCAGCTCCGCGAGATGCTTGATGAATTGATCGCGACCATGATTGAATGGCTCCAGATATGCTGACTCGTTCGTCAGCAAATAACCCCGCTGTCCAGTCTCCATATCCTGCGCATCGTCCTGGCAGTCGCGTAATACGCGCACGATCGTAGCGACCTTCGCTTCCTGGTTCTTTCGTTCAATGAAGATATGAGCCAGTGACAAGAACAATACGCATCCTACAATGGCAAGCGACAGGCTCAATACAAGCATGTGCATGCCACGCTGTTGAACTGCAATGATTTCTTTATTTGGCTGGTCAATCAATGTGCATCCCTAAAATTGCTGTCGGCGCCTTCCGTTGCCATCGCAGTGAAAAGACTTTTTCAGTAAATTAGACTACAAGTGCGGAACACAAACAGGGAGAACAGGTGGCAACTTATAACGTGTCTTACGAATGGAGCATTGCCGAGCATCCGGATGCATACACACAATTTGCAGAACATAGCGTATCTGACGTACCTGACAAACTGTCCGGCAAAGCGTTGTTGGCGTTCATCCAGACTCGTATTCGACAAAACGCGCCGCTCGTCGTCAACATCAGAAATTTGAAAGTGCATTAGCAACCATCGAAATCATTTGTTGGAGGCATCTGCTTGCTGGAAACAATTTGTTACTCGAGATACAAATAATGCGTCATCTTCAAAACCGTCCCGACCGCTTATAGGGCGTAACAATAAACAAATTGTCTATTTCGATTTACTCAAAAAGGGAATTCACCATGTTCAATATTAAAAATACACGCAAGGCTCTGGCGCTGGTTGGAATCGTCGGCATATTCGCTTTCGCTGCCGGCAGTACGTTCGCTGCTGATACAGATACAACCTGGCAAAAGGATCATCCGCGCCGCGAACAGGTCAACAATCGCCTTGCCAATCAAAACAAACGGATCAAGAATGAAGTCAAAGCTGGCGACATCACCACAGCACAGGCCAAAAGCCTGCACAAAGATGACCGCCAGATTCGCCAGGAAGAGCGCGACATGGCAAGTCAAAATGGCGGCCATATCACCAAGGGTGAGCAGAAGGTACTGAACCAGCAGGAAAATGCGACCAGCAAACAAATCGGCAAATAATCCGGCGAATATGTGGCCCTCCAGACACCCGCTCATGCGGATGTCTGGCTTGCATGTCTCTCTCGCCTCCTAAGTAATTTTAGGCCTTCGTAAAAGAGTATTGGAGAAGCCATTTTTTACTGCAGCCACCATTCTTGAAGTTTTATTGGTAGATCGGCGCGCGCATGATGCTTCCTCGATTCGCCCCCATAACGGCAACACTGCGTCTTTCACGAACTCGCTACATTTTGTGAATCTACGTCGTTGAGTTCTGCATAAAACTAATGACGGCCATCTTCAGTCACCGACGCGAGCGATAGAAGCTGGAGATCGGAGAGCTTCGTGAATTCCAAATAATAACCAATTCTCACGCCAACCAAAACAGGCCGAGCGCAAATACGATATAGAGAGCCCCGAAGAAGGAAAGCCGTTTAGCGCTCAACTTGGAGGTACGAAGAAGGACATACAGTCCGAATACTGAGCCCATGGTGACTACCGCTGCCCAAACCAACGGCGGATCTAGCATCCACGGTGTGAAAATGATTCCCAACGCGCTAGGAACCGTGGCCTGAATCATCATTGCACCGCTAATATTCGATAGCGCCATACTTTGCTTGCCTTGCCGTACCCAGATGACGGCGTTTAAGATCTCAGGCAACTCTGTGGCAATCGGGCTGAAAAGCAATGCCACCATCTGTGGAGGCATGCCGAGCCAGGGCCCAACGACCTCCAGCTGATGCACAAATAGCTGCGAGCTGACAAAAATCACGATCAATGCACCGACAGTTTGGGCCATGGCCCATAGCGTTGCCGGATTTGCTTCATGCTTGCGGATTTTTAACGGTTCCAACTGTTCGTCGTCATCTGAAATATCAACACTTTTCATTTCCTGTCGTACATAGAGCACATACGCAGCAAGGAACAGCAAGCCCAGCCAAGGCTTAATGGCAAATGCAATTAGCCCGAGCCCGATTTTGAACGCGAAAACTACGAGAAACCATTTTTGATCGCCGATCAAGCGACGAGTGGAACTACATGAAAACAGCCGTTTATCCTGCTTTTCTTTGGTTAGGACAAACGTCAATCCTACAATGGCGTAGGCAATGGTGGCCAATACGAGCGGACCTCCGATGGCAGCGCCAACGCCTAATTCCTTTTGTGCGGGGCCCGCACCGAATACCACTGCGACAAAGGTGACGACGCTTTCCGGTAACGCAGTACCGAAAGCAGCAAGGACGCTGCCAGTCGCACTTTTCGACACGCTGAATTTTTGGCCGACCCATTCAATGCCGTTGACGAAAAACTCGCACGACATGTAGATGCCAACAGCGGACGCCAACAAAAGAATAACGGCGGCGATCATGATCGGTTCCAGACAGCAACCGTAATGCCGACAACAATGCGAATGGATGGACTATTGATAGAGGACGACGCTGGACAGGGCAATGGCATGTGGGATCCGATGGGCTAGGCAATAAGACGAATGACATGACGTCCTCGCCCAGCCCGGGAAAAGTCAATCATGCCATAGGTCTTGCCAAACCAATCGGTCGCATATGCCATGGCGTGAGCGCCAAGTATGTTGACATATGCCCTTTGCAGAATGCAAAGGCGACTACTCCCCTAAGGACATCAGAATTATATCAGCATGCCGACAGCAATCAAGATGCCTTGAGCTTTCTAAAAATTCGTACCGACTGCGCGATCAAACGCGGCACCTTACAATTGCGCCGTGATGGATCAAAAGCGTGCGCTTGTTGATGAATTAAGTCTGTGCGGCATGCAACTTGAAAATGCAGTTCGGTATGTAACTACACGACGACAAATATCTTAGTCCGAAAAAAAACACGGCTGGCATGACAAGCTTGCCAAGACTGTAGTGATGCGTCGAGATCGGTGAGGCTTGAGGATGCGCAAGCGGATGCCGCTCCACCTCGCTATCAATGCGATGTGGACTTTCTTAATATTCGTATCGACTGTGCGATGACGCGCGTTATCTTGCTATCTCGACGTGCCGGGTCGAGTAGCCACAACCGGAATCTGCGGACATATCCGCGGTATTCCATTTTCAGTGCCATCAGCGCATGAAAAAATAGATGGACATTGGACCGGTATATCGCCATTGAGTCAAAGTCTTCCTGGATGCCAAGGAGGCGATACTTATATTCTTCACGGCCCCACAAGAAATGACATTTTTCGCCTCCTTGGGCGATGCATTCACAAATCGTCAGATAACAACAGTACGTCCCCATGCCGTAGTCCTTGTATGCCGATTCAAATGCAAGCACGTAGATAAAAAATCGGTTTCCTACGCGATAGCAGATCGTTCCCGCGCAAACCTGTCCGTCTATCGTTGCAACGCCAACAAATCCCGTTGTTCGCGCAAGTTCAAAAAGCTTCCGTACTTTCTTCTCATCGAAACCATGATTCTTTCCCTTTGCTGTCATGCGCGCCCGGCTTAATTTCATGATGTCACGAAAGTTGGCCTCGGCAATCTGATCCCTTTCTTGGGCGATGAACGTAAAAGAAGGGAAATCTTTTTTCAGCTTATTCCGATAGCGGTTGATATTCAGGCGCATTGATTTACTCAGCGCCGCAACATAGTCAGCAGGTTTGGGCGGCAAGGCTACAGCAATATCCTCGCTACAGTTAATTTTTTGATACAGATATGGAAATCTCGCAAGACTTTCTTCAATTTGAAGCGGCCCGAATGTGATTACCGAGACAGTTGAAAAGTGACGAAACATGTGCCGCGAAAATCGCTGCAGCTCCAAAGGTGTCAATTTGATGAATTCATTCAGAACATGAATACGCTTGCCATTGCGGCGGAACAATAGGATGCAGGTTATTTCGGTATTGTCTCGCACAATATAGGTGCTCACCCCATTTAACGAACCATCGTTCTCGAATTTTTCGAGCGTAGAAAAAATGTTTCTGTATTGGCGCTTTAACTCAGCTCCGACGAAGGCGGGAATTCGATTTTCATAGCAGTCCGCAGCAATAGTGTATTCGTCCAAATCGGTCAACTCAACTTGAGGAACAATCCTGGGGAGAGAAATTGAGGACATGAGGTTTTCGCGGGCGACGTTCATAACCCTTTCAATTACTGAAGTATGTGGAGAAGACAGAGAAACCTGGTATATCTAGCGCAGCTATCGTGGGTACAAAAACCTATCATGCATCTGTAAATCAGGATCGATCAGTTTTCCATATCTACAGATTAAATGATGTACCAACTTATGTCTTGACTCAGGATAATGTTCAATATGAGATAGATATTTAATAAAATGCAGTATTGCAAGTGCGGCCATGCAAATAAATTCCCGATGTAATGCTTTAGTGTTCTGGAAAAGAAGTCGTGCAGAACCATCATTGCGCCCTACGACCTAAACACTATGTGCATCCAGTCAATTGATATGCAATTTCAGGAATAGGAAGTGTCGAATGCAACCGAAAACCTTACTTCGTCACCTAGACCAGCACTTGGCAAATTTCTCGTCTTCTGCAATTTTCCTGATTTCATTATTGGGCGTGATCGGGGTAGGAGTCGCGGATTATCTTGTCGATGTCGATATTTCACTATCGATTTTCTATTTCTTCCCCGTAGGAATTGCCACATGGTATGCAGGGAAAAGGCTGGGCATGGTGATCGGGATATTCTCGACGATGCCTGGAGTGACAAAAGAACTGGTGGCAGGACATTACTTAATTCATCCCGGAATCGTCGCCTGGAATTTTATACTTTTCCTGTTGACGATCCTAGTACTCGTGTACCTGATAGGCAGCTTGCGCAGCCAGATTGATAAGGAACGAACTTCGATTTAAGACCGCAAAAAAATGCGGCAGAAGACCGCATCGCGGTTAGGTCCCAGTATTAGCAGCCTTTGGCGTTTTCACCGACTTCACTGCCGCTGAAGCCAGCTTCTTGTTCTTGTGCGCGAATGTCTATTTACCGTAAAAATCCGACATTTACTGCTGTAATGAGAAAAATCCCAAGTAATGCGCGATAGATGACGAAAGGCCATGTGGAACAACTTTCGAGAAATTTCATCAATCCCCAGATCGCACAAAAGGCGGAACAACTGGCGATGACAAGACCGCAGAGAAGTAATGACCACGCCTCAATAGGTATGTGCGCATGAAACAAAACCCAAAGTTCTTTCAGCCCAGCCAAGGCGATCGCAGGCAATCCGAGTAGAAAAGAGAAGCGTGCAGCCTCCTCCCGCTTCATGTTCAAAAACAATGCAGCTGTGAGAGTCGATCCTGAGCGCGACACGCCCGGGATAAGCGCGCCTATTTGCGCGATACCGATAATCAGCGCATCGGTCAAACCCATTTCTCCCATCCTGCGCCGGTGAAGACATCTGAGTTCAGCCACCGCTAACAGGATGGCCATCACGATGCAGGAGACTCCCACAACTGTCAGGCTTCTCAACGGCGAGTTACAGGTATTGAGCGTTGAAGACAGTGCGATACCGGCGATTCCAATGGGAACTGTTGCCATCAAAATCGCAATAGCCAGCCGAAATGATTGATTCTGATAGTCTCGTTTCCTTAGCGCCTTCACACTTCCACCGACGACATCACGCACATCACGCCAGAAGTAACTGACAACGGCAGCTAATGCAGCTAATTGCATCGCCGCAGAAAATGCGGCACCTGGATCGGGCCAGCCGAGAAGCGCAGGCACGATACGCATGTGTGCCGTTGAGGAAACCGGCAATAATTCCGTGATCCCCTGAACAATCCCCAATATGCCGATCTGTAGATAATCTAAAGAGGCGAAGCCTATATCCAGGCCGCTAGAACAAACACTAGTCAAATTATTCCCCCTTCAGAGTGATATTTCATATAGCGAAGACTCGACTTTGCCTTGGCCACGCTTTCTAACTTTATATTTTTTTATTGACGAGCAATTCGACCACGGTGCATTTGTGGAAATTCCACTTCTCCCAATTTTGCGCTGAGTACAAATTGACGCTCAGTTTAAGATGCTTGATTCGCGTATTTCAGTACCGTTGGCCGTTGTCACATGTCGGCATCAATATTTTTATCTCTGTCCGTGCTCAGCGACATACAGCCAGAATTTCTGATTGGTGTCGCCGGGCCGCGCACCTTGCCATATAGGATCCCATCCTTTGAGATCAATCCTATCCACGCCTGATTGCCAATAGCCCTGAATCAGCAACACGTCACAGTCTGCAGTTGGGTGTATTTCGCGCCGAACAGGAAAATGGCCCGTGAAGTAACGCAGCATGGCCCTCTCGCTTTCACCAAGTCCGATCGTCGCAATACATTTCATTTGCTTCGGCAACGGCATGGAAGTAAACACGTCGCGATAGGTTTTGGAGAAATCAAGCCACGGTAGCCAGAGCGTCATAAGCAGAGACCAAATGAGCGTGATCCCGACTACCCACGTAATAAGTCCCCTGGCCGGTGCGCGCCATAGCTTCACCAACACCCAGATCGCCCCAGCGCTAATCACGCCAGCAAGCACGCAATCGTCAGCATCGAATGTCGGTGCAAAACTGTCCGGCAGGTAGCGAAGTAAAAACGGCCATGCCGGCGGAGCACCGGTTGTCATCATGATGATCCAGCCGCCCCAAATTGCGAGTGACAACACCCCGAACAATAAGAGGCTGGCAGATACCCATACGTCGTCCGCCCATTTTGGCAGCGCCGTTGCGACGGTCGATCCGGCGATTGCCAGCGGCACCATCAATGGCAGTCCATATACGCAGCGGCCGGACGAAGAGATGCCGAGGACGAGCATGAGGACTGCGAATGACACGACGCAATACTGCATGACCGGTTCATGCAGCATCGATCTCCTCTTCAACCAGAGCGCATAGAGCGCAAGTGGTAAAGCCGGAAATGTGTACCAGGGAATAGTCTTCGACCAGAACCAGGGGATGTGTTCTGCACCTAGCAAATGTACTGAGAAGCCCAGGAACCTCCCAACATTGTTCATCCAAAACCATTCAATGAATAATTCCGGCGATCGCAAATAGAGAGCGATCGGCCATATCAACAACCAGGGGGTTGATGCAAGAAACGCTGTCAAGACGCCGCGTACATACTCACGGGTACGCCATGCGCGAAAACATAACGGCAGGAGAACCGCAGTGACACCGATGACGGCTGGCGCGAGCACCCCTTTTGCCATGAAACCGATGCCGACACCGACACCGAGAAGCAGGCCGCCTTTCAATGGTCGAGAAAGAATGTAGGCAAAACCCCATGCCGATACAGCAAAACCGCTTAGCAGCGGTATGTCGGGCATCATTGAATGGGTTTGAACCAGCACCCCCAATGACGCAATCAGGACTAATGCCGCATATCGCCCCTCGCCTTTGCCGAACCAAAGGCGGCCCGTCGAACTAACAGCGATACACGTAATCAGCGTGAAGAAGCCGGATGCGACGCGTGCGCCGTCATGAACTGGCAGCACGCCGGCGAGGCATTTGGCGAACAATGCAGCGACCCAGTAATACAGAGGAGGCTTTTCCATGAAAGGCTCGCCTCCTACCATCGGAACCACCCACTCACCCGTGTCCAGAAGATGTTGGATCATGCCAAAAACATAGGCCTCGTCTGCTTTCCACGGGTCGTGACCGATCAGGCCGACGAAGAGGAATACCATGACGATCAATATATAAAACCGCTGTTCTGCTGCAATTGGATTGGATGTCAGGTCGCCGCGCGCAGCGGTGGATGCCATGGGCGCGCTTGCTGACCCAAAGGGAAATCGTAACAACATACTGAATTGAGTGAAAAAAAGGAATGGGGCTCATGGTAACGGAATAACCTGACACCGTCGCCCTTCTGCGATTGACGAACACGTTTATATTTTTCTGAGCTTGTTGATGATCGTACGGTACCGCCCCTCCCTCAATTCAGACGGCTGGGTCAGCTGTGACCACGCCCTATAGGCGTGGTTTTGAAGTGTCATCAAAGTCAAAAATCATCGTCATCCAAGTGGGGCGGCGGAATCAATCCAGTGAAGTCGCCAATCTTCTTGGCATCGTAGGGTCCATTGAGTTGGTTAGGACCGTTGCCAGCAACATTGAGAATCCCCTGCTGAAACACGATTTGCTTATTTCGGTTGACCTCGATTACACGGTTATTGAATTGGTCGCTGATTAACGTTTCTCCGTTTGCCAGGCGAATAGCGCGCGTCGGTTGCGGATTCGCATTGCTGCCGGCTTGTTTGTTGGTCGCATATTCCCAAACAATGACATCCTTCGGATTGACTTCCACAACACGATTATTGTTGGCGTCAGTGATTAACGTATTCCCGTTGGACAGACGGCTTGCGAATGCGACGCCATTAAGCGTGCCGGATGCAGTCAGTTGTTGAACTATATGCAGATCGGTGGTTACTTCGATGACTCGATTATTGCTCTCATCCGCGATCAACACATGACCATTGGGAAGCAATTCAGCACTATTCGGATTGTTCAACTGGTTGGGACCATTGCCGGTAACGCCGGTCGTTCCATACTGCCACACCAAGCGATGAGCGCGGTCGACGACAATAATGCGTTGGTTCGCCTGGTCGGCAATGATTACATGCAAACCGTGACGTCGTTGGAAGTCAGAAAGGACAGCTGCTTGTACAGGCGTATTCAGCTGATTCTGGCCAGCGCCGCTCACTCCGGCTTGCCCGTACTGCCATACTATCTGGCCGTTGTGATTGACGAGTAGTACCCAGTTGTCGGGACATCCATTTGTCGAATCAGAGCATCCTGGCAATGGCGGATTACTAGGTGGGATGCCCGTGCCGGATAGTAGTGTGAATTGCCCGACGCGTTCAGCGTCATTTACGCCGACAATACTGTGCGGCCCTGGTTTATCTGAGCCATTTCCGAACTGCCATACTATGTGATGATTGCTCGGATCGACCTCTACGACGCGATTGTTGAATTGATCTGCGATCAGAATATTATCTTGATTCTTGCTCGTATTTTCTGCCTCTGCGGCAACTACTGCCATCGGTAAAAACAGGCTGACTAAGCCTGCACTGAGTAACAGTGCGACGGCGAAACGATTTGGTGGGGACGTTACAAGATGGGGATGCAATTTCATGAGGCTCTCCAGTGTTGTTGGTCGTACAGTTTAGATTCGGAGTAAGGGGGCAACCTGTGCATTGTCAATTCAAGCGACGATTGACGGCCGACGAGCTGGTCTACACGCGCCGTCGGTTAATGCCGTCGCTTTGCTTATCGGTTCAATAAAGGCAAAAAGATATTTGACGTGTCTACGGTTACGTATTTCGAAAAGGCAGGAACCTGCTCCAACGTGTTTTGAGATGCTGATGCCGGTCAACAAATATATCGATTGCCGAAACAAACTAAGCGTGTGCGCATCTACTGAAAGTAAGAGGTGAAACGCAACATACATCCTCGACCTTCCTTCAACAGATGCGCAGGAGTATGTATGGCTCTTTACCACCGATTCTTTTTCATGCTGGCACTTACCTTGGTCGCAAGTTGCAGTGGTGGGTCAGGTGGGTCCGGTGGTGGGACTTCGCCGATTGTCGTATCTGGAGAGTCGACTGCGCCTGCACCCGCAGTTGTTCCCACTCCGACGCCCCCGCCCACTCCGTCCGTCATTCCTCCGACGGCAATCAGCATAGTGATTCAAAACGAGAATAATAAAACCGCTGCCCAAGGCGTGAGCAACGAGTGGCGAATATCAGGTTTGAATTACGCTGCGAATCACGAGATCGAAGGATATGCGTCGGAGACAAGTATTAACCGCGGCGAATCCATCAGTTTGTTCGTCAACACAACCGATCCTAGCTATACGATGACAATATATCGCATCGGTTGGTATGGCGGCCTAGGCGGCCGGGTCGTTGCAGGTCCGATTCAACGCCAGGGCATCGTCCAGCCGGCACCTTTTCACGATCCGGTCACCGGTTTAATCGAATGCAACTGGACAGATCCATTGGTAATACAGGTTCCGGCGGACCCATTCGATTCGACCGACTGGGCCAGCGGAGTCTACTTGGTCAAACTATTGGGAGCAGGCGGCAAGCAAAGTTATATTATTTTCGTCGTACGCGATGACACAAGAAAATCGGATTTGCTATTCCAGTCCAGCGTGACAACTTATGCCGCATATAACGGTTGGGGCGGAGTTGACCTCTACCCCGAACAAAGTGAAGGCGGTAAGCAATCATATAAAGTTTCGTTCAATCGTCCTTACCGGAATACAGAGCGCGTGAGCATAGGCGAGGGAGCAGGCGACTTTCTTGATTGGGAATTGCATATGGTCCGTTTCCTTGAACGCGAGGGTGTTGATGTCACCTATTCGACCGACATCGACTCGCATCTCAATGGACAGCGGTTTCTGGATCACCGTGCAGTAATTGGCGTCGGACACGACGAATATTGGACGAAAGAAATGCGTGATGCATTTGAAGTGGCGCGCGACAAGGGTATCAACCTGGGATTTTTTGGCGCGAATACCAGCTCATGGCAAATCAGGATGGAGCCAAGCACCCAGACTAATCAGCCAAACAGGACTATCGTCGGATATAAATATGACGCAATGGCGTTTGATCCGCTTTACAAGACGAACCCGATACTTACCACTTCCTTATGGCGCGATCCTCCCATCAACCGCCCCGAAGCGTCTTTGCTCGGCAGCATGACCGACTATAACTCCGTCGATCTCGATATGATCATCGACAACTGCATAGACTGGATCTGCGCAGGTACGGGTCTGCAAAAAGGCAGTGTGCTGAAAGGCATGCTCGGCTATGAAGTGGACCGCATAGTACCAAGTTCACCATCCAACGTCGTCGCCATTGCATCTTCGCCGTATGTCGCATGCACCAACTCCAGTTGCACCACCAGCGATCTCAGAATCGCGAATATGACGTATTACACTGCACCGAGCGGAGCCGGCGTCTTTACAACAGGTTCAATGAACTGGAATTGGGGACTAGACGCGTACGGTCAGTACGGCGACCGCGCCAATCCGACGGTGCAGCAAATCACACGAAACGTGCTGAATCGATTTACCGGACACTAGGTGTTGACATACCAAAAAGTAATTTCGCAATAGTTGCTGCGAAGGTCTGTTTGATATCTTCAACAATCTGTAATGTATTTTGTAAAAAGCTTTCACTTACTTTTGTGAACCGCATGTTCCATCCATTCGAATCTATGGTCCCCGTGACTATGCGACATGTGCCTTCTCCATTCGGTGTCAATCGAACTTTACGCGAAGCTGGCTACATGTCGCCCCCTCTGGCGGGGCATAAGGCAAAACTACGTTCTACGATCGTGGGTTTTTACTTAGCTGTAAACGCCATGCACCAGCCTACTGGATTTATTGTGCCGCCAACGATGCGGCATGCGCCGTCTGCGTCAGATGCCCGCGAGGACGGTAAAAATGCAGTGCAATCCGCACATTTTTTACCATCCTTCGGGTGATCCTGATAATGGAAGTCTGACTTGGCTACCATACTTGCATATGCAGGCCGACTCACGATAACAATGGGAATCGCAATGAGGGATGCGAGCATGGTCGTGCTCTGTTTCAGCATGCTGCGACGAGAGAGGGAATGTTTATTCATCGTTAGGCGTCCTTGATTAAGACCAGCGCATCGGTTATGCCCCCGCTCCCGCATCAGTGGAAAGGGGGCGGTTGTATATCTTATAAACTTATATGAAACGGAAATAATTTGTCCCGTTTAAAACATGAACCAACTCAGCAGATACAGTGTGTTGTTGTCGCTGGCATTCCTTCCAAATCCATCGTAATTGAATTTGGCGCCATTAAACCTGGTATATCCGGTGTACTGCATGACGAGCCGGATATCTCTGCGCGGCAGGTAGTTCAATTCCCATGTATAGCCGTTGGAATTCGGGCTGCCTCCACTGCTTCCGGTAATCGATGCGCCCGTATCGTAAAGAGTGGCGTCCGCGCCTCCCTTGATCGAAAAATAGCTCAGGTTAATGCCGTATTTCTTCTGGTAATAGTAGGTGGCTTTTGTCCTGAATGACTCCAGCTTGTCGGACGGATTGCTCTGTGCGCTTGCATTCCAATCCTGCGTCTCGCGTATATAGTTGATCTGGGTTGTAATCCGGTGTTCGTCGGTGATGTATTGATACTGAGCGTCGAAACCCATATCCCTGAAACGGTCGGTCGGTCCGGTCGTCAATGTGTTGTCAGGATAACGGTTGACCGTCATCCCGTAAGTGCCGATCATCGCTGAATGGGTGCCCTCGCCCCATTCGTGTTGTAACGCAAGTCGCCAGTATGGATTGATGCCTTTAAGCGCTGCATCGCTAGACTTGTCGGTACCGGCGCGTAGTAAAGAGAATGCCTGATCTGCAGTGCGGTATCCGGTAAACTCTCCGTACAAGGTGTTCTGCCAAAGCGCATATCCCCCGATACCGGCCACCTGCTGCGCGAGCGATTCGATGGTCGTTGATGCGTTGGGGCCAACCGTGACAGGCGACGATGCAAACGGAAACCCCCATGTCGGGGCCGTGTTGTATATATCCTGCATCATCGGATTGTTATGCAAAGTGAACCCATAGATCAGGTCGTTACCGCCGTCCTCTATCCGGTTCGCATAGCGGACATCCACGTTGTCGACATTGCTGTGGTGGGCGACGCCATCGTAGGTCCATTGTGAAAATGCCCCAACATGGTCAGAGAGCTTCCCTGATAAAAAAATGCTGCCCTGCTGTACGACGACATCCCTGTCTTTCTGAAAATTGTCCGGCGACCTTGGATCGACATTCGACGTCGAAGTGCGCGACATCTGCAGCATCCCTGCGATCGGCAGGCGTAGCTGTTCACCCAAGGTATAACCGTTCAATTTAAATTGCCGACCGGTCGGCGTCAATTCCGGCCAGCTTACATGGCATGCCATACATTCCAGATGCGTCTGCCGGGCGAAGCTGGGAACCGCATGCGCGACATTCGCGGTGAACGCAAGGATCAACGCACCAACAACGCCATAGCGCAAAAATATTATTCCTAATTTATTTATTGACACACATATATCCACAGAAGGTTTGGCAGCTTATAGTTTTGAATTTGGCCGTCACCCCGCGCAACGCGAGCTACCCGCTCCGTCTCAAATCAGCCGGTATATTCCGGGTTCTTACAAAATAGTTCATTTTTTTCTCGAAATTTCATCACGAACGCTAAAAATTCGTGTTTTTGTCTCTCGGCAAGCGCTAAAAATTGAATTGCATTCGCACATGTTGCGGCCGATAGGTTTTTGACCCAAGCTGCCGATTTTTTCACTGAGCCACTGTAAATTCCTTGAAATCAAAACTGCACGCGAGTTTGTAGACCGTCGATATAGGTCAGTGAAAATCGGCAGCCTGGGGCATATCGGCATCGGCCGAAACACTTCCTTCAAGAATTGGTCAGACGAATGCCCTTTGCTGACGAGCGATGGTATGCCGACCTATAGCAACGTCCATACTTTTGAAGTTCGCGGCGCCAAGCCGCTCGCTCTTCCAAAGCAGACTTGCGTACGCAAAAGTTCATGAGAAATTGGTGTAGTCATTTCAAAAGGAGAACTTCAGTGACGACACCAAACAAATCGATGCCGGTGCATCCCATATTACAAGCACTTGCCCTCAATCTTCCGATGAAAGCAGAATCCAGTTGGACGCTGGCGGAACTGTCCGAGCCGGGCACCCAGCCCTTGTGCCGGATCGTTCTGGCCGATGGTGGCGACCTGTTCCTGGAGATCGATGACGACGGTAAGCAGGCGCGCTATGGCTTCAACGACCAAGGCGATCTGGTCAGCTTGTCCCATCAAAGGCATTTTGAGGGCGCGCTGTTTGCGCAGTTGAAGCAGGAAATATTGGACATGACGCGGAAACTCCTGCATGACTCTGGCATTTCCCGGTAACAGAATGAACTAGCAAGATGCCCGTTACTCGTCCTTACGCACTCTCATTACTTATTGAACGGAAAAAACTATGTCTATCCCATGCCCACATTGCAATTCCCAAAACACCCAGAAATTCTCCTTGATTTATCGCTCAGGGACCGCCGACATCAACCTGACAACGGTCAAGTCAACCTATGGCGTCGGCGGATTGTCGGCAGGAGCTGCATCGACCAGCGGAACGACCCAATCTCACCTCGCGAGTCAATGCGCGCCGCCAGAGAAAAGGTCCTATTTCTTACCCGTCGTTGGCATCTTCATCGGCGGCTGCGTCCTCAGCTTGTTGGTCGGCGCGTGGGTAATCGATGTCATGTATCTCCTGTTAATCGGGTACATAGTGTTAGCCATCCGGCACAACTTCCAATATTACCCAATGTGGCTACAGGAATGGAATGAGAAATACATTTGCCTGCGTTGCGACACCATCTTTCTGGTCCAAAAATCAGGTACCCAATCATTTCCAAAGTTGTTGCCGTGACTTGTGTTCCGGAAATCGATCACTGGCGGAAGATGACCAACCAAAATCGAAGTCGGTGCGTCGCTCGCCGACTTGCCCTGAAAATTTGGCTTGCTAACATCTCTTTATGGTCTGCTGCATCTAGCGCCGCGACCAAATCAAGACATCAGAAAACAGGTTTTGCGAGTAGCGCCAATATCAATGCCAGCTCGCATACCCAAACCGGAAGAGGAAAAAATGAAACTCAATGAAATTACAAATGCCAACATCATGACGACCGATTGGGCAAAAAAAGACCGCGCTGCTTTCCTACACTCGATTTCTCGTTCCAGAATATGCAAGGAGGTCTTCGTCGCACTAGGATTCCGAGCACGCGGCATTTGGATGAAGGACGTTTCTGTGTCAGACCGCCGTTCAGTGAAGGCACAACTTGCCGGGCGCGGCGACTACAGAGTGACGTGGTGGTCTATCAATGAACGGATTCATCGTTTGTTCAAGCCTGACCATTCGCTTGAACAAATCATGTACCACTTTCACTGGCGGCACCACGCAGTCACCCTGACAGCTCTCATGTACTGGAAGTTAGTGAGTGTGATCAAGTACGAGGGAATCATGCAAGGCCTGCGATTTGCGATTACCCAAATTGGCCTTGATTCAACATCAGAAAATATATTCAGTGAGCATCATGCGGAATCTCGGTGTGAGTGCGCCGAGGCGCACAGGCCTGAATCTAGCGGAGCGACAAACACTAAAGGGACACGTCATGGAAAGCGATAAAAACGATAAGGCTGCGCCTTTGCTTGGATTGGTCATCACTACGGTTGTATGCATCGTTCTGATTCATCTTTGGGTAGCAGACCTCTGCGCTGAATGGACGGCCATTTCACCAGACACCGCATATTTCTATCTGATGACACTGCTTGGTTTCCTGCAAATTTGGCGTGGCTGGTGCATCTGGACGGGCAAGGACGTGTTAAGCAACATGGTCGACCGTTTGCTGGGTAAATAGCGTCCCCTGAATCTTTTTTACAAAAACATGCGGTTGTGAGATGGCACTCCGTTGTTAACGCTACCGCCTTTTGACACAAGCGCCGCAATCCTTAAATCTGGAACGGCAATAAATACTCAAAACAAAAAAGGAATGAGATTATGATTTTCCCGCTCTACGATGGCTTTTACCTCAGCACAGATGCCTGTGAAGCTGCTAAGTGCTTCACTGGCGGACAATTTCGCCAGGCCTCGGTGGATGAGTGTGCACTGGCGATGCACCTGGTCCCTGCCATTGAGTTGAAGACTCATCCACTTGAATACCAAATGCTTGCGATGGCAATCGCGGTGGGCGATGTATTTGTAGGGCACCTGCTTGCTCACTGAATTGAAGTAATCGGACCACATCAATTCGACGTCATTTGCAACAAAATAAGGGGCTGCCTCGCCCCCGCCAATAAGAAATTGGATTTGAAAACGGAATTTTGTTAAACCCGACATGGTGAAATTTTATAGATAGAAATTCAATTTTCCGGAAACCTAATCAACAGATTCTCAAGCTGCTTAAGTCGGTGACCGGATGCCGGACTCGTATCCTGAACGAATCAGCATCAATGCCCATCTATAAAAAGCGGCGGTCTGCCTGATATCAACGGCATATAAGTCATTGATTTTAAACGATTCAAACTACAATATCTTCAATTGGATGGGATTAAATCTGCACAAATGTTGTTCGTGTCTACGTTTATAGAGGGCCAGTAGCCCTCATGCTTCCCCATTTAGCGGGCGCAATTTGACCGCTACGCGTTCCGACTTTGCGGGTGCGCGTAGCGGTATTCCATATACATTTACCACTTGCGGAGGAAGGCCCCCATACATAAATAAAATCGTTTCATGTCATTGCACCTTCTTGCATTCCAATAACACGCCGAGGCCTTACGGACTTCGGTTGCTTACCTTGTTGCTGGTCAGCGTTGAACCCTACGCTGTGTCTCGCGT
>Ga0207095_10069_pt1 | contig 31150 bp, 33 predicted proteins | sample Alteio_BWMinHeat_88_FD_153529 | JGI IMG/M metagenome (GOLD analysis project Ga0207095, IMG submission 153529) | Enriched cells from forest soil in Barre Woods Harvard Forest LTER site, Petersham, Massachusetts, United States -... | ecosystem: Environmental > Terrestrial > Soil > Temperate forest >... | reverse complement strand
AAATCTATCCTCACCTTTCGATGAGGTAATTCGTGACCGGCCCGGCGTCTCTCATGTTGCATCTGCGAGCGCGAGCTGCACTGGACAGGCCCATCCCCTGCGATCGGAATCACATTGGATAATCTGCAGCATGTTCACCAATTTGATCTGCCGCGCGTTTAGGCCGCTTATGTGCCAGCTTGTGAAAGGCCGGCGGACCTTTTTGTTTTGTATTGCAAAAGTCCGCCGAATCGGCGCCAGATGACGAATCTAATGACGCCACAAACTCGGGGTAATAGTAGGTTGCAGTGAATCTTGACAGACTTTGGCGATGAATTGCAGCGTTCGTCCGTAATCGAGCATATGAAGACCCCTGAAGATCAACTTCGCACGATCATTGATACGATCCCATGCCTGGCCTGGTCTGCAGGGCCTGACGGTGCGGCCGAATTCTTCAATCATAGATGGATGGAATTTACCGGGCTGTCTGTCAAGCAAGCACAAGGTTGGAACTGGTCTGTCGCGCTTCATCCGGAGGATCTAGGCCGCCTCATCGGTTATTGGAAATCGATTCTCGCGACGGGCGACCCTGGCGAAATTGAAGCACGCTTGCGCCGTTATGACGGTGAATATCGGTGGTTCTTGTTTCGCGCCAGTCCATTGCGGGACGAAACGGGAAGGGTTATTCAATGGTATGGCACCAACACCGATATCGAAGACCTAAAGCGCGCAGAAGAAAGGGTGCGAGCCAGCGAAGTCCGCCTTCGTCTCGTAGTCGATAGCATTCCTGGACTGGTGTATACCCTAACTCCGAGCGGAGAAATTGAAAGTGCGAATCAGCCGATTCTGACGTATACGGGCAAGACTTTGGATGAACTGAAGGACTGGCCAGCCCTTATCCATGCGGACGATCGCGCTCAAGTTCTCAGATCGTGGAGCAATTCGGTCACGACCGGCGGTTGCTATGAAGTCGAGCACCGAGTTCTTGGTGCCAATGGTGAATTTCGGTGGTTTCACGCCCGCGGCCTGCCATTTCGAGATCCAAGCGGAGGAATTGTCCGGTGGTACGTTTTGCTCTCTGATATCAGTGAGCGCAAACACGTCGAGGACGCTCGGCGAGCGCGTGATCACGAGCTCAGTGTGATTGTGGAAACAATTCCAGCGCTTCTCTGGTGTGCTGATCCTGAAGGCCAGCGTAATTACGTGAACCAAAAAGTCTTGGACTACACCGGAATGGCTCTGGAAGATTTGATTGGATCCGAATGGTTTAACGTTATCCATTCGGAAGATGCCGAAACGACCTCTCGCGCGTGGTCCAACACGATTGAAACGGGCGAGCCGTATGATGTTCAATACCGTCTCCGAAGACATGACGGCGTCTATCGATGGTTTCGCGCGATCGCTCAACCACTCAAGGACGCGGAAGGCAAGGTCATTCGCTGGTATGGGATGCTGGTGGACATTGATGCCGGTAAAGAGGTGCAGCAGAAGTTACGTCGCACTGAACAGCAGCTCTCTCGAGCGATGCAGGCGGCTGCAGTCGGAGAACTCGCGGCGTCAATTGCACACGAGGTGAACCAGCCGTTAGCTGCAGTAGTGACGAACGGTCAGGTTTGTCTACGCTGGCTTTCAGCGGTTCCCCCTGATCTGGCCAAGGCTCAGGAAAGCGTCGAACAAATCGTTCGAGATGGCAAGGAGGCGGGCCAGATTGTCCGTCGGATCCGCTCGCTGTTTGACCGCTCGACCGCCGAGACAGGCATGGTCAACCTAAACGAAATCATTTCTGAAGTGCTCGACGTGCTTGGCAGCGAGATGGCACGCAAACGAATTAAGGCCGAAATGAATCTGGAGCCCAACCTCCCTCTGGTACTTGGCGACCGTGTCCAATTACAGCAGTTGGTACTCAATCTCATTCTGAACGCAATTGAAGCGATAGATCCTGTCGAGAGGGCTCCAAATATGATCCGGGTTAAGTCCTGCCAGGACACAGCAATGACGGTACATGTCGAAATTGCGGATACTGGAATTGGATTAACCGAACCGGATAGGATATTTGAGGCTTTCTTCACAACAAAGCCAGATCGGCTCGGCATGGGTTTGCCAATCTGTCGCTCAATCATTGAGGCTCATGGCGGCAGGTTGTGGACAAGCCCGGGAGAGCAACGGGGGATAACTTTTTGCTTTACCCTGCCATTGTCGGCGAGAACTAAACCTGGTTAGCAGGCCTGCTGAATCAGAGGGCCTGCCCTCTCAATGCCAAACAACGAAGTTAAGTGCAGCATTGCATCGCAGGGTGCCGTATGCGAGCTACTCCGATCGATCCTGACCCTCCCCACCTGTGGGCCGATTTGTACAGCCGGTGAGTCCGCGTCGGCCCAGCGTCTCAGTGTCTTCGCTCCGACACAAAGATCCACCCCAATCCCGTGTCCGGCCGCATCTGACCTGTAAGTGCCCCTAAATCAATATATTCAGCAGCTAAGAATAGTGGTGAGATTTGGCGACAGGCGTGCAACCAAGAGGACAAACCGCCCAAGGGGCGTTCCTTCTCGGCTAAGGCTTGGCACTTGGAACCTCATGTAAAGCTCCTCCTGGGTTGCTTCAAGGTCGAATAGGCGCTGCTGATGGGAAGGTACGAGACACTCAAGCGCGGTGCTTTTAACGTTTAAGGACAGCTTTTTACCTCGCTTCATTGGGAGATCGCGATGCCAGCAAATGAATCCGCATACTTTTCGGCTTACCGCAGCTTGAATATGAGACGTGATGCTGAGGGCATACTCATCGTAACGTTTCACTCAAACGGCGGGCCGCTCAAATTCACGGCGCAAGATCATACTCAATTCGTTGACGCGTTTTATCACATTGCACAAGATCGCGCGAACAAGATTGTGATCATCACAGGCGCAGGTGGAGAGTTCATCCCCGATATCGACTTTTCCTCCTTCGGCAATGTGGCGGATCCAGAAGTCTGGAGTCAGGTCCACGACGAGGGTGTTCAGATCCTGGAAAATCTGGTGAACATTCGTGTGCCCGTTATCGCCGCGATCGAAGGGCATGCTAATGTGCATTCGGAGTACGCGCTCCTTGCCAATGTGATAGTTGCCGGAGAAGGCGCAACATTTAATGACGTGCCACATTTCGCCGGCGGCATCGTGCCGGGTGATGGAATATTCACGACCTGGAGTTATCGCGCCGGAGCAGGAAGAGCGGAGGCGTTCCTCCTGAATCCGCATCCAGTGACGTCCCGGACAGCGCAGGAGTGGGGAGTGGTTGCCGAAGTGGTCCCGGACGGTCAAGCTCTTGCACGGGCCCAAGAATTGGCGGCACTCTATCTGAAGAAGCCTGAGGTCACGCGTCGTAACACCCGTGCGCATTTTATCCACCCGCTGAAGGAGCGCATTATCCGCGAGGTCGGGTATGGGCTCTCACTCGAGGGGGCCTCCGCCGCGGATCTGGTCAAATCGATGCAAGCTGCTGTGCAAGCCTAGCATCAGTCAGAAGCCCTCAAATTCCGGATAGAACTATCTTTTGGCGGCGCTGAATATCGAAAGCGGCTGAGATTCTACGAGTCTCTGCCGAGGTACTCCAAACTGAAGGCATCGTATGACCAAATCCATAGTGGTAACAGGAGCTTCCAAAGGTATAGGTCGCGCTGCTGCGGACACTCTCGCGAACGACGGTTGGTCCGTAATCGGAATAGCGCGAAGCTCACCAGGACATTTCCCCGGCGAATTCATTGAAGCGAATCTTGCTGACCGACAACAAACGCAAGCGGTAGCGAGTGATCTGGTGGCGCGGGGTAACGTCTTGGGGATCGTAAATAACGTTGGCCTGGCCCGCCACGAGAATTTCGGAACGATCGACCCCGATGCGTTCTCAGCCGTGATGGACCTGAACGTTCGTCCCGCGCTGCAGCTTACACAAGCATTACTTCCAGGCATGCGAGTTGCAGAATTTGGCCGCATTATAAACATCACCAGCCTGGTAACCCGGGGATTGGCTTATCGGTCGAGCTATGCTGCCGCGAAAGCTGCGCTTGAGAGCGTGACACGAACCATGGCCATTGAGCTTGCGTCGGAAGGAATTACCGCGAACGCAGTTGCGCCGGGACCGACCGAAACGGAGTTGTTCCGCGCCAACAATGCGCGTGGAAGTGACGGCGAAGCGCGATATCTGGCGAAGGTGCCTATGCGGCGGTTTGCCACGCCTGCGGAAATTGCCGCGGCGATTGCCTTTTTCGCAAGTGATGCGGCAGCGTTCATAACCGGACAGACCCTGTTTGTTGATGGCGGCGCGAGTCTTGGCACTCTCTAACCCCACGTGTTACCGCACGTCGGGCTTTCTTCGAGGACACACATGAGCGGACCAAAACAGTTGCGGAGCACACTGGAAGAATACGATCTGGTGATTATCGGCAGTGGCGCTGGAGCGAAGTTCGCCCGCCTAAACTTTCGCAGCGGAAGGCCAACGGGGCGCACTTGTCGAGCGCAAATACACATGCGGGTCCTGCCCGAATATTGCGTGTCGTCCCAGTAAAAACATTATTCACAGCGCAAGCGTAGCTTCTTTCGTTTGCAGCAGTAAGGAGTTCGGCATTGCTACAGGCCCTGTCAGCGTCGACATGTCCCGAGTGTGCCACAGCAAAAGGCGAATGGTTGCGGACTTGGTGGATCTCGATATTGCTGAATACCGGAAGAGCGGCGCGGAGGTGATCTTGGGCTTTGCTCGCTTTATCGTCGCCAGGACGGTAGAAGCGACGCTCCCTGATGGTACGACGCGTAGACCCGTGGCAAGAACGTGGTCATTGGTACGGGAACACATGCCTCACTTGATAAGACGCCTGATTTGGCCGCAGTTCATCCGATGACACACGTCCAGGCACTGGAGGAAGCGCTTGCCCCCTTGTTTTCATCCGAAGTTCCCGTGAAGACGCTAGCGTGCGCGAATGGCTGAGGGGTAATGCGAGGTGGAAATACGGACTAAATTCACACAGCCACGGGTTGATGAGGGACAGAAACGGCGCTTGTTCCGCCGGAACGGATCGCCGTATCTGCTCCGGCAATCAAGCGGATCGGGAGTCCAGACCCATTGAGTTCTGGCTTTCGCTTTCGCGATCGCCTAACCAATATCCAACAAAGGAGCATAGAGATGGCTTTCCTGGTCAAGATTCTCGCGAAATTTGGACTCTTCAAACAAGACCTCGACTATCACCTGGTTCGCCTATCGATGGTCATCATCTACTTCTTCTTCGGGTATCAGAAGTGGTTTGACTACGAAGCCAAGGCATTGGTCCCCTTTTTTACGCATGGCCCCTTGATCTTTTGGATGTACCCGGTGTTTGGGATGAGGGGCGCAACATACTTCCTGGGTGTCTCAGAATGGTTGTTTGGAGCGCTGATTCTCGCCGGATTCTGGAATAAAAAACTGGGGGCGTTGGGTGCTCTTGGATCGGTCTTCACTTTCATCACTACAGTCACAATCATTCCATTCCTCCCTGATGGTTGGGAGGCATCAGCGGGTGGATTCCCAGCTATGGTCGGAAACGTCGCATTTACGATGAAGGATGTGGCTCTGCTTGCGATCTCGATTTACTTGCTCAAACAGGATGCGGCGCGCATATCAGTTTCGACAAAAGAGCCTGAGGTGTTGAACGTCGCATGACTGTAGCGCGGTTGCGGAACAGAATGAAGTGGACTTCTCAGTTACTCAAACCGCAAAGAGCCGAAATCTTCAAATGGCATTGACCTGGTCGACTAAAGAGGAAGAATTGCCCAAGTAGAGAGGAAACTTTCTATGCAAACAATTCAAGCTGACTACTTCACTGCCTATCGCATCGTAAAGCTGACGCGAGACGCCAACGGCGTGCTGGTTGTTCAATTCATGCCGACGGCGGGCCGTGCGTTATGACCGCACATACACACACGGAATTTGTCGAGGCCTTCTACCGTATTTCGCAGGATCGAGCGAACAAGACCGTAATCCCGACGGGTGCAGACGGGGAGTTCATCACCGATGTTGATTGGTCATCTTGCGGCGACGTCGCCGATCCCGGGGTCTGGAGCAAGATTCACGACGAAGGAGTTCAGGCTTTGGAAAACATAGCCAACATCCGTGTGCCGGTCATCGCAGCGATTGATGGACGCGCACATATTTAATCCGACTATGCGCTGCTCGCCAATGTGCTTGTGGCTGCCGAGGGGGCAACCCTCCAGGATGTGGTCCATTATGTTGCCGGCGTTGCACCCGGTGACGGAATCTTCACCACATGGAGGCCATCGCGCTGGGGCTGGGCGAGCCGAGGCGTTCCTCTTAAACCCGCAACCCATGCCGGCGCGCACTGCACGGGAATGGGGAGTCGTTGCCGAAGTTGTGCGGAACGGCAAGGCTCTCAATCGGGCCGCGGGAATTGGCCGAGTTGTACTTGAAGGCTCCGGAGGTGACGCGTCGCAACACACGGGTGCACTTCATTCGACCTTTGAAAGAGCGCATTGTGCGGGAAGTCGGCTGCGGACTATCGCTCGAAGGAGCGTCTGCTGTCGACCTTGTGAAGTCGATGAAAGTCAAAACCGAACCTCGGGCTTCGAGAGCAAACGCTGCATGAGCACGGCGAATTCATCCGGACGGCGCCGGGAGTTTGGCACCCAGCCGGCTAGAGAATTGTGGTAACCGTTGCTCATGCTCAGTATGAGCACGCAATTGCCATATTGATTGGAAAACCCCCGACTCAATTCAATTTGCCGTCCGCGCGGGAGGTCCAATTCCCCGTTCTGGTGATTCCTGCCGGTGTGCCGTCGGCGTTGCTCGAGCGCCGTCCAGATATCGCAGCCAGCGAACGCCGCATGGTGGAGGACAACGACCAGATCGGGATCGCCCGCGCTGCTTCGATTCGGTAACCAATGCAACTTTTCCCGTGAGCCTTAGATCGTGATCTGCTCCTGACTGATCTTGTCGTTTGATTCACAACTCTCGCGAGCGACTCAGCCGGACGAAACGATACTTCTCAACGCAGCAGATGCCCGTTGCGAATCCGTTCGCTCCGAGACCCGTTTGAATACAATTATCGCAATTGCTAATTGTCAGCTGCCAGTTCGATCTCGCGTTCGAGCGTATTCAGCAGTGATTCAAGCCGGGAAACGAGCGGTAGAAAGGTCTGGACTGCGGGACTGTTCGCCCATATTTTGCGTGAGCGAAATATGTCAATTGTCTCTTCGGTAATGGGCGCGTTCGGTTCTTCCTGTGCAGGCGCGATACGCCTCCGCGCCGAGATATTATCGGCTATCGACTCGAGGCGTTCCGCATGTCGAGTATCAAATGCCTTTTGGCCTCGTTGCAATGGCTCGGGAAGCTCGAAACCTGGTAAGTGAAGCCGATATTTGAGCAGTGCGATTCTCAGGCGCAACGCCTCTCTGAGTCGCAATTGCCACCTAAGAAGCTGAGACCGAACCGCAATGTCGTGCTCGCGAGTCTTCCCGAATTCCAGCATCACCCCGTCGGCGTGCTGGCGCAGGGTCTCGAAGTTCGTCGCGATTATATCGCGGAGCGAATATGTCTCCTCAATCGCGATACCCGAATCGCTTGACACCGGCGCTCGCATCAGCTGCGCCAAGAGCCGCAGGGACGAGACAAAAGTCCGCTGCATCTCTCGAAGTGCCGGTGCTCCCCATAACTGGTCGAAGACCAGCCACATCACAATGAGCCCCAACAGGATTCCGGCGACGCGATCACGCGCCACGGCCAGCGAGGTTTGGAATTTGAACTCTTGAAGGTTGATAAGGTAGAAGGCTACCGCGATCTGAACACCGAAATAAGAGAGGCGGGGGCCGGACGTCGTAATCCAGGCTGCAAAGATGGAGACGGCTATGAACAAGAGAAGGAAGCCAACGATCGAGTCGATCGCCGGCAGCAGGAATACTTGCGCGCCGAAACCCAGGATCACTCCGCCCACAAATGCTCCGCCGAAGCGAAGGATCTGCTTCTGACGCGAGGCACCGATCGTTGAGAGCGCAGTCAAATAACAGGTCGTGACCGCCGTGCTGATCCCCTTCCATGCGACCAGGTTATAGGTGAGATAGCAAAGACTGGCTGCCAAACCTCCGCGTATTGCAAATCGTACGTAATCAGGATTTGAAAACGCGTCAGGGACAAGGAATTGCCTGGCTGGCGCTGCTCTCTCCGGCGGGGGATAATACCCGGAGGGCGAGTCCGAGCCGGCCAGCACCTCGGAGATCAGAGTTACTGTCCTGTCCATCTCGCGAAGAATGGGCACATTCGGGGCAGCGTTTTCGGACGTGACGCCCGGATGGCCGGGAATTCGCTTGAGAAGCAGGTCGTTGGCAAGAGTCTCAATTCGTGCAGCAAGGGCATCCATACCAGGTTCATCAGCGCGCAACCTTTCCGACGAGAAATCCTGGAGATTTGCGGCAAGATCCACGAGCCTTCCCACCAATGCAACAACGGTACCCATTTGCTGGAGCACTTCTGGAGAATAGCCGGAACGCAGGAGATCCTGGCGCATTCGGGATGTACCAAGAATCGCCAGTTGCGTAACCTGATGTTCGCTTGTGATGGTCTGCGAGTTTCGCGACCAGGAGCGAAGCATCGATGCGGTGCACCATAGGCGTTCGATGAGTGCCGAGGTGAGGGTATCCACTCGCTGCAGGCGGGCATAAACAAACTCGATGAGGACGGTGACCAGGCTCGCATAGGAGATCGCTCCCACCGCCCATAAGGTCTGTACGACCTTGTCCTCTGCCGTGATCCGCTGGTCCCACAGTGGAATTGTGATGATCAGCAAATATCCGAAGCGGGCAGCAGCCGTGTAGTTAGATACTACCTTCAAGCCAAAGAAGACCAGGAATAGAGTCAGCAATACCCATAAGAGGCGAAGGGTGGGATCTCCGGAGAAAATGATCGCCCCAACGAGTACATACACAGCGGCGCAGGAAAAGGAAACGATCATTGTCTTTGTCGCCTGTAGCGTGTCTTGGGGGCGTTCGCGCGAAAGGATCAATGCGAAGATTGCCCCGTAGGCTCCATAGGGTACTCGAAAAATCTCATTGATCACCATGACGAGGCTTGCAGCGAACACCATGCGCGCGAATAAAGCGGCTCTCCCTGGGTAGAAGGCCAACTCTTCGCGCAGCAAATCGCGAACCCAAGTGAGCGAGTCAGAGAGAGACGGTCTTTGATACGCGAGTGTGGCCACGACTAATGCCCCTCAACAGTAACAACTGCGGTTTCGCCGATCCGAAACGCGTCTCCGGACGAATTCTCCAGGCGAACTCGCACCGGATACCGTGCTGCGAGATGGACCCAATTGAGTGTTCGCTGCACATCCGGCAGACCTTGCTCGAACCGGCCGATGACATCGGGGTCTGGTGTAACGCCGTACCCGATGCTCTCCACTATCCCCCGAAAACGTTCGTTTGGCCGAGAAATTAGGTAAACGACGGCGGGCATGCCCGGTTGGATGTGGTGAAGTTGTCCTTCGCGAAAGTTTGCTAGAGCCCACCAGGTACGCGCATCGATAAGCGTAAAGACCTGTTGGCCGACGTGTGCGTATTGTCCCTCGGCGATCGTCAAATTTGTGACAATGGCATCAAAGGGTGCGTATACCCGGCAGTTATTGAGACTGTAATTTGCGGTCTTTATTTCCGCTGAGCGCTCGCCGCGCTGGTTAACCAGTGGCTCAAGCGTCAGAACGGAATGTTTTGCCTGCTCGTGACGGGCACGGCTCTCCGAAAGTGTCGCGGCGGCACGTTGGTACTGTGCGCGGGCCGATTTCAATTCGGCTTGTGCGACAAGCAACTGGGACTCGGCCTGTTTTAGCGCCTGCGCCTGAGCCTGTTCTAAACTACGTGCCCGGTCAACCTGATCCACCGTAACGAATTGCTTTTCGAGAAGGGGTTCCACGCGGTGGAGGTTGTTGCTCGCATAAAGCCATTCAGCTTTTGCTTTGGCCACCCCCTGCTCGGCATTGGAGATATCGGCTTGTGACTGATCGATGGCCGCTTCCCAGTGGCTCACGTCGGCTTGCGCCGTATCGATACCGGCGCTGGCGACGGACACTTCGCTCACCTCCGCAGCGATCTTGCGCTGTTCATCGGAGATCTGTCCTTCGAGTGCAGATTGAGAGGATTCGGCTCTCTCCAACGCATATTGGTATGGACGCGGATCAATGACGAAGAGCAAGTCGCCTTTCCTCACGAACTGGTTATCGCGCACGTTGAGTTCGATGATGGGTCCTTCAACTTGAGGAGCAATACCGATCAAGTTTGCGAACACTTCTGCATCGTCCGTGCGGGGATGATGGCCGGCCCGCCAGAGGACGACAATCCCGAGTAGGATTGCTGCCGCCATGATCCCAACGCTCGCCCATTGCTCAGCCGATCGATGCGCCGGATTTCCAAGATCGAACGTAGCCATTTTCTACTCCATACTGTCAGAAAAAGATGAGCCAGATCGCGAAGGTATATGCCGCGGCCAAGCAGGGATACGTGAGAAAGGGGAATATGAGGTGGAGTTTCCGCCGAATAAAGAGCCAGTGAGTGCAGCCAGTGAGCACTGCTCCTAGGACAATACACACGAGCCACGCCGGAAATTGGGAACCCATCACATCAATCGCTGGGGCCTGTGAACAGCCGGTGACTACCATCGCCAAGTGGGCCACTAGAAAGCGTCGACTCTTCCAGATCATGGTTGCTGCCTCACACTCTTCGGCTGAACAGAATCGGCGGTCTGGAATGCGAGGTCCGCCAGCGTTTCCAGCACCTGCGTACGGGCAAGAACATCAGCCGATCGAGCCTGCGCCAGAGTTCTTTGAGCTTCAGTTACATCGAGAAGATTGCGAACACCGTAGTGGTACGAATCGAGTGCCGCTTGATACGATTGGCTCGCCGCCTGCAAGAGGGATGCTGCTGCTTCCCGCTGGCGAAACGCTGTCTTGAGATTGGAATAGGCAGTCCAGACCCCATTTTCGACCTCGTCGCGGGCAGCAGATGCTTTTGCTTCTGCTGTCCGAGCCTCATGCCCGGCCTCCGCAAGAGCATGCTTTCTGGCGCCCCCGTCAAATATTGTCCAGTTCAGGCTGAAGCTGACCTCTCCATCGAGAGCTGCGGTATGACCCCACGGAAGTTCCTCCTGCATTCCGTAAAGCGATTGAGGATCAGGATGCGCGCGTACCCGAAGAGAGGGAAAGTATGCGGCTTTCGTTTCTTTAAGACGCGCATTCGCAGCACGGATTTCAGCCACCTGCCTTAACAGATCGGGACGTTGATTCACTGCGCGATCAATCACGTCATCGATGGAGAGCTCGACTTGCTCAGGATTGGAGATCTGGTCAATTGACTGCACGGGAATCGGCTGAACTGGAGAGGTCCCCAGAGCGACTGCCAGATTACCGCGGGCGACGTCTTCAGCGCCTATGGCTGCTTGGAGATCGTATGCTCCACGCGCGACTGCGCTCCGGGCTTCCAGCACGTCTGGAAGCGTCGCCAACCCATTCTTTAGAGACGCTTCGGCCGCTTCCTTTACTGCTTCAGCATTTGCAAGATCCGCACGAGCCGCATCTTCTTGGCCGATCGCATTCAGCAACTTGTAGTAGGCGATCTCGACCTGATAGATTATTCGCCGATGAGCGTCGTTGAAATCGAAATCGGCCGCAAGTAATTGTTCCCTGGCGTGACCGATTCGGCCGGCGCGTCCCCCAAAGTCGAAGATGGTGTATTTCAGGTCGAACCCCAAGTCGAAGGATTGAAACGTCTGCCGGTAATAGTGATTTCCGAGGTAGGCTTCCTGGCGGTTGGTTTGCGACAACGCCAACGCGACCAGACTCGGATAGAGCTCGCTTCGGGCGACTCCAAGCGCTTCGGCCAGCGATCGGGCCGCTTCCCACGCAGCGCGTGTCTCCGGGTTATGCGATTCCGCAAAGGCGATTAGATCCGTCAGTGAATATTTCGAATCCGACGGTGCGGGAAGCACCCGTGGCGAAATCTGCTGGGCCTCTTGCCCATATGTCCTTTCCTCTGCTGGATGCCAGGGCAGGTTTGAACCCCCGGGGGCACTTTGGGACCACGTCACGCTGTCGCACCAGACGACCAGAAGTCCCAATGCGATACAGAGCTTGCGCCTTGTCATCTTCCATCCGGAATTCAGTCGAGAAAAAGGGCCAAGGACAGTCGCAGAAATCGACGTCAAACTGGCCGACACCTCATCACCATCTCTCATCTGCAGACCGCACTTAGTGGATTCCTCGTTCATTCACTCGTTCAAAGAGCGTGTGGCTGCCTCGGTAATCAACGTGCACCCCAACCAGCACGGGGCGGGAGCATCGAAAGCCTGTTTGAACACTGAACGAATCTGGGGCGCCAACCGGATCATGAATCCGTGCGCTCCAAATGGCTATGCATACTTAACGGGATCAACTGGATCAAACGATGTGCCGGAAGGCTATCCCTCCGCCGCCTTGATCTTCTCGCTCAACGCCGGATCCTCGAAATTCGTCTTGAGGAATTCTGCCGATGTAGGCAACTCCACCCGGAGATCGTGCACTGTACAAATCTGCACCCTACCGGCGCGAAGCCAGTAGTCCAATGCGTGCCCTCCAGCGTGCTTATCCTGCTGCAGAAAGTGAAGGTGAAACCCCGCCACGCCGATACCCTGCGCATAAGTCGGAGAACGAAATCCGGCCAAGATCCCTTCCACATCTGTGAAGACTCTTTCTGCTTGATGTTTCGCTGCTTCCGTGAGTGGAGGAAACGGCCGGACCTGACGTTGCACGGTCCGCGTGTGGACTTCATCGAAAACGCCATCCACCCTCACAGCGCTGAAGAGGTTGGCATCTGTCGCCGTCTCAATCATTCCCAGGAGCTTGCTCTTCGACATCTGTTGTGGCACATCCAACTCCAGCTCCGGCTGAAAAAAGGTAACCACAGCGAAAGGTGTCTTTTGGTCGCCAGTGACGGGGCGAGCAGACCCGTCCGATCGAAGCTGATAAAATGTCCCGTCAAATCCGACCATCTCTCCATCGAGATCATTGAAAGTGCCTAGGCCGAAGTCGCCGTATTTCCGAATCTGGCCGTATGTCGTCTCACCTTCATAAACTCCGGCGATCAAAGCGGACATTAGGGAGGTTTGATACAACTCTCCCGCTCGGTGATCGTTGCTGCCTGACATGTGGTGCCACGCTGGCTGGATCATTGCGAGTGAGCCGGACTCAAGTGAATTCTTCATGCACTTCCTCTCAATCCCAGGCTTCGGGAATCACGTGTTGGCCAATTTCCACGTTATTGCTGTAATCCGTCGGAACGTCGACGACGACCACTCCGGGAGTATCGAATGCTTTTCGCAAAACCGGTAGCAGCTGATCCGGTTGGTTGACCCTCATACCCACGCATCCAAAGCTTTCCGCGTATTTCACGAGGTCCGGATTTCCGAAATCAATGCCCGAAGTACGCCCGTAGATAAGGTTCTGTTGGAAGGCGACCATATTGTATCCGCCGTCGCGAAAGACAATGACTGTAATGTTCAGCTTCAACCGAACCGCTGTTTCCAGTTCCATGGACGAGTAGAGGAAGCCCCCATCGCCGACAACCGCCAGAACCTTTTTGGTGGGATAAGTCAGACTCGCCGCCATGGCCCACGGGATCCCGACGCCTAACGTCTGCTGACCATTGGTGAACAACAGTTTCCGTGGTTCAAAGGCGAAGAAGTGGCGGGCCATCCAGATGTGGACCGACCCCATGTCGGTCGCGACGACCGTGTCGTCGTCCGCCAGGTTGCGCAAAGCCAGCACGATGCTTAGAGGATGAATCGATCCCTGTGATTTCGGAGCTGGAGGGTTTTGCAGCGCGTTCAACTCCGCCTGAATCGCCTGCAGCTCGGAGCCCGTTGCGAACGAATGCTCCTCCAACGCAGAGGCGAGCGCACGCACTGTCTCCGGAATTGCTCCGCGAAGCTCCAGTTCTGGTTGGTAACGGTTATCGATGTCGCACGGTAGACTATCGAGATGAATGATGGCGCGAGTCTTGCCAACATTCCAGAAACTTGGGTCGTATTCGACAGGATCGTAGCCGATGGTTAGCACGACGTCCGCTCTGGCGAGCACCTTGTCTCCCGGTTGATTCCGAAAGAGTCCCACGCGTCCGAAGAACAATGGAAGCAGCTCGCGCGAGATGGCGCCCGCGCCTTGAAACGTGCCGACTGCCGGCACTGGGTGTCGTTTCAAGAGTGCGCGAACCGCGGCTGTCGCATCGGGGGCGCTGGACCCCATCCCCAACAAGATGACGGGAGTCTTCGCATCCGAGACTTTTGCCGCGGCCTTGCAAATCAGATCTGCGGGAGCCGCGCCAAGTGATGGCAGCGCCAGGGATGGCGGTACGCCGACTTCGGTCGACTCACGCTGCACATCTTTCGGAAATGCAATAAAGGATGCGCCGGCACGAGGGGCCATAGCCGCTCGAAAAGCGTTCACAACCGCTTCGCCGGCGGCATCCGGTGCGTCGATAGCTACGCTGAATTTTGTTACCGGCTTCATGATCGCAACCGAGTCCATTGATTGGTGCGTTTGCTTGAGGGTGTCTGGCAAAGGAACTACGCCGCCGATTGCCACCATCGGATCACCTTCGGTAGTGGCGGTGGCCGCGCCGGTCACAAGATTGCCTGTGCCGGGGCCCGAGGTGACAAGACAGACTCCCGGCCTTCCAGTCAAACGCCCGATCGCAGCGGCCATAAACGCGGCGTTCTGTTCGTGTCGGCAAACGATCAGCTGCGGACCTTCATCGCGCAACACATCAAAGGTCGGCATGATTTTGCCGCCTGGAATGCCAAAGATAAATTTGACATCCTGTTGCACCAGGCTCCGGACTAACAACTGCGAGGCGGTTTGTTGGCCGTTCTTCACTGTCATCCTAGTACTCCTGTAATTCGTGGTTGGTGGCCTTGGTCAGTGCAGTTCACTAAGACATCACTAGCAACTGGCGTTCCTGAACGACGATTCCCGAGAGAAGATGAAATGCGCCGCTCACACGACTCCATCTGTACAGGTAGATGCCCCAGACAAATTGTTTCCGTGAAGAGCGCGAAGCCCTCAAGCAAGAAGGGGTGCTGATCACAGACCCCGCGTATCGTATAAGTCGAGACCACAACAGCCCGAGCTCGAAGGAGAGGGACCGTGCCGGAAACCGCGCCGACGGCGAAGAGAATGGTTGTTCCGTTCGCCCAGCGCTTTGCGACCAGCAGGTATGCCGGATCGCCCGGTCAGCCTTCACCGCAATTCCGCAATAATGGTCATCATCAGCGGCAACGAAACGCCAATAGCCGCAAACCCGATGTGAAACGCCAGGAACATGCACTTGAAATCGCGCGACCATTGTGTTGTCCATATGTTCACTCCACTACTCACTAATCTGGGAACCTCTCTGATGGGCCGCGAACTCACCTGGCCTCTGCTCTCCAAGCTTCCACTTGATGTGATGGCTCACGCTCCGATGGGAATATCGTCGTGGCGCTACCGTCTCCATGTGCTCTGCGCCGCGATTCATGCCAGCGGATCAGATGAAAGCGACAGCGGCGCATTTCGATCGGAATACTTGGCCGATCAGTTCGTGAGAGGTTCAATCTTCGGGTGTCGCTGGAGAAACGCTTAACACCGTGGTTAAGCGCGAACCAACGATTCCAACTGTGATTCCGACTGCGGTGTCGGCAAGTCGGAGAACCGGCTGTATCCATGCCGGCCCGGGACTCACTCTTGCGACGACGAGCACAACCGCGCTGGTAATGGCCGCCGTGACAATGTCCTCTGTGCGGCCAACAAGCGCAAGAATGACCGTACTGACCCAGATCAGAGCGGCCATTCCGAACACATTGAATGGGAAGAAGATCAGGTATACAAGGCACAATGCAATGCTCAGTAAGGTTGCGAGGGTCCGTGACAGGGCGGCACGGGCGCTCTCGCGTAGACTGTAGCGGAACACAAAGATCGTCGCCACCACCGCCCACATTCCCCCGACCAGGTCGTTATCACGGGATACGGAGTATTCGCGAGCCAGGATGGTCGTAATAATCCAGTAGCTCAAAAGGCAGCTGAGCGACAGCATCGTTCCGAAACTAGCCACCCGGCCAAGGTTCCGGGGCCCGTTCCCTACTTCAATCTCTTTCTTTTGTACCCATTCCATAACTTACTCCTCATTGGCACGGCGTGCATTTATTCGAGTGACGAACGCGCCCACCGTGTCCACGATAGAGAGGTCTCTCGCAAAAGTGAGTGTTCAAGCAAAAGACCATGGCTCTTCGGAACCGTGCTGTGCACATCAGGCAACACTCATTGCGGGATGGGGCATGTTTCCCTTGTTGCCGAAGCGTGTACAAACCCTGGGCGCACTCGCCCCATCTGAATAGAGCATCTCTGCAGCCAAATCTGCGAACGTTGTCGGACGGGGCGAAACGTGTCTGTCATCTCGATTTCCAACATCGCACCCGTAATCCTTCGCTCGTTCCTGGTGTCGCTATGCAAACGGGAGTCGTTCGTGCGACAGGTGTCCGACAGCCTCATGGGGACTGATCGCACGGTGTGGTTCCGCCACGCAACTTGGCGGCCCTGCTTGCGGGGTCCAATGAAAGAGCAGGCTGTACATCGATCGACGAGCACAGTCGGCAGAGGCTGCAACGATCATGGACTCCCGAACAGAAGTGCGAATACCCGGCAGAACGCCAGCATCGTTCCAACACCAACCACCTCGCCAAGTCGTGGAAGATCATTGTCCACTTCAGTTTCCTCCTTTCTTGCCCATTCCATAAGCTCAAACCTCAGCGCGTCCACGCGTAGCGATAACCAAGGTGTTGATGTTTGCCGGATTTGAGAGGCCTCTCGCAAATGAGCGCTCAATCAAATTGCGGAGGCCGCTCCTCCAAAACCGGGCTGCGCGGGATCAGGCGGCAGTCGTTTCAGCCGCCAATTCCGTGGCATATTCCGGCTTGTAGAGATGCTCACGAATGAAGACGACAAAGTCTTCCGGTCGTTTGACCTGGGCGAGTCCGGATTCAAAGACGAGCTTTGCCACTCGTGCAGCCGTCTGAATTTCAATTTCCAGAATTCCTGATTGGGGCGGATAGAGCAGTCCCTGGGCAAGCAGCTGAGCCGGGACCAGATCTGCTACCGCGCGGGCCGCTTGAATGAACATCTGATCCGTAACACGCGATGCCTGGGTAGCAAAAACAGCCATTCCAATGGCAGGGAAGATGTAGAAATTGTTTGCTTGTCCAGGCAGAAACGTCTGCCCGTTGAAGTGAACCGGGGGAAATTGAACCCCGGCGGCATAGATTGCCCTGCCTTTCGACCATGTGTAGGCTTGCTCAGCCGTACACTCTGCGTGCTCCGTCGGGTTAGACAACGCAAGGATGACCGGACGTTCGTTGATCTGCGATACTGCTTCGACCACAGCCTGCGTGAACGTGCCGCCAGCCGTACTGACGCCGATGATCGTCGTCGGCCGGATACTTTTGATTGCCGTTACAAAATCACGAGTTGGAGAATGCTTGTGAGCGTAGATCCTCTGGAAATCGAAAAGGTCCTTGCGAGCCGACTCGATCAGTCCGTTGATATCGAACATATGGACCCGCGACCGGGCTTGCTCGAGTGTTAGCCCTTCCTCAACCATTGCCGAGCACAGGAGACCTGCCAGACCGATGCCAGCCGAGCCCGCTCCTAAGAAGAGGAAGTTTTCATCGCGGAGCTTGGTTCCCTTGATCTTTGCGGCATTTATCATGCCCGCCAAGACGATGCCGGCCGTACCCTGGACATCGTCGTTATAAACGCAGTACTTGTTCCGGTAGCGTTCCAGAAGATGAACGGCGTCTGCCCCTGTCCAGTCCTCGAAATGAATGCAGCATTTTGGAAAGACCTTCTGAACCGCTTCGACAAACTCGTCCACGAAGGAATAGAGGTCTTCAGTCGAGGGGCGAGTCTTCCGCAGACCGAGATACAGCGGATCATGGAGATATTGCTCATTGTTTGTCCCTGCATCAAGATACATCGGTAATAAGTGCTGAGGTGGTACGCCCGCACAAGCTGTGTAGAGTTGCAATTTGCCGATGGGGATTCCCATCCCGTTTGCTCCGATATCGCCCAGCCCGAGAATGCGTCCGCCGTTGGTCACGCAGATAAAGCGTACGTCTCTCTGGGGCCAGTTCTTCAAGATCTCCTTCACCTTGCCGCGACGCGTGATCGACAAATACATCCCCCGTGGTTGGCGGTAGATGTGTCCAAATCTCAGGCACGCTTCTCCGATCGTCGGATCGTACACGATTGGCAGAAATCGTGCTGGATCCGACATGATGGTGCGGTAGAAGAGTCTTTCATTGTGGTCGAGCAGATTGATCAGATAGATGTATCGTTCGAGATCGGTGTCCTTTGTGGCTAGCTGCTGCATCACGCGCTGGAGTTGAATACCCTCTGTCTCTGTCACGTCGGGAACAAGACCGACCAAACCGTGAAGTTGTTTCTCCTCTTCGGTGAACGCAGTGGACTTGTTAAGGGATGAGTCTTGAAGCAAAGAGAGTCCGTGCTTTTGAGAAATTGACATGGTTCTCCTTCTTGAATTCTTGAGGTTCCAGCGCTACTGCGTATGAGGTGTGCGGCGTTGCTTTTAGTTCGCCTTTGCAACGTACGGGTGTACCATCTTTGTGGGGTCGACCACGCGATCGAATTCCTCTTCGGAGACGAATCCGAGCTGTAATGCGGCTTGCTTCAGCGTGAGATCGTGGTCAAGGGCGTGATGAGCGATTTGTGATGCCTTGTCATAGCCGATCACGGGTGCCAGGGCGGTAACGAGCATTAGGGAACGACTCACATATTCCTCGATCCTCTTGAGATTCGGCTGGGTACCTTCGACCAGGAACCTCCGGAAGTTTGTGCATCCGTCCCTCAAAATCGTAATCGAATGTGTGATGTTGAAAATGATCAATGGCTTATAGACATTCATCTCGAGGTAGCCGCTAGCCCCGCCAAATCCGACTGCCACATCGTTCGCCATCACCTGGACGGCGATCATGGTCAAAGCCTCGGCTTGCGTTGGATTCACCTTTCCGGGCATGATCGACGACCCCGGTTCATTCGAGGGGATGATCAACTCAGCGAATCCGGCGCGGGGGCCACAGGATAGTAGGCGGATGTCGTTAGCAATCTTGTAGAGGGAAACGGCCAGGGTCCGAAGTGAACCTGAAAGCTGGACCAAGGCATCATGAGCTCCCTGCACCGTGAACTTGTTCGGCGCGCTGGAAAACGGAAGCCCTGTCAATTTTGCAATCTCTGCTGTGGCTTCCTCGCCGAAGCCAGGGGCAGCGTTAATTCCGGTTCCTACAGCTGTGCCGCCGAGTGCGAGGCGATAGACTCCCTTGAGCGAGGTCTCAATATTCTCTATATTGTCGCTCAGCATTCCGGCGTACCCAGACCACTCCTGGCCAAGCGTAAGAGGAGTTGCGTCCTGCATATGAGTGCGGCCGATCTTCACGATGTCCTTCCACTGGTCAGCCTTTGCCATGATCGCGTCGTGCAGGGCTTTGAGCGCCGGAATCAGTTTCTCCTTTACATTCACCGCCGCCGCAATGTTCATCGCAGTAGGAAAGGAGTCATTCGACGATTGAGACATGTTGACGTGATCATTGGGATGGACCGGCTCCTTGCTTCCAAGCTCCGTCCCTGCAATCTGACAACAACGGTTCGAGATCACTTCGTTGAGGTTCATATTGAATTGAGTTCCACTTCCAGTCATCCACACATGTAAAGGAAACATATCCTGATGGAGGCCTTGGAGGATCTCATCACAAGTCCGACTAATCAGGTTGTGGCGCAAGTCATCCAAACGTCCGCCGGCGTGGTTGGCATTGGCTGCCGCCTTTTTCAGCGTGGCGTATGCCGCAATCATTTCCCGCGGAATCAGATCGTGCCCAATGCTGAAATGTTCCAATGACCGTTGCGTTTGTGCGCCCCAAAGCTTCGTGCTAGGGACATCTACCTCACCGAGGCTATCGGCTTCTTTGCGGGTTTTCAGTTCCGGTATGGTACTTTCAGCCGCGCTCATCAGTTTTACCTCCATCGCTGTGCCTTCAATCGATCTCGCAGATGATGCCGTTGCAACGGCGCTTCAAACACAGCTTTATATTTCGTCACAATCGCAACAGCATTTCAGCTGCCATTTTGGATGTACCTGATCGACCATGGCGATGCGGTTGTGTGCCGTGAGAATCGGTCCGTAAATCGTGACATAAATGCTTCACTAGGAATTGCAGGGAGTGCGTGCGGGGATGACCCCAATCGGGCTATCCGGAGTCGATCACGTAAAGGACGGCGGCTTTGCATTCTTCTCCGCTTGCCCCGTGTCTTTCCACCGACATTAGCTGTCGTACTGTCGCGCCCAAGACGCGCGAGCAGCGTAGGGTGTTGGGGAAAACCAATCACATGTGAACCTTGCGGAAATCGCGGTCTGCCCGTGTAGTTGGTCTTCTGCGTGCAAGTTGAGAGAGCAGAGGCGGAGGAATTCTTACATGACTGGTCGCATCGCATTTGCCATCTTGACCCTAGCTTTCTTCGGCGGCGGGTACGAGCAACTGAAACCGAGCACAGAGACCTTCAACGGCTTTAGCCTGGTCGATAAAACCGGGAACATCAGCAAGCCAAGTGACGTTCGAGATCGGTACCAGTCACTCGGGACCTATCTTGTGCTCGATCCCAAGGGCGATCAGATGCACATGACATACGCTTCACCGGGTGCGGCCGAATACTACCGCCAAAACGGGAAGTTCGCCGATGGCACTGTTTTGGTAAAGGAAGTACTTGGAACAGATCACGCGCAAATGACAACCGGTGATGCACATTGGGCTGCGAACACCAAAGTGTGGTTCGTCATGATCAAGGACGAAAAACATCGCTATCCCAACAACCCATTGTGGGGAGATGGGTGGGGATGGGCACTCTTCAAATCTGACGCTCCCGACAAGCAAGTCGCAACAGACTACAAGAAGGATTGCCTGAGCTGTCATATTCCAGCGCAGTCAACCGACTGGATATACGTACAAGGCTACCCAGTCCTTAAGTCAAAGTAAGCAGAATGCTCTCGCAGAAACCTTCAGAAGGAGAATTGTAATGCAGAGATATGTATCGCTAACCATCGTCGCACTTGGACTGATTGGTTTGGCCGGGTACCTGGTCGTCACGAAACCGGTTGCGGCTGCGCAAGCCGAACAGTCGAGCGCCGTTTTCGACTCTCAGGGCAACCTGAAGCTGCCTGACCCACATGTATTTCGTAGGTGGGTCTTTGTAGGGGCTCCACTAACACCCAATGCCCTCAACAACGGAAAGGCAAATTTTCCTGAGTACCATCATGTGTACATCGAGGAGAAGAATGTACAGGCCTACTTAAAAACAGGTTCCTTTCCCGAGGGAACAGTCATCGTAAAAGAAATGACTCGCGTACTTGATCCGACGTTTCCGGACGGCTCGCGTACAGAACCATCCGGCCGGGGATATTTCAACGGCCAGTACAACGGAATCGACGTTACGGTAAAGGATAGTAAGCGATTCGCCAAGACGAACGGCTGGGGGTTCTTCACCTTCGGACACCATCCGTTGCCCTACACCGAGTCAGCTGCGGAAGCCCCTGCAACTGAATGCGCTAGTTGTCACCAGACGTTTGTCACCAAGACTGACATGACTTGGGTGCAGTTCTATCCACTGCTTCGCGACAAGGATCCGAAATGATTGAGTGGGAGCCTAGCAGGATCCCTCCCACTGTGAGCCAAAGCACGAAACATTCGAGACCAATCTCGACCTAATAGAAGGAGAAAAAGAAATGTCGCACGAGATGAACATGAAAGACATGGGCATGTCGAAAGAGATGAGCATGAACGGTCGTGGCGGCCATCTTTACATGCAAACCAATGAAGTCAAAAACGCGATCATTCACTACCATCGCTCCGGCAACGGCGAGCTGACAGAGGTGGAACGTGTCGCCACCGGCGGCGCAGGTTCGGGGACTTTCAAGCCGATCAGCGGCGAGGAGAGCGCGCCCAACTCCTTTGAAGGCGCGGGGAGCGTTATCCTCTCGCCAGATCGCAAGTTTTTGTTTGCCACAAACGGCGGAAACAATTCGGTTTCCAGCTTCGCCGTGGGCGCCCAGGGCAGGCTAACACTAATCGACACTAAGCCGACCGGGAACGCAGTGGAAGGAAGGAGTGGTACTGCCAAGTCGCTGGCATATTCGCCCTCGAAGGAAATGCTCTATGTTGTGCACTCGTTCGGACCTGATCACATCCGGATCATGTCGGTCTCCAGTGATGGCAAGCTTACTCCACGTATGGAGAAGTACACGTGCAACACACCGGCTAAGCCGCACCGTGTGCCGACGCAAGCCGTGCTCTCACCAGATGAGAAATTCCTGCTTGTCGGGACGACATTCGACGTGCCCATCGCAATCTCCGGCACCTATCCGGACGGTTCCCCCATTCTCTGGGTGACTGGTCCGGACGGCGAAACAAGGTCCGTCGCTTCGAATGCTCCGGATCCCGATGGCATTGTAATCCACCGCGTGAACGCAGACGGCACGCTCGGCGAAGGCTCCTTTCAGGATGGAGGAGGCGGCTCTCCCTTCTACATCGCGTTCCTGCACAATCGGCCGGACACGTTCATCATCGGCTATGCGGTCGGTGATGGAGTGGCCTTGGGCCGAATCGACGAAGATGGCAGAATTGGCGTGGGCAAGATCGTACCGATCGACACGAGGAGAGGCAAGATCGCTGAACTTTGCTGGGCAGCCGTTTCACCCGATGATCGACTCTTGTACGCTACGGTTTTCGGCTACGGCAACATCACCACATTCCACATCGACGGCCTCGAACTCAAAGTCGCCAAGGATCCCGCATGTCCGATTGTCGAGGGCGATGGCACCTTCAGGGGACTTTGTGGAGACGTCAGCAGCGGCCCGAGCGACAACTGGGTCTCTCCAGATGGTGAATTCCTCTACCAGATCTACGGGAACGCCTCGAAGCTTGTCGGGTACGCCACCAAGCCAGACGGCTCGCTAGAGGAGGTCACCAGTGTCGCCATCCCCTACAACTGCCCGGAGGGCTTGGCGGGATTCTGATTCCGCTTGACGGGAGCGCCATCGATCCAGTTCAGAAATCTGTACCGACGCAAAGACCGCTCGAGCGGGCGCGGTGCAGGTCTTTCGGACATCCGACTGAACTGGGAAGGATTTAGGCGCAACCCCGAGAGCGGCTGTAGGAGCCGCAGGAATCCTAACAGCGGACAGGCGATGCTCGGCACCACAGGCTAGAGCATCGCCACCGACTCAAAGTGAGATGTATTATTCTGCTGTGGCGCTCGGCAGACCTCCAGAAAACCGATGTTCGACGCGATGTCACCCCCGATTCTCATCTCCGACTTGAGTCTTTCTCGTACGCCGGATGTGGCTACTGATCCTCCGTCGGATATGGATCTGCAACGCGCCAACGGGTGCGGGCGGATCGTGTTGAGCGGCTCCGAGAACGGCACTCGCATCGAGGATATCTTTGAACGGTTTCCTATCCGCATCCTGTTTCCAAGGACCGGAGATGGTGCGATAAAGGAGGCCGTCCTCATAAATACTGCGGGCGGCGTCGCAGGGGGCGACCGTCTCGAGTGCTCTGTGACGGCGCTCCCGGGCGCTTCGCTTGCGGTGACATCGCAGGCGGCGGAAAAGGTCTATCGAGCCTTGCGTGAAACCGCGACTGTTGTGACCAGGCTGAAAGCGGGGGAGTCCGCCAAGCTTGCATGGCTTCCGCAAGAGACCATCGTTTTCAATCGAGCGCGTCTACACCGGACGACGGAAGTCGAACTTGTCGCGGGAGCGGAGTTGCTTGCCCTCGAGGGGGTTGTGCTGGGTCGTGCTGCACATGGCGAGGTGGTGGTCGGCGGGCAAATAACCGATACCTGGCGGGTGAGAGAAAACGGTCGGCTGATCTGGGCGGACAGCTTTCGCATCGACGATGAGATTTTTCCGCATCTTCACCGCAAGGCTTTGCTTTCGAACTGCACCGCAATTGCAACACTGATCTACTTCGGACGTTCATTAGAAAAAAGACTGGAGTTCTTACGCGACATCATTCCTTCCCTGGGATGCACTTCTGGAGCGACGTTGGTAGGCGGACTCATTGTCGTTCGCTTCGCTGCGACCGAGTCCTCTGCGTTGAAACTTGCCTTGCGCAGCTTACTCCAGCAATTCGGTGCGGAACTCGGTTCCGGACCGTTCCAAGTACCTAAGATGTGGTCATGTTAGAAGCTGTCGCAGACGGAGTAGCTCATGAATCTCACGCCCCGTGAAAAAGACAAGCTGATGATCTCACTAGCCGCGATGGTCGCTCGGGAACGGCTTAAGAGAGGTGTGAAGCTCAATTACCCCGAGAGCGTTGCGCTTATTACCGATTTCGTGCTGGAGGGGGCGCGCGACGGCAGATCGGTTGCGGAGCTAGCGTCTGAAAGTCGCAAGGTGCTGAGCCGTGAGCATGTAATGGAAGGTATTGCCGAGATGATTCCCGACATGCAAGTGGAAGCGACTTTTCCCGACGGAACGAAACTCGTAAGCATTCACAACCCAATTCCCTGAGGCAGGACCGACATGATACCGGGCGAGATTTTAGCAGCAATTGGCGACATTGTCCTGAACAAGGACCGAACGGCCATGACTCTCAAAGTGGCAAACAGCGGCGACAGACCGATCCAGGTCGGTAGTCACTACCATTTCGCAGAGACCAATCCGGCTCTCGGGTTCGATCGGAAAGTGGCACTTGGTTATCGCCTGGATATTCCGGCGGGAACAGCCGTGCGCTTCGAGCCGGGACAGACTCGCGAAGTTTCTCTGATCCCTTACGCAGGCGCGCGCCTCGTTTATGGTTTCAACAAGGCTGTGATGGGCGAATTGCCGAAGGGGCGAGTGAGGTAACTAAGAATGCCCAACAAAATGAACCGTGCTGCCTATGCACAAATGTTTGGCCCAACCGTCGGCGATAGAGTGCGCCTCGCCGATAGCGATATCATCATCGAGGTAGAGAAGGATTACACGACCTACGGTGAGGAGGTGAAGTTCGGAGGCGGGAAGGTAATTCGCGACGGCATGGGTCAATCACAGCGCTCGCGCAGTGAGGGTGCAGTGGACACGGTCATTACTAACGTGCTGATTCTCGATCATTGGGGGATCGTGAAGGCAGATATTGCCATCACAGATGGCCGCATTAGCGCCATAGGCAAAGCCGGCAATCCCGATGTGCAACCAAACGTCACCATCGTCATAGGACCCGGGACCGAAGCCATCGCCGGCGAAGGCAAGATCGTCACTGCTGGCGGTATCGACACACATGTTCATTACATTTGCCCGCAGCAAATAGAAGAAGCACTTTATTCCGGCCTGACCACCATGCTGGGAGGAGGCACAGGGCCCGCAGCTGGGACCACCGCAACGACTTGTACGCCAGGTCCGTGGCACATTCAGAGGATGCTCCAGGCTGCCGATGGCTTTCCCATGAACCTCGGCTTCTTCGGTAAAGGTAACGCCAGTTCTCCGGCTGGTCTTATCGAGCAAATCGAAGCAGGAGCATGCGGTTTCAAGCTTCATGAAGACTGGGGTACGACGCCATCCGCCATCGATTGTTGCCTGTCCGTCGCGGACGAGATGGATGTGCAGGTTCTTATCCACACCGATACCCTGAACGAGAGCGGGTTCGTCGAAAATACCATCGCCGCGTTCAAGGGCAGGACCATTCACACGTTTCATACCGAAGGGGCGGGAGGCGGACATGCCCCGGACATTATCAAGGTCTGCGGCGAGCCCAACGTCATCCCGGCTTCTACGACTCCGACGCGACCCTACACAGTGAATACGCTGGAAGAAGCCCTCGATATGGTGATGGTCACACATCACCTCGATCCCCGGATTCCTGAAGATGTCGCATTCGCCGAGAGCCGGATTCGCAAAGAAACCATTGCGGCCGAAGATATTCTGCAGGATATCGGAGCGCTGTCGATTATGTCTTCAGACAGTCAGGCGATGGGCCGGGTTGGCGAAGTCATTCTTCGCACGTGGCAGACCGCCGACAAGATGAAAAAGCAATTCGGGCGCCTGGCCGAGGAGAAGGGCGATAACGACAATTTCAGAGCCCGGCGATACGTCTCGAAATATACGATCAATCCCGCGATAGCTCAGGGCATTTCCGCATACGTCGGTTCGATTGAAATTGGAAAGATTGCCGACATTTGTATCTGGGATCCCGCTTTCTTCGGCGTGAAGCCTGAAATGGTGCTGAAAAGTGGCACGATTGCAGCAGCGATTATGGGGGATCCGAACGGATCTATCCCTACCCCTCAGCCCGAATATTACCGCTTAATGTTCGGTGCATTCGGCCGCTCTCTGACGGAAAGCTCGGTCACGTTTGTCAGCCAGGCACTGCTCCAGAAAGGCGAAACGCTTGGGCTCGCAAAGAAGCTTCTGCCGGTCTCAAACACTCGCAACATCGGCAAAGGTTCCATGATTCTGAACAACGCCACGCCACGCATGGAAGTAAACCCCGAAACCTACGAAGTACGGGCTGATGGCCGGCTGCTCACCTGCGAGCCAGCCAAAGTTCTGCCCATGGCTCAGCGCTATTTCATGTATTGATATGACTATGCATCGTGCTTTCACTCATCTTCCCGCGGGGCAATGGCCCCAAGAAAAGGCGGCAGGCTGCCTCACTCTTGATTTTGAGGCGCGCCATCGCCGTCGCTTTCGCCTGACTGCAGATCAAGGGGACGACATTCTTCTCGATCTACCGGAAGCGGTTGCTATGGCCGACGGAGATGGTTTGCAACTTGAAGATGGAAGGTGGCTAAAGGTTCTGGCCGCTGCGGAGGATATCGTCGAAATCAGACATGAAGATACCCTTCAGCTTATGCGTATTGCCTGGCACCTGGGTAACCGCCATTTGCCGACTGAAATTCGAGGGGATGTTCTTTGTATTCGTCCCGACCACGTGATCGAAGATATGCTCCGTGGTTTCGGAGCGGAGATCGCAAAGTTGCAGGCTGCTTTCCAACCTGAAGGCGGCGCTTATGCTCACGGCCATCATCATGGAGATAACGGAGACCACCATCATCATGACTGATCAAGAGCACCCTTTGTCGCCGTTGGCGCTTCTAAGGCAGCAAAGCTGGCTCTCTCCTGCATTTCCTACAGGTGCGTACAGCTACTCTCATGGAATTGAGTGGGCGGTCGAAGCAGGATATATCTACGATCGGGAGAGCCTCTTCGATTGGCTGGACGCGGATCTTCGCTATGGATCAGGACGAAATGAAGCGATTTTCTTCGTCAAGGCCTGGCGCAGCGCGATGAAAGACGATTGCGAAACATTAGTTGAAGTTATGGAGCTCGCGGCCGCGTACCGCGGCACCTCGGAATTTGCGCTGGAGTCATCCCAGCAGGCGACGGCCTGCCTCGTAATGTTTCGAAAGGTATGGCCCGATCGCCTCATAGATAATCTTTCAGAAGCGCTCTCGGAACGCCGGATTGCGCCGGCTCTAGCTGTTGTTCTCGGCGTTCGGTCAGCACGAGAGGGCCTTCCGGTTGGACTTGCGCTGCCCGCATTCCTGCAGAGTTATACCGCGAATCTTGTGAGTGCCGGGGTCCGGCTCATTCCTTTGGGGCAAACGGATGGGCAGCTCGCCGTCGCTGGACTTGAAGAGGCAGTGCTGGGCGCAAGTCTGGAAGCCGAACGAGCAACCATCCAAGATCTTGGGTCGGCCGCCTTCATGGTTGATCTTGCCTCCGCTTTGCATGAAACCCAATACACGAGGTTGTTTCGGTCATGACAAGTGCTACGAGTTCAGATTCCCAAAACCATCCCCTGCGAGTCGGTATCGGTGGCCCTGTTGGGTCAGGCAAAACAGCTCTGGTTGAGGCCCTCTGTAAGCGACTCCGCGATACTTACGACATTTTCGTAATTACGAACGACATTTACACCAAGGAAGACCAGCTAATTCTCACACGTGCTCAGGCACTACCTGCGGAGCGGATCATGGGAGTCGAAACCGGGGGCTGTCCTCACACTGCAATTCGTGAAGATGCATCAATGAACCTCGCCGCCATCAAAGAGATGAATAGAAGATTCCCGCACGCAGAACTGTGCTTTGTGGAGTCTGGCGGGGATAACCTCGCGGCAACTTTCAGCCCCGAACTGGCAGACCTGACGATCTATGTTATCGACGTCGCGGAAGGCGAAAAGATTCCTCGTAAGGGCGGCCCTGGGATCACGCGCTCCGATTTTCTGGTGATTAATAAGATCGATCTGGCTCCTCTGGTGGGGGCAAACCTTGGTGTAATGGAGGCTGACACTATCAGAATGCGTGGGAAACGGCCTTTCGTTTTCTCGAATTTGAAAAGTGGAGTAGGTGTCGAGCCGATCGCCGATTTCATTATTGAGAAGGGTGGCTTAGCGAGGAACGCTGCTTAACATTATGATTTGTGATGCGGGGTTTTGGTGTTTAGTATGGAAACCAGTTGCTCGGCCACTGCAGGCACTTTGACGTGACCCGAGAGCACGATCCGCTTGGCCTCGAGCTTTTCTCCATAAATTTGCTCGTTTGCTTTGTTGTCTGGCCGGATGGTTGAACCTTCGAGGGAGATGCCGGCAAAGAGCCCACGCGAGCGAGAATAGCTCAAAATCTCTGACCGCAAAGTCACGTCGGTCTCGGCCGAAGCGTCGCGGCCCACTGGTCCAGCTGCGACGGAAGCATCCCCTCCCAACTTGACCTTTCCCGCAAGGATTCCGCGAGCGCCACCTTCATTCATCACCAGCAGGACGAAATCCGTGGATTGTCCGCCGATCTGAAAGCCAAAGCTACCGCCCTCAAGAGCCATCATCGTCGGGGTACCCCAGGATCCGGCGAAGTTTTCGCCGTTTCGACATGTCATCGCACCCCGACCATAGCTACCACCAACCACGAATGCGGCCTTCAACACCGAGGGATAGACCACCACGCAGTCTGCTTTGTCGAGTAGGCCCTGGGGGATATCGTCGGGAATGTCGAGGATCCCCTTTAAAACCACGCCACAATCCTTCAACCGGTCATCATCCTTATCTTTATTGGCTGCGCGGGCAACGCTTGGCCCAGTCGGCTGGAGTATTAGGATGACGCCCAGCAGAAAGGCAATCAGGTTCTTCATCTCGGTTCTCCTTAGTCTAGGGTGGGAAACACGGATCAACACTCGACAGAGTCATAGCCGACCGGCCACTTATCCGCCTGAGGCCTGGGATTCCGAGGGGGCAAGGGCTAGGTACGTCACGCCCTGCAGGTCGAGTAACAATCGATCGCCGGCATTTACAAGACGAAGGAGTACATGTCCGCAACTGGCGCAGCGCGCCACAATGCCCGGGCATTTCACGTACAGGTGAGCTTCGGCAAAATGCCTCGTTGCTCCACAATGGCCACACAGTCCTTGCGCAGCCGTGATGTCGACGGCAAATATTCTGTTCAATTCGCCTGCAGCCGCGTTGCCGTCAAGATGAGAGTACGCGTCGGAATTCATTTCGGTTCTCCCGTAGCGCCGAAACGCTCTGTTTTGATCTTTTCTCGCCGGTTGCCGGCCCCGCTCAGCAGGTCAGCCACACTTTCGACGAAACCAGTGGGACCGCAGACGTAACAAGTTGCACCCAGGCTTGCAGGCCAAGTCACGCTTGCGATCAAATTTCGATCGACGCGGCCGGGCGGGCGTGGCCAGTCTTTCGGAACGGCCCGCGTGTACGCATAGGTCACCATGAAAGCCGGATGCTTGGTAGACAGTGCCTCGATTTCTTCGCGATAGAATGTGGATCCAGGCTCCCGTAAGGAATACAACAATCGAAAAGGCGCGGTGTTATTCATCGACGCACGGGATCGAATCATACTCATGAGAGGAACGATGCCCGAACCACCGGCCAGTAGCTGGATCGGTTCGGTTTGGTCGCTGCGCCAGACAAACCATCCACCTATCGGGCCTCGCAGTTCGAGTTTATCGCCGATCACTACTTCCTGAGTCAAATAGGGAGAGACTTCGCCGCTCGGTAATCGCTCGACCGTGATTTCAATACGCCCATCTGAGTTCGGCGCCGAAGCAATGGAGTAGGATCGGACCGCCGAATATCCATCTGAGGCCGTCAATCGCACGTCAACATGCTGGCCCGCGACGTGACCTAGCCAATCGCGAATTGCAAGTGTGAGCGTCCGCGCGGTCGCTGTCTCGTCTTGCACCCCAACAACCGTTGCCGTACGCCACGTCACTCGTCCGAGTACCGCTGTTCTCGCCATGGGTCCCCGTAGATGTGATAGCCTAAGCTTTCCCAAAATCCTGCTTTGTCGTGCGGCATCAACGTCATGCCTCTCACCCATTTGGCGCTTTTCCAGAAATAGAGATGCGGCACCAGAAGTCGCGCAGGGCCACCATGTTCGGGCGCGAGATCTACGCCGTTATACCTGAATGCGATCCAGGCCTGGCGCTTCAGAACATCCTTGAGGGGAAGGTTTGTCGTGTAGTCACCATGCGAACGGAACATTGCGTACGGCAAATCAGTTTTTATGTCTGCAAGCAGAACATCGAGCGAAACACCTTCCCAGGACGTGCCAAGTTTTGACCATCGGGTCACACAGTGCACATCAACCGTGATCGTCTCGGCAGGCAGCTCTCGGAAAGCCTTCCAATCCCACCGCTTCAAGAGGTTACTGCCATCGCTGATCGTAAACTCCCAGCGATCGAGGGATATGTGTGGGGTCGGCCCTGCAGACAAGACGGGAAAATCCGTAGTGAGGTATTGACCGGGGGGGAGTTTTGCACCTTCTGCACCGCGCCGACCGGAGAAGCCTCGCGAGATGATAGCCATAAGCCCTCACTAAAAGACTGACTATTGCAACCGCGTTGCCAAACTATAGAAAGATCGGCAATCGGCGTTCCACTCCTAATTGCCCGAAGCGCGACGTTTTCTGGCCCTAAGTGAGCGATTCGGGAGTAGGCGCCTCACGACGCCGCTCCCGTTTTGCCGGGCAAAGTGTCGTCCGGAAGACACCTGACGCTAGAACGTCTCATTTCGGACAACGCGCTGACGAATCGGGGACGGCAGTGCTTGCCGCTCATACGCGCCATATATT
>Ga0207095_10068_pt1 | contig 31593 bp, 33 predicted proteins | sample Alteio_BWMinHeat_88_FD_153529 | JGI IMG/M metagenome (GOLD analysis project Ga0207095, IMG submission 153529) | Enriched cells from forest soil in Barre Woods Harvard Forest LTER site, Petersham, Massachusetts, United States -... | ecosystem: Environmental > Terrestrial > Soil > Temperate forest >... | reverse complement strand
ACGTCATCGGCAAAACCGTCGAGCCTTTCGTGGGAAAAGAAACCTTCGAGGAATGGTACGCCGACGACAAGCGCGTGATGAAGGAAGGCAAACCGGTTTATTACGAACCCTATCTCCGCACCGACGTGACGGGCCAAAGCTGCTGGCATGAGACGATCAAAATTCCGTTGATGAACGCCGCTGGCAAATGCGACCGGCTTCTCGTGATCCATCGCGACGTGACGAAGTTGAAGATGGCGGAAAATGAAAAGCAGCAGCTGACAGGCCAGCTTCAAAAAGCGCAGAAACTCGAGGCGCTCGGCACGCTCGCGGGAGGTGTCGCCCATGAATTCAACAATCTGCTCACCCCCCTTCTTTTCCAGCTCGAAATGGTCGAGGAGCATTATTCGACCGATGCGAAGATCAAGGATCTCCTCGCTCCCGCACGCCTTGCGATGGACCAGGCGATCCAGATCTGCCAGCGCGTGCTCGCATTGAGCCGCAACACGCCTTCGCACATCGAGCCGCTCGATATCAACAAGGTCGTGTCCGAAGTGTGCGAGTTCATCCGACGCACGTACGACCATCGCATCCAATTCCAATTCGAACTCGACCGCCAGCTCAGCAAAATTCCAAGCTCCCGCTCGGGCCTTTCGCAGACCATCATCAATCTTTGCAACAACGCGCGGGATACCCTTGAGGAAAAATTAAAAAATCCGCCGACGGGCTGGTCGCCCACGATTCGCGTGATCACCGGCTATCAACTCGCGCGCTCGCCTTTAAAACCCGAGGCGCCCCTCGCCGTTTATCAATTTTTCGCCATCAGCGACAATGGCGCCGGGATGACCTCGGAACTCGTCGACAAACTTTATCATCCCTTTTTCACGACGAAGCAGACCGGCTACGGCAACGGGCTGGGACTTTACGTCACCTGGTCGCTCATCCATGCCCTCCACGGATGGATCGAGGTGGAAAGCGAGCCCGGCCAGGGCAGCACGTTTCGGGTTTATTTTCCGGAATTGCAACTGGATGACGCGACGGCCGCCGCGTTCAAAAAAATACCCCAGGCCTCCTTTCACTCGCCTCAGCAAAGCAAACGCATCCTGCTTGTCGACGACAACGACCTGGTGTCGCGAAGCCTCGCCGACTATCTCAAACCGAACGGGTTCGAGGTGGACCTCGCGTGCGACGGCAACAACGCCTGGGAAAAAATGAAGAACCAGATGGAGCGGTACGATCTGGTCATCACGGACCAAAACATGCCGGGCCTTTCCGGAGTGGAATTTGTCCACCAGATCCGCGAAGCCGGCTACGCCGGACCGGTGCTCGTCCTCTCCGGTTTTCTTTCCGTTCAGGACGAAAAAGATTTCAAGGCCGCGGGATCGACACGTCTTCTCATCAAGCCCGCGAGTCCCGCATCCCTGCTTGAAGCGCTTCAGCAATTGCTCGACAGCCGCCCGCCTCCGCCCAAGACAGGCGCTTATCCGAAAATTTCGGAACCTGTCTAAATCACGAATAGCAGGCAACCAGTCATAAAAATCTCGCTGGGGGCCTCATTAAGTGGAATAAAGGTCCACCTGTGAGCGTCGAACGTGTAATGAAACCTCTCTGGCTTGGCTTTGCCTGCGCTCTCTTTGCCGCGCCTTTGGTTTCCCATGCTGAAAACGCCAGGGCATCCTCCTCCATCCAACCGGAAAATCTCGAACATTTTGCGGAGCAACCGCCGCACATTCAAAAACTGTTGAAGTCGAGTTTGGCGCTCGCCTCCAAGGGACTTCATTATCTCTATGGTTCGGCGGACCCGAGCCTTGGCGGCCTGGATTGCTCAGGTGCAGTTCATTACCTGCTTCAACAGGCGGGATTTTCCAACACGCCGCGTCAGGCCAATCTCTTTTACACATGGCTCGCGGACCAGCATTCCCTGCATCTTCTGTCGAATGACTTTGAACCCGCGACGCTGGCTTCCCTGGCCCCCGGCGATCTTCTTTTCTGGACGGGAACCTACGCCATCCATCGCGATCCGCCCGTGACGCATGTGATGATTTATCTCGGCAAGGACCGCTCCACCGGACTCCAATGGATGATGGGTGCGAGCAGTTCGCGTTCCGGCGGCGGCGTGGGCGTTTTTCCATTTCAAAATGGAAAGCTCGGAAGCAGCGGCCAATTCATCGCATTTGGCAAATTGCCCGCCGCCCATTGAATCACGTCGCGGATTGAATCGCCTGTTCGAGCCGCTGAAGAAAGGGAATCTGGGCCGCGTTGATCTTGAGCCGCGCTTCATCGAGCGCGAAAAAAGAGAAACGGTCGATCTCCGGAAAATCCTGGAACTTCCCGGACCTGGGCGGCCACTCCTGCCGGAACGTGGTCGAACACGCGGGCGTCACGGATTTCTCATCGCAGCGAAACGCCCATGCGTGAATCACCTTTCCGCTCTTTGTTTTGGCCTGGCCCAGGGGAAGAAATTTTCCGCTCACGGGAATCCCCGCCTCCTCCTGAAATTCGCGCAGCGCGGCGTCGAACAATTCCTCATCCGGTTCCAGATGTCCTTTCGGAATCGTCCAGGCTCCCTCGTCCTTTTTTTTCCAGAATGGTCCGCCGAGATGGCCGAGCAACACTTCCAGCCCCTGTTCTGAACTTCGATACATCAACAATCCGGCGCTGATTTGTTGAGGCATGGACTGTTTTTAGAAATGGCCTGTCATGGGACGCGGCCGAAATGAGAGGTGAAGGGCCAATAGACGAAAAATCCGCGGCCCACGATTTTTTCATACGGCAGCGGTCCCCAGACGCGGCTGTCGGAACTGCTCCGGCTGTTGTCCCCGAGCGCCATATACTCGCCCGGCGGAAGCTTGAAGCTTTCATCGGAACTCGTCAGCAATTGCTGGCGGGGCACGTTCGAAGTGTAGCCGTGATATCCGTCCTTCATCGACATCACGCGTTGAAAGCCCGGCTCATGCGCGAGCTCCCCATTGACGTAAAGTTTGGAATCCGCAATTCGCAACGTGTCATCAGGCAGTCCCGCCAGCCGCTTGATGTAAAATTCGCCCGGGTTTCCCACCGGCAGGCCATGAGTGTCGAAAACGAAGACATCGCCGCGTTTGGGTTTCACGAAATGATAGGTGAAACGATCCACGAAAAGCTGGTCCCCCGTTTTGACCACGCATTCCAGCATGACGTCCCCCTTGTGAAAGTAGTGGTCCCGTTCCGATATGGGCTGCCTTAGTTCCGGATTATTCAATACGTCCCCCATGAATTGATAATCCGCCGCGGGATAAACATATTTCACTCCGCCCACATAAAATTCGGCGCCTTCGGCCGGCAGAATGTTAAAAAACCCGCGCGATCCGCCGAAATGGAATGGACCATATCTCACCGTATGGATGGAGCGTGTATCGAGCGTCCCATCCTCCTCCGCGACGAATCGGATGATCCTTTCTCCGAAAAGCAGGCGGCAGACCATGCGGTACCATAAAGTCCGGTCCGTGGGCGTGATGGCCCGCACGGTGATTCCATTGAGCGTGGGCTGCATCGATCCCGTGGGAATCTTGAAAGGTTGGAGAAAAAAGGCGCGCACGGCCATCGCCACGATCAGCGCGACGATCAACACCTCGCCATTTTCGCGCCAGAACATGCCGGACTTTGGCGGGAAAATGCGGTTGTACTTTTCCACCAGCGCGTCGCGCGCGCCGGCAAGATCAGCCGCCTGCGCCGTGGCGGCGTTTTGCGCGCTCTGGATCTCCCGCGCGAACTGGTTTTTCTGCTTTTCAGTCAGCAGGTCGTTGTCCTGACGCAATCGTTTCCAGGATTGAGAGACGATGTCCTTCAATTCCGAAACCTCCGCGGAACGCGCGCTTTTGTCGGACAACCATGAAAGCATGAAACACTCTCCGATGCTTTCATGGAGGGTTCAACTAAAAATCTTCGTTCGAAAAAAAAGCCCTATTTTCGTGTCAACGATTGCCAAAAAAGAACTTCCTGCTATCGTGACTGCGTGGCTAAGCGACTCGTGCAACACGTTCACACGACTCTGCATCTCGTCGGGATTTCGGGAGCGTCGTCTCACGTCGAATGGATTCCCAACACCGACATCTACGAGAACGACAATTTCTACACCATCCGCATGGAACTCGCGGGCGTCGACCGGGACGAGATCCAGATCCAGATCAGCGATCGCACTCTCATCGTCCGCGGCCGCCGCACCGATCCCTGCCGTCTCCAAAAATGCAGCTTCAAGCAAATGGAGATCAATTATGGCGCATTCGAGCGTCATCTGGCCGTTCCGCGCAACGTGGACACGCAGAACGTCAAAGCCAATCATCGCAACGGATTTCTCGTCATCGAACTTCCCAAAACCCGCTCCAACCATCCTCCCGTTAAAGTGAATATCAAGCATTCTTAACAGGCTGCGCTGCGATTCGAACCAATGGCCAAATCCAAATCTGAATTTTCCGCAGCTCCCGCTTCCGACGAAGTTCCCCACAGCGCGTCCGAAACTGATTCCAATCTTTCGGAAACGTCCATCGAACTTCCGCCCTCCCTGCCCGTCCTGCCCCTCAGCGACGTGGTCGTCTTCCCCTACATGGTGGCGCCTCTGCTCGTCTCGGCGAAATCCTCCGTCCGACTGATCGACGACGTCGTCGCCGGCAACCGCCTCCTTCTCCTCGTCCTCCAACTCAAACCCGAGACCGAGGAACCCACTTCGAAGGACCTTTTCCAATTCGGATGCATCGCGCGCGTCTTAAAGATGCTCAAATTTCCGGATGACAGCGTCCGCGTGCTCGTGCAGGGCCTGAAACGTGCGCGCATCAAACGCTTCGAATCGGACAATCCCTACATCCAGGCCGAAATCGAAGGCATCGAGGACGAACTCGACGACAGCGTCGAATCCGAGGCGCTCGCGCGCAACGCCACCAAGCAATTCCAGGAGATCATCACCCTCTCGCCCAATCTGCCGGATGAATTGAAGATCGCCCTGCTGAACATGGACGACGCGGGCAAATTGTCGGACCTGATCGCCGCCAATATCAACATCCCCCTTCCCGACAAGCAGAAGTTCCTCGAAGTCGCCTCAGTGAAGACCCGCCTCGAGAAACTTTCCGGCGTGCTGCAAAAGGAGCTCGACGTCCTTCAGCTCGGCAGCGAGATCCAGAACAAGGTTTCCTCCGCGCTTTCGAAATCGCAACGCGACTATTTTCTGCGGGAACAACTCCGCCAGATCCAGAAGGAACTCGGCGAAGGCGAAGGCGGCGGCGATCTCGGCGAGCTCCGCGAAAAGATTGAACAGGCGGCGATGCCCGAGGAGGCGAAAAAGATTTCGCTGAAGGAACTCGACCGTCTCTCCAGCATTCCCACCGCGTCCGCCGAATACACCGTCTCGCGCAACTATCTCGACTGGCTCATCGCCATGCCCTGGAGCAAGCGCACGGAAGACCATCTCGACATCAATCGCGCCCGCCGCATTCTCGACACCGATCATTACGGCCTGCCGAAAGTGAAGGACCGCATCCTCGAGCATCTTGCGATCCTGAAACTCAAACCAGATAAGAAAGGCCCCATCCTTTGCTTCGCCGGACCTCCGGGCGTCGGCAAAACATCCCTCGGCATGAGCATCGCCCGCGCGCTCGGACGCAAATTCGTCCGTCTTTCCCTCGGCGGCGTCCGCGATGAAGCGGAAATCCGCGGCCATCGCCGCACCTACATCGGCGCCCTGCCGGGACGCATCATCCAGGGACTCCGCAAGGCCGAATCGAACAATCCCATCTTCATGCTCGATGAAATCGACAAGGTGGGCACCGATTTCCGCGGCGATCCCTCCTCCGCCCTGCTCGAAGTGCTCGATCCTGCGCAAAACTTCGCGTTTTCCGATCATTACCTTGAAGTGCCGTTCGACCTCTCGCACGTGCTCTTCATCACCACCGCGAACTGGCTCGAGCCGGTTCCCGCCGCACTTCGCGACCGCATGGAAGTGCTCGAACTCCCCGGCTACACCGACGAGGAAAAACTGCGCATCTCCAAGGAATACCTCGTCCCGCGCCAACGCACCGAACATGGGCTCAAATCCAATCAGGTCACCATTCCCGATCCCGCACTGAACAAGTTGATCGACGCCTACACGCGCGAAGCCGGCGTCCGCAACCTGGAGCGCGAAGTCGCCTCCATCTGCCGCAAGGTGGGACGCCAGATCGTGGAAGGCAAACGCCAGCGCGTCACCGTGAAACCATCCGATCTTCACGACATGCTCGGGCCGGAACGCTACTTCGTCGATCTCGCGGAGCGCACCTCCGAAACCGGCGTCGCGACCGGACTCGCATGGACCCCCGTCGGCGGCGAAATTTTATTCATCGAAGTCTCGCGCATGCGCGGCAAGGGCAGTCTCATTCTCACGGGTTCACTCGGCGAGGTGATGCAGGAATCCGCCCAGGCCGCCCTCAGCTATGTGAAGGCGCACGCGCGTGGACTCAAAATTGGCTTTGAGGAATTTGAAAAGAATGACATCCACGTCCACATCCCCAGCGGCGGCACGCCGAAGGACGGTCCCAGCGCGGGCGTGACGCTCGCCGTGGCGCTCGCATCGCTCTTCACGCGCCGCAAGGTGCGGCCTTATCTCGCCATGACGGGTGAAATCAGTTTGCGCGGAAAAATCCTTCCCGTGGGCGGCATCAAGGAAAAGATGCTCGCCGCCGTGCGTTCGGGGATCAAGACCGTCCTCCTCCCGGACAAAAACATGCGCGACCTCGAGGAAATCCCGAAGGAAGTGCGCAAGAAGATGAAATTCATTCCGATCAAAAACATTTCGGATGCATATCATCACGCCTTGGGAGAGCACACCAACCGCCCCGTCGGCGCGTTGAAATAACGCGCTTTTGTGTCATTCTGAGGCAATGGTTCGCAACAGAAGATTCTCCAACTTCCTGACAGGGCTGGCCGTCGTTTTGTCTCTGACCGTTGTTCTTGCCTGTCAGGCCGTGCCGGGCTCCACCGAAGCGCATTACATTGCCCAGGCTGCCATGCGCATTTCCCTGAAGGGAAACTGGACTCTTACGGCGCTACTTGAGACGAATGCGGAAACCGACAACCCTGACGCCGCGGTGCATTCCGGAAAAAAGACCCTGACGGTTTCACTCGACACGATGAAGGACGGAAGCCGCCAAACCACTTACCGCGTTTCGGAAACTTCACTCGGCCTTCGCGTCATTTATCCGCGCGATCCAACCCAACCGCTGCAGCTCATCGATTTGAGCGATGAATCCGTCATTCAGAATCAGGCCGACCCATTCCTTTCATCCACTTTTTCCTACGAAGACATCACACTTCATTTTCTCGGGTGGAAAACCCAGGAATTGGCCGGAGAGGAAACCGTCAAGGATCGCGCGTGCTGGCACATCGTGAGCCACCCGGGCGCCGGCGATTCCACGGCGTACAGCCGCGTGGAAAGCTGGATCGACAAACAATATGCGACCCTGCTGAAGGCCGTCGCCTATGACGCCAGCGGCAATGTCGTGAAGGAATTCAGCGTGCGCAGTTTTCAGCAGATCGAAAACGCCTGGATGCCAAAAACGCTCGAATCCAAATCTCCCGCACTCAAGGCGCGCAGCCGTTTGGAAATTCTCGACGCAAAGAAGCATTAATCCGCCCGTTGCTCCGCTGTTGACTCTTCCGAGTGCTGACGTACAGTCTTCGCGTGCTTTCCAAGGCGTTCCATATTCCCCTGAGAATCATTTTGATCGCGATGATCATTCAAATGACCGGCGGCCACTGGATGCTCCTCCAGACCATCGCATGGGGCCGGATGATCGTGGATTATTCCCATTCCTCCTCGATCTCCACCGCTCTGAAAGAAACCTTCGACGGAGAACACCCCTGCGAAATGTGCAAGGGCATTCAAAAAGCCAAGCAAACGGAAAAAAAACAGGAAGCGCAGCAGGTCACCGTCAAATACGATTTCCTTTTTGAACATCGCGACATTCTCATCGTCCCGCCGGCACCGCCGGCCCTCCGCGGTTCGTTGAAAGGCGCTCAAGCGCTTCGCACCGAGCCGCCTTCGCTTCGTCCTCCACGGGTCCTTCCGGGTTAGTCGGCGCTTTCGCGCCATTTCGGTTTGCGCCGCGCGTGTGCGCGTGTCGCATGACTTCCACTTAACCACGGCTGGAGCGGCTTTGAATCCCGCATCCAGCCGACATGAAAGACCCTTATGAACCGTAGATTTTTATTAGCACGAACGCTTTTTCTAACCTTTGCCTCCCTCACCTTTATCCAGCCTGTTTTCTCCTGTGACCTCTGTTCGATTTACATTGCTTCGGAAGCACATGGCGAATCCCCGCAGGCTTTGAACGTTTCCCTTTCTGAGCAATTCACGCACTTCGGCACCATGCAACGCGATGGAGCCAGGGTCCCCGATGACGTGGGACAATATCTCAACAGCGCGATCACTCAGATTGTTCTGGGATACCGTGTGACGGAAGCCTTCTCTCTTCAGCTCAATGTTCCCTATATCCATCGGGAATTTCGCAGGCCCGAAAATTTCAGCATCGATTCGGGCGTGGATGCCGACGGCGACGGCGTCAATGATTTCACCCAGGGAACCAATATCGAGCACGGCACGGAAACGGGGTTGGGCGATGTCTCTCTCATCGGAAATTTCACCGCAGTCCGCCTCGACGAAGACGGCTTTATTTTTCGATGGAACATCCTGGGCGGCGTGAAGTTCCCGACCGGCAACAGCGGCCGAATCAGCGAGGAACTCCGTGAAATCGACGTGGACGGCGCTCCCGAAAGCGGAATCCATGGTCACGATCTCACGCTGGGAAGTGGTTCCTTTGACGGGATTCTCGGAACCAGTGTATCGCTGAACTGGAAACGGGCCTTTCTCGATGCCAGTGTGCAATACAGCATCCGAAGCGAGGGAGATTACGGTTACCAATTCGCGAATGACCTGACGTGGAGCGGAGGCCCCGGATTTTATCTCTGGCTTGAACACGAGGGAACATTGGCGCTCGCGGGCAATGTTTCTGGGGAAAGCAAGGGACGCGATACTTTTCGTGGAGAACGCGCAGACGACACGGGCGTCACCGCGGTTTATCTGGGCCCCCGTCTGATTGGAACCTACGGCGAACAATTCAGCGCGGACATCGGCGTCGATCTTCCGCAAAGCATCCAAAACACCGCATTGCAACTCGTGCCGGACTATCGCGTGCACGCGGCCATCACGTGGCGCTTTTGACCCTCGATATCAAACCGGAATGTTCTTAAGGTGGCATGGAATGGCCATGAAACCCCAGACCCTTCGAAAAGCGCATCGCTGGATCGCGCTGCTCTTCAGCATTTCCATCCTGATGTCAGCCGGCAGCGGCATCTTCCACAACATCATGGCTCACCTGCAGACGCCTCTGCCGTCCGCGCGGCCGGGCGGCACAAGTCTCGATCTGTCGCGGGCGACGATTTCGCCGAAGGAAGCGGAAGCGCACATCCGCCAGTCTATTGGCGCAAAAAATCCCATGCCGAAAATCGTGGGATTGAATCTGCGTCTCATCGAGGGAAAACCGTGGTACCAGATCGTTCCCGAGGGAAAAACGGCGCCTTTTTATGTCGACGCGGCCGATGGACGCTTTGATCCAGCCCAGGATGAAAAATACGCGTGGGAAATCGCCTCGAATTTTTTGAATGGACGCAAATTCTCAAAATCGGATTATCTCACCGCGTTCAACGGGGAATATGTCACTGGCTTCCGAATCCTTCCGGTTTACCGATTCGACGTGGATGACGGAAAAGGCACGCGCCTTTATGTTTCCACAGTCACGGGGAACGTGACGCGATCCACCGACAACCAAAGACAATTTGAGTCCAAAATCTTCAGAAATTTCCACGAACTGAAATTCATTCCGAACCCAAACGTGCGCGACGCCGTCCTTATCACCATGATATCCGGACTTCTCATCGCCTCCATTCTCGGTATCGTCTTGTTTTTCACCACAAAATCGCCCCGCTGATTCAGGGCTTATACAAATCGAGATCGGTGATCTTGCGCTGAAAACCGCCCCGCTGATATTCATAGCCGCCTCCCATCAGAAGGAAATTTCCGGGCATCGGCTTCTCAAGTTCGCAAACCCCATTGGCGTCGGTTTGAATCATTCCATCTTTTTGCAGCCACGCCACCGGATCCAGCAGTCCCCAATGGATTTTGGCATTCGGAATGCCATCTCCCCGTTCGTCCTCCAGTTTGAAGGTGAAAAACGCGCGGCCTTTTTTGTCGTGGTGTTCGATTTGCAGGACAGGCAGACGATTTTCACGCGCGGTCCAGGCCGTCCGTTTCACCTTGTTCAAAAGAACTCCTCCCCGGCCAAATGCGCGCAACATCACTTCATGCGCGACAAGATCGCGCCTTGATTCCTCGATCGTATGGCGGAACCAATGGCCTTCCTCGCGGGGAAAAACGCCCTGGGATTTTCCATCCACCAAAAGCTCGATCCGTTCCACTTCGTCCGCGAGATCAACGGAAACGGGAATCTTCCCGCGATAAATCATCTCCGAGTCGGGTTCGGTGACGATCGCCTGATTCGCTCGTTGCAGCGCGTAATAAGCCGGTCGAAGCGTCCCTTCGAAATTCTCGTCGAAGGACACAACGCCGTACCACTCGTCATAATGCATATCGTGGACGTCCTTTTGTCCAGTCGCGCTCCAACAATCGCACCAGCAGAGATAGGCGGCCCCGGCGAGACCGAGTTGATGTACTTCATTCCATTCCAGGCTCGCGAGCTCCGCCTGCTTCTCCTCGTCGGGCACTTCACACGCGCGGTTCTCGTTATTTTGAATTTCGGGATTGGGAACCGGCGCGTATCCCCCGCATTCGCTCACATAAAAAGGCTGCTTTTTGTTCCGCGTGCAGATTTTGCGAATGCCCTCGATGAAGCCGCGGTAGCCAATCGCCGACTGGAACCGCGTCAGCGACCATGCATACAGATTTTGCGAAATGAAATCCCATGACGACGGATCGACAAAGGCGGCGTTGGGCCAGTTCGAGAAACTGACGGGCACGTCCGGACAATTTTCATGCGCCGTTTCCACAAGGCGGTCGAAATATCGTTTCACCTTCTCCGGGTCCTGCTTGAGCAGCGTGGCGACATTGGGCTCGTTGAGAAGAAGCAGGCCCGCGGTATTTGGAAACCTGGAATAGCTTCGCGCCATCTGCGCCACAAGCTGGACGGCGCGCTCCACGGCCTCCGCGTCGTCGAGGTCCAGATTCGTGCGCGTCCAGATGCCGCCAACCACCCACAGGCCATGCTTGCGCGCGAGCTCCTGCACTTTTTCATTCTGCATGTGCCACGTGCGAATGGAATTGAAGCCCGCCGCCTTGATCCGCTCAAGATCGAGATCGATCCATTGCACATTTTCCTCCGTCAGAATCTGAAGATGCTCATCCCCCTGTCCGGGGCGAAGCGGATTGTAGCCCATCGTCACCAGATGAAGCTCTTCCTTGCCCGCGTAAAACTTTCCATCACGAAGCCGGATCTTCGGGAACATCTCCCCCGCACACAACGGGGAGAGAAAAATCAGCATGATCCCCGTGATCAGCGAAAGATTTTTCATGAAACCGTAAAGCGCATTTCTAGCGTCGCAACAAAAGAAGTCCCGTGACCGATAAAACGATTCCAAGAATTCGCATCAAGGTGGCGGGCTCGCGGAAAAATAAAATTCCCGCGACCGCCATCAACGCGCCGCCTCCGGCAAGGATCGCCGGCACGGCGGAAAGCGGCCCTCCTTTTTGAAAAAGGACGAAGAATAAAATCGTCCCCACGCCCACACAGATGCCGGTCAGGACGGAATAAAACACGCCCGCCGAACTCACGAGCTGATTCCATTTGCCCGAAAATCGCAAAAAGAGAAGGTAACCAAGGATGGTGAGCGCCGCAGTCAGTTCCACGATGAAGCCGCCCACGCCGTCGCCAATGCGATCCGCCGCCAGCTTGGTGAAAATTTGATGCAGCCCATAGAGGAGCGCCGCACCGACCGCATAAAGAAACCAGCCTGACATGGACGAAGTTTAGAAGTTCTTTTTGGACGCGCAAGAATGAATGAACACCAAGGCCTTCTTCATCCATCATGGTTAAAAATCGACATCGTCCGACGCCTGAGAGCTGATTTGAGAGGAAAAAGAGCTCATGGCATTTCTCCTGCTATATCTTTTCCCTCTCATGCCCGACGCATTTCAAAACTATTCATTCGACGGTTTTTACGAAGAAATGTTTGAGGCCCCGAACAAGCCCCGTCCCCACTACCGCAAACTGCATCGCCGGCTGACGGAGCTCGCTCCGGAAGAATTCACCGAAAAAAACCGCATGGCGGACGCGGCGTTTCTCGCCCAGGGCATCACTTTCACGCTTTACAGCGGCGAGGAGGGAACCGAGCGCATCTTTCCATTCGATCTGGTCCCCCGCATTCTTCCCGCTTCGGAATGGGAAAAGATCGAAGCCGGATTGAAGCAGCGGATCACCGCCTTGAATTTGTTCCTGCACGACATCTACCACGAGCAAAACATTTTGAAGGACAAGGTCATCCCCCATGAAATGATCGCCAGCTGCAAGCATTTCAGGCGCGAGTTCATGAACTTCAGCGTGCCGCGGAACATCTACGCGCACGTCTGCGGCACCGACCTAATCCGCGACCAAGACGGTTCCTATCTCGTGCTGGAGGACAATCTGCGCACGCCGTCGGGCGTCAGCTATTTGCTCGAGAGCCGCAAGGCCATGAAGCAGATCTTTCCCAATCTTTTCGCCGATCACGCGGTGCGGCCAGTGGAGCCCTACTGCCAGGAGCTGTTGACCATGCTCAAGTCCATCACCCCGCATGAAAGGGAAAACCCAATGGTGGTTCTCCTCACGCCGGGAATCCACAACTCCGCCTACTTTGAACATTCCTTTCTCGCGCGAGAAATGGGGATCGAAATCGTCCAGGGCAAGGACCTGATCGTGCAAAACTCCAAGGTCTACACGCGCACGACGCATGGATTGAAACAAGTGGACGTCATCTATCGGCGTCTTGACGACGACTTTCTGGATCCCTCGGTATTTCGGAAGGATTCGATCCTTGGTACCCCCGGCCTTGTCGCCGCCTACCGGGCGGGAAATGTGAGCCTCGCCAACGCGATTGGAACCGGAGTGGCCGACGACAAGGCGATCTATGCCTTCGTTCCCGCCATCATCCGTTACTATCTTCAACAGGACGCCATCCTCTCCAATGTGCCCACCTACCTGGCCTCCAATCCCAAGGAGCTGTCGCACATCCTGGAAAATATTGAAACCATGGTGGTCAAACCCGTCAACGAATCCGGAGGTTATGGGATGCTGGTCGGCCCGCAGGCGACGCGGGAGGAATGCCAGGCTTTTCGGGAAAAGATCAAAGCCAGTCCGCGCAATTACATTGCCCAACCCGTGATCCCCTTTTCACGCTTATGTTCCACGGCGGGCCAGGCGTTCGAGGGACGCCACATCGACCTCCGGCCCTACATTCTTTACGGCGAAAAAATTTCCATCATCCCTGGCGGCCTGACGCGCGTGGCACTCCGGAAGGGATCACTAGTCGTCAACTCCTCCCAGGGAGGCGGCAGCAAGGATACGTGGGTGCTCTATGGCGACGAATAGATCGACAGGATTTTTCCCATGCTAAGCCGCGTCGCCGATTCGCTCTATTGGCTGAGCCGCTACGTAGAGCGCGCCGAAAACACTGCGCGCGTGCTGGACGTGCAGCTCGACCTTTCGATCGACCTCCATCATCTCTCCAGAAAGGAAATTTGGCAGCAATGGGAATCGATCGTGATCGCCATGGGGGAAGAACAGAACTTCAACCATTCCGGCCTCGCCCATACCGCGCAAGGCGTCGCCGAATTCCTGGCGTTCCAACCCTCCAATCCCAATTCGATCCTGACCTGCATCCGGTATGCGCGGGAAAATGCGCGGAGCGTCCGGGAACAGATTTCCAGCGAGATGTGGGAGCACTTGAACAGTCTCTTTCTCTCGGTCAAGAACATGGATTCGTCCAAAATGTGGAAGGAAGGCCCTCATCGTTTCTTCAAGGAAATCAAGGGCGCTGCCCAGAACTTCCATGGCATCACCGACGCCACGATGACGCATAGCGAAGGATGGGAATTCATCCGGGTTGGAAAATTTCTGGAACGCGCCGACAAGACCACGCGGTTGCTGGACGTGCGCCACCACCTTCTCCAATCCGACGCGAACCGCGTCTCCCGCCTCACGGACTCCCTGGAATGGGTGGCGGTGCTCAAGTCCTGTAGCGCGTTCGAAGCCTATCGCAAGGCCTTCAATTCTTCCATCGAACCGCAAAAAATCGTGCAGTTCCTGATCCTGCACGACGCTTTTCCGCGCTCCACGCAATTCAGCATCAGCCAGGTCGCGGACGCGTTGCGCAACATCACGCCCGTGACACAGGGGCAATTCGTCAACACGGCCCAGAAAACAGCCGGCCGCCTTCGCGCGGACTTTGCGTTTTGGGATATCAATGACATTTTCAACCCGGGCCTTCATCAATTTCTCGACGCCTTGCAGCTCCGTTTCAACCACCTGGCCGACGCCATCTCCCAATGCTATCTCTCCCATTCTCAAGCTTATCCGGACGAAGTGGAGATGACCATCCAGCAGCAGCAATGAACGCGGCATGAAAATTCGAATCGTCCACCGAACCCTGTTCGAGTACGAGGGACCCGTCGTCAACAGCTTCAACGAGTCCCGTCTTCGGCCGTCGACCGATCCGATGCAGCAATGCCTTGAATACCGCATGCTCACGGAACCCGGGGCTGTTTTAAGGAGTTATCACGATTTATTTGGCAACCAGGTGGAGTTCTTCGAGATCAACCACAGCCACGCCAGGATGTCCGTCGAAACACATTGCGTGGTGGAAACCCTCCTCAGCAATCCCTTCGATTTTTCGCAAATCGTCTCCTTCGAAGATCTGCAGAGCGCCATCAATCGGGAAACTTTGCACGATTATCTCATTGAATCCCCCTATATCCCGCTGACGCCGGAACTTTGGCGCTGCGCCATGGACCTCCATCAGCCCCAGACCGATGTCTGGAAGTCCGTGCTGAACATCAACGAACATCTCCATCGCAATCTCATTTACCATCCGGGCAGCACCACCGTGCAGACGTCCGCCACGGAGGCACTGGCGCAAAAATCCGGCGTCTGCCAGGACTTCGCGCACATCATGATTGGAATTTTGCGGTCGTTAAAAATCCCCGCGCGTTACGTCAGTGGTTATATCTACGAATCAGACGCCATGTTGGAAGCCGTCGATCGGGAAAAACAAACGGCGTCCCATGCCTGGTGCGAGGTTTATCTCCCGGGAGTAGGCTGGCGCGGCGTCGATCCGACAAACAACCTCGTGGTCAACGACCACTACGTCAAGCTCGCCGTGGGCCGCGACTACGCGGACGCCACTCCGTTGAAAGGCACTTACCGCGGGCCCAAGACACGTTCCATGCAAGTGTCCGTGAAGGTGCAGAGGATGGAGGCGCTGGTTGGCTGAAAAAATCAGCGCGCGTTGCTCTTCGGGAAAAGCACGCGCTCTGGCGCCGCATTCAGACGCTGAAGTAATTTTTGGATGAGGCGCGTCTTGATGCGTCCCGCGTCCTTCGGATGGACGAGATACCGCACGATGGCCTCCAGCCAGGTGTTTTCGCTCACACGAAAAAACGCCGCGGGTTTTTCACGCACCTCCAGATGATCGACCGGCGTTTTTGCCAGAAGACTGCGAAAGGTTCCCACCGCCTCCATCATCCCCTCGCCCAGTTCCTCCTCCGCCGTTTCGCGCATGGTTTTCGCCACGAACTCCAAATCGCTGTCATAGGCGATTTGAAACTTGATCTCGTTCCAGATGTACGGGAAAAGCGCCCACGAATAATTGTACACCATGGAACTCAGAACCTTGGAGTTTGGAAACTTGATGATCCGTCCCGTCGGATGGTCCGTGGAAAGGTAATCGCCGCCGAATTCCCAAAGCGTCGTGTCCAGATAGCTGACATCGATGACGTCGCCCTTGGCGCTATCGATCTTGATCCGATCGCCGATCTGATAGGGCTTTTTGATCAGGATGTAGATCCAGCCAATGAAACTGGAGATGGGGGTTTGCAACGCGAACCCCATGATCAAGGAGGCGAGCCCAAGCGAAACGAACGCGGTCGTCCAGTTCACGAAAAGAAGCGAGAGGCAGATCAGCGCAATCAGGATGCCTGTCAAAAGGCGGAGAACGCGGTTGAAATTAAAACGGGTGACGCGATTATCGACTTTTGAAAGAAGGTGCAGCTCGATCAGTTTTTCCAGGATCAGAACTCCTGCGACGAAGCTGGCGCCCAGCGCGATGCGCAGGAGGGGATCCAGCGCTCCATGTAAAAATGAAAATCGGGATGGCGCCCAGGTCAGAAACGCGGAAAGTCCGATCGCGCCAAAAAAAATCAACGCATAGAGAGACATCCACTTCTTTTTCTCCGTCTTGGCGGCATCTTTTCCAATGGACTCTTCGGCGACCGGCTTGGTCTTCACCCCCTGAAGCGCTTCCTTGACGTCCGCGTCCTTTTTTAAAATCTCCGCAGCCGCCGCTTCCTTGCGGGGAGTGTTTTCAGGAGGCGCCTCCTCCACAACTTCTTGCGACGAATGCGCGGAATGACGCAAAGAGGTTTTCACGGAACGCGAATGTCCGTTGTGACGATGGGGGTGGATGGATCTTTTCTTCATGAATCAGTCTGAGATCCGGACCGCGAAAAACAAAAGCAACTCCCCGGGCCATGCCCGGGGAGCGCTTAAATGCTTAACGATTTTTATTTTGATTTCAGAATCTGGCCCTCTTCGTTGACACAGATTTCACGATCTCCCGCGCCCTTGCGTTCGAATTCCACGCGATAGGCGTGTTTTCCATCCACGGTCGTGCGATCGATGTCCTCGATCATGTCACCGCGGGCTTGTTCCTTGATGGTCTTTTGCGCAGCCGCAGGAAGGTCCTTCAGATTGGGTCCGAAATGGGCCTTCTCATTTTCCGCCCGGTCGCTGCTGTTTCCGAAGAGGCTCGCATCTTTTTCGGAAACCTCTTTTCCATCTCCCGTGACGTAGAGTTTCTGGCTTTTGCCATCGCGATCGAACTGGACTTCATAAATGGTGCGACCCGTCCGGTCTTCACGATCGATGTCCGTGATCTTGGAAGAGCCGATTTGCTCCCTCACGGTCTTCTGCACGGCGGCAGGAAGATCTTCAAAACGCGGATCGGCTTCCAGGATGTTTTTGGTGCCCTGCACGACGCGCTGGCCCATGCTTTCGTTGGTTTTGGGTGCATCTTTATCCAAGGCAACAAGCGGCATCGCCGCCAGCAAGCCACCAGCAATCACTGTACTGTAGAAATATCTCTTCATAGTTCTCCTTTTAGGGGTTGGTTTTGTCCCCATACGATCGACCGAGGAGCGATGGACGGCAATGGGACTCCCTCCTGTGAATGCAATGGGGAACTTTCCTACCCCGTCCCGGTGTCTTTTTTTGGACTTGCGAAGAAACGGCGCTTTTTTTAAGTTTTTCCCAGGCAATGGGGTTTGCCTTCCTTCCTTAAGGAAAACCGCCTGATCACTCAGAGCTGATAACTCCTACCCAATGCAAAACCGCAGGGTGGGAGTTTTTTATGCTCATATATTTTTGGATCGGTGTGGGAAGCGCTCTGGGAGGAATGGCGCGTTTCTGGCTTTCAGGAGCGATCGCTCATCGTTACGGCGAAACTTTTCCGCTGGGCACCCTGCTCGTCAATGTCTCCGGATCCTTCATCATCGGCTTCTTTGCCACGCTCACGGGCACGGAAGGCCGCCTGCTCGTCGATCCGATGGTCCGCCAGTTCTTCATGATCGGAATTTGCGGCGGATATACCACGTTTTCATCGTTCAGTCTCCAAACCTTCAATCTTCTTCGCGAAGGCAACTGGCTTTATGCGATACTCAATTCCATCTACTCGGTTCTCTTTTGTCTTCTCGCCGTCTGGCTGGGACATTTGCTGGCCGCGTATTTCAATCAACTGAGAGGTTCCTAATGGAAATTCCACATGACGCATTCTTGTTAAGGGTCTTTTTCGGCGAGAGCGATCGCCATGGCCATCAGCCGTTGCACGAAGCGATCGTCCTCAAGGCGCGCGAAATGCATCTTGCCGGCGCCACCGTTCTTCGCGGGCCCATGGGCTTTGGAAAATCGAGCCGACTCCATACCTCGAAAATTCTTCAGCTTTCCCAAGACCTGCCCATGATCATTGAAATCGTGGACTCGGAGGAAAAAATCCAGGCGTTCCTGCCCATCCTCGATCAAATGATCCACAGCGGCCTTGTCACACTGGAAAAAGTGAAGGCCATCACTTATCGGGGAAAATCCAAAAAGTGACTGAGTGAAGGCGCGCTGGCTCAATCGTACGGTCCTCGGCATCGGGCTGGCCTCGCTTTTCAGCGATTGGTCGCACGAAATCGCGACCAGCGTCCTGCCCGCCTACCTGGCGACCATGGGCGTCGCCGCCGCGTGGCTCGGATGGATCGAAGGCATTTCCGACGGTCTGTCGAGCTTCGCGAAAATGGCTTCCGGATTTTACACCGATCGTCTTGCGCGAAGAAAACCCATCGCGATTGCCGGATACGTCGTCACCGCCCTCGGAACCGCGGCATTCGGCCTCGCCACGAACTCATGGCACATCCTCTTCGCGCGAGCGACAGCATGGTTCGGGCGCGGCGTGCGCACACCAATCCGCAAGGCGCTGCTTGCAGGTTCCGTCACGCGCGACGTCTACGGCAAGGCATTTGGATTCGAACGCATGATGGACACCGTCGGCGCCATCGTGGGACCCGCAAGCGCGTTCTTCCTCCTTCAGTTGTTTCATCATCACTATCCCTCGCTTTTTCTTTTTACGTTGATCCCAGGCCTGACCGCCGCCGCCATGATCGCCTTTCTGGTGAAGGAAAAGGAACGCAAGCCCGTGTCGCACATTTCCCTGACGGAAAGTCTTCGGTCGCTGCCGGGCACCTATCGCAAATTTCTCATCGGCGTGGGTGTTTTTGGCGCGGGCGACTTTGCCCATACCCTGTTGATTTTGCTGGCGACACAGAAACTCGCGCCGCTGCTGGGCGCCCCGCGCGCCGCAAGCATCGCGGTGGGACTTTACGTGCTTCACAATATTTTCTATGCCTCGTTCGCGTTCGTCGCCGGCTGGCTCGCGGATCGGTACGATAAACGCCTCCTGCTTTCGGCGGGCTATTTTCTCGCCGCGCTGATGTCCATCGGCATTATCCTGCTGACGCCGGGCGTCTGGACGCTCGCGTTGATTTTCATCGTGGGCGGAATCTATGTGGCGACGGAGGAGGCGCTGGAAGATTCGCTTTGCGCCGAGCTGGTCGGCGAGGAACATCATGGCATGGCTTTTGGAACACTCGCCACCGTCAACGGAATCGGAGACTGCATTTCAAGCATCGTTGTGGGAATGCTTTGGACAAACTTTGGAACGGGAATCGCCTTTGGCTACAGCACCCTTTTGTTCCTCGCAGGAAGCATCATCATCCTCTGTCTTCCACGACCCGTTCATTCCCACTGAGCAGACTGTGTTTTAGCCACGGATGAAACACGGATTTCGAGAAAGTCTGTCATCCTGAGTCCCGAACGGCGTCGAGGGGCGCAGGATCTCTCCGGCGCAGAGAGATTCTTCACTTCGTTCAGAATGACAGCAGTAATTACATGAATGATTCGGAAGTCGGTGTGCCGACTTCCGAAATCCGTGTTTCATCTGTGTTTCATCTGTGGCTAACTGCCCCTTCATTCATCATCCCTCTGCCTTCATCCTTCATCCTTTTTCTTTTGCATGGCGATTTCCTCACTTGAACATCGAGTCCTCCCCGCGGAAGCGGGCCGGATCGATCGCATCGTCCAGAGTATGACGAATCTTTCGCGCGCCCGCGTGCGCGGATTGTTCGAGCATGGATGCGTGAAACTCAACGGCGAGCCTTGCCTGGATTCAGGCTTCTGCGCGACCTCCGATGCGCTCGTGGGAATTCGCTATGATCCGCATCATCACTACAAGGAACGCTCGCATCACCGCAGCAATCGCTTTCGCATCCTTCATGAAGATTCCCATCTCATCGTGGTGGAAAAATCCGCGGGGCTCCTGACCGTCCCCACCGTGCGCCGCGAAAAGGAAACCCTCGTCCACGCGCTCGATCTCTATTTGCAACGCGGATCCAAACGGGTCCACGCCGCCGTCGTGCATCGTCTCGACCGTGACACCTCCGGCCTTCTCGTCTTCGGAAAAAGCGATTCAATGGCCCAACGACTGAAAAGCCAGTTTGAAGATCGCAAACCGGTCCGCGAATATCGGGCGATCGTCGCGGGAACGCTTTCCAAACCGAATGGCAGTTTCCGCACGTTTCTTTCCACGGATGAAGATTTGAATCAGCGTTCCACCACGGACACCGCGAAAGGCAAACTGGCCGTCACCCACTACACAGTATTGAAAAAATTACGCGGCGCGACCTGGGTGGGCGTGAAGCTCGAGACGGGACGACGCAACCAGATCCGCGTGCATTTTGCCGAGATCGGACATCCCGTACTGGGCGACCGGCGTTATGAACCCCAGCTCGCACAACATCCGGCATGGAAACATCCGTGGCTCGCCCTGCATGCGATGCGCCTGGGCTTCACCCATCCCGTGACGGGGAAGAAGCTTCTCTTTGAATCTCCTCCGGGAATGGAATTTGAGGTCTTCCTTCAATCACAATCCATGGGTTGATGGACGTCAGATTTAAAGCGCAAGGCGCCAAGACTAATCCACGCGGCCGCCTGAAAAGGCGCGTGTGCTTAAAGTTCCATGCCAAATTTGAGCCGCCTCCCTCAATTCCTTGCACTCGGCTGTTGAAGGCGGCGCATACACAAACCGAAATCGTTGACCAAAACTTTGAAGCTCAGGAAGTGCCTTTGGCGTTTCCGAATTCTTCACAACGAACCACATAGGATTCCAGAAATTGACGTTAAATTCATAAATTTCATTTGGTTGCAGCATGTGTACGTCCGATTCGCTGGGTTTCAAAACGGGAGCGTCCGCAGATACACACTGAAAAACTTCATTGGTGGAACCACTCACCCCCACAAGACGCAAAGACCCTCCCGTCGGCAGATCCACAACAGCAAGCGGCTTATCCGAAGAATTCATAAGCTGAACGGTTGCGGCATAAACGCGAGGAGGCCTTGATTTATCGCTCTCCAGTTTGATACCTATGCCGACACGAGACCAACGATGCGTGATGAGTTGCGAGGAACCGTCTTGAGCGACTGCCACCTCCATTTCGAGGGGAACTTGAATCTCATCACGCTGCCGGCCCGCCTCGATTTCCCGTCCCTTTCCCTCTTCGACAAAATAAGCTTCCAGCCCATAACGAACCGGCATTTCCATTTCGTATCCGGAATAATAGAGAATCTTCCCTTGAAGATAAAGACCCGTGGAAGGCCGCACATCCGATAAACCAACAAGTTCAGCGCGACCTTCCTCCCCTTCTTTCAAAGAAGCATAAACCGGCAAACCTGCCGGAAAGATCTCAGCACGAAATGGCTTCAACAATGAAGGGCTCCAAAATTTGCGCGGAACCCGAGAAATCTCATAGTTCAGACTTACGTAGTCCCCGCGAAACAGATCCTGTGGGTCAACGGGAGCCGTTCGCAAAAAAATACGACGCCCCGAATGATAAAGTATCTCACGTTTACCGGCCATGTAAATGAGCACGGCGAGTTGCGACACGACCACAAGAACAACAAGAATCTTTCTCATGCGGAGACCCTTTGCAGTTGTTTGCGCGCGCGGGTAAAAAAGAAGCCCTCCAGAAAAAGAACGAGTCCGACCACGATGAAAACTTCGCCGCGCGTCACCAGGCTTTGAAACAGATCCGTATAACGGGCCAAGGCCAATGCAATGAGTAAAAGGGCGCCAAAAATCGTCGGCTTAAGCTGCACTTCGCGACAGCCGCGCGCCATGATCGAAATCGCGAGCGCTAGGAAAACCAGATTAAATGACATAACTGCATAACTATCTTTAAACGACATTTCCCTGTAATCCCCATATGGATTCACCGGGGTCTGGGGAAGATAAATCCACGTTAGAATCAGCAAAGCCGTTAATGGCAAAAGAACATCCGCAAGGATGAAGGGGCTTTTGTTTTGCCGAATCAGCCTAACCCAGTGAATCCATGCGATAGTCGCCAAGAGAACCAAAATAATAAGGTAGATGACGGGCATGATCTCAGGCCTCTCGCGATTCCAGAAGAGATAATTGTGACGAACGGAAAAAGTCAGGTAATACATCACACCACAACCAAGTGACCATCCGAAAAATGAAAACACTCTGGCGGCTGGAGGGAAGACGCTGTTTTGCAGGATACGGCTTAAAGCGACGAAGAATGTCGCGAGACTGAGACACGATCCAATCCAAATGAGTTCATAGGAATGTAAGATGCCGATCAGAAACGAAAAATTCAGAATAAAACTCAGAGTGCTCAGCGTAAGAAGCAGTGCGGAACGCTCCTTCCAAGCTAAAATGCCTAAGGCGACCATCATCAGTAAAACAAAATGGGCGGGATAGTGAAATTTCCACGCCTCCGAGAGAGACCAAATCGTCAGAAGAACGACGGCCATGAGTCCTTGCCCTACTGATGGTAAACTCCAGGCCATTAAGAACGCGCCGACGCCCCAAACCAAAAACGCGTTCGGATAATGCGCATCGAGATGATAGATCTGCGCGACCAACCATATGCCCGCGCCAAAAAACATCGTGCCGAGAATCGTGAGACTTTCGCCAAGGCCACGATAACCCGGATGATTCCAGAAAAGCCGCAATCCTCCATAATACGTTCCCAGAAGAAGACCAAAGATCAGCGCGAGTTTTCCAAATCGGGGAATCAGATGCCAGTTATGCGCAAAAAGAAGAATGACGCCTAACCCAAGAATAAAAGACCCTAAGCCTGAAAAGACAATTGTCGCCCACGGAAGAGTTTTGGGATTCGGATAACGATTTTGAATTTGTTGAGCTTGCGCTTCCGAAACAACCCCATCCCGAACCCAAAATTGCAATTCTTCGTGCAACCATCGGACATGTTTTTGCATGCGCCCTACCTTTTAAAGGGCAACCGCTAGAAAGTAAAGATGGGTAAAATAATTGCAGGCAACCATGAGAAAGATCTGAACCACAACAAGCCATCTTACGCACAGAAATTCAGTCGCCTGTTCAATGCGCAGTTGCTATCTTGAGCATTCCCTAAATGCCCAAGAATTCACATAAATCAGAGGCCGTTCCCGATAAAGCCAAAATTGCCGAGCAACTGAAGGCAGCTGCCGATTTGCTGGAAAAGGCCGCCGCCAATCGCGCCCTGCTCGCGGAACTTTCCGTCGAAGAGCGAACACGTCTTCTCCAGGCGGCGGGCAACATCTATTGTCCCGATCTCGATCAGCGTCGCCTCCTTGTCCGCGCCAAGGTCCGCCAGCGCAAGGCCGACAAGGTGAACAAGGACCAATCCAAGCTCAACGAAACCGGCATCCGCAAGCTGCGCCGCGAAAAAGTCTTCGTCACCCCCAATCTCATTCCCCCGCCCTCCGACTTTCAACAGAAGGAAATCGAGGAGCCGGAGTTCCGCGAAGTGGTTGAGCCGCAAAATTGTTACATCTGCAAAAAGAACTACACAGCGATCCATCATTTTTACGACCAGCTCTGTCCGCCCTGTGCCGAACTGAATTTCCGCAAACGCACCGAAACCGCCGATCTGCGCGGACGCGTGGCGCTCCTCACCGGCGGACGCGTGAAGATCGGTTATCAAGCCGGCATCAAACTTCTGCGGGCCGGCGCCCATCTGATCGTCACGACCCGTTTCCCGCGCGATTCCGCCATGCGCTATGCCGTGGAGCCCGATTTCGCCGAATGGAGCGACCGTCTGGAAATCTTCGGACTGGATCTGCGCCACACACCCAGCGTGGAAGCGTTTTGCCATCACCTCATGGAGACAAGGAAACGCCTCGATTTCATCGTCAACAACGCGTGCCAGACCGTGCGGCGTCCGCCGGATTTTTATCAACACATGATGGCGCGCGAAAACGCCGAGCTGCACGAGCTTCCCGAATCCGCGCAGAAACTCCTCGGCGCCTACGAAGGGTTGCGCGGCTATCATTTGCTACCGGAAAGCGAAGCCGCCGTGTCCACCAAACGGATTTCGGAAGTCGCGGGACTGACGCATGCGGCGGCATTGTCACAGGTGGCATTGCTGCCCGAGGAAGTGGCGGCGCAGAAAGCGTTGTTTCCCGAGGGAAAACTCGACCAGGATTTGCAGCAGGTGGATTTGCGCGAACGCAATTCATGGCGGCTGATGCTGGACGAAGTGCCTTCAGTCGAATTGCTCGAAGTGCAGCTTGTGAACGCCGTGGCGCCGTTCGTCCTGAACGCGCGTTTGAAACCGCTCATGCTGCGCGCGCCCGGACGCGACAAGCACATCGTCAACGTCTCGGCGGTGGAGGGTCAGTTTTACCGGAAGTTCAAGACCACCCGCCATCCGCATACAAACATGGCGAAGGCGGCGCTCAACATGATGACACGCACCTCGGCCGCGGATTATCATCACGACGGGATCCATATGAACAGCGTGGACACGGGCTGGGTGACCGATGAAGATCCGGTGGAAATTGCGGCGCGCAAGACGAAGGAGCATCGCTTTCATCCCCCGCTCGACATCGTGGACGGCGCGGCGCGCATCGTGGATCCGATCATCGCGGGCATCAATACCGGCGAACACATCTGGGGAAAGTTTCTGAAGGATTACAAACCGACCGACTGGTAAGGCAGCCGAATTTTTAGCCACAGATGAAACACGGATTGAACACAGACAGCTCAAGTCCGCATACGGACTTGAGCACTGTCGTGTGAATTGCTGCTGTCATTCTGAACGAAGTGAAGAATCTCTCTGCGCCGGAGAGATCCTTCGCTCCGCTCAGGATGACAAAACCCAGATAAGCTCAAAGATTCGGAAGTTGGTGTGCCGACTTCCGAAATCCCGTGTTTCATCTGGGCTTCCTTTCCCTCTGACGCTCTGGCCTTGAGCGCCACAGTGTGTTAAAAAGATCTGATGCCGAATACTCCCAAACCGAAAGATGTGGGTCCCCTTTCCCAGGCCGCGGTGAGCCTCGAAACGGATTTCAAAGAGGTCGAACGCCTGAGTTCCGCCCTTTCCGAAGCGACGCAGAGCAAGGTGATCAACTTCGATCACGCCCAAAAACTTTTAACGAAGTTCAGTGAAGTCGGACTGCGGCTCGGCGAGGAAATTCAGACGCTCGCGAAAGCCCTGGATGAGGGTCGCCAGCGCGCGGAAGCCGCCACCAGGGACGTGGCCAAATCGGCGGCCATTCTCCAGCAGCGCCAGGATGAAAGAAACGCACTCTCGGAACGGTTTCAGGCGCTTGGAAAACGCGTGCAGGAAGTCACGGCGTCACTCGCCCCCTTCGGTCACAAAAATGGAAATCCTGCGGACAAGACTGAAACCCATTTGCCGGCTCATCTGCCCGAGCTCGAACAACAACTCGGTTCCCTGGCGGAAGACGCCGAAAAGCTGAAGGAAGAAGCCCGCGCCGCGCAGTTCAAAGAGCTCGAACGCGAGGCCGGCGCCATGGGACAGGGATTGCGCGCCACCCGCCAGAAAATCCAAAAGCTCGCGGCGTCGATGTGACGCGCGAGATCACTCCTCCTCAACGCAGGGATTCTCTTTTCTGGAGCGATGCTTGCGGTTATGAGCCGCTTCTTCCGCGCCAGAGTGCCAACACATCATTGTTCTCCAACTTGACACTTTTCCGTTCCTCATGTATTTAACCTTTCGGTTTATCATAAATGCCAACAGACCATCTTAGCGCCACATTTGCCGCCCTTGCGGATCCCACAAGGCGGGCGATTCTCGCCCGTCTCAGTTCGGGCGAACGCTCGGTCACGGAGCTGGCCAGGCCCTTTCACATGAGCCTGCCCGCCGTTTCCAAGCATCTGCGGGTGCTGGAGCGCGCCCGCCTGATCACCCGCAGCCGCAACGCGCAATGGCGCCCGTGCCGGCTCAAGGCGAAGCCGATGAAGGAAGCGGTGGACTGGCTCGAACATTACCGGCATTTCTGGGAGGAAAGCCTGGATCGCCTCGAAAACTATCTTGATGAACTGCAAGCAAAAGGAAAAAAACATGACCGCCATCAAAAATAAACCCGCCAAAAAAGAAACTGCCGACCGGGAAATCGTCATCACCCGCGTCATCAACGCCCCTCGCGAACTCGTCTTCAACGCCATGACCGATCCCAATCAGGTCGTTCATTGGTGGGGACCGAAGGGCTTCTCCACCACGATTCACGAGATGGACGTGAGGCCCGGCGGCGTCTGGAAGCACACAATGCGTGGCCCGGATGGCGCGAATTATCCGAACAAAAGTGTTTTCGTCGAGGTCGTTAAAAACGAACGCATCGTTTATTCCCACGCGGGTGGCAAAGAGGAAGGCGGCGACGGCGCCAACTTCAAAGCCTCATGGACTTTTGAAACGCAGGACAACAAGACCAGGGTGACCATTCGGATGATTTTCATGACTGCCGAGGCGCGCGACCGCGTCGTGAAACAATACAACGCCATCGAGGGCGGAAAACAAACCCTGGGTCGTCTCGAGGAATATCTGAACCAACCCAGGGAATTCGTCATCACACGCACCTTTGACGCGCCGCGCGAACTCGTCTGGAAGGCCTGGACCGAACGCGACCGCCTCATGCAGTGGTTCGGGCCGAAGGGCTTTACCATGTCGACGGCCAAACTCGACCTGCGTCCCGGTGGGATGTTTCACTATTGTCTGAAATCGGCGGACGGACATGAGATGTGGGGCAAGTTTGTTTATCGTGAAATTGAGGCGCCGGAGCGCATCGTCCTGGTCAATTCATTTTCGGACGCGAAGGGCGGAATCACCCGTCATCCGATGAGTCCCACCTGGCCGCAGGAAATGCTCTCGACGACGACGTTCGCCGAACACGAAGGAAAAACGACGATCACGATCCGATGGGCCCCTCTCAATGCGAGTGAGGCGGAACGCCAGACCTTCGACACCAATCATGAGAACATGCAGAAAGGCTGGACGGGAACCTTCGAACAACTTGCAGCCTACCTGAAGGAGCAAAAATGAAAAATGAACCCTTTGTCATCGAGCGAACTTTAAATGCCCCCATCCAAAAAGTTTGGAAAGCCCTCACGGACAAGGATCAGATGAAGCAATGGTATTTCGACCTTCCGGAATTCAAACCCGAGGTGGGCTTTGAGTTTCAGTTTTCCGCCGGTCCCAAGGGAAAGGAATATCTTCATCTCTGCAAGATCACCGAGGTGATTGCCGGGAAAAAACTGACTCACAGCTGGCGATATGACGGGTACGAAGGGAATTCCTTCGTCACCTTTGAATTGTTTGCCGAAGGTCAGCAAACGCGACTCAAACTGACGCACGCAGGCCTGGAAACCTTCCCCAAGAGCAATCCCGACCTGGCGAAAGAAAATTTCGCCCAGGGATGGACGAGCATCCTGGACGCATCGCTGAAAGAATTTGTCGAAAAACAAAACACTCCATCCACTCCATAGAAAAACCTCCATGTTCATCAAAATCCTCATCGCCCTGGTTCTCATCGCCGTCATCTTTGCGATCGTCGTCGCGATGCAGCCCGCCGAATTTCGCATCACGCGGAGCGCATCCATTCCAGCCTCCCCCGCCGCGGTGTTCGCGCAGGTGAACGATCTTCATCTTTGGACGGCATGGTCTCCGTGGGAAAAAATGGATCCCGCCCTCAAGCGAACCTATGAAGGCGCGGCCGCCGGGACGGGCGCGAGTTATGGATGGAGCGGAAACAATCAGGTCGGCGAAGGCCGCATGACGATCACCGAGAGCCGTCCGAACGACCTCATCCGGATGAAACTCGAGTTTCTCAAGCCCTTCAAAGCCACGAACACGACGGAGTTCACCTTCAAGCCCGAAGGAAATCAGACGGTCGTCACATGGAGCATGTCCGGCCGGAATAATTTCATGTGCAAGGCTGTGGGATTATTCATGAACTGCGACAAGATGGTGGGCGGCCAATTCGAACAGGGCCTGGCGAACTTGAAGAAAATCGCCGCAAGCCTGCCAGCCAGTCGCTAGCAGGCTCATATCAGAGTTTTTCAGCAGCCTGCTAACGAGCCTTGTAAAACCTGAGGGCATCGATCTGCCTCGTCAATTCACGAAGCGGATAGACGCCTTTTGAAAATCCGGTGCCGGGATCTGCGATGAGATAATTCCATCCTTCCTTTCCCACGATGACCACGAAATGAGTGGAGTTGTGGGAGGATCGAAGACGGATGATCACGGGGTTGTCGTGAAGCAGGTTCCAATCGATTAAAAAATAGGACGGCAGATCTTCATAGGCGTGCCGGATTCGGTTGGGCACAAAATCCGCCGCCTTTTCCCAATAAATCCATCCGCCGGGCGTGTAGCCGTCATTTTTCGTCAGAAAATCATTCAACTGCTTGGGATCGGCATGGATTCCATAAAAGCTTAATACCATGGCCGCCGAGCTGACGGCGCAACCCTCCTGTCCCAGCGTGCTTTTGGTTTTTCCGAGAAGATCGTGGCCCCAGGACTGATCGTTTTGCCGGTAACGGGGAACGGGCAGCTCCACGCGCCTGACAAAATAAAGCCCGCCGGAGGAATCAATAACCCTGTGGCCCCACCATCCCCATGCGAACCACACGACTTCACACAGGAAAATCAAACTGAATAGAACTTTCCAGCGACGTCTCATGACGCTTTTAAAGTGTCACGCACCCAGGCCAAAATCAAACTCAAGCAAGCAGGGCGCCAACGCCCCCTTCATCGCGCAATGTTCCAAAGGAGCAGATCGTGAGGCACAAATGTCTGCCCAGAGCGACGCGCTTGCGCTCCTTCAACCATTCAAACTTGCCGAGCGCTTCATCAAGATGAGTGATCCACGGGGGATATGTGTAGAGCAAAACCACCTCCCGAGGCGACTCCTGGACGGATTTCCAGACGTTTTCGAAAACTTTCTCCAGAACTTCCTTCCCAAAAGGATTCCAGCAAAAAATGACCGTGACCTCCGGCGGCACCACGTATTCCCGGGCATCCATCTGGTTTAATTCGATGTCCTTGCAGCGCAGACGCCGCCGGGCATTCCGGATATTTTCCTCGGCGATCTCGTGAAGTTCAGCGGTGAGTTCGACCCCGATCACTTTTCGAAAGGGATACGTCGCGGCGAGCACGACCACCCGCCCCATTCCCGAGCCGAAATCGACAAAGACGTCCTGATCCGGACGGATCTTCAGCCATTTCATGATCTGCTTGAAACGACGGTAATTGGTCGCGTTGTAGCGATGACAATTGGGATCGGTCACGCCGAATTGGTCGATGGAAATATCAACAGCTGTCGCGATGCCAAAACGCCGCTCGTGAAAACGCTCCGAGAACCGGTAAACAATATGACGAATTCGGTCCCGAAAACCGGTCATTTTCGGAGGCTCAACCGTTGCACGCTTGATGACTTCTTCCAGGGACTTTTTCAAACGGAATCTCCGCGCATGCGCATCAGACTACATGGATTTTGAGTGAACTCAACGCTTCGCTCCGCTTGTTGACCTTGCGGGACAAGAGTGCAAATAATGGGCGCGTGATCGTCCCGCGCCAGGATATTCCCTTCGCATGAGACTGGCTTCATTCACGGGAGGACGGAACAACAACTTCAATCTGATCCGGTTTGTCGCGGCGTTTTTGGTTTTGATCACGCATAGCTACGCGCTCACAACGGGAAACGTCATGACAGAGCCGCTGCGGGCGTACCTGGACATGACGTGGGGAATGATTGCGGTGGATGTTTTTTTTATTATCAGCGGGTTTCTGGTGACAGCCAGTCTGCTGACGAGAAAAAACCTACAGGCCTTCGTCGTTGCGCGCTTTCTCCGAATTTATCCGGCGCTTTGGGTGATGATCGCGTTCACTGTAGTGGCGCTGGGACTTTGGGTGACATCCCTGTCTGCGCATGATTTTTTTATCCGGCGCGAAACGCTCGTTTTTATCCTCAAAAACATGACGATGGTGCGTGACGTGGCCTATATATTGCCGGGAGTTTTTGAAACGGTGCCATTCAAAGGCACCGTCAATGGATCACTTTGGACGCTGCCCCTTGAGATCCGCATGTACGTCACACTTGCCGTCGTTTGGGCGACGATGACGGTCTTCGGAGCCCGACGTGAAAAAGTCACGGCGCAGGCCATCGTGTTGATGGCGATTTCGGCGTTGCTTCTGAATATCCTCTTTCACTTCTTTGATTTTGCCCGGCTCCTGCACCTTCATTTGGGTTACATGTTCTTTGTGGGATCGGCTTTTTATGTCTTCCGGGAGCGCATCATCCTGTCGCGCGGAATATTTCTGGCGGCCGCAATCGCGCTGCTCCTTTCCGCTTTCAACAAGGACGTGTTTTATGTGACCTACATGGCTGTCCTGGCCTACCTCGTTTTTTGGCTCGCCTACGTCCCCACCGGAATTGTTCGACAGTTCAATCGATTGGGGGATTATTCCTACGGAATTTATATTTATGCGTTCCCGGTCCAACAATCCATTGTGATGCTGGTCCCGGGCATATCCAGCGGAGCCCTCATGGGGACGGCATTCGGAATCACGTTGTTTTTCGCGTTTCTTTCCTGGCATTTGATTGAATCGAAGGCATTGAGCTTAAAGAGCCGTTGGACGGAAAGAATCTGAGTGCCCGTTCGACTCGACAAGCTTGACTTCTTTTTTCTTTGCCGTAACCTCTTGCGCCTTGGTCTTGACCCCATCGTCTAGAGGCCTAGGACATCACCCTTTCACGGTGAATGCACGGGTTCGAATCCCGTTGGGGTCGCCAGCCTTCTCTTTCAGAGGAGAAATGACAATCTGAAGTCCTTCCAAGTCTATTTGTCTAACAAGTGCAGGGAAATTCATCCGCTGTTCGCTCATGAACAAATAAATCTTTTCAATTTAGTATGGTCCTAGTATATATTGACAAATGAAGACCTTGTTTTTCGCGTTGAGCTGCCTCCTTACTTTGAACCTGACTGCGGCAACCCCCGTGTCTTTGAATTCGTTTTTCGGGGATCTGAATGGAGACGGGAAAACCGATCTGGTGATCAACTACACATACGATGGACTTCAACACTGGCAGGGTCGTCTTTCCAACGGGACGTCGTACGGTGACAGCATCGACTGGACATCGACCAGCACTCCCAACGTGACCACCATCGGTATTGCCGACGTGACGGGCGACGGAAAGGCCGATTTGGTCATCCAATACGATAGCGGTGGCACACGTTATTGGCAGGCACGCGTTTCGAACGGTTCCTCCTTTCAATATACGGGGAGCGATTGGGCGGTTGGCACGACAAACATGACCGTGGTGGGACTCGTCGACGTCAATGGTGACGGCAAAGCCGATCTCGTGCTCCAATATGATTCCGGTGGGTATCGCCACTGGGAGGCGCGCCTCTCGAACGGCGCCTCATTCGTTTCAAACGGCT
>Ga0207095_10065_pt2 | contig 31981 bp, 30 predicted proteins | sample Alteio_BWMinHeat_88_FD_153529 | JGI IMG/M metagenome (GOLD analysis project Ga0207095, IMG submission 153529) | Enriched cells from forest soil in Barre Woods Harvard Forest LTER site, Petersham, Massachusetts, United States -... | ecosystem: Environmental > Terrestrial > Soil > Temperate forest >... | reverse complement strand
CCTGAATGTAGGTCTCCACCAGAGGCGTACGCTGCTGAATACTCTTGATCAAAACTTTCTCGCGCCCGATCGCTTTCGTCACCAGTGATTGCTGCTCGGGCGTCAGTTGGTGAGGCAATTCGTACTTGGGTGATTTCTTTGCGCCGGCGATGGTGGCACTCAAAACCGTAAGCAGGAAAGTAGTGGAGATTCCCCGAAGCGTCATGTCAAGCTCCTAATGTGTCGTGGTTCTGTTTCCGAACGGCTCGCTTGGTGTCAGCGCCCGCCGCCAGGGACTTACTGTGACTGTGTTTAGCTGTTTCATCGTGCCAACTTAAATACGTTCGTCGCGCGTGAACCAGGAATCCTCAAGACCGCGGACGAGTTCTGAAGTCGTACGCGGCGCTAATGGTGAAGCCGTTCGGGTTTAGCGCGCGCGGCCCAAAGAAATTGGGCCAAAATTGGTATTCGTAGTCGCCTCGCACCCAGACGCTTTTGAAGGCTCTGAATGCCAGACCGGCACCGGGCGCCAAGATCCCGCTGGTGTGATTAGAAGGAGAGTTGATGGCACCCACGCCCATAAGGTACTTGGCGTAGGGATGGATGGGGCGATAAGAGCGCCAACTGTAGACCACCCCACCCACGAAAGTGTCCTGGCGCAGGTGTGTCAGGCCAAGAGGTTGTCCATAGTTCATGTCGCGCCCTTCGACCTCCAGAGCAATTCCCTTCAGTAAGCCCTTGGGATCGGGAGGACTCCAGTCGAACCACATGGTGATGCCCCCCATCCTTCTCTCTTTTCCATGGTCTTTTCCCCAGTCGATGTCAAAGTTGGATGGGCCGACGCCGATCGCGAAGGGAATGCCGCGTTCCTGGGCGGCGGGGTAGATTGATTGGGCGAGATCGGATTTCGCAAAGGTAAACATGAGAATCGCCAAGGAAAAGGGCAAAAACAGCCTGAATCGCATTTCTACATCTCCTTGCAGTCGCGCTCGCAATGGCGCCCGCATTTGACGCACAGCGTGTTTGTAGAGAGAAACTGCAGCGGAGAAAAATCTAAAGAGTACTAGAAGTCGTCTTGTTTTATTTTCGATGGCGTTGATTGAGGAGAGCGCCGGATAGATTCGCCGACCTCTCAGGCCCCTGCACGATATACATCTAACCTCTTCACACAACGGTTCTGCAGCGTTCTGGAATGCTCGACAACCAGGCATAACAGTCGACGTTGGTAGCAATCATGAAGCTGCTTTTGATTAAAGGTGATCCTAGTTTCACACGTAATCCGTGATAGTGGTCACTAGAGTGCCAATAAATTTACCCGGAGGTAACCAGCGATTTCCAGGTCGCAGGCCCGCTGTAAAGCTCGATGAACGAGTCCGTGGAGTTGGAGGGGCTGGAGCCAATACGAAACTCGTTGATCTTGATTGGGCTGAGATTCCGCACCTTCTCGGCGGTTGTCTCGGGTTGCAACTTGGCGCTTGTTTGGGTTCGTCCACGAGGCGTACGCGCACCGCCAGAAAAAGGTCTGGGCGGTGCCTACCAGATAAACATCAGTTTCAGCGGACATTGACTTGAGGCGTGGAAACAACCGTGTTCATCCTCAAGGCCCGTCCACAATAATGCCGCTCGAGACGCTGGGGCGTTCAAGCACTGATCTCGGGTAGGCTTGTCGTGTATAGATCCATAGATAAAACACCCCCATGATCAAAAGGCCTATTGGCACTGGAAAATTCATGACAGGGGTCATTTTCGGTCCGAAGTTTCCTGCTTCGTTCATCTGTAACAGACGCCCTTTTACAAGATAACCAACGAAGATGGTCCACGCGAGATCTGCGGTGAGCAGATATCCCTGCAGGCTAACTATAAGCGCCATCCATCGCGTTGAACCTCCCTCACGCCAGAGCATGGCGAAGGCGGGAATAGTAAGGATGATGATTTTAGCGTCGTATTGGCGATGATACACCGGCAGTAACGAAAGAACCGCGATGGATGCCAGCGCAAGATATGTCTTTTCCCTTGAAGGTCGCGACTTCAGAGTGACGGTCACCCACACCACCAGGAGCGGCGCGCAAACAATGAGCGTGAGAAAGTGGTAGATGCGAGGGTTGTCCCAAAAGTAACTGAAGATTGGTTGCAGGGATGTGATGGCAAGGGTACCGTGAGCCCCGTTGGGATTGTTAATGCCGCCGTGTCCAAAGAACTGCTCTTCCATAGAGCGCAGTTCCTGAAACCAATGCGGAGAGACGTGCGTGATCCACAATGTGGCCGGCACACTCAACGCAACGACCAGTGCCAATGTCTGAAGCGCACGCCTTCGATGGGTTCCACCAGAGAGCAGGAAGAAGAGCCAGATCAGACCAGCGTCCTGCGGTTTCAGGACCAGGCTGAGAGCGAGGCACAGAATACCCCAATTAACAAATCGTTCGCGAAGAAAGCACCAGACAGCCAGAATGCAGAGAGGGACTGCGACACCCGCGGGATTGCCAAAATAAATAACAGACCCGCTGTTGGCAAGACAGAAGGAGAGCAGGATGGCTGCAAGTTCCGGTGCGTGGTCCGACGAAAGATCCCACACTGCGAACGAGCCAAGAATACTCCCCCCCGGCAATGAGCACGAACCATAGCAATTGTGCGGGGCCGAATGGCATATGACCAAATAGAAACGTAAAGCCGAATTCCGAGGGCAGGTATGGATTTCCACCCAGGACGAGGAGGTCTGTGGGGGAGGCCGATGAGATATCCGCATGTTGAGCATAGAGCCGGAGAACCTCGCTCTGACTGTAGGGGTCGCAGTGGTGGAAAAGGCATTGCGCGCTGTAGTAGACCACTCTGAAGTCCATCAGGGGGAAACCGGCCTTACTTTGCAAAAAGCCAAAAGCGAGAAATGCGGCGCTTCCCAACAGCAAGAGCCAGATACTGTCTGCTCGCGAACGTGTCATTTTGATCCTTCACAACATCTTAGTTCCGGAATCGGTCTCTTGATCGAGGCAAGTTCCAATACCTCACGCGCCCTCCGATACTGAGGGGCGCCCAAAGTGGAGGCAGGACACCTTGAGTTCCCGTCGGGTGACTTCCCGAAGTGCATCTGGTTGGGGAGCGGTACGTACTTAACGGATGAATCCGGGATCACTTGCCGACCTCCCATGACAAACATTGAAACATGCAGCTAAATAGATGATTTCACATACGCTATGCAACGGGTATACATTCTGGATTTCACATCGTAGGCCCCACGGGTGAGAGCTTGAGGAGGTTTCGTGAACCACAACAAAAGGTCCCGCACGAGCCTCCACTGAATTCCACTTGACCTTAAGATTTGAGTTGCAGTATATCTTTTCCAGTCGAAAGCCCGGCTACCGCCTAGGCATTTCAGCTGTGTTTACACTTGGCACCGTGCCGTTCCTTCCTCCGGTGAATCAAAGACCAAGAAAGCCCCTTGCGTCGTAACCAGACTTTGAGTAGTTTCCTCTCGCGCAGTGCAGTTCCCGATCTAAAACGCCGATTTGCCAAGAACGAACATTCATCGCGGACGCGTGGATACTACCCCTATGGATGAGATACGCAGTCGGTATCGAACACGATGTGCGGGGGCACGCATGGAGTACTGACAGGCATAAACGCTTCGACGACACGATTGAATATGCTCACCGAGCGGATAAGTGTCGGGCTGGTTATTATGCAAAGACGTTTCAAGGAGGAGAAGACCGTGAGCGCAACGAGAGCAGCCGGTAGCAACCCTGCGGTAATGGGCATTCGAAAAGAGACCGACAGCCTCGGTGAAGTGGACGTGCCGAGCGCCAAGCTCTGGGGGGCACAAACGCAGCGGTCGCTCGAACATTTCAGCATAGGGAAGGATCTGATGCCGCGCGAGATGATTGCCGCATATGGGACTCTGAAGAAAGCCGCCGCCAATGCCAATCATTCTGGCGGCCGGATCGACGACGAACAACACAGACTCATTGTTCAGGCGTGTGACGAAATTCTCGCGGGCCAGCATGAGGACATGTTTCCTCTGCATGTCTGGATGACTGGAAGCGGCACCCAATTCAATATGAACGTGAATGAGGTAATTTCGAACCGTTGTTGCCAACTTGCAGGTACGCCACTCGGGAGTAAAACGCCTGTTCATCCTAACGATCACGTCAACATGTCGCAGTCCTCTAACGATTCGTTCCCCACCGCGATGAACATAGCGGCGGCGGTGAATGTGAAAGAGCGATTGATACCGGCGGTGAATGACCTGCGCGATGCGATCGCGGCGAAGGCCGCGGAGTGGAAGGACATCGTGAAGATTGGCCGCACCCACATGCAGGATGCCACACCGATCACGCTCGGCGAGGAATGGTCGGGCTACTCGGGCATGCTGAGTGACAATATCGAGCGCATCGAGGATGCCCTGAAAGGCGTGTACAGCCTCGCGCTGGGCGGTACAGCGGTAGGAACCGGCATCAATGCAGCCCCCGGATTCGGCGAGGCGGCCGCTGCCGAGATTGCCAAGCTCACTGGACTGCCTTTTGTCAGTGCATCGAACAAATTCACTGTGCAGGGCGCCCATGATGCGCTGGTACAGCTCTCGGGCACGCTGCGCACTCTCGCGGTCTCGCTGTACAAAATCGCCAATGACATTCGGCTGATGTCCTGCGGGCCGCGTGCGGGTTTCGCCGAGTTGGTGATCCCGGCAAACGAGCCGGGATCATCGATCATGCCGGGTAAAGTCAACCCGACCCAGGCCGAGGCGCTGACCATGATCGCCGTGCAGGTGATGGCCAACGACGTGGCCGTGGGCTTCGGCGGCGCGGGCGGTTACCTGGAGATGAACGTGTACAAGCCTCTCATCATCTTTAATGTGACTCACTCCATCACGATCATGACCGACGGATGCACCAACTTCCGGAGGTTTCTGATCGAAGGGACGAAGCCAAATTTGAAGAAGATCAAGGGGTATGTGGACCGCTCCCTGATGCTGGTAACCGCTCTCTCGCCCGTCATTGGATATGACAAAGCGTCGAAGATCGCGCATCACGCGCTGGACAACGACCTCACGCTAAAGGATGCCGCGTTGCAACTTGGCTTCGTAACGGAGGCTGAGTTCGACCGCGTGGTCGATCCGGCGAAGATGGTCAGGCCCTACGCATCTGCAAAGTGACCACCAGGAGGAATGCCATGACAACACTCATTCCGTCCAACGACCCGATGTCCTTCTTATCGGCGCAGGCATCATGAGCGCGACGCTGGCAGAGCTCCTGAAAGAGCTTGATCCCAGCCTGAAGATAGAGATTTACGAAGTGATGCGGCACTCTGCCAGTTGAACTTCACTCCACAGAAAAGTGACGGGTGTACTCGAATTTACCACCGTGGGCGGCGAGACATTTACAATCCATCCCGGTGAGGTACTGGTAGCAGAAGACAGTACCGGCTCCGGACACAAATGGCGTTTAGTCAACGATGAGCCATGGAAGCGGGCTTACGTGGTCTTCAAGGAAAGCGCGGATGCTCATTTCATACCGGATCCCGCATAAAGCTGCTGCATGAATCATGATTGGATAACCACACCATGACCCTGGAGGACCGTGCCGACCTTGTCCTCGCCGTTGCCCGGGTGCAATATGTCAATGGTCAATCTACCGACCAGGTTCTGGCTTCGGCCGAACGCTTAGGACAGACTCTCGGGCTGCGCGCTGAAGTCATGCCGCGCTGGGGCGAGCTGCGACTTAAGGCTCAAGACCTCGCCAGGGGCACCAGGCTGATCTCCGCAATCGCGGCCGATCCCACCGGCGTGGACATGAGTCGCGTAGTTTGTACAATGCACACAATTGGGGACCTCGCCACCGGGCGACTTGCGCCCGCCGCTGCAAAGGAGGCGATCCGTGCCAGCTCACAAATGCCTCCGGCGCCGACCTGGCTCTTCACGCTGGCAGCGGCGGCGGGCGCCGTGGCGCTGGCGGTGATTTTCGGTGTTCAACATCTACCTGCGGCGGCACTCATATTCGTGAGTGCGGCCGCCGGCGCAGTTCTTCGCCGCGGCCTGGCTCATTACAGCCCCAATGTCTTCCTGCAACCGTTCGGCGCGGCCTTGCTCGCCGGCGTGATCGGGGCGCTGGCGGTTCGATACCAGTTGAGTTCATCACTGCGTCTCGTAGCAGTCTGCCCATGTATGGTGCTGGTGCCCGGGCCTCCCGTTCTCAATGGCGCGGTGGATCTCGTCAATGGCCGTGTCCATCTCGGCGCCGCACGCATTATTTTTGCGGGGCTCGTCGTTATGGCGATCTCGACGGGGCTATTGCTCGGACTCGCTCTTCTGGGTGTTTCCCTGCCGGTCGATCAGGCCAGCAGAGCCGCGCCCCTATGGCTCGATACGATTGCCGCGGGTATCGCTGTTGCCGCCTACAGTATCTTCTTTTCCACGCCGCTAAACATGTTTGCTTGGCCGGTGGCGGTCGGGATGCTGGCCCATGCTCTGAGGTGGTGGTTTGTTTCCGCGCTTGGCGCTAACGCCGCGGCCGGCGCTTTCGTCGCTTGTCTGGTCGTCGCGCTGATCCTCACTCCAGTCGCACGCCGCTGGCAGATGCCGTTCGCGGCGATCGGCTTCGCTTCCGTCGTTTCGATGATTCCGGGCGTATTCCTATTCAGGATGGCGAGCGGCCTTGTGCAACTTGCCAACGGCTCGCATACGACGTTGGAGCTCATAAGCGCGACAATCGCCGACGGCGTCACAGCCATCACTATCATTTTGGCGATGAGCTTAGGTCTCATCGTTCCGAAGATGGCCATTGATCGTTTTGCTGACAGGTCTATGCGGGCGAGACCCTGAAGTTTAACCACTCCAACGACCTTGAGCTTCAACTTCTGAGGCGAGAAGAACAATCAGCCGTCGACGGCTCTCGAAATCCTAAATGAGCGGGTCTGATTCCAGATTGTCGCTAGCGCCGCCACGTGCCGTAAGAAGATTCCGGGCATCTTTCGCCACTTGTAGACTTGGGTTACACCCGCGGAACGCAGGCGGTGATGGATCGGAAGTTCTCTGACAGAAAATCCGCGGCGGCATGCGCGGGCCACGAACTCCCACCAAAATCCCTCCTGCATCTCACCAAGTTCGTGCGCCAGCGTTTTTGCGACCGGCTTCCGCATCAGCACAAAAGGGCAACTCGGATCGTGAACCGGTGCATGGAAGACTCCCTGGTAGAGAAGGAGGAAGAACCTGGAGAAGATTCGACGCACCAATGGATCCGCGCGGTGGGTACGCCAGCCGATCAAGACGTCCGCGGATTCTCGAATGTTCCAGAAGCTCGCAAAATCGGCGGGATCGCACTGCCCATCTGAATCCAGGCAGAGAAGATACTCCGCTTCCAGCATGTCCATGCCTTCGCGCATCGCCCGGGAGTATCCTTTTCGTGCGCTACTCAGATTGAGGCGAATCGGCAATTGCCCCGAGAGTTCACGGAGAACTTGTTGTGAATTGTCTCTGCTACCGTCCTCGCAAACGATGAAGCCTGCGTGGGCGATTTTAGAGATCTCCGAGTGCATGCCCCGAATGGTGCGCTCAATGCTTGCGCCTTCATTGTGAACGGGTAGCAGGACTTCGACGTCGAAAGCCGGCAATTTATTCTCCTGGCGCGGCGCAGATGATCTGTTGGTGTCGATCGAGTGGCGGTACTAAGTGCTCCCGATGGCGCTCACTCGATGAATGTCCCTATCAGAAACTCTTTTGTCACGCGAACTGTTGGCAAACCATAGCGTCTCGGTCACATATCTTCAGTGATCTCGGACACAGGCAGTTTAGATTCTCATCTCGAACTAACTGCAAACACAACTGATCGCTGCTGAGCGCGGTCCAGACTGAGCCTCAGAGGGCTGCAGACCTGCTGCCTCAATACCGGGTCATTGAAGGAGTGTCCGACTGTCGATGGTGTTCGGGGCGTTGTTCACAATGCAAACCAGTGTTCAGTCAGGCAGGGCAAGGTCAGTGTTCAAGCGGCGTACGTGTCAACCAACGTGGACACCGAAGATCGAGGCATTCTACGGCAGAGTACGTGACTCTTAATGACTGAGTTAGAAACGTGCGTTGATTCAAGTAAATAGCTAGGCGCGACGATGGCAAGCAACGTGCACCGACGAAGTGTGCCGAGGTCTGCAATCTGATCTGGGTCTTCTGGATTCAGCAGATCTGACGCAAGGAGAAGTTCGTGTCGAACCGCTATTGCCTAACCGCTATTCTATTTTTGGGTCTGGTTGTCCCCATAATCGGTTGCAGCAACTCTCAAGTTGGTTCCATTCAGATCACTCCCGCGAGTCAGTCGCTCGTGGCAGGCCAGGCAGCACGATTCACGGCGACCGGGATTATCGGCCATGGCAACCATCCCGCGACCAACGAGGACGTGACGAACCAGGTAACCTGGACCTCGAATGCCCCTGCCATTGCCACCATCAATTCATCCGGCGTGGCCACAGCCGTCTCGGCGGGCTCGGCGACCATCACTGCCACCATGCCCGGCGGGCTCTCCGCAACTGCCACCGTCGCGGTGACGGGCACCACGGTATCATCCGGAAACGATGTAGTTTCACTTTCCGTAATTCCCGGAACGCAGTCGGTTTCATCTCCGAAGCAAACCAGTCAGTTCATCGCGATCGGCACTACGGCGGCAGGCGTATCCGAAGATCTCACCGGTCAGGTCACGTGGACATCGAGCAGTACCACGGTTGCCACAATCACCTCAGGCGGGCTTGCGACTGGGGTAGGGCAAGGCACCAGTAGCATCACGGCAATCGCGACAAACCCCGACAAGACAGTGGCGATTGGCACCGCCACATTCACAGTTGTCGCTTCCACGACCGAGCAGATTACCGCACTCGCGATCATTCCTGGGTCGCAGACGCTGTCGGCATCTGGTCAAACAGGACAATTTATTGCTTTTGGCGCTTTTGGAAGTTCCGGCCTCCAGGAGGATGTCAGCCAATCTCCGAAGATCAAATGGAGTTCTAGCGTTCCCACTGTTGCGAGCGTCAGTCCATCTGGGCTCGTTACCGGCCTGGGGGCGGGCGCCACCACGATCACGGCGGTGTTGACCAACCCCGACGGGTCTATTCTTTCAGCTACCGCGGCCGTTACAGTCACCCTTACCCCAGCGCCGGAGCCTCTGCTTTCCCTTACGATCGTTCCGAGTGCAATCACAGTTGGCGATCTGCAGGACACGGGTCAATTCCTGGCCATTGGAACCTATTCGACCGTTCCGTACGTCAGGGATCTGACCAATTCGGTCACCTGGCTCTCTTCTTTTCCGGATTCGTTCCCCGTGAATACCAACAGCGGCGGAACTTCGAGCGCCAGCGCCGGCATAGTGACGGCCTATGGGACGGGATCCGCCTCCATCATTGCCGAAGCAACCAGCCCCGACGGGACAATACAAACCGCTTCCGCAACGTTCAGCTGCCCCTTGGCTCTCCCCGATCCTACCGGGCACCCGCCAACACCAGGCTCGTGTTATACAGGCCAGGTGGGGCCACTCAAGGCTACCTTGACGATCTATGGGGAAGGTCTGAATACCACCAATTGGCTGGTAACGGCGCCTTCCGCTACGGGCACGCCGAACGTGATCCATTGCGGCCCGGGTTGGGCCGGACCTGGTGGTTCAGTCTGCGTCGGGATCTACCCGATAGATACGTCGAACCCCGGGAACAACTTTGTGACCTTAACTGCGCCGCCTCAAACAGGAGTGGTGTTTGGCGGATGGACCAAAAACTGTACGCCGCTCGTGCCAATCAACGAACCTGGGCCCAACAGCTGCAAGGTTCAATTGGGCACGACCAACGCGACCGTGGGCGCAATCTTCAACAACCCGTAATTGACATCGAGATTCCTCTCCCAAACATGCAGGTCGTCCTACGGGCGACCTGCAGATTACGTCCTTCCGTTCATGCCATGACGTTTAAGAGCGCAGTGGTTTCGGTAGTCCTTCTGGCGGCAACGCTAGTGTGCGAGGCAGTTGGCCAACAGGCGACGAGCTCCGACAGTCCGAGCGATCAGAGCGCACCAATCCGGAGCCCTTCAGCCTTCCGCCCTTCCGTTTCGAGCCGGCCCCCCGAGAAAAGCAGTGGCGACTCCGGACCGTCGACTTATCCGCTGCCGCGCATTACTGTAGCTGCCCCGGTTCAGGCGCCCCCGGTGTGGCGTGTTCCAGATCGAATCGCATGGGTAGCGAGCCTGCTGCTTACAGTGATGGGATACGTCGGAATCATGCTCGCGGTATCAATCCTGAGAAAAATCGAACGGCAGACACAATCCGTAGAAACGGCGGTCGACGCCGCGGCTGCGATCGCCCAATCCGCGTTGCTCCAAGCGCAAGCCATCGTTCGAGCCGAGAGACCATGGATCATGGTCACGGCCGAGCCATCCCCCGGCATCGAAAACAGTTCTACGGTCGTCGCCACGAATCGTGGCAAGAGCCCGGCTAGAATCATCGCATCTGTTGAAAGAATCATGATTGCGATTGACGAGTCTCACTTGCCTCCTGCAGCTGAGTATGAAGCCGAGAAGTCGCAAGTCTTACCGGATCCAATCATTCTTCTTCCCGGAGAATCTTCGTCCGTGAGGATCTTCGGATGGGAGGATGTGAGACGGTTTTGCTCAACCGGGGAAGGTCTCAAGCGGGTGGAGGATTGGGACGAAAAGGTATTTCTATGCGGAAGGATAACCTATGAAGATTTTGTCGCCCCAGCCGGCCGGGCGACCCATGAAACCTCCTGGTGTTGCTGGTATATCGCCGGGCAAAGAAGGAGCGGACTGGTGACTGTGGGAGTACCCGGATTCAATATGCAAACTTGAAAGTGCAGGTCCTCACGGTATGTTCTCGACACTGATCCAACTCCAACCGCTCGCGGCGACGATGCGCGAAGAAAACGGATCAGGCGCAAGGACAAGATCTTGGCTTGCTCTCCCGGAAACGCTTAGACCTTGATCGAACAGGCGATGCTCTGTTCGACGAGCGTGTCCGACTCTGCCAGCCCTATTAATCGGTACAAATAGGCCCTGGACATACCCAGGCTCCGGGCGGCCAAGGCTTTGTTTCCATTGTTTTCTCGAACCGCGGCGAGGGCCAGCTTGATCTTGTATTCACGCAATTGCTTCTCAAAATTGCCAGTAGGAAGATAGTCGCCTATATCGAGAATCTTGTTGTACTCGGAAGGGCATTCCTCTTCGCAGGTGAGAGTCAGGTCGTCGACGCGAACTGAACGTCCGGGGGCCTCGATGATAGCCCTCTGTATCACGTTTTCCAATTCGCGCACGTTCCCCGGCCATGGGTGCTCCACGAGCATCTCCATGGCTCTCCGTTCGATGCTGTCCATCGACTTCCCGAACACACGGGAATAGCGGCGAAGAAAATGCTCGGCCATCAAAGGAATGTCTTCAGGATGTTCCTGAAGCGACGGAGCCTGAATGCGCATCACGTTGATGCGATAGTACAAATCGTGGCGAAACCGTCCTTCTGCCACCAGCTTGGGCAAATCCTGATTGGTCGCAAAAATAAGTCGTGCCCGCAATGGAATGATCCGTGTGCTGCCAACGCGGCTGAACTCCAGCTCTTGAAGGACACGCAGCAGCTTGACCTGGGTGAAGAGGCTGAGTTCGCCAATCTCGTCGAAAAAGAGCGTGCCGTCTCCAGACTTCTCGAAGTATCCCTCGTGAGGGCCGGCCGTTCCTGTAAAGGCGCCATTGGCGTGGCCAAATAATTCCGACTCAATCAACGTCTCCGGTATCGCTCCACAGGAGATGGCCACAAATGGCTGGCTGGAGCGGGGCCCCAGGTTGTGGATCGCCCTTGCGATCAGCTCTTTGCCGGTCCCGCTTTCGCCGGTGACCAGTACAGCAGCATTGAGATTCGTCACGTTGCGCACGAGTTGATAAACACGCTGCATTTGCGGGGACGATCCGATGAGCCGGTCGCAACCGGCGATCTCGGCTAGCCGCTGCTTCGCGGGCTCCTGCTTGAGTGAGGAGTTCTCAGAGGCCCTTCGAAGCAGATTCTTGAGATCGCGAATGGAAGGTGGGCGACGGCAGTACCCGAAGGCCGCGTTATGAATGGCATCGCACAATTTTGAATGGAGACTTTCATCGGCCATGATCAGCGCCGGGACCTGGAGTGAGAGCAAGCGCCGCCAGGATTCAATGCGTTCCGCAAAATCATCGCGATTAGAGAAAAAATCCAGGATCAGGACATCACAACATCCGGCGACAGTGAGATCTCTGATTGCCGATTCACTTGTGTCCTGCTGAAGTTGGAATTCCTTGCCGAGCGCAGACGATAGAAGTCTGTGCAGTGTGCGATCTTCAGAGTAGAGCCCAATTCTTATCACGGCCGAGAGTCCCTCTTGCATTCCTCGTTGCCATAAATCTGGGAGAGTTGGATGATGCTGATGCTAAATGCCATTTATCTCCCTGACAATGCCTCTTTTGAGTCAAAGAAGCCTTTATCTTGTATATCGTGCAGTAGTTACCTTACTTGAGAAGAAGTGGGGAACCATTTGGAGCAAATAAGTTACTAGCGATCGATGTCATCGAAGAGTGGGAAAGTGGGAGCGAGAGCCGTGCGGATTTGTGGCCAGCATGACCGACAAGCTCAAAGTTATTAACCTGTTTATAATAAGTATGTTACGGCAACTTTTCTCGACAACGAAGGGGCTGACAATCAGCCGGATAAATACAGGAAATCAGCGACCTTCACAAAGGCAGACTGGTGCGTACTGCGACTACTGTTTGGTTTTAATTGTGATCGACATCACGCAATAAGTTGTGATCGCGATCACAAGTTACTCCCTGGTGTAGGAGCAGAACTAAGTACTCCTTGTGTGACGACTATCACATAGCATCGGTCAAATCCCACGATAGGAATCACTAATAAGGTGTGGACCATTGTTATCCAGGCGCTGATGCTAGCGGCTTTGTTTGCTTTTGACGTTTTCACTCAACGAGTTCGGAAGCGTATCTCGGAACACGATGCCGTGTCGAGCCGCTCAAGACCGTCTGAGATGGCGCGAGTCAATCGCCGCACAGTCTCTCTTAAAGACGCGCTTCTCTTTACATCGGTTAACCATTCGTGGGCCACAATTGTTTCCTGTCCGCGGGGGAGGACGTTCGTCCGCAGCGGTGTACACCCGCTACAGTGTCGCGTCGCTAAACTGCTGGGATTATGGGTCCGTTTGTCTTCTGCAGTTTGGCTTGTTAATTGCATGGTCAACACGTGCGAGAGCGTTTCGTTGAAGGACGGGAGAAACCGTTATGCATTCAGTCGCCTGGTGGCCAACACTCATTGTCCTTGTGTTGGTGAGCATCACAGATATGCGGAGCAGGACCATCCCGAACTGGGTGGTGCTTCCATTTCTCGGTGCTGGCTTAGTGGTGTCGGGCTGGCTTCATGGCTGGGTTGGAATTCGGCAGAGTCTGGCTGGGACGACGCTCGCGCTCGTGATTTGCGGAGCATTTTTCTGGTTGGGCGGCCTGGGAGCTGGCGACGTAAAACTGTGCGCCGCGATCGGCGCCTGGATTGGGCCCCAGCAGTTATTTATTGCACAGGTTGTTACCGGAATCGTCGGAGGGATATGGGTCCTGGTCTGGGCACTGTATGCCGGATTTGCCGCGGAATTGTTCCAAGGCACGGGAGATCTTGCCTTGGGCTGGGTGAAGCGGGGAAGGTTTCGAGATCCGGATATGACCCTCGATAATCCGCTGCGACGCAGGATGCCATATGCGCCGGCGATCGCTATTGGGACGCTGCTTTCGTTTTTTGCTTTTTAACTGTCGGAGCGCTTCGCATGCCAAATTCGCCAATCGATTATCGGTTCATCACAAGCGCACCTGGAGTTGTGCCCGCTCCAGGCGAGGAAGTAAAAACGACCAATGGTCTTTCTTCATATCCCGGGGTGCACGACTCCGACTTGCAAGGCGGATCGTTGTCGATTGCTTTGATTGGTCCCGAAGATAGGCGACGCGAGGCGATGGCCCTCGCACTTCGAGAATACCCATCGATGTTGGTTCGTGAATTTGCTTCCTACCCTGCCAGTCGTGATGAAGTACCCGCGTTGCTGGACCAGTACGATGCATTGATCATCGACCTGGACAGTAACGTGGAATACGCGCTCGAACTGGTGGAGAGTTTGAGCGTCAAGGGATCGGCCACGGTGATGGTGTATTCCGATGAGGCGAGTCCGGATAAGCTGGTGCGAAGCATGCGGGCGGGCGCCCGGGAGTTTCTCGCCGTTCCGGTGGAGCATAACGCCATAAAGGGGGCTCTCCTCCGTGCTGTAACACGGCGACCGGCGACCAGCAACCCAAGACGGGCGACCGGCAAACTGCTCACGTTTATGGGCGCCAAGGGAGGTGTTGGCGTGACCACGCTGGCGTGCAATTTTGCGCTTGCGCTGGCGTACCAACGTAGCCAGAGCACCTTGCTAATCGATCTCGCCGATCCGTTGGGAGATGTAGCTCTGAACCTGGGAATTCAGTCTGAGTACTCGACTGTCAATGCTCTGCAGGCCGCCGACCGCCTGGATTCGAGTTTTTTGTCCAAACTGCTGGTCAAACATAGTTACGGACTGGCGGTGCTACCGGCTCCCGGCAAGTTCCTTTCATACCAGTTTGCCAATGACGCCATCTCCAAGCTTCTCTCCGTAGCGCGCCAGAGTTTCGACTACGTTGTTGTCGATGCGGGATCGCGGCTGGATTTGACGGAGATGTCTTTGTTCAAGGATGCCTCCGTGATTTACCTGATTGCACAGGTAGGGGTAGCAGAACTCCGCAATTCAAATCGCCTGATCTCCCAGTTTTTCACCGCTCCAACCCCGCAGGTCGAGATTGTCCTGAACCGGCACGATCCACGTTCGACGCTGGTTCCAGACGACTATATTGCGAAGGTCCTCACCAGGTCGCCGCAGTGGAAGATTCCCAATGACTATCCGTCGGTGCAGCGGACGCAGATCGACGCCACACCTTTACTGCCGGGAGAATCGCCGATAGCTCAAGTAATCCAGGAAATGGCCAGAGCTATCACTGGCGAACCGGTTCCAGAGAAGAAGAAGAAGAAGAAAGTCCTCGGATTATTCAGATAACGGCGCTCGGGATGGCCGAGTCTCGATAGAAAGTCCAAAGTGGAAACACTCAATATTGAATCGTACAAAGCGGAAATCCATCGCATCCTGATCTCGAAGCTGGATCTGGAAAAGCTGTCGCGGGTGAACTCCGACCGTGCGCGCCAGGCAGTTCTGGAACTGATCAAGGAGATCATGGGAGGTCAGCGGGCGCCGCTCAATCTGGATGAACAGGAAAAGATCCATGCCGATCTCCTGGACGAAGTATTCGGCCTTGGTCCGTTGGAGCCGCTGTTGCGGGATAAGAAGATATCCGACATCCTGGTGAACGACAAGGATCATATTTTCGTCGAAAAGGGGGGCCTTCTTCAAAGAGTAAATACGGCGTTTCGCGACGACCGCCACTTGCTCCAAATCATCGACCGCATCGTTTCACGCGTCGGGCGCAGGGTGGATGAATCATCGCCGATGGTCGACGCGAGATTGCCTGACGGATCGCGCGTGAATGCCATCATTCCGCCGCTGGCGCTCGATGGTCCCTCGCTATCAATTCGCCGTTTCGGGACCGGCCCGATAGCGGCCAGCCAGCTGGTTCAACTCAAGAGTATTTCCGCTGAGGCGCTGGAAGTGCTGGCGGCCGCGGTGAAGGCACGGATCAGCGTCCTCGTCTCCGGCGGCACTGGTGCGGGCAAAACGACTCTTTTGAGTATTCTTTCGCAATTTATACCCAACAACGAGCGGCTGGTCACGATTGAGGACGCCGCTGAACTTCGCTTGTCTCAGGAAAATATCGTACGCCTGGAGACGCGTCCCCCCAACATCGAGGGCCATGGAGCAATCCGCCAGCGCCAGCTGCTGATCAATAGTCTGCGTATGCGACCTGACCGCATCATCATCGGAGAGGTCCGCGGCGAGGAAGCATTCGACATGCTGCAGGCAATGAATACCGGTCACGAAGGTTCGCTGACCACCATTCACGCCAATACTCCTCGCGACGCTATCTCCAGGCTGGAGTCGATGGTAGCAATGGGCAATATGAACCTGCCTGAAAAGTCTGTCAGACAGCAGATATCAGCTGCGATAACCATCGTGGTGCAGTGCAGCCGGATGAGCGACGGCACCCGCAAGATAACCAGCGTCAGTGAAATCACGGGCATGGAAGAGAACGTGATCTGTATGCAAGAGATCTTTTTGTTCCAAAAGCGGGGAATCGGAGCTGATGGGAAGGTGATTGGAGTCTTCCAGCCCACCCGAATCCGTCCCCGATTTCTAGAGCGGTTGCGCGTCTCAGGGATTGTCTTGCCACAAGCACTGTTTGAACGTGAGACCCCGGTTCAATGAGCAGAAGGAGGATTGAGCTATGGAACTGATGCTCGTGTTGACATTCCTGGGTGCGTTCATTGTGATCGCTCTGCCATTGATCGCCGCCGCAGGTGGGCCGACCAAGGAATCGAAACAGGTGATGTCTGCGCTTGACTCGGCCCTAGCGGGTGAGGAGCAGGCAAGGCGTGAGAATATCCCCGACCTTCGCAAGGACGAACAGCTAAGCAGCATCCCGTGGCTGAATCAAAAGCTGCACAACGTTGAATTGGCACCTCTACTGCGGAGATTGTTAGATCAGGCCGCCCTCAAATGGTCGGTGGGAAGGCTGTTGGTGTTGTGCGGGGTATGCGGTCTGGCGCCGGCCTGCCTTATTGTGCTGCATTACAGGAACTTCTCAATGGCTCTGATGACAGGACTGCTCACTGCGTCGGCGCCGATTATGTGGGCGTTCCATAGGCGCGCCAAACGCCTGGAACAGTTTGTCAAGGATTTGCCTGAGGCTCTCGACCTCATGGTCAGCGGATTGCGTGCGGGTCACAGCCTGATTGCAGCTGTGGGTCTGGTGGCGCGGGAGTGTTCCGATCCGGTAGGGTGCGAATTCAGGACCTGCTTTGATGAACAGAACTATGGCCTTGAGTTGAAGGCGGCCATGGAGAACATGATCAAGCGCGTTCCGGTGCAGGATCTAAGAATCGTGAGCAGCGCAATCATGATTCAAAAGGAGAGTGGGGGGAACCTTGCCGAAGTGCTTGACAAGGCTTCCCATGCCATTCGCGACCGGTTCCGCCTGAAACGCCAGATCAGCGTACACACGGCACAAGGAAGACTGACGGGGTTGATCCTCACGTTTCTGCCCGTGTTTCTCGGCATCGCGATTTACTTCATCAACCCTGACATGATGAGTATTTTGTGGAAGCGCCCCGTTGGCATCAAGCTGTTGTGTGGATCAGGGGCCATGACGGTATTAGGCGGTTTGATCATTCGCCAGATCGTCAACATGGATGTGTGAGGGTGGAAGCATGGATGTTGCGATTGCTGTATTTGTCGGAGTGTTCTTACTGATCGCTGTTAGCGGGGTGCTGTTATTTCATCGCCGTGCGATGGTCCATCGTATCTCCAGCGCGATCAACCCCGCCGCTCCCAAAAGCAGAACATTCAAGAACATCGTGAAGGACACAGGGTCTTCCCTCGGGGGCATAGTTGAGGTGTTCAAGCATGTTCTGCCTAAAAGCCAGACCGAGATTTCCGTCACGCGTGAGCGGCTCATACGCGCCGGCTACCGTAGCGACTCCGCGGTGAATATACTCAACGGCTCGAAGGTGTTAGTCCCGCTGATTTTGTGTAGTTTGGCGCTGGTGACCGGATTCGGGAAATTAAACCCGTTCGTTATCTACACCGCCGCCTTGGGCCTTGGATTCATAGTGCCGGATTTCTGGTTGGGGCGAAGGATTAATGCCCGGCAAAAGCGTATTCGGCGCGGGCTACCGGATGTGCTCGACCTACTTGTGATTTGTACCGAAGCTGGTCTCAGCCTGGACCAGGCAACGTCCCGCACGGCGAGCGAACTAAGCAAGGCGCAGCCGGACTTGTGCGATGAGTTGGGCATTGTAGTACTGGAGCAACGGGCGGGGCGCGCGCGCGCCGATGCGTGGAAGCAGATGGCAGACCGGACCGGCGTCGACAGCCTGCGCAACCTGGTCTCGATGCTGGTGCAGTCTGAACAATTCGGCACCAGTATCGCCAAAACCATGCGCACGCATGCTGACACGTTGAGGACGCAAAGGATACAGGCGGTGGAAGAGCAGGCGGCGAAGACTTCGGTGAAACTCGTCTTTCCGCTCGTATTCTTCATCTTTCCTGCGCTGTTTATCGTGACTCTCGGCCCCGCAGTGATTCTGATGATGGATTCGTTCAAGCAGCTGAACAACCATTGATGAAAGGAGGAAAGGCGAATGGACAGCACCATGATCATCCGGGTTGTCGCCGGTTTACTGTTTGTCATCGTTCTGGCGGTTTTGATTCAGCGTCGTCGCACCCGCGTCAAGTAGCGTGGGTGGTTCAGAGTTCCGCCGGCGCCATGCAAATAGGAGCACGGCGGAGCTTGGACTGTAGGTTTCACCGCGGGTCCGACATGTTCGGGCCGCGCGCAGAATGGGTTCGAGGAAAGGAAATGAAATGGAAACAACTATGATCATCCGGGTTGTCGCCGGCCTGTTGTTCGTCGTCATTCTTGCGGTTTTAATCCAGCGCCGGCGTACGAGGGTCAAGTAAAAGCTACGAAACGCGTCGGGAGGCAGGAAGTTCTGACGGGCCGCAGGACGATAAAGACGTTGCTCTTCCGGGAGCTCTCGCGCTCCTGCGAAAGTGCGGCTTCCTCCTGCGGGCGGGAGTGAAACATGGATCACTCTCCGCGCGGTCGTTCTTCCAAAGGGCGAGGTTCAGGAGACCGACGAACGAAGGCGGAGGGCCGATGAGGCAATGGGGCTGCGGAGTACACCCCGCGCGGACTGGAGTCGTTATGGAACTGCGGATGTATTGCGCATACAACCAGACTCGGGAGTGTTTTCTCGGCTTGGAGGTCACGGCCGGGGACTTCTCGTACAGGGCGCTCGGCATGGAGGGAGCGCTGTCGCTGAATCCTAACGAAGGCCTATGGTTGACACCATTCCGGGGGCTCCCTGATTCGGGAGTGACGGCGCCGCTGGACTTGATCTACCTGGACAAGGAATGCCGTGTCGTCGATCTTGTCGAGTCATTTCCGGTCCTTCACAACAATCCCTCGAGACCGATCGCTGAGAGTCTTCTAATGCTGCCGGCGCATTCCATCTCTTCGTCGGAGACGCAGTTGGGAGATCAGTTTGTCTTATGCGTCACGGACGAGATGCAGAGGCGACTTGAGTTGCTCAATGGCAAGGCAAACGTAACTGGCGGGGTATCTGGCGGGATTCCATCAAGCGAAGTGTCGTCCGTGCCGCAAGGCCCAGGGTTGGCGAGGTTGGATGACCAATTCGGTGTGGCGCCCGACCAGTCTGAACCCGCACCAATAGCTACCGGGAAGAGGCGAACCGATCCATTCAGAAACTGGTTCAAGCGGTGGTGGTCTCCCGACGCCCGGAAGGCTCCGCGGCAGCCGGCACCCCGGCTGTCGGCCTATTACTGGAATGGCGGGACTCCCAATGCGCACAACATCCGGGATGTTAGCTCGACCGGGCTCTATCTGCTAACCGAGGACCGCTGGTATCCGGGGACTTTGATTTTGATGACGTTGCAAGACTTGAACGGCGTGAAGAATGGCTCGAAACCTGTGATCTCGGTCAAGGTACGTGCCGTGCGATGGGGAGACGACGGTGTCGGCTTGCAGTTCGTGCTTGCCGACGACGCGCTGGACGATGAGACAGCCAGCGAGGGGAGCAGGCGGCGACTGGAACGATTTTTGGAGCAGGTCAACAACCGAGCATGAGGCAGTTGTGATGGTCCCCAGAGAAACGAACTCGGCGAGTTGCGGGGAAGAAATGAAAATGTGGACAACCTGGATAAAGACACGAAGAAGTAATGGCATGAAGGGTGCAGGCGCCATGCGCGCCGGCGCGGCCTGCGTTCCCGGGCGTCGTGTGCCGGGAAAAAGCGGCGGCGAGCTACGGTCGCAGGGGAGAACGGCTGAAGCGCCCCTTTTTGCATGTGAAGACGGTAACGCGTTAGTTGAGTTCGCAATGGCGGCGCCGGTCATGCTGATGATCATGATGGGTATCATCGTCATCGGATCGACGATGGGTAACTACATCCAACTGATCGAAGCTACGGCCAGTGCAGCGAGAACGGTCGCAGTCTCGCGAAGCAACACCCTGGACCCGTGCGCTACGGCTGTTTCGGCCGCGAGCAATGGTGCGCCAATGCTCACTTCGGCGAACATGACGTATAAGTTGGTGCTTAACAGCTCTCTTGGGGCAACTTTGGGCACCTACGGACCCACAACGGGATCGCTTAGTTGCAGCGGCACTAAATACACCTCGGGTCCGCCCTCGTACCTGCAGCAGGGTGGAAGCGCGACTTTTACTGTGACGTACCCCTGTAACTTGAGCATCTACGGCACGAACTATTGGTCTGGTTGCTCGCTCCAGGCGCAAACCACGGAGATGATCCAATGAAAGACGCGGTCAAGACTCGTATACACCGGGCTCTCGGGGACCAGAGAGGACAGGCCCTCCCCTGGGTAGCGACCATGATGGTCATGTTCCTGGGCTTTGCAGGATTGTCGATCGACGTTGGGCATGTCTTCTATTGCTATCGGGAACTTCAGGCTTCAACCGATGCGGCGGCCCTCGCGGGAGCGGAAGATCTCCCCAACAGCACTGCGACAACCACGGCGACGACGTATAGCGGCCTGTCTGGAAAGCTCAATGCCACTCCCAACATGGGCACTGTTTCCATGGTTTCTGGATACCCCAAAGCTGTATGTGTGACGGCCTTGAAAAATGCGGGCATGGGCTGTGTGGCTCCGGCCAACGGAAACGTCATGCAGGTCAAGCAGACAGCCGGAATTCCTATGTTTTTTATGGGGCTGTTTGGTATCCGAACTTTCAACATTACTGCCACCGCTACTGCATCGGCGAGAGGTTCTGCATCGGTTCCGTATAACGTTGCAATCATTGTTGATTCGACCAATTCGATGCATAATCCTGACTCTAATTGTGGTAGCCTTTCTAGAGTACAGTGTGCAATGGAAGGAGTTCAGACTTTACTGGCTGAGTTGTATCCATGTACCCAGACTTATGTCACCTGCCCTACCGATGGGACCAACTCTGTAGATAGAGTGAGCCTGTTCACCTACCCCAATATCAAAGTAGGGTCAGAAGTCAAAGAGTACTGTGTCCTTGCTGGAACACCACCAAGCAATACTATAACCAAAGATCCAGATATCCCAGTTTATTCATTTCCCGTGGCTGGAGCAAATAGTTATGATACAACCGGATTGACAGCAACCTACCAAATCGCTCCATTTACAAACAATTATCGCGGTTCAGACACTACCAGTGGAACAAATCCGTTGTCAGACACATCGTCCAATCTTGTGAAAGCGGTGAATGGCAATAGCAGTTTCAACGGAACCTCCTCTTGTCAGGGCATGCAACCTGTAGGTGGTCAAGGAACGTATTTTGCCGGTGCAGTTTATGCGGCACAGGCGTCTCTTACCGCCGAACGGAATTTGTATCCAGACTCGCAAAATGCGCTCATCATCCTTAGTGATGGAGATGCAACTTCCTCACAAAGTCAAATGTCCTCAGGTGCCACCAACGCCGGAACCTATCCTTCATATAAAAGTGAATGCGGGCAGGCAGTCACAGCGGCTCAGGCAGCAACCACTGCCGGAACTAAGGTATTTACAGTCGCCTATGGAGCTTCAACTTCCGGGTGCGCTACCGACACTGGTACGTATAAGAACCCATGTAAAACCATGCAAGATATGGCCTCCAATGGAGGAGACTTCTACTCAGATACTTGTGCCGGTGCAATGCCAGCTACAACCATCAAGCAAATTTTTTCGGACATAGGGGCAAGTCTCACAGTATCTCGCTTGATTCCTGACGTCGACTGCTCCGTTACTCCTTCACCCTGCTCGTGACCTTCCAATATCCTGCGCTGCAAACCATCAGGATGAGGATTCGGTCAGGCGGTTGTTGGTCACGGAGAATTGCCACTCTCAACGAATCATCGAGTGCAGCATTACACGCTATCCGGTCTAGGACTCTTAACAGGTTCGTGAACTGATGCTCTTACCCTTACGAGCGAGGATCTCATTCCCAGTCGGGAATGATCAACAAAACCTCCACTCGCGCCGGTTGTCCATTCTGGGAAGCAGGTCTGAATTGCCACTGCCGGAGGCAGTCAAGCACAAACTGGGCCAGGGGGAAAGATGGCGGGAAAATAAGCGTGGGCGCGTCGAAGCGTCCCTCCTGACTAATGAACCCTTTAACCAAAAGCGCATCAGCATTGATCGAACCGGGAGCAAGGTCAGGGCGCACGATGCTGTATGGCCAAGGAGAGTCAAGGCGAGCGACGTTTCCGGCTGCGGCTGCAGTATCGGAGCGGGGAAGCGAATATTGAAGGATCCAACTTTGAGCGAGTCCAACGTGGAGGTAGGCCGTGTAGAGCAGCCGGCCGCCCCAGAAATCTTCGATCTCGGGAAACTGATCCTCAAGCGATGCGCCAACGACGACCGATTCGAAATGACCATTCTTCGTCAACGTAATCAAGGTAGCGGAAGGTTGGCTGGCCTGGTTGAAAGCATCACCGTTCACTCGGGGCTGTCCGGGATCGTGAGCGAGGGGTTTGTCAATCGAACCCTGACCTGTCTGGGCTGCGCCTGTCTTCCCAACCGCATGTTGATTGTCAGTCGATGGGTTGTTAGCCTGACCGGGTGTCAGTCCGTCTTGCGTTTTAGATCCCCCGCTTTGATTGACGGGAGGCAGAATCGCGGCTCCATCGGTTACGCGAAGATCAGACAGCGACATGACCGCGACAGGAGAAGGCTTATCGGAAATCTGCATGACGGTTAGTGGAGTCATCTGGGTAAGATCTGGTTGTTGAACTCTCACGGGAGAGGAGGCGCCGGGAAGAAGGCGCTTGTCCAATGTATCGCGATCGGCTGACCGGACGGCTATGTTCGCCGGCATCAGCTCATCATTAGGCACACTTACTGAAGGAGTTACAGAGGCGGCTCTGGGTTTAGTCGCGAAGGGTGCGACGATGTCTTTGACTTGCACTCTGCTTGGCATCCATATGATGAAGGAGGGGATCTGAGTTTCATGGAGCAGCGTCAGACGGGAGTGGACCTCTGGCTGAAGCAATATGTGGGGTCCTGGTTCAGTGTTCTCAATCCTTCGCATCGCCTGCAGGTATGCTGCCATCGCGTCGGCAGCGGCAACTGCGGCAGCCGAGGAAGGTTGACTATCTGGGCCCATATCCCCCCTGGAGGGCTGTCGCAGTCGGGGTGATGGAGTTCGCAGGACAAGCTGACGGACCGTATACCTTTCACTCTGAGTACTGCTGACGATTCGGGGCGTATACATGAGTCCGAAGAACAGCACTCCCAAGGCAAAACAATGAATCAGAACCGATACGGCAAATGAGGTTGGCCGCTGACTTAACTCGGTGTGGTCGGAAAAGATTGTTATCGTGCTGTGCGACATTATGAGCAGACCAGTACATTCGTGGTTTTGTTATTGGGAAAAGATGCGTTTCGAATCAGCCGTTCAACGAGTTTCGGCGACGCATGGTTGTTCCGCATGGCTAAATTGTATGCTCTTCCGCGCGTGCACTGCCGATGACTCATCACCCGTTGCAACCTTAGTAACCACGCGGCAATTACAGACGCTTTGTGGTCCTTACTTATTCTTCTTCAAGGGTGTAGAATTATGACATTCTTAAACTGGATTCATTCTGTAAAGACCGGCGTCCCTGAAACTGGGTGCGTTATGTATTACAGGGTATGTTATCGCCATGTATGGCAGAAAGGCGGACCTGGCAACTTAGCCAGTCCTAAAGGGACAAGGGAGTGAATCGAAGGCTTATTACAATCATTCTTATTGCTGTCGGGATAGCAGGCACCTGCGCTTATATCGTGTATCGCATAGCGGCTCCCCGAATGGGAGCAGCAAAAGCTATAGCGACGATGCGGATCGTCGCAGCGGCGGACAATATCAAGATCGGGTCCTTGCTGACCGCTTCTAGCTTGACCTCAATCGAGATTGCCGGTCCGCTTCCGAAGGGAGCAATTCTGAAGCCTGAGAATGCGATTGGCCGTGGAGTGGTTTCGAATCTGTATCAGGGCGAGCCTATTCTTGAAGATCGCCTGGCGGCGCCCGGGTCTGGCGGTGGATTGGCCGCGACCATTCCCGACGGAATGAGAGCGTGCGCCGTAAAGGTGGATGATGTGGTCGGCGTCGCTGGCTTCGTTACGCCTGGAATGCGCGTGGACGTCTTGATTTCGGGCATTCCGCCGGGCGTAACCTCGACCACTCAGGGTGTTATATCGAAGACGATTCTTCAGAACATCGAAGTTCTCTCAGCCGGCACCGACATACAAAAGGATGCGGAAGGAAAAGCAAAGCCGGTCCAAGTGGTCAACCTGCTGGTGACACCGGAACAGGCAGAGACCCTGAGTCTTGCCAGTAATCACCTGGCAATTCAACTGGTGCTTCGTAATCCGTTGGATACAAAGATAAACACTGTTCCCGGCACTGCAATGGGCACCCTCTTTTCGGGACAAAATTCCGCGGCTGTGCCGATGAGACCGGCCGTCAGGATGGCTCAGAAAGAGGCGCCGACGCCTTTTTCAATCGAGATGATAAGCGGCTCGAAACGCAGTGAACTGAAGGTCGGTTCGCCCGAGGTACAAAAGTGAGAACGAAAGCTTATAGTACGATTGCTTGTCTGGTTGCATTGTCACTATCGTGTGTCGCGGGGCAGAAACTGCAAGGTCAGGCTTCGGCATCTCCGTCGGGTTCCCATAACGGCTCTTATCAGGACTCAGCCAACGAGCTCTCTGTTGCCGCGGGAAAGACAGTAGTCGTGGATTGTGCGCGGCCCATTTTACGGGTTGCGATTGGCTTGGGGGAAGTGGCAGAGGTTTTCGCGGTAAGCCCGACCGAGATCGTTGTCAGCGGCAAGACGCCTGGCGAAACCACCCTGGTCATTTGGGACACAGGTGGGGGACGCCAATTCTTCAACGTTACGGTTCGTTCTGGCAGAGCCTTTTCTAGCGACGCTCTGGAGGCAGTCCGGCGCCAGTTAAAGGCGGAATTTCCAGGACAGGACTTCAAAGTAAGCGCCGAGAACAACAGCATCTACCTCCGGGGCACAGCGAGGGATCTGACCAGTGCCGGACGCGCGGTTCAGATATCGTCGAGCGCCGGCAAAGTCGTAAATTTACTTAATGTAGAAGTGCCTTCCGCTGATCCACAGATTCTACTAAAGGTGCGATTTGCGAGTGTTGACCGGAACAAGGCTAAGGATCTGGGAATTAACTTGTTTAGTCTCGGATTTGGAAACGTGATCAGCGGAATTACGACAGGTCAGTTTTCACCGCCCGCTATCTCGAGCGGCGGCGGTTCGGGAGGCGGTGGTGGTGTATCTACACCCGGCGGCCAAGCAACACTTTCGAACGAGCAGAATATCTTTGCTTTTCTGCCAGGGCTGGGTTTGGGCGCAACGATAAAGGCTCTTGAAACTAAAGGCGTGGTAGAGGTTCTTGCGCAACCGAATGTTCTGGCAACTAACGGCAAACAGGCCAGCTTTCTTGCCGGCGGAGAATATCCATATCCGGTTGTTCAGGGGACCTCGAGTGGCTCGGCCGCAGTGACCATCATGTTCAAAGAATACGGGGTGAGGCTTAATTTTATTCCCACGATTACTCCGCGCGGATCGATCCGGCTTCAGGTTGCGCCTGAAGTGAGCGCCCTGGACTTTAGCAATGCTGTGCAGCTCTCCGGTTTCAATGTGCCGGCGATTACGACCCGAAAGGTCAATACCGAGGTTGAGTTGAGCGATGGGCAGAGTTTTTTGATCGGAGGTCTGCTCGACAACCGCGAAAATGAGATTTTTCAGAAGATTCCTTTCATCGGAGACATGCCATACATTGGGAAGTTTTTTCAATCTAAATCCATTAACCGAACCAATACGGAGCTCATCGTTATCGTTACGCCGGAGATAGTAGCGCCTCTGGCAGCGGGAGCACCAGTACCAGAGTTGAAGTATCCCGTAGAGTTCTTGCCACCCAATTCTTCCGTGCCGATGCATCAGCCAGATGCCAAGACATCCGCGAACACCCCTGCACCTCCGCCACAAACTGTGCCGATGGAAAAACTGATTGACAGCATGCGGCCGGAAAGTCCGCTGGTGATCGACAGCAGCACCGGTGGTTTTGGAGCTCCTTCTACAAGTGCTACAAGCACTAGCGGCACGCCGCCGTCCCCGCCGCAATGATCCACTAAGCGGGAGTCGCGACTCAAGAGTTCCGGAGGGAAACCTTTCCGCACATGAAAGTGAACCTGCATGGTTGGGAGAGCCCACGAGTGGAATCAGTCGCGGAGAGGCTCCTTAAAGTCGTGAACGTTACACGCGGCACAAACGTTGCGACCTCCGTCCAGGTTGCTGACAGTAGCGTAACTCGTCGCAAAGGGCTGTTGGGGCGCACGTCTCTTTCTCCCGGAGAGGGATTGTGGATCGTTCCGTGCGAAAGCGTACACACTTGGTTTATGCATTTCCCGATTGATGTCATCTACCTGAGCCGCGACAAACGGATAGAAAAGCTAAGGAGCAACGTAGTTCCCTGGCGCTTGTCGGCGTGCCTCTCAGCGGTCTCCGTGTTGGAACTCGCCGCAGGAAGTATCCGCGCCTCCCGGACCGAGCAAGGAGATCTGCTGGATTTCTCAAGTTTGCGTTTGATCGGAGACGATAATGATTCTGCCCTAGAGAAGGTGGAAATCGTCCTGCACGAGACGCAGAGTATTACTCCTGGTGCGCGATGGCGATGTCGACAGTCTGCAAGCGGGGAATGCGCCATTCCCTAAGTATGGCCGCAGTCGCCATCGTAACTGTCAGCACAACAAACGATGCGGTGACAGCCGGATGGGCGATCAAGAACACATATGCAAACCGGACCATCAGCGACCAGCTAACGGTAGTCGCCAGAAACAAGATTGCCCGTCCAACCATGTGGCGTGCGACGCTTACCGCGAAGCATCCGAATGCAAGACCGGGAATGAGGTCGATCACGTAATGCTCACCGGTCGCAAGGGTTGCGAAAACGGTCCCCGTGAGGTAAGCCAGTGCCACACCCTGCCATAACTTGTTTGGGGAAAAAAGGACAAATACGACTGCCGTTCCCACATGCAGAGAGGGAAATGCGTTGGGCGATCCCATTAGTTGAATCGGGCCTGCTTGCACGGCAGGTGGATGAAGCCATTGTGGTCCAAAGGCGTAAATCGGACCACAAGCCGGCAAGAAAGCATACATGATTGGCCCCGCCACCAACTCGACAATATAAGCCCAGACAATAGATCCGCGACCAAGCCGATAACGAGTCACGAAGAACCAGCAGATGACCATCGGCACCATGAGTTGATAGATCACGACGAGGGGAATCAGGCAGCCATGCTGCAGTGGGCGCGCAATCGCGGCCGCGGAGAAGCCGAGTGACTCGTCGATGTTAATTAGAACGTGATCGAATTTCCAAGGAAGCAAGTTTCCTTCGGCTCCCATGAAGAAGTTCAAAAGAACACAGAAGAAGAAGTTCAACACAAGCGCGAATACAAGCATGGGGCGTGTCTTGTCTTTTGGATTTTTGAGCATCCAGAGCACAGAAATGAAAAGGGCCGACGTTCCAATAAAGGCAGGGCTTGAAAGGATGGAATATGCGTGCATTTCTCTTCCAGTCGGTGGCCAGCAGGATTGCCCAGCAACGTCTGGTTCTGATGTAGCGGGCGACAACGCATACCAGCCGATTTTGGGTACTTGCAGGCGTAGAACAGTCTCTACAGAGTTTAATCGAGGTTCGCGCGAATGCAACGTGACGCCTGTTACATCTTGCCAAACTCCGTTCGAAATCTCTCTACTGGGGGCATCGGCCGCGCCCTGGAGAGGCGCGCCAGACGGTCTAGCCTGCTAATATGCGTCTTCAACGATGCGGGTCATCAGATAGCACGCAAGCCATGCGGGAGCTGTCCAGAGATACGCAGCCGATGTGATCTTGAATCGGCAGACCTCGATGTCGATCAGAAGTCCGGCCAGGGCGATGAGTACCACCAGGGTCCCGGACCTGCTCTTGTAGGCGCGATGCAGCAATGCGGGCAGCGCCAGGCCCTGATCATACAGCCAGCAGTAGGGTGCAAAGAGCAGGGAAACCAGCATTAACGTGCTGCCGTTTTCTGTCCAGTCCCAGATCTCACGTCGACGCCAGAAATAACGGAGCGTCCAGACACAACAAAGTAACGCTGGCAGGTATTGCAACCAGATCGCCTGTGGCCTGAGCCAAAGCCGCAGGGCGTCGCTGAGGCAGGGTATGAATTGATTGTCAATTTCCGAAGCGCGCATCATTTGCAGATAGCGGGGCCACGCGGACGGGTCAATGCAGTAGGCGGCCGCACAGCTTGCGGCGAGTGCCGTCGCCGCGCCTGCCAGGAGCCTGTAACTCCGAGTCACAACAATCCAGCAAAGTAATGCGACTCCGAATGGCAGAAAAAGGTGAGGTTTGAGAGCACAAAGCCAAAGAGAGACGCCTGCCGCGAACGGGCGGGTGCGATGGAACCTAAGAAACAGAACCAAACCAAGCAGTGCAAAAAGCGAAGTTTGCCCCATAATCAGGCAGATCAACGCCGGTGGGAACGAAAGCCCGAGCCAGTGAATGTGATTCGCAGGGAAGTTGTGGATCATCTGGATCATGCGCACGGACATGGCGAGACAAGCGAGCAAGACGAGGGACCACAATATGGCAGCGGTCTTTAAGCCGATAAATCCAAGAGGATAGGCTAACGGAAGAGCCCAGGGGGGGTTACGCATGAGGAGGACGGCATTCTTGTCGAGTCCCGCCGCATGCTCAATTCGCATGATATCTTGCCGATCGTACGGATTCGCGCGGTGGACGAGTTGGTATCCGGTAGCCCAGTACGACACGAAGTCGCGAGACCCTGCCATATGAGCTGTCAGCGGCACGACACAAAGAAATAGAACAGTCACAGCGAGCCCCAGTCCGGTAACTGAAACGATCGCCACTTCTGGGAGACTGAGGGGTGTTCGCGTTGCAGGAGCGTTAATATTTCTTTCGGCTGTGTCCATACTACTTATCTCGCAGAGCAGGGCGGCAGTTGCGCCCAAACTCCGTGCACTGACTCTTAATTAGAGATTATTCCGCTTATGAGTATCTCTACAGGATTGTGATCAGTTTGTCCATAGTGGAACGTTATTTCCATTTCCAGCCGAAGAGCCGCAAGGTGATAGTTCGGGCCGATACCTCAATTTCGAATCGAACGCTGCGTGACGTCATGGAGTCACTCCAATTCAATCATTCTTTCTATGAAGAGCAGGGGGGTTACCGTTGTGTCGCTTTTGGGCATGTCCATTGCCTCGGACTGTTTTTGTCTACTGGTGTGGACAGAATCGGTCGGAGTCCCTGGAGACTCGTTATGCAAGTTATTGATTATTAGGGATTAAGCGAGGAGATAGGATTGGTACGCAACTTGCATTAAAGAGGGTGCCCCGGCTGAGGCTGGGAGAAAGAAAGAACTGGAGAACTTCAAAAATGAACAATTTGCTACTGAAATTGTATGTCAAGGCTCAGGACCTAGTCGCCCGTGAGGAAGGCCAGGACCTAGTTGAATACGCCCTTCTCGTTGCCTTAGTTGCTCTCGGATCGATTGCCGCCATCGGCTATGTAACCACTGCTCTCGGCAAAGTATTCGCCAGTATCAGCGCATCAATTTAACCGTTCTGCCTGACCTCCAGGCGGGCCAGAGTTCCCCCAGCACCTCAGCTCCTTCGCGGGAGAGACACGGGCGGCCTGCTTATGGTCGTCGGTACTCTCCCTGCAAAGGTCGAGTGACGTCTGTTCGATATCAGTCGTGAGAGCATCGCAGGATAGAACTGCCGAGCATTCGACAACCGGCTTAAGTATAGGGAAATTGATTCTCGGGCTCATACTTGCGCAGTTCGGATTGTAATACTACTCGCGAAGATACTTCTGCGCCGGGTTCCATCAAGACCTGGAAGCGAGCAATTGCGGAGAAAGCGCAAATGAACAGTTTGTTGCCCAGGATGTATGCGAATTGCCGGGAATTAATGACCGGTGAACAAGGTCAGGATCTGGCTGAATACGTCCTTCTTGTTGCCTTAGTCGCTCTCGGATCAGTCAGCGTCATCCCCTATGTGACAACGGCACTGGTAAGTATGTTCAAAACCATCAGCAACTCCGTTTAGTCATCCTATTAGTGCAAAAGAAGGAGTGAGGATCCAACAAATCTTGATGAGCAAGCCGTTTTGGACGTTCCCTTACCTGACGGTATTTGTTGACACACCAGAAGGACAGATCTACAAAGTCGCGATCGTTGCATGTAGAAACGTATGCGCCGGGCATAGAAGCTCTCGATGCCGTTTCTCATAGTGCATAGACAATTTAAGGAGCATCTGCTGTACACAGATTAGAATCCCGTATGCTGCCACCTCCTAACTCCCTGCACACTGGTGCTCTGCCAGCAATTGACTGTGGGCTTACTGCGATTGCTGTCGCGGTGTCCTTCGCCTGGCCGCGGTTAGGATCCAGATGGTTTATGCGAATCGAGGGATTGTTTGGACGGTTCGCGCGGAGAAAGCGCCTGGCTGTTGTAGCAGTCGGTTTTAGCGCGCTCGTATTGCGTGTAGCCATCCTTCCGGTGTTCCCGGTTCCCCTACCGTTCGTGCCCGACGATTTCAGCTTCCTGCTTCTGGCGGATACGTTTGCGCACGGACGCCTAGCCAATCCCACACCCGCAATGTGGACCCATCTAGAGAGCATCCACATCTCCATGCAGCCGACGTATACGTCGATGTACTTCCCCGGTCAGAGCCTTCTGCTGGCTGCTGGCCAGGTCTTGCTAGGACATCCATGGTACGGGGTTCTGTTCGCTAGCGCCCTCATGTGTGCGGCTATCTGCTGGATGCTTCAGGCTTGGTTACCCGCAGGTTGGGCTCTGTTGGGAGGGGTGTTGGCGGTTCTGCGCCTCGGGCTTTTCTGCTACTGGGTCAATACATATACCGGAGGCGGGCAAATTCTCGCCATTGGTGGAGCACTGGTTCTTGGAGCATTGCCGCGCTTGATGAAGACCGCACGTCTGCGCTACGGCGTGTTGTTGGCAATGGGCGTCATAGCTCTTGCTCTTACTCGTCCTTACGAAGGGATGCTTTTGTGTCTTCCCGTGACGGCGATGTTGATCCACTGGGCGTTGTTTGGAAAGAATCGACCCAAACCATCCGCTCTGATCAAGCTTGCTGCAATTCCTCTGATCTTCATATTTGCAGCCTTAGCGTGGCTGGGGTATTACGATTACCGAGCCTTCGGAAATCCATTAACTCTGCCATACACCGTCAATCGCACCACATATGCGATGGCGCCTTACTTTGTATGGCAGTCCGCGCGGCCGGAGCCTTTCTACCGTCACAAAGAGATGCGAGATTTCTACTATAAAAGCGAGATGACGGGCTATGACGAAATGCATTCGCGGTTGTTCTTTGTTCCTAAGACGGTCGGCAAGATATTTCTGGCTTGCGGATTTTTCGCTTCCTACACTTTACTTCCTCCGCTGATCATGTTGCCACGTCTCTTGCGTGATCGCCGTCTTCGTTTCCTCGTTATTTGCGTCTTCGTTCTCATAGCTGGAATCGTGGTCATGATCTATCTGATTCCTCACTACCTGGCGCCGTTCACCGCGGCTTTCTACGCCATTGGTCTGCAGTGCATGCGGCACTTGCGACTTTGGACCCCGGAGGGCAAACCCTCAGGCGTGGCAATAGTGCGTTTAACTGTGACGGTCTGTTTCGTGCTGGCTGCGGTTCGAGTGTTTTCGGCGCCGCTCAAGGTTAC
>Ga0207095_10067_pt1 | contig 31994 bp, 24 predicted proteins | sample Alteio_BWMinHeat_88_FD_153529 | JGI IMG/M metagenome (GOLD analysis project Ga0207095, IMG submission 153529) | Enriched cells from forest soil in Barre Woods Harvard Forest LTER site, Petersham, Massachusetts, United States -... | ecosystem: Environmental > Terrestrial > Soil > Temperate forest >... | reverse complement strand
CCTGTTTGTTGGCGCGATGTCTTTCGCCGCCAGCATATGGCTGACGCACAGTTTCCAGTCGGTAGCATTTTTCTCTCCTCTCACCAGGGCGTGGGAGTTCGTATTGGGTGGTCTGGGTAGCCTGATGCAGGATGAAAGACGTTTGCAGCGTATCATGCACCCGGCGATGGCTTGGCTGGGCGCCGCACTCGTCATCGGCTCGGCCGTCTTTCTGCGATCGGGGAACGGCTTTCCCGGTTTCATGGCGACGTTTCCAGTAGGGGGCACAACACTTCTGCTCCTCTGCTTTCGCGAAGTCTCACGCAGTCGAGTCTTGATGCGCCTGCTCGGGTCCAGTGCCTTCCAGTGGATCGGAGACATTTCCTATTCGCTTTATCTCTGGCACTGGCCGGTGCTGGTGTTTGGGGCGATTCTCTTGCGTGACCGACGCGGAACGGCCATTGTATTGCCCCTGCTGGCCTTGAGCGGACTGATCGCAGCCGCTTCCCACGCGTTCCTGGAAAAGAGGATTCAACTGGTGAGGAGCAGCGTGCCTTCAGTGCGGAGTTGGGTCCGCGCGGGCTTGTTGATGACTGCAACTGGAGTCACGGCAGGACTTACGTTCACGTGGTTGGGCAATCGCAGTGAATGGCTACCTCCCAATGCTGTCTACGCGCATGCAAGCGCCCCCGACGCGATAGAGGACAAGGATTGCTTGACAGGGTTTCGAAGCGACCGTCTGAAGCCATGCTCCTTCGGGCCTGACAATGGGGATCCTGTTGTCTTGTGGGGGGATTCGCACGCTGCCCAGTGGCTTCCGGCTCTCCGGTCGGTTGCGGAAGCAAAGGGGTGGCGCCTGATCGTATTAGTTAAGGCGTCATGTCCGAGCGCGATGGTTCCGGTCTACAATCCACGGCTTCATCGGCACGAAGACGAGTGCGTTCGGTGGAGGTTTGCCGCCCTCTCGTACATCAAGTCGATTCGACCGAAGGTCGTGGTGATCAGCAATTCATCGGCATACGTTGCAAGGCCCGGGTTCGCGGACGAATATGCCCGGCTGTCATTCGATGAGTGGGAAGAGGGAGTGCGCTCCATGCTCAACGCTTTGAGTCCGAGCACAGGCCTTGTCGTATTGCTGAGGGACACGCCGCGCCCCGATATAGACGTGCCCGTGTGCCTGGCGCGAGCAGCCAGCCACCCCGGCATCTTCTCCAGCCGGGAATGCGATGTGTCCTCAAAGCATGCTCTGGCTGGCGCGATCTGGCAGACCGAGGGGTCGGCTGCAACCGGCTTCACAAATACCGCGCTTCTCGACATGACCGATCAGTTCTGCACCAGCAATCTATGCCCCGCGACGGCGAATGGCATCGTGGTGTATCGGGATGGCAATCACATGTCGCTCGATTACTCGCGCTTTCTCGGCAAGCCACTGGCAAGAGCCCTGTATTCGATTGTGGAGCAGTCGCAAGCGCCCTCCGCGCCCGATTCTCCCGTGCTCAAATCTTCGATGCCGCCCCCTCGATCGTGATGCGTGCCTCGCACCGGAAGGCTGCCGCTTCGACAAAGGAGCTAAAGACAACGAAAGCAAAAGCAAGGATGAAGGCAATCAAATGCCAGTCTCGTTCACGGAGAGCCCGGAACAACAGCAGACTCCAGATTCTGCGCGTGCATGGAATCACCCCCGGCACGTGATCGTGTACTGCGATCATCTGCTCTATGCATCGGAGACATTTATCAAGGCCCAAGCCACGGCGTTGACTCAATATCGGGCCGAGTACGCCGGATTGCGCCGCGTAAGCGGCCTGGATCTGGCGAATGGGTCAACTCACGTGATCAATCAAGGCGGCATCATGGGCCATTCGGCTGAACTCATGTTCAAGGTCTGGCGGCAACTGCCTGGTAAGTTCGTTGCGGGACTCAAGGCGCTCTGCCCAGCGCTCATTCATGCGCACTTTGGCGCGGACGGATATCGAGCTCTGACCTTGTCTGCGAAACTCGGCGTCCCCTTGATCGTGACGTATCACGGGTCGGACGCGACGGTCCTCAACCTTAAGCATGCAAAAACACCGTTCGGGCACAGGCAGTACCTGCGAAACCGCGAAATCGTAAAGGAGCGGGTGTCGCGGATGATCGCGGTGTCGCAGTTTGTCAGAGCGAAACTGCTCGATCAGGGGTTTCCTGAAGACAAGGTCACGCTGCACTACATCGGGGTCGACGCCGAGCTATTTCGGCCCGTCCGTTACTCCGGACCGCGTCACGTCCTCTTCGTAGGCAGGCTTGTAGAACGAAAGGGTCTCGAATATTTGATCAAGGGAATGGAATGCGTCCAAAACCAATTTCCCGAAGTCGAGTTAGTCGTCATTGGGGACGGGCCCTTGCGCAGTAGCCTGGAAGCGCAGGCGCATTCTTCTCTTCGCCGATACCGGTTCATGGGAGTTCAACCTCCCGACGTTGTACGCGAGCAGATGGTCCGGTCGTCAGTCTTTGCAGGGCCAAGCGTGAAGATTGCCTCGGGCGAGGAAGAAGCATTCGGAATGGTGTTTGCGGAAGCCCAGTCCATGGAAGTCCCGGTCGTTTCTTTTGCTTCGGGAGGAATTGGGGAAGCCGTTGAGCATCGTAGAACGGGATTGCTTGCTCCGGAACGTGACTGGAGAACGCTTGGCCGCTACATCGCGGAGCTTATCAAAGACGAACCCATGCGCCAGACAATGGGCCGCGCAGGAAGGCAGCGGGTCCTATCTCTCTTCCACCTGAAAAAACAGACGCTTATCCTGGAAGATATCTATTCCAGTGTGCTGGGCAGCGTTGCAGTATAGCTCAATTCGAGACCATGTCAAACGCAGGAGTGTAAATGGCCCTCGCCGAACTCGAACAGGTTGGTACGAGCAATCAAGTATGGACTGACGCGCAGCAAACTGCCGCTGGCGCTGCCCAGCGATTTTATCGGCCCGAGCTGGATGCGCTAAGGTTCGGAGCGTTCGCTTGCGTGTTTCTTACGCATGCCACGCCTTCCGTGCACCCCTCAGGAAACCTCCCCGTGCAACGGTCCGTCGCGATCTGGATGCAACTGCTCGGCGAGGCCGGGAATTTCGGAGTCTGCCTGTTTTTCGTCCTCAGCGCTTATCTGATCACCGAAATCATGCGCCGGGAATCCATCTCGTATGGAACTCTCTCCATCAAACGTTTCTATCTTCGCCGTGTCTTGCGAATCTGGCCGCTTTATCTGGGTGTGGTGGTTACGGTAGCGCTGATCGGGATGGCGGTTCCTTCGCTGCAAATGTCCAAAACCCAGCTGCTGGCCTATCTCCTCTTTGCGGGGAACTGGTATCTGGTTCTGCTTCCAAATGGGACGAATGTGTTGAGCTGGCTGTGGAGCATATCCGTTGAGGAGCAGTTCTACATTGCATGGCCGCTGCTCGAGAGACTGGGAGGGATGCGTGCCGTGCTGTGGGCATCGATATGCTGCTTGCCGACGGCGACTGCTGCGATCGTGCTATCAACTCGCTTCGGCCAGCATCTCTACGCAACAGTCTGGCTCAACAGCTTGGTGCAATTTGAATATTTCGCCCTGGGCGCGTTGATTGCCATTGCTTTAGCGGGCAGTACACCGCGATTCCGCGCCGTGATGAGAGTCGCGCTCATCGCCATAGGAGTCTGCCTGTGGTGTTCCGCGAGCGTATTCTGCCTTATCAAGGATCCGCGTGCAAACCCCACGACGATGATGATGTGTGCTGGTTACTTCCTGGTGGGTGCGGGTTGTATATGCTTGCTGCTCGGCACGCTCGGAATCCCGTCAAGACATGTTCCCCGCTCCCTCGTGTATCTAGGACGAATCTCCTACGGACTCTACGTGTTTCATGAACTGGCTCTCGAGGCGACAACCGCCATTCGCTGGAAGCTGCTTGCTGGCCACCATGATTATAGGATGACGGGAAGCCTTCTCTATTTGGCCGATCGTGTGTGCGCTCTCGCGCTGACCATCGGTTGCGCAGCCCTTTCGTACAAATACCTCGAGCGGCCATTCCTACAGATCAATCACCGATTCGCCCTTGTCCAAACGCGGCCCGTGTAAACGGCCGCGAGGACGGTCCAAAAGGAGAAAGATGCCGAAGTTGCCGGCACCGGAGGAGTTCTATGAGTACCCGTGCATTCATCGTGACCATCGCAATGGCGAGCATTCTGGTGCACCCCGGAATGCGAGATCCCTCCAGTCCGGCGCCTGGTCCGGGATCGGTCTACGATGCCTCGGGATTTCCCGGACCCGACGCCAGCGTGCAAATCAATGCATGCGTGGCCAGGGTAATCGAGAACGGCGGGGGGACATGCGACGCACGGGCACTACAAGGAACTCGAGTGATGTCGCAGCAGGTAACAGTGGGAAGCGCGACCGCCTATGCGAAGCATATCGGGGTGACGCTTCTTCTTCCGGAGACGGCGGTGTGGAAGTGGCACCTGACGGACGGCGTAAGTTGCGGGATCTATCAATTCAGCAGCAGTTCAATCGTGGGAGAGCAACCAGGTGGCGGGGGCAATCGCATGGTCATCACCGCCAGTGGCGGCTCCCGGATGGACTCGCTCTATTGCACGGCCGGCGAGCCGTCGGATGGCGCTTTCTACGTCAGGGCACAGGGCTTCGCGGTCGAAAATTACGAAAATGGAAGTACGTTTACCAACGGAGTGATTCACATCCGCGGAATCGCGGATCAAAGCAGCTTCACGCGCATCTTCGGGGAAAACTATCACGGCGACGTGTGGCATATCGATAGCGCTTGCTGCGGCGCCAAGTTCGACGCCGTGCAGGGAATCAGTAACGGAGGACCGGGGGGCGGAGTTCCCCTTACCATCGGCAGCAATACCGCGAATACGCATTCCATATCGTTTTACGACTCCACCTTCAATGAACCCGGCATTGGAGACGCGAACATCGTTGTAGGGGGAGGAGCCCGTACCTTTGGCATTAATTTTTACAACGCCTACATGGAGGGCAACGGGGTTCGCGATCCGAAGACTTCGATGGTCTATGTCGCGGTGGGTGTTGGACCTATTCATTTTTTTGGCGGGACAGCGAACACGGAGGAACGTTCGATGACCGACACCAAGGCTGTTTTCGAGAACCATGGTCACGAACTCGACCTGTACTCTTTCGAAGCGACAAACACTACGGTTGGTATACGGGATGCCAGCGCCAATGTCACTGTGCCGGTGTGGAGTTGGTCTGGCAATCTCGGTAGCATCCCTTCCCATTCGACGCGCAGGCCCGAGGTTAACCGATAGGTCAGCCCTTTCATAGCCTCTTTCGGTTGACCGACTCTTCTCTCCCACGGTCGCCACCCACGAATTCTCATAACAAAACAGTGAGGACAACTCGATATGCATGTCAGTGTATTCGGATTGGGGTATGTTGGATGCGTTTCAGCGGCGTGTCTCGCTCGCGACGGGCACACGGTTATCGGCGTTGACGTTGATGCGCGCAAGGTCTCCGATGTCAATGCGGGACGTTCGCCTTTCTGGGAGCCGGGCCTTGAATCACTGCTACAGGGAGCCAGAACCGCAGGGTTCCTGAGCGCTACCACCGATGAGGTGAGGGCATTGGAGACCACAGACGTAGCGCTCATATGCGTGGGTACTCCCTCCGAGCGCACGGGTGAGATCAATCTCTCCGCGCTGCGAGGGGTCTTGCAATCGATCGGCATGGCCATTCGCACGCGCGTGACCCCTCTGGTAGTTGTGTTACGAAGCACCGTATTACCGAAAGTGGTCGAGCGTGACCTTATCCCCCTGCTGGAGCGGACCGCAGAAAGATCAATCGGCAGCCTGATCGATTTTTGCTACAACCCGGAGTTTCTTCGCGAGGGATCGGCCATCCGCGACTTTTATGAGGCGCCCATGGTCGTAATCGGGCACAGCGGAGGCTGGGGAACCACAGCGGTCGCCGAGTTATACCGGAAGGTGGATGCCCCCGTTGTCTTCACCGACATTGGCACGGCATGCATGGTTAAATACGCGTGCAATGCGCTCCACGCATTGAAAGTCTCCTTTGCCAACGAGGTCGGTCAACTAAGCGAAATGCTCGAAGTCGATGGGTTACGTGTCATGGAACTCGTCTGCATGGACAAGAAGCTCAACATCTCGCCGGCCTATCTGAAGCCGGGCTTCGCGTTCGGGGGATCGTGCTTGCCCAAAGACCTGCGGGCGCTGGTGGCGGAGTCGCGAAAATTTGGGCTCCATCTACCCGTGCTCCAGGGCATTCTCCCTAGCAACAGGGCGCACCTGGAAAGCTGTCTTGATTCCATCGTCTCGGCGGGAATAAGAAGCGTCGGGATGTTCGGCCTGACCTTTAAGGAACATACCGATGACCTTCGGGAGAGCCCCGCAGTGGAATTGGCGGAGCGGCTGCTTGGAAAGGGCATTGGCCTCACAGTCTATGAACCGGCCATCTCACAAAGCACGATCCACGGCACGAATCGCAACTTTCTCGAAAAACGCATTCCGCACATCTGGAAACTCCTGAACGCAGAACTTCAGGCTCTGCTCGATTCCGAGTCCGTCGTGCTTCTTAAGAGGCCGAATGCTGCAGAGCTGGAAGTCCTGAACCGCCTGAGAAGCAGCCAGCTGTGCTTCGACTTCACCGGAACGATGAAAGACAGGGAACTGGCGGCGCACAAAGTCGTGTTCGGAACCGCTCGTCAAACGCTCCAGATTGCTTGATCCAAAACTCGCAAAGAGAATCAGCACCAACAAAACGCGGCTGATTCCCGCCGTCATTTCAGAAGCGTGGAGTAACTTGGAATGCTGCCCAGGTTACCATTAAACTGCTTGACGGCGATCTTGGTTGCGCCGGTCAGGTCATTGATGCCCAGGGTCGTATTCGCTACCTCGAACGCGGGAACATCAATGCGCGCTCCGTGATTCTCGAACACGGTCTTTGTGCTGGAAAGCTGGCCTTGCTCGGTGTTACCCATACCACCAAAGAAGTGCACCGGGCCGACGCCGGCACTGATATAGACCATGGAAGTTGCTGGGTCCACTGCCCCGTTGCCTTCCATGTACAGGTTAAAGAAGTTGATCCCGAAGACCAAGGTGCCTCCCTGAATCAGCACATCGGGATAACTAATACCCGGTTGATTGAAGGTCGAGTCGTAAATGGACACATTGTGCACCTTGCCGGGTCCAATCGTCAGGGGAACGCCGCCGATAGCGCCATTGGCGATCGCTCCATTGCTGATTCCCTGAATCCCTTCAAAGCGAGCACCACAGCAAGCGCTTTCGATATGCCAAACGTCGCCATAGTAATTTTCGGCGAAGATCCTGGTGAAGCTGGTCTCATCAGCGACACCGCGAATATGCACGACACCGTTTGCAAAGGATGATCCATCCTGATTGTTCCAGATGGCGAAGCCTTCAGCTCTCACATAACTTCCGTAACCCGCACCGTCTGTGCAGTAAATGGAATCCATGTTGGCGCCGGAGCTCACCGTTAGAACCATGCGGCTCCCTCCCGCTCCTGGCTGTTTTCCGATGATGGCGGTGCTGCTGAACTGATGCAGGCCGCAACTCACCCCATCAGTCAAATGCCAGACCCATGTTGCGGTATCAGGTAGCAGGAGGGTCAGCCCAACGTGTTTGGCGACACTGCTGGCGCTGCCAACGCTTACTTCCTGTGACATGGCCCGCATTCCGATGAACATGCTGGCGTCGCATGTTCCGCCTCCCGCGGCGATGACGGCAGCGATACAGGCATTGATTTGAACGCTGGCATCGGCGCCGGCGAAGGAGTCGGCGCTGTACACAGAGATCGAAGCAGATGAAGAACGAGCGAGGAGCAGAGCAGACAGAGCGATGACAAAGAAGAAACGTTTCATAAGTAAGCGGGCCCTATAAGTCAATAAGTTATCGCGTGACAGTCCGTATGTGTAACTAAGTAACAGGATACGGACCTTGGTTTCCCATCGTGGCGCACGAAGATCCGGCGTGCATAGTCCGCGGGGCCTTTGAGCGCCATTCAAGCGAACGATCGGAAGAATGCTTCTGCCCGATCAAGCGTGCGACTGACAACGATGCTTGCGTCTAAGCGTATCCATTATCTTTCCAAAACTCAAGGGGGTCTTGAAATGTCTGAGGGAATTGAGATTTGCGTCATCGGGTCAGGTTACGTGGGGTTGGTAGCCGCCGTGTGCTTCGCCGAAATCGGCCACCAAGTGGTTTGTGTCGACAACAACGAAGCCAAAATCAACCTGCTTAATTCGGGGGGAGTGCCTATCTATGAGGATCACCTTCCCGAACTCCTCCGAAAACATTCTCAGCGGCGGGTAAGATTCACCACCGATCTGGGCGCCGCCGTTGCCCAGAGTGAGGTGATTTTCATCGCCGTGGGCACGCCGCAAGGGTCCTCGGGCTCAGCCGACCTGTCCTTTGTCGAAGCTGTGGTAAGCGAAATCGCTGCCCACGTCAAGAGCTACAAAGTTCTTGTTGAGAAGAGCACGGTTCCGGTCTATACGAACGAGTGGGTGACTCGCTGCATGTTGCGCCACGGAGTATCGCCGGATCTTTTCGATGTCGTATCGAATCCGGAGTTTCTGCGTGAAGGCACGGCCATTACCGACTTCCTTTACCCGGATCGAATCGTCGTGGGAGCGAATAACGAACGGTCGGCGCGCGCCCTGCAAAGGATCTATGAACCCCTTGTGAACGGAGATTATTATGCGAGCCATACGGCAATGGCAGGTGGACGAACCGAACAAATGCCCGCAAAGCTTCTGGTGACATCCGCGCAGAGCGCCGAACTGATCAAGCACGCGTCGAATGCCTTTCTTGCGATGAAGATCTCGTTCATCAATGCGGTTGGCAACCTAGCCGAATCGGTGGGCGCAGACATCGAAGACATCGCTGAGGGAATGGGACTCGACTCGCGTATCGGTAGCAAGTTTCTCCACGCCGGTCTTGGGTATGGGGGATCGTGCTTTCCTAAAGACGTGGCCGCCTTCAGTTGCGTCGCTCAACAGCAGGGCATCGATTTTCAGCTTCTCGAAGAGGTGCGCAAGGTCAATAGCCTACAGAAAGAAGTCTTCGTTCAGAAGGTGCGTTCGGCCCTATGGACACTGCGCGGCAAGAAACTAGCCGCGCTTGGCTTGGCGTTTAAAGCCGGCACGGACGACATTCGCGAGTCTCCCGCGATCGACATTCTGCAGAAACTGATCGAGGAAGGTTGCAAAGTCCAGGCGTACGATCCGGTGGCTATGGAAAAGGCTGCGGCGCTTCTACCTCCCTCGCCAAACATGCGTTATGTTTCGAGCGCATTCGAGGCGGCCGACGGTGCCGATGCCCTGCTGATTCTCACTGAATGGCCGGAGTTCGCGGGCCTGGACCTTGAAAGCCTGAGGTCGATGATGCGCTTCCCCATTTGCATCGACGGGCGCAACCTTTATAAACCGTCGGTGATGCGCGAGCACGGATTCACATATATGAGCACCGGTCGCCCTACGGCGCATCCAGACCTGGTTAGCAAGGCGAGTTCCGGAAAGTCCCCATGGCCTCAAACGCTCCACGTGCTTGAAATCGGCCGCAGAGACGAAAGTACACTCTCGAATCTCCCAACCGATCAAGCCCAAGCCCAATAAAGGAAACGTGATCCATGTCTAGAATTATGATTACTGGCGCGGCCGGCTTCCTCGGCTCGCATCTGGCAGATCGATTGCTCGGAATGGGGCATAACGTCATCGGCGTGGATAACCTGTCGACGGGCACGCTCGATAACCTTCGACACCTCGCAAAAGAGCCTCGATTCGAATTCGAAGAACGTGACATGTGCCTTCCCTTCGATCCGGGGCCGGTGGACTACGTCTTCAATTTTGCCTCGCCGGCGAGTCCACCGGAATACTCGAGGCTGGGAATCGAAACCCTTCGCGTCGGCGCGGTCGGTACCGAGAATGCCTTGGAGATTGCGCATCGGTATCGGGCAGGCTTCCTACATGCGTCGACGTCCGAATGCTACGGAGACCCGCTTCAACACCCGCAGACTGAAACCTATTGGGGAAATGTAAACCCTGTGGGTCCGCGTTCTGTCTATGACGAGGCGAAGCGGTTTTCCGAAGCGCTGACGATGGCGTATTACCGGTATCGCGGGGTCAATACCCATCTGGTTCGCATTTTCAACACGTATGGACCCCGCTTGAATCCAGGAGATGGGCGCGTGATTTCGAATTTCATCATGCAGGCTCTTGAGGGAAGGCCTCTGACCATCTACGGGGATGGAGGACAGAGTCGGAGCTTCTGCTATGTCGCCGACCTCCTCGAAGGCATCCTGCGCCTGGCAGAGTCGGAGGAGCACATGCCCACCAACATTGGCAACCCTACAGAATTTACGATTCTCGAATGTGCACACCTGATTCTGGAGGTGACTTGCTCGTCCAGCGAGTTGCGCTTTTTGCCGCTCCCGCAGGATGATCCCGCGCGTCGTAAACCAGATATAAATAAGGCTCGGGTGCTTTTGAATTGGGAGCCTCGCGTCAATCTTCGGGAAGGCTTGTTTCTGAGCCTCGATTATTTTCGCCAGGCACTCGAATCGAAGATTGCGGCCAGGGAAGCTCACCGATCAGCCGAACTCGCGGGAGTCAGGCGCGCCACCAATTCAGCATCGGCCTCGGCCTTTCCCGACGCCAGTCCGGCTTCTGCGTATTGATCGGGTTCGCGCGAACGTTGTCCGCGACAGACGCGGAGGTCATCGAGTGGATTCCCCACATCCTAGACGAAACCTGAGATGCAGGCGGGCCATTGCGAGGCTTCACAATCAGGTGGATGGCCTCTGAAATCTCTTCTTCTGCGTGCTACCAATCCTGCTGCCGACCGTAACGGGTAATGAGAATGAAAGAAGAAGGGGCTACCACCCCGGCGTATCTTTAATGAGCGGCAGACGACAAAACAATCGGACATCGATTAGCGCATCGGTCCCGACTACGAAACAACCGAATCTCATCGCGAGCCCTCAGGTAACCTTTGTCCACCAGTCTGATGAGTCGGCCGAGGATTGGAGATCTTCACGACGCTGCCGATCACTGGCGTGATCAACGCCGGACGCATTTGTGAGTCAATAGATGTGATCGTACGGAGCGGCGCATCCCAGCATGATTGGCGATACAGAACTTGGAGTTATGTACTGGGAAGACCAGGGATGCGCGAAGATCAGAACCGGCCTGAAAGGTTTCGTCAGGCATCATGTGAATATACTTCCCGGCGCTTCGGTGTCCAAACCAGTCCCGGACATACAGCGTTGACGCGAATGCCGCGCGCGGCGTATTCGAGCGCCGCGCTTTTGGTGAAGCCAAGGACTCCGTGCTTGGCGGCATAGTAGATCCCACGGTCTGCGCCTCCCACAGTCCCCCGATCGATGAATCAGGTCCTTCACCGCTCCGGCTAGTCTTAGAAAGGAAAGCCAGACCGTCGAAGAGGACCGACGGGGTAAAAATGCGTGCGACCTCGGCAATTCTCTTGTTCTGTTAGTATAAACCGGTGACTATTCTTCCTCGGCTGTGACAAAGAGTTGAGCCCCAGGCCCTGCGGAAGAACAAGGCAGGAAATTTTGAAGAAGGAGGCGCAACTTCGAACTTTGGAGAGTGTTTCTACACTTGCGCCGCCTTATAACAGTTTCCGCTCCAGACAGATTTGGACCCAAAAAAGCGAAGACTGTCTCGGGAATTCGTGACAATACAGTTCTAATTTCATTACTTTTGGTCAGAAAAGTCCTGAATGCGCCCAACAGTGGTCGTGGCATAATTCTAACGAGAAGGTCCCCAAATGCTTAAAAAGCTAAGCCTACTCTCTTCGTGTTTGCTGTTTTCGACTACGTTGTTCGCACAGAGTTTGCCCTCGGCCGAGCGTGGTGCCGTATCGGTGTGGGCAGGAGCAGAAATCTCTACATTCAATCCCGATTACGGGTGTAAGGATTCTTCGCCATTCACTTGCTGGGACCAGCAGTTGCTTGGGATTGCACCTTTCGTCGACGCAAATCATCTAATTTTTCAAAGACTCGGTGTGGAAGGCGAAGCGAGATTCCTGCCCTGGAAAGGTCCTGGAAGCGGATTGACCCAGTCTAACTATTTGGCAGGTCCGCGAGTTGGCTTGCTGCGTTTTAGAAGCAAATTCTTTTTTACCGGCAAGTTCCTCATGGGCCTCGGTCATATTGATACTCCGCATCAAGGAGCAGGTACCGGGAACTATTTTGTCTACGCTCCCGGCGCGGACTTCGAGGTCAGAGTCAAAAAACGGCTGACTGCGCGCGTTGATTATGAGTATCAGCTATGGCCCTCTTTTTTGGGAGGGGGTGGTCTGACGCCGAACGGCTTTAGCTTCGGAGTCAGTTACGCCCTCCTCAAATGATCTGAACTGATTGCTTTAGAAATAAATATGGCATGGCGGCGTCCCCCAATCACTTCGGCGCAAAGGATGGGAGGGGCGCCAATGTATCCTAGCGAGTTGTAAAACTGCCCGGGCTAATCGGAGCGTCATGAGCCGGGCTTCACTGTGGCGGCAGAACCGCAGTTTTATATTCCACCCCCTCCCCATGATCCAGGGCGCGATGAGCCGCTGATCGGGCCGGCGTCAGGTTTTCCGAAGTGTCATTGCCTCTGTTGGTCTTCGACTTGAGGGAAATCTCCGTTTCACTCCCATGGTCCGGATCGCACCGAGAGAAGAGTAAGTATATCTGCCACGGTCAAATGCCGGACAAGCGAATGTTTCCGCGACGAAAGAAGAGAAAGTGGACCCGGCCTGAGGCAATGCGCGGGACATCTTCCTGGATCTTGCCACGAAGGATGACCATTCCCCTCGCCACTTCGTACGGTGATGAGCGACAATCCCTGAAGGGTAGATGCGCCTGTTTTCTCTGGAAACGGGCGGATGAAGCCGATCGTCGCGCAAAACACCAGCAGCAGTGTCAGAGGAACGGACATGAGCCAAGAGCAGTCCATTGACCAATGTATCGGGATTTCAGACAACATCCTTGAAGCCATCGGGCGCACGCCGCTCGTGCGGCTTCATCGCTCGGCCGAGCAACTCGCTCCCGCGATCTGCGTGAAAGTGGAATCCCTCAACCCGGGGGGAAGCACAAAGGACCGCGTTGCTTTGAGCATGATTCTTGCCGCGGAGCAGAGCGGTGCCCTGGGACCGGGTGGCACGGTGATTGAGGCGACCGCCGGCAACACTGGACTAGGCCTCGCTCTCGTCAGCGCTGTGCGCGGTTATCGCTGCATCTTCGTATTGCCCGACAAAATGAGCGACGACAAGGTCCGCCTGCTGCGGGCTTATGGAGCCGAGGTCGTGATCACACCGACCAATGTTCCTCCCGACTCGCCCGAGAGCTACAACGGTGTGGCCAACCGGCTGGCGCGCGAGATCAGGGGAGCGTGGCGGGCGGGACAGTTTACCAATCTGGAGAATCCGCAGGCACACTATGAGCAAACCGGACCCGAGATCTGGGAGCAGACTACCGGAAGGGTCACGGCCTTTGTCGCCGCTGCCGGCACCGGTGGGACGATCAGCGGCGTAGGGCGATACCTGAAGGAACAGAATCCCAACATTCGCGTGATCGGTGCAGACATCGAGGGCTCCATCTTGAGCGGCGGAGCGCCCGGATCGTGGAAAGTGGAAGGGATTGGAGAAGACTTTGTTCCCAGCACGTTGAACGCGCAGGTCGTGGATGAATGGATTCGAATCAGCGACGCTGAGTCGTTCATCACTGCCCGACGCATTGCCCGGCAGGACGGGATTCTCCTTGGAGGATCAAGCGGGACTTCGCTGGCAGCGGCATTTCAGTACGCTCAACGCTGCAAGCCCGAAGACATGATTGTGGTTCTCTGCGCCGACACCGGCCGGAATTATCTCAGCAAGATGTACGACGACGCCTGGATGGCGCAAAACGGATTTCTTGAAGTTGCGCCCGAGCAAACCACGGCGGGAGATCTGTTGCAGGCTCTGGGACGGGAAGGGAAGCTCGCGTGCCTTCTTCCGGATGACTCGCTTCAGCATGCGGCGGAGACATTTCATGAGCGGGGAATTTCCCAGATGCCGGTCATCGAGAATGGCAAGATTATCGGAGCTGTGCAGGAGATCACGATCGTTCACGCCCTCCACGGAGGAATCGATGCGCGCAATGCCAATGTTCGCCAGGTGATGGCGCGGCCCATGCCCGAGGTCGAAGTTTCCGTTCTTCTTCAGGAGATCTACCGTCTTCTGCTTGCCGGTAATCAAGCGGTGGTGGTTAAAAAGGAGGGCCGCCTCGCCGGCCTGATCACCCGTTCCGACCTGATGGAGTATTACGAAAGCTCAGCGCGTTGATCGTAACTAAATTCCACCGATAGATACGGGCGGGCCTCCGTAGCCTGTTGACTCTCCCCATCTGGGAATGTGCCCATGACGCACATGCTGCGCATTGGCATGCTTGCGTATTTGTGGATCGCGCAGATCCACCCCGCCAGGAATCGCCCTGAAAAAGTTGTCTGAAGAAAATTCAAAAAATCGCTAAATTTGTGAAACCTCGCCTGTCACCTTGTGTTCATTTCTCCCCAATATGTTGAGGATGGGAAGCCCTTGAAAGCGCCGAGGCTTCTGCTGGATTGGCTCACTTCACTTCCACCTGAAGAAACGACTTACTGCAAAAGGAGCGCCAATGTTCACAAGAGAACTATGCACCCAAAACCAGGGCCCAGCGCTGCAACACCGTGGAATCTCGTGCAGTTTCGCTTAGCACTCATCTGCCTGATTAACCTCTGCCTTCTCATTGGACTGCCGGCGAGCGCCCAGGTCAATACCGGTACGTTGAGCGGCCAGATTGAAAACGCCTCTGCCGCGGTTGTCCCCGGAGCCACTGTGACGGTGACGGAACAAACCACCGGCTACTCACGACAGGCACAGACGGACGGAGATGGATCTTACGTCTTTCCTGAACTGCCTATCGGGCAGTACACGGTCACAGTCGAAGCGAACGGATTCGAAACCGTGAAAGGGACGGCCACAATCAACGTAGGATTTCGCTCGCGGTCCGACTTTCATCTGCGCGTCGGGTCGACGGGTCAGACGATCGAAGTTACTGCGAGTGGGACTGCTCTTTCGAGAGACGATGCTTCCATCAGTACGCTGGTCACTAAGGACACGATTTCCGACACGCCTCTTTATCTGCGCAATTGGGACGACCTGCTGCGTACGGTGCCGGGCGTGCAGATCAATCGCTACACCAATCAGAGCGGGGCAACGTCCTCCGGCAGGACCGGCAGCTTTAACGTCAACGGCGTGCACTCGATGCAAAACAACTTCACCCTGGACGGCATCAACAACAATACTTTCTCTGAGAACGTGCAGGGGTTGAGCACGGAATCGGCTCACCCTTCCGTTGACGTGATCTCCGAATTCAACGTCATCACCAATCCTTACTCGTCCGAGTACGGTCGCGCGCCCGGAGCCGTCGTGTCCATCAACACGCGCAGTGGAGAGAACCATTTTCACGGCACCGCCTACGAATATGTAACGCAACCAGTACTTTGACGCGTTCGACTACTTCACCAAGCGCACCACGACGACGAAGGCTGAGGATAATCAAAACCAGTTTGGCGCCAGCATGGGTGGACCCATCGTGCGCAACAAGGCCTTCTTCTTCTTCAACTATGAGGGCACGCGCATCAAGCAGGGACTCTCGCGCATCTCGACAGTGCCGCTGGATAACGAGCGCATCGGCGACTTCAGTGCCGATGCCGCAGCCGCAAACGGACTCGCACCGTATCCCAACCATCTACAACCTCTCGCTGTGTCCCACGCCGATCAACATCAAGACCTGTGCGCCTCCGGCTCTGCTGAATAACAGTTTCCAGTCGGATCCAAGTGCCCACATCGACGCGAGCGTCGCCAAGCTCATCGCTCTTTTTCCTGAGCCCAACTACAAGCCGAACTCGGCCACCTTCCCCGACGTCAACACCTACTCCCGCACCGGGGCATCCACTGATTTCAACGACGGCTACGATGCGCGCGTCGACTGGACCCCCACATCCTCATATACGATATTCGGCCGTTTCAATTACTTCAACCGCACGCGCGATATTCCCGGCTACATCGGAGGCATCGCTGACGGCACGTCAACCTCGGCGTGAGGCAACCAGATTCTGAAGGTTGCCAGCCTGGTTCTCGGGTGGACTCGCGTCATCAGCCCGCGCATGGTCAATGATTTCCGTTTCGGCTGGGTGCGCGATTATTCATTCGCGGAGCAACAGCCCTTCGGGTTAGACCAGTTGGCCGGTGATTTTCTGCCGGGGGTTCCCGACAACCCGGCCATCGGTGGCGGTGTGCCGCTCACCACGTTCTGTAGCCACGGATTCCTCGGTTCGCCCCACTTTCTTCCCAAGCAGCAGGTGCCAATCGTCTACCAGTACAACGACTCTCTCCTGGACAATGGGCAAGCACAACCTCAAGATGGGCGCGACCGTGTATTTGCCCATGCGCAACCTCTTCCAGGACGAACCGGGCATGCGCGGCGACCTGACCTTCAAGGGGGTCTTCTCGGGTCTTGGGACGGCCACTGTGAAGGGAACCACCAACGCGCGCGACTATGCCGATGGACTCTTCGGCGCAACGCAATACACGTAGCTCACCAATGTGTACTTCGTCGATCAGCGCCTCTGGATGGCATCCGGGTTCTTTGAGGACGATTGGAAGGCGACCCCGCGGCTGACCCTCAACCTCGGTCTGCGCTACGATTTCGCTACGCCGGGGTTGGAGGGCAGGAGCCGCATCGCCAACTTCGACCCGGCGGGATCCGGTTCCCTTGAGTTCGCGAAATCCGACTCGGTCGGCGATCGCTCGTTGATGTACCCCAACCCCACCAACTTCGGTCCGCGCTTCGGTGTCTCATATGCAGTTAACGACAAGACCGTCCTCCGCGGCGTATACGGCGTGTATTACTCCGTCTTCCAACGATTCGGTAGCGAAGATCAGCTGGCGCTCAACCCTCCCTTCCTCATCAACAAGACCCAAGCCAGCACCACAATCTCCAGGCGTTCCACATCCGCGCGGTGAATCCCGCCGCCAAAATACCCATGGTGCAACAGTGGAGCGGCGGCTTTCAGCGTCAGATCGGACCCCACTGGCTGGCTGAGGCCGACTACGTGGGAACCAAGTCGACCCACCTCGACGTGATCTACGACTACAACCAACCCATCATCTCGGGCGGCGTCAGCACCGGTGTCCAGCCGTACCCCAACTTCGGACAGGTGGAGTACACCACTCCTTTCGGCTTCGGAAACTACAACGGCCTGCAGGCCAGCATAGTTCGCCAGATGGTCAACGGACTCAGCGTGCGCGCGGCTTACCCTTATTCCCGCAGCCTCGACAACACGCCGGAAGAGCTGGAATCCAACTCCGGCGACCCGCCCAACGGCCGCAACTATGCCGCCTGGTATGGCCCCAGCGACTTCGACGTGCCGCATCGCATTTCGGTCAGCTACGTGTATGAGCCCCCCTTCGGCCACGGAAAGGCAATGTTCAATTCCGGCGCGCTCGCGTGGATCCTGGGTAATTGGCAGACATCGGGTGTCTACACGTTCTATAGCTGCCACCCGTTCCAGGCCAAGTGGGGCAGCGAAAGCAGCCAGTTGGATCCCTACGGCTACGCGACCGCGGTCCCCAATACGGTCGCGCCGGCTCACTACGTCCATAGCCAGTCTTGCTGGTTCTACATCAGCAAGAACGGCGCGTGCTCTGCGCCCGGAGCCAGCGTTACCGATCCGTTTGCCGACCCCGGCAAGTTCGTGGTGGGTAACACGGGCCGCAACACGCTGCGCGGGCCCAATACGAATGTCTTTGACGCCGCCCTGGTCAAGCACATTCCGATCCACGAAAGCTGGGAACTCGAAGCTCGCTGGGAAGTCTACAACGTGGCCAACCACGCACTGTTCGGCCAGCCCAGCAGCGGCGGCGTTGCTTCCATCACCAACCTTTCCGGCGATCCCCGTGTGATGCTGTTCGCCATTCGGGTCAACTGGTAAGCCCTCCGTAATCACGAAAACCGGGGTTCGGGAGACTCGTACAATGGTCACTCCGGGCCCCGTCATTTCGCCAATCCCCGCAGAGAGAGACGCGGCGGAGCCGGTTACAGCGATTTATGATGCGGACCAGCCACGAGACCTCCGTGCGTCCGTCGGCCGGGCATTGTGAGAAGTGGTTTTAGACCGAGGAGCAATCATGCACAGGTGCCTTAACAGGGCAGCTTTGGTCGGACTCCCTATCCTGCTCTCCGGCGCGCTCATCGCCCAACACGCCGCTGGCCAGAACGTACCGCAACCCGGTTCCCGCACCTTGATGGACGCGCACAACTGCTATCCCTATTTCGAATGGTGGGGTGATCGGATCGATCGTGCGCTTTCGGCTGGGACTCCCTTGGCCATTGAACAGGACCTGGGCTGGTATACCGATCCGAAGACTGGAAAGAGCTGGTCGGTCGTCACTCACGGCGACCCGATCACCGGGGAAGAACCCACCATGGAGCAGTACTTCTTTGCCCGTGTCCGCCCCATCGTCGAGCAGGCATTGAAGGAGGGCAACAAAGGAAACTGGCCGCTCATTACGCTTAATCTCGACTTCAAAGACAATAAGCCGGAACACCTGGCCGCGGTGCTTGCCCTGCTCCGCAAATATCAGTCCTGGCTGACCTCAGCGGCGAAGTCGTCGAATATCGAGCAGGTGCAAGCTCTCGACGTCAAGCCAATCCTCGTGCTCACTGGACAAGCGGACGCCAAGCAGACCGTCTTTTATGACCAGTTGCACGAGGGAGAGCGCGTGCTTGCCTTTGGCGCTGTCCATACTGAGGACAAGGACCCGCAAGCCGCGCCCGAGATTCTTGACTCAGAAAAAGCCAACAACTACCGCCGCTGGTGGAACAACCCGTGGAGAGTTGTGGAAGAGGGAGGACAGCCCCATGCGGGTGAATGGACTCCGGAAAAAATGAATCGTCTACGGGCTTTGGTCGAGGGCGCTCACGCCAACGGTCTCTGGATTCGTTTCTACACGCTCGACGGCGCCACCCCGCAAGAGCTGAGCTGCCACAGATGGTTTCGCGGTTACAACTTCGGTTCACTCGATGCGGCTCGCATTCGCTGGCGGGCTGCGATCGCTGCCCACGTTGACTATCTTGCGTCCGACCAGCACGAGCTCCTGGGCGATGAAGTTCGCCAGTTCCCGTTGCGCGAGATGCAGCAGCGTCAATGAACCGAGAGTTCAGTGATCGCTATCCTACCTGTTTTCAGCGATGGAGACTCCTCCCCAAATAGGTCATTGTCGCGTCTAATGCTTTGTGACAAAGTAGAAAGGCACGCGGGAGGTCTGGGAGTTGTTAGTCCCGAATCGGTGGATAGTTTGCTTATTGTCTGCAGCCGCTTGGTGCCATCAGTTGCATGCGCAGGTAACGGCTGCGGCAGGCATTGCGCCTGTACATGTCACGGAAAATATACAGGCGATCCCGCGGGTCCCTGGCGTCAGCACCCTGCTTGACGGATTTAACACGGGCGCTACCTATTCGGGTGTTCACAGTTCCTCAGTAGGCTGGTATTCGGTAGTGACACCGGCCATCAGCTACACGTTTTCCGAGCGTTTCTCCGCAGATGCAAGCACCTCCATCTACATCAATCGCCTGATCGAGAATACGGATCCTGCAACGAAGGCCACCCAGCCCCTGGTGACGGACGGCGCCGATCCCGGCGATACCTTGATTGGCTTTCACGCCTCTTTTTACCCCGGATCGTTAACGGACATTATCACCGCGTCGCTGACCGCTCCCACCGGCAATCGTTCAGAGGGCCTGGGCACCGGGCAAGTCACCTACGACTTCAACAACCATACCGAAAAGTATTACAACAAGCTGGGATTCCTGGTCGATCTCGGCATCGGCAACTCCTCAGGACTGTTCAACGACTTGGTCGTCAAGGACTACACCTCGCTGGGTACCCTGGCTCATTTCCAGGCCGGCATGGTCCTTTGGCTTCCCCGCCGCACGTACATTGAGGCAGTTGCCTATGAGCAGCTTCCCCTGGGTAGTCAGACGGTGTACCGGGCCGTCCAACGTGGCGAGGATGTGCGGGGCAATGACGACGGCGTCGGGACCAATCCGACCCCGCTGCCTCCCGTCGCCGTTACGGTGTCCACGGCCAGCGAAGATAACGGCTTTACAACGTTCGTCGGCATCCCACTAGTCGACCACATCACTCTCTCGGGCTATTACAACCGAAGCCTCCGTCAACGACTCGATACGGTGTCCGTTGGCATGACGTTTGTCCTGCGCAGTAAGCCCAGCAAGAGATCGTTGTCCATGATCGACCGGGCCTTGAGGGAAGCCGAGGCCAGCGGCCATTAGAACGATGGGTGGAAAGTGGGCTGCAAAATCTAGGGGACGTTCTCTAGTTTCGTTATTTGAGTTGGGTCCATCTCCTGGCGAATTTGCAACAGCATCGCCGAGGTCGCTTTCTGCAACGAACTGCGCGCCTCATTCACGGCGTCGATAGCGGCGAACACCTTGGCCTTATCGGCCTGCGGATCCTTGTTGACCGCGGTTAGATTCGCTTGCGCCTTCAGAAATGTCTTATAGCTATCCAGAATTGCCGGCTTGTTGGCATCGAAGACGGTGTCCATTTTTCTTTGCTGTTCGCGGCGCAGTCCAATCGCCTGGACAACCGTCTTGTCATCCCACCAGCGGCCGGCAGGTCCAAATTGAAGCGCATTGCGTGGTTGGCCGCTAACCTTGTTATGGGCCGACCCAGGATGGTGAAGCTCTCTTGGCGCGCCGGGACCTCCAGGGCCGGCCGGGTTGCCGATACCGCCCGGACTACCGGGGCCGCCCGGACCGCTGGGATGATCTCGATCACCGCCGCCCTCGCCTCCCTGGGCGAGCGACCGGGCACAGGGCACAACGGCAAGGCAGATACAGAAAAGCAAGATCCGGAGAGTTTTCGTGCTCGTACTCATCTGATCCTCATTTATGGTGTGTCTTCAAATGCGAATGCCGTTTTTGAAATAATTTGTACTCGTCAACCGGTGATTCGTCGTTGGGGCTGATCGCCGCGTTGACCGCCTGAAGGAGTTGATTGTCCTGGGCGATCTGAGCCTCGGTATCCGCTGGTTGTGATACGTTCGGAGTGGCACGACTCGGCGTAACAGGACCGTCGTGGTGCCAAACAACGACCGCCATCCCTACCAGCGCCGCGGCGGTCGCGGCCCAACTCACAAAGGCAAGTCGAGTGCGGTGGAACGTTTTACGCGCAGTTGGTCTCAACAGGACAGGTTGGTTCTCGGTCCATGCCATCGAAGCCGAGTTGAACAACGCCACGTCAGCGTGGAATGCATTCACCCGAAGCCGACAATCCCGGCAGGCGGCGAGATGGGCCTCGGACTCTGGTGAACCCAGGCCAATCAGTACGTCATCGAAAGCTTCTTCGGATAGGTGAGTTGAATATGTAGGCGTCATAGCGTCGCTCCCAGTTTGCTGCGAACCGCTTTAAGAGCGCGGTGGAGGTGGGTCCTCACCGTGTTGACTCCCATTCCCAGCATTTCACTGATTTCCTCTACTGACATTTCCTCAGAGAACTTCATCAGAAAGATCGTCCGCTGGTTGTAAGACAGGGTCTCAAGGACGGCATACAGTTCCTTCACCCTCTCCTTTGCCAGCACCCGCCGCTCCGCGCTTATTCCTTCGGAAGGCAGGAATGATGCCATCTCGTGCACGTCGATCGCGGTGGCCTTGAGCTGTTTCCAGAATTTGAATCGCCCCGATCTGAGATGATCCCGGGTGACGTTGATCGCGATCCCCGTCAGCCAGGTGCTTAGACTGCAATCACCGCGAAAACTCTCTCGACCCCTGAATGCACGCAATAGCGTGTCTTGCGTAATAGTATCGGCCAGGTCCGGATCGCCAGTCGAGCAGAAAACAAAGCGGCGAATCCTTGCCTGATGTAAACGCACCAGCTCGTTTATGTCATCGAGCTCGCTGATGACTCCGGCCCTCTCCGCCATGGCTGATTCTATGCGCGGATGCCGTTTAGAGGCTATTCTCAGGTTGCCCAATGTCGCTGTGGCCATTCCATGCCCCAGAAAGAGTGCCTGCCGCAGATTCCCCATCCCATCCGGAATTACCCCTGGTGCCGTAGGCAGTCTGACATACTGTGTCGCGAATTCGTGACGATCTGATTACATACACCCCCGGTTTTCTCGTAATTGTTGATCCCCAAGGACTTGCCGGGAGTTTCCGGCCGGGCGGAAATTCATCTTAATCGTTTGTCAAAATTGCCCCTGAAACTTGCTTGATGTAATCATTCTCGGTCGCGCTCTCGTCACAGTTGGCGCGGTACCCCGATCTGTTTGTGATTCGCGAGTCCGACCGGCCCTTTCCGGCGGGTTGCTCTCGCAGGCGGACATCCATGCAATAACCGGCATGAATACTCGCTGATCATCTTCGCCGGATCGGGGGCGGTTTGGCCCTCAGCCAGCCGCCATTCTGGAGTTTTCCGAACTTAAATTAAATTAAACCCCCCGAGATTGGGGCCTCCGCTACCCGGGAGCCCCAATCCCGTCCCATGCTGGCGAACCACCGTTCCTTGGCAAAATATTGCGGCTCGCACGTTGGCGTGGCCGTAGGTGAAAGCGGGTAAGCTGAATCGCCGTGCTATTCTTCGTCGCATGCGATCGCGCTCCTTCGTACTTTTTGCCCTCACTCCCTATGGCTGAGCGTCCTTCCGGCTTACCCGCATGCGCTCGCCCGATACCAGGCTGCTGTCGACGTCCTCGTCTCCGAGCACTGGATACTGAAGGAAGACCGCGATGTCATGATCGATCGAGGCAAACTGGAATGGGCCGAAGCAACGAAATGACCAATCATTCCTTGCGCATGGCTGCAATGCTCGGTGCGGTGCTGTGTGAAATGCCAAAGCGAGACGTCTTCTTGTGATAGACAGATAAAGTAGTCGCGTGAGACGGAGCCCGTGAATCGCTACCCCCAACCAGCATCGTCCCGGCAATGGCCGGGCACTCGCCGGCTCGGCTTTAGCCATGGATACGCATGGGCGGCGCTTGCGCTTGGGTGGCTTGCGCTGCAGGGAGCCCAGGCGCAGACACCGCCCGTGTCTGAACGCATCGCCCAAGCGTTGCTGCAGTCTCGGAGTGGACTCCAGGCAACATGGGATGAAGAGACAGGAACGCAACTCGAAGGCCTCGATGCCGAATGGTACAACACCGCCAACGGGGATTATTTCCATTATGTGAAGCGGACTGTGGACTCCTACCTCGACGCACGCCAATCAGCCGCCGCTCAAATTCAGCCGAACACGCCCATGGCAGACGCCCTGCTCGGGCGCCGGTTGTTGCGGCTCTATCGCGTCACGCTCGCTGCAAAGTATTACGACGCTGCGACGGAGTTGCGGAGTCAAGTGGCCGCGTTGTGCGGTATTCATTCAACTTCGCCCCAGACTTCCCATGCAGATCACGCGGGGTCGGCCAAAGTATGCGTGGCGGAGCCGTTCCTTGCTGAATACGCGTCGATCTTTCACGCGCAGCAGGATTTCGAAGCGATCACGAGAGATTTTCTGCAATGGGAAGTTTTAACCCATCAGCATCCGGCGACAACCACCGACCTCGGGCCAGGCGCGCGCTCCAATGATGATGCACAACTGGCCGCAGCCCTGGTCGATTCACTGCCGTACTATCCGCGGGACGACGCGGGCCGAATGCAACTCATGGCAGTTCTCGATCGAATCGCGGCTGCCCTGACAAAGCAACAGGATAGCGCCACCGGCGCATTTTATTCGTTCTCGGGTGGAACAGCCGCACCACGCAAACCCGTACCCCGACACGCAGCCGGCCTGTACAGCTATGCATTGCTGAGGGGCGTCAGATACGGCTATCTTCCGGCTCGCTACTCCACGGTGGCCGAACGAGCCTGGGACCACCTGCAAAAGGACACCGATGATGCGAACGTTAGAGGGGCGCTCCTGCTTGCAGCCACCGAGATCGATCTGGCGCCCACTGCCACACTAGGCCAAGGTCAGAACATCATCGTCGACGCCTGGTTCAACAGCCAGCAGCGCAAGAACGCCGCCGGGCAGATGGACTATTTCCATTACAAGTGGTCCGACTTCAGCGACAGCGGTTACTCGCTTCTGGGGCACATGTTTCAAAGCTATGGAGTGTCGACCGACACGCTCTACTCAGCTCCGACCAAGGAAAACTTGCGCAAGGCGCAGTACTACCTGATCGTCTCGCCCGACATTCCAGTCAAGAACCCGAACCCCCATTACATGTCCGACAAGGATGCTGAAGCAATCACGTCGTGGGTTCACGATGGCGGAGTTTTGATTCTGATGGAAAACGATCCTCCCAACGCAGACATTACGCACCTGAATCTTCTCGCCGATCGATTCGGAATTCATTTCAACGCGGTTCTGAGCCATCATATTCTTGGTGAGCAAGTCGAGAATGGCACGATTGCTGTACACCCCGACCGCCGTTTGTTCCACGAGGCACACACTCTCTATATGAAGGACACATGCAGCATATCGCTTCACGGCACCGCGACCGCGCTGCTGAGCGATCGGGGAGATGTGGTGATGGCGACCGCAAAATACGGGCGCGGCACAGTCTTCGCGGCGGTCGATCCGTGGGTCTATGACGAATACACCGACGGCCGCAAAGACGCGCAGATCTACGGGCACTTCGATAACTTCGCCGGCGGCCAAGAACTGGTGCGATGGCTGCTGGAGCAGCGTTCTGCTACCGATTCCACCACCGCGAAGCGCGATCCCAAATAACCATCAGAATAGAAACTTCAGAGCGAATTGCAGTTGCCTCGAGGTCGTGGCCGTTGCCGTGATCACCCCCGCTGTCGGCGAGAGTGCCGCCGCCGCAGACTGTTTCGCCGGTGTGGGTCCGCTGCTGAAGACAACGGGATTCGGCGTGGTGAAGTTGGTGTGGTTGAGAATGTTGAAGTATTCCGCGCGGAACTGCGTCCGCACACGTTCGTGAATCGAGGTATTCTTGACCACCGAGAAGTCGAGGTCCGCAAGTCCCGGCCCGTTGAGGGAGTCGCGGCCTGCATTGCCGAATGTCCCGGGGTAGGGAGCCTCAAAGGCGTTCGGGTCAAACCATTGCCCGACGGTCTTTGGGTAGAGTGGGCCGTGAAAATCCGGATTGATCTGCGGACGAGCCGGATTGCGGGAGTCGCCGTTGCCTGTCGGGTTATAACCTAGCTGCGGAGAGAAAGGGAACCCGCTTTGCAGCGATGCGATTCCACTCAGGCTCCATCCTGCGACGAAGTGGTTCTGGAGTGCGGATGCGTTCGCGAAAAGTTTATGCCCAGTTCCAAATGGGAGTTCCCACGTGCCGTTAATGGCCGCGGCGTGCGCGATGTTGGTAGCCGCCGGACCATAATCCACTTTGGGATTTCCGGGATAGGAAACAAAGGCCGGCGTATTCGACGAAACGCTGGTGTTCCATGCCGAACCGTCGTCGAGGTTCTTTGACCACGTGTAGACTCCGCGCAATTGCAGGCCATTGGTATATTGGCGCCGCACATCCACCTCAAGGGCGTTGTAGTTGCTTATACCGCCTGAGACCCACGAAGTCGAGTTGGCCAGGTTGGGATTGGCCAGCTTCGTGGTCGGATAGTAAACCGCACCCGCCGGTACGCCGGCAGGGCATTCATCCGCGGGGCAGATCACAGCCCCCGGCGTGTTCTGGTCTTCTGACAGGATCTGATCATAGGCATGCGAGCCCACGTATCCCAGGGCGAGCGTCGTACGCGGGGCAATCTCCTGCTCTAACTTTACAGTCCATGCCAGCACCGTGGGTGTAGCCAGATTGCGCTGCACGTTGCTGGGAGAGACAAGGCCACCGGTTGCCGCGGTGGTCGACAACTCCGGCAGCTTGGTCACGGTGGTGTTGCTGTACGAGAGAGTGGTGTTGTAAGGTGCAGTCTGGTCGAGACGGTAATCGAGCGTGTCGAGGAGAGCACGATGTATGCCGAAGCTGCCTTTGAGCGCCGTTTTGCCCTTGCCGAATACATCGTAAGCAAATCCGATGCGTGGTTCGGGCAAAAACTTCGCGCGATTGTCTGAGAGGGCCGAGTTGCCAATCGTGGGATTCGTGTTAATCACGCCGCCGGTGAAGTCGTAATTCGAGGCGCGCCCGTGAGCTTCATTCCATCCATTGGTCGATTCGAAGCGGAACCCCGCCCGGAGTTCGAAGCGGGGCGTCACCTTCCATGCATCCTCGATGAATCCGGCTCCAAATAAAGACCGCCATCCTAACTCGCTCGGGGCCGCCACGATCGTGTACTTGGCCACCGATCCCTGCTCAAAGGCGGTGAGGGTCGAGAACGAAGCCTGTCCATACTGGTTCTGGGCCAGAAAGTCGTTGGACTGCAAGCGCTGCAGCCAGACACCCGCCTCGATCTGGTGCACGCCGTGTGTCCAGTAGACATGATCATCCACAGTGAAGAGGTTGCGCGCCGTCGTATTATTGCTGCCGGTATTTGCGCCAGCGAGCGAGATCTGCGAAACGCCGTTCGACGCCGTACTCCCCGCAATCACCACCGCGCCGACTGGCCCGTTCGCGACCCAACTCGGCACCGAACCCGCCACAATGCTGTTGAAGTAGAAGTCAGCGCGCGAGTAACCAACACGTACAGTATTCAGCAGGCTCGGCGAGAAGACGTGCTGCTCCTGTGCGCTTAACACTTGCTCGCGCAGCCGCTCGTAGATGGACGAGTCGGGGTTTGCGGACGGCGTGGTCGCATCGCTGTCGTCGATCGTGTACACCCCAAAGAGCAGATCGTTCGCGGAAAGGTTGGTATCGACACGCGCGGTCCCAAAGTCCTCGCGTATATGCTGCGCCGGGTTGGAAAAGGCCAACGCAACCCCGCTGCCCAATTCCTTTGTGCCCACAGGCCAGAGCGCCAGCAGCGGTTGAACGCTCGGGACTGCAGCCGCACGCACGGCGGCATCGGGAACGAATGTCACGTCGCTCAGGCCAAGATGCTGGCGGTAGCCCTCGTAATTGCCGAATGCGAAAAGCTTGTCGTGCCGGATCGGACCTCCCAAAGCCGCTCCGAAGTCATTGCGCTGAAACGGTGCGATTTGCGCCTGGTCGAAGTAGTTGCGTGCATCGAGCGCGCTGTTGCGAAAGAACTCGTACACGGACCCGTGGACCTGGTTGCCGCCAGAGGCTGTGATGATCGAAACCTGCGCGCCGGTTCGCTTGCCGTAGTTGGCCCCGTAGGTATCGCTGACCACGTTGAACTCGCGTACCGCCTCCACGCCCAGCAACTGCCCGCTGGTGCCCCCCGGCGTCACGTTGATCAACGATGCTCCCGTGTACTCGATTCCGTTCAGCAGAAAGAGATTGTCCTGCGGACGCCGGCCCGATACCGAGTACATGTTGCCAACCGAAGAGTTCGAAGTTCCAACGCCTCCGGAACGCTGCGTGGTGTAACTCACGGAGGCCGGGTTGAGCAGCACAAGCTGATCGAAACTGCGCCCGTTCAGCGGGAGTTCCTTCACCTGGCGTTCATCCACCAGGCCCTGCGACTGGAGCGTCGACGTATCCACGCTCGGCGGAGTATCTTCCACCGTCACGGTTTGCTCAACACTTCCCACCGTGAGCACAAGGTGCAGATGAAGGCTTTGACCTACGGCAAGCGTGATCCCCGTGCGATTGAGCGGGGAAAGTCCTTCATGCGTAGCTGAGACCGTGTAGACTCCAACCGGAATCGACGGAGCAGAGAATTTGCCGTCGGTGTTTGTGGTCAGGCTGCGTTCGGTGCCTGTCTCGTCGTTGCGAATCAAGACCGTCGCATGCTCGAGCACAGCATTGGTCGGATCGACCACGTCGCCCTCGATCGTTCCACCGACCAACTGCGCCCTCAGCAACGGTGCACTCGCGATCGATGTGACGAGGAAAAAAAGGGACCAAAAGGCAGCGGGGACGCGAACACGATGCATGACTTTCTCCAGAGATTAGTTCAAATTGATTGCCTGACAGCGCGGGGAGGGAAGGGCCAGTTCTCAGCGACAACAACAGGCCCGCAGCCTGCGAGGAGAGGCTGGCATGGAAGGCATCTGCATCGAGATAAAGAGGGTCATTTGGTAGATCTCAACGGGCATCAATCTGTAATGGGAGGGAACTTACTGAGCGACGTCAGCAAGGACGGATTGCGATGTCTAGCGCGGACAACAACAGCCCACCTGTGCCACTGAGGCAGAACAGAGGACCATTATCGGGCTGAACGCAATTGCCATTCCTTAAAAGTACCACAGGTGCACTTGCCGGACAAGAGAATACCTTGCCATCGTTAAAGATGCGGCTCGGGCCCTTTTCGACGCACATTTATAAATCGCGACGCTCAAAGAGTATTTGCGCCAGCACAAGGGCGAGGATTGCATACAACGCCGCATAGACCACCATGGCTGTGCTCGGAACTGCTGAACTGTTGAACGGGGAGACCCCGGCCGCCCCAAGTAACGGCGGCTGGACCTTGAAGGCGGCCCGGCGCCAAAGCGCATCGCTTGGCATCACCAGGCTGGCCAGGATCCCCAGGTTCACGCAGGCCGCGACGTGGCGGATAGCGCCAAACTGCTCGATCCATCCCCCCACAAACGCAAGACCGTAGAGCCCCAGCGTACAAGCCCCGCTGGTAAGTGCGGATAACCGAGTACTGAACGCTATGGTCCCGGTTATCAGCAGGACGGCCTGCAGCCAGATCAGGCTCAGCGCCGCTCCGCTATGGGGCGTTATGTGCCGGGCCTCGATCCAGCCAACCGCCATTGCTCCGCCCTCGATAAACAACACGTACATCGTAAGCATGCCCACGAACCCGATCCACTTGCCGAGCACAAGGCACCAGCGATTCACTGGCTTGGTGGCGATTGCATGGATGGTTCCGGAGGCAATCTCGCCCGAGATTGTGTCGCATGAAATAAGGGCCGACATCAGCGACGTCATCATGGTGCCGGCATAGAGCGCCATCATGGTCATCATGCCGATGCCTTCTTGCCGGTTCACCGGCGGTACTTTGGGCGACATCCCCTGAAGCAATGAGTGAAGCCCCGCCCAGAACAGGCCCACAAACGCGGCCCCGGCTATCGCGGCGATCCATAGAATCTTGCGGCGCGCGGCTTCAAGAAACGTCATGCGCGCCATGAGAATCACGGTTCGCACCGCTCCTGGCCCGCTGACAACGGCAACAATGGAGCTGCCGCCGGAGCCGTCGACGATTTCTGGCGGCACAATCGCCTCTGCCGGTTCGAAGACTTTATCGCTCATAGGCCAGGATCCGGTCCCATCATTTCAAGAAAGAGATCTTCGAGGGTTACGCGCTGCGGAACTACGGAATAAACGCTGGCTCCGCTCTCCACCAGGATGCGCACCACGTTTGGCAGGCAGTCTTCGTCCGGCAAACGCATGCGGAGCTTGCGGCCGGCGTGCGATTCAATGATGAGCCCTTCAATGAGTGTCAACCGCGCCAAGGTTGTGGTGCTCAGGCCTGCAGCTTCCACCTCGACCACGGTTCGTTCCGTCTGCCATCCTCCCATCTCGTACTTGCCGACTACCTCGCCATTGCGAATGAACGCAACCCGGTCGCAACTCTGCTCGACTTCCCCGAGCAGATGAGAATTGAGAAAGACGGTTGCTCCGCGGTCGCGCTGCTCTCGCACAATTTCCCGTACCAGCTTGCGTCCGGCCGGATCGAGTCCGGAGGCCGGTTCATCGAGAAAGAGTATGTCGGGCTCATTCACCATCGCCTGGGCAAGCCCGACGCGCTGCATCATGCCCTTGGAATAGCTGCGGATGGGTTTGGTGTTCTGCGCACCCAGGCCGACCCGTTCCAGCAGCTTCGGAATCCGGTGCCGGAGAACTGAGTCAGCCAGGCCGCACAACCTCCCGTGCAGCATGAGCAACTCCGGGGCGGTGAGCCAGTCATAGAAGCGGAAATGCTCCGGCAGAAACCCGATCCGTGCGCGCACATCGCGGGAGCCTAACGGCTGCCCCAGCAGAAGCGCCCGGCCGCTGGTGGGCTTCACCAGCCCGAGCAGCATCTTGATCGACGTGCTCTTCCCCGCGCCGTTGGGACCGAGGAATCCGAAGGCCTCTCCGCGCTCGACTTGAAGCGTGAGATCGCGAACGGCTGTCCGCGCGCCGAAGTCCTTCCTCAGTCCCGCTGCATCGATGGTCAGTGCGGCCATGCTCGCTCTCAGCGCGCTGCTTTGCGCCTGTTACTCAATCTGCGAAGCCAGGTTTAGGGCCCTGGTGTCGTCGCCGGTGCCCATCAGGCTATATACAATTCCATTGTCCACCCAGATGAGACTGAATCGGGCTTGCGAAGACCGAGGTCGAAGCAGCACGCCTTCATTCCCGCCTACGCTGACCGTCTCGTAACTCGATTGCCCGTGCAGGATCGGCAGCACGAAGGTCGTGGTCCAGTCCACCGTTTGCGTGAAACTGGCCGCCTCATTGGCGCTCAGCCCGACAAACTGCAGGGCGACGCGGGCGATTTCCGCAGGATCGATCTGCTCAGGTGCAGAAGCCGTCGGGCTTGGCAGCTCATTCAACTTGATGCAGGATGCATCCTCCGGCTTTGCCAGCACATTCAACCGGTCTGCCCCCTTTGGGTTCCCGTTCATGTCGCCGCAGTTTCCATAGGCGGCCATGATACCGGCTGGGATACGCATGCCAATGACCGCGCCATCGACCGACTGCGGAATCTGAATATCACTCCGTCCCGCTTCGTCCAGGATCGATTGCAGGCGGTCTCGATTGAGCTTCATCTGTGCCGTGATGGTACTCCGATACAGAAGCACGGCGGGCGTCTCCCCTGCAATCAAACGAGCTTGGAATCCGGCCAGCTTCGATGCCGTGGCGGCGTCGGCAACAGGCTGCGGTTTTTGGGGCGGTTGGGTGACGGTGACGTCATCGGAAAGAATGCGATTCATCTGCTGATCAAAAACCTGGTCGCTCTCCATTCCGTTCGCCCTCATCGCGTCCGGATTGATTTCAACCACCGTGACGTGCTCAACGCGAAAGATCGAGAGCACGTTCTCAGCCCAACCGCGAAGGGGAGCCACGGTGAATAACAGAATGGCAGTAATCGCAACGGCTCCGCCTGCAGCCAGAGACCACGTCCGCCACGGACTCCACCCGGCCGGGGCGCTTGGAGCCGGCTGCTCAAGACGCAGCCGCATGGCCGACCAGCTGGGCGAGACGCCAGCGGTGGCGGGCTGGGGAAGAAAATCAAGCCCCGCGCGAACACTCGCGGCCTGGCTACTCAGCACCTTGAGCTGCGCCTGGCATTCGGCGCACATACCCACGTGCTCGGTTAGTGCGGAAACGCTATCGCCCTTCACTTCGCCATCGAGGTAAGCGCGCAGCTTCCCGGTATCGATTTCGTTGTGCTTCATCATCCCTCCTTTGCCGTCTGCAACCGTGGCGCGCGTTTGCTCAGCCGCTGTTGTCGCTGGTAATGCAGTGAGAACTCGGCCTCCGCCCTTGCCAGCATGGTTCCGACCGAAGCCGGCTTGATCTGCATGGCCGAGGCAATCTCCTGATAGCTAAGCCCGCTATGGCGCAGCAGCAGCACTTGCGCCTTCTCCACTTTCAACCCAGCCAGCGCCGAACGAACTTCGGCAATACGTTCCTCCCGTATCAGCCGGCCTAGCGGGTCGCTTTCGAGACCATCTGCAACGTCCCCGCGGTTCGCGTCCAGTTGCTCTTCGAAACCTCTGCGGTTGTGGCTGCGCAGCCTGTCAATGGCGCTTCGACTGGCAACCCGATACAGCCAGGCGCCGGCGGTGCCTTCGGCTATACCGCCGGGTCCCATTCGATACAGTTTCAGGAATGCCTCGGCGCATATCTCTTCGGCCTCGGCATCCGAACGCAGCACACGCCGGACCACGCGGACCATGCGCGCGAACTGCTCCCTGAAAATGGATTCGAACTCGGCTTCTGTCCAGATG